>ODAI013924546.1_pt1 | contig 11911 bp, 7 predicted proteins | sample 1539321 | NCBI WGS metagenome assembly ODAI01 (sample SAMN02144231, study PRJEB22623) | gut metagenome | biome: sheep rumen | host: Ovis aries | place: New Zealand
CGCCTGAAGTTTTTTAATGTCTCACAGACAAAGCCATGGCACCGGCATCTCCCTTTTCAGACATTCTTCAGGTTTTTCTTTCAGACATTCTTTCAGGTTTTTCTATCAGATATTCTTTCAGATTTTCAACTTTCAGATTTTCTATCAGATATTCTTTCAGATTTTCTCCGCAAGCAGATCCGCGACGTACACACCGCTGGCCGATGCGTGGGAGAGGGAGTGGGTGACACCGCTGCCGTCACCGATCACGTAGAGACCGGGGTGATTTGTCTCCAGATCTGAGCTGAGAACCACCTCCATATTGTAGAATTTGACTTCCACGCCATAGAGCAGGGTGTCGTTGTTGGCTGTGCCGGGGGCGATCTTGTCGAGAGCATAGATCATCTCGATGATCCCGTCCAGAATTCGTTTGGGCAGAACAAGGCTCAGGTCGCCGGGCGTCGCCTGCAGGGTCGGCTGGACCGTGCTCTCTGCGATGCGGGCCGGGTTGCTCCTGCGTCCCCTCTCCAGGTCTCCGAATCTCTGCACGATGACTCCTCCGCCCAGCATATTGGACAGGCGGGCAATGCTCTCTCCGTAGCCGTTGCTGTCCTTGAAGGGCTCCGAGAAATGTTTGGAGACCAGGAGAGCGAAATTGGTATTTTCTGTCTTCCTGGCGGGGTCTTCAAAACTGTGTCCGTTTACCGTGACGATCCCGTTGGTGTTCTCATTGACAACGATTCCGTTAGGATTCATGCAGAACGTGCGGACGCTGTCCTCGAATTTTTCCGTTCGGTAGACGATTTTGCTCTCGTAGAGTTCATCCGTCAAATCTGAAAAGACCACTGCGGGCAGTTCTACACGAACCCCTATATCCACCCGATTGGACTTGGTGGGAATCTCCAGTTCGCGGCATACTTTCTCCATCCATTTGCTGCCGCTCCGGCCCACGGAGACAATGCAGTAATCCGCTTCCGCGCTGCCTTCTTCATAATACACGCGGTATCCCTTTTTTCCGTCATCCCGGTCTGTGATTTCGATGTGATCCACGGGGGTGCGGAAGTAAAAATCGATGTGGTCCTTCATCTCTTCATACAGATTTTCCAGAACCACATAGTTGATATCCGTCCCCAGGTGGCGAACCGACGCGTCAAGGAGCTGCAGCTTGTTCTCGATACAGGTCCTTTTGAGTCTGGTCCCTGCCGTGGTATAGAGCTTCGTTCCCTCTCCTCCATGCGAGAGGTTGATGGAATCCACATACTCCATCAGTTCAATCGCCTTTTCCCTGCCGATGTACTGGTAGAGTGTTCCTCCAAAATCGTTGGTGATATTGTATTTGCCGTCACTGAAGGCGCCGGCACCGCCGAAGCCGGACATGATCGAACAGCTCTTGCAGCCGACGCAGGTCTTTATTTTCACACCATCTATAGGACAGTGTCTTCCGGCCAGTTCGTTTCCGCCCTCGAAGACGCCAACCTTCAGATCAGGCCTTTTTTTCATCAGCTGGTAGGCAGAAAAAACACCTCCCGGTCCCGCTCCGATGATGATCACATCATATTTCATAATCTTCCCCTCCTGTCAGCGCTCAGAGTGCCCTGTCAGACAGACATTCCGTCCGCGATATATTCCGCGGCCAGTTCCACATACTTGTCAGCGTTTTCCTGGATGACTCCGATCTCCTCCTCCCTGATCTGCCTGACAACTTTCGCGGGTCTGCCCATAATAAGACTGCGGTCGGGAACGACTGTTCCTCCGACTACGAGGGATCCCGCTCCTACTATACAGTGCTCACCGATCACTGCTCCGGTCATAATAACAGACCCCATACCGATCAGCGTGCAGTTTCCGATTGTGCACCCATGGACAATGGCACCGTGGCCTATCGTCACATCGTCACCTATTTCGACCGCATGGTTATCTCCCGAGTGGATTATCACGCTGTCCTGAACATTGGTGCGCTTTCCGATCCGGATCGCGCCTTCGTCTCCGCGCACCACCGCATTAAACCAGACACTGCTCTTCTCACCTATCGAGACTTTCCTGAGGATCCTGCTCCCCTCCGCCCGAAAAACGCTCTCGTGAATCCGAAATTTCTTCAATTCCTTCTGACCCATCTCTTCTCCTTCTTTGACACTGCGCTTTTTTGCTCCTCTTTACTGATGCGCTTAAATGCCAGGCTAAAATGCCGCTCTTTACTGCTGCTCTTAAATGCAGCGCTGCCACAGAACTTTTTGATAAAAAGCCAAAGCTCTCAGGCATTAAACACGTATCTGTCCAGTCTCTCCAGGGCCTCCTGCACGCGGGTCCGCGGCAGGGCAAGGTTGACGCGGAGGTTCCAGGGGCCATTAAACATTCTGCCGTCCTGGAGAGAGACGCCCACGCGCCAGCACATGCTCTCTAGTTCCTCTAATGTCTTGTGATGGTCACGACACCATTGGGAGCAGTCCGGGAAGAGCATGTAAGTTCCCTCGGGCTCCGCCAGTGACACACCTTCAAAATGAGTTCTGAAATAATCAACAGCCAGCCGCACATTTCCTGTCAGAACGCCGCACAGCTGATCCACCCATTCCATGCCCTCAGGGCTGTAGGCCCCGATCAGCGCATGCATGGACAGGACATTCATATCATTATAATGACAGAGTGATGACTGCCTGCGCACCCTGTCCCGCAGCCATTTGTCATAAATGATGTGGTAGCTCCCGATCAGTCCCGCCAGATTAAAGGTCTTTGAAGGCGCATAGAGGGCCACGGTTCTCCTGCGGGCATCCTCGCCCAGGCTCAGTGCCGGAATGTGTGTGTGTCCTTTCAGGATAATGTCGGACCAGATCTCATCGCTTATGACATAGACATCATATTTTTTAAATAAGGCATATGCCTCTTCCAGTTCTTCCCGCTCCCAGACACGGCCGCAGGGATTGTGAGGCGAACAGAAAACCGCCGTATGAATATTCCCTGCGCGTATTTTTTCCTCCATGTCCTCATAATCCATGCGCCATATTCCGTCCTGATCCTGTACCAGAGGACTGTGAATGATCTGATAGCCGTTATTTTGAATCGTATTGGTAAATCCGATATAGGTCGGCGAGTGCAGAAGCACCTTGTCCCCGCGGGAACAGAGGACATTGAGAGCGCTGACCAGACCGCCCAGCACCCCGTTTTCATAGCCAATATACCCGGGAATAAGCCCCTCCAGGCCGTGGCGGGTCTCCTGCCAGCGAATGATGGAATCGAAATATTCTTTGCGGGGACTGTAATACCCGAAGGCAGGATGGGAGGCCCTCCCGATGATGGCATCGGTAATCGCCGGACACACAGGGAAATTCATATCAGCGACCCACATGGGGATCGCGTCAAAGCCCTCTTCGGGAGCTTCGGGTGCAAAGCCGCTTAGTTTTCCAAGCGCGTCTACTGCCAGCGCGTCGTGCCCGCGCCGGTCCAGAATGGATGTAAAATCATATTTCATAAGTGAATACAGCTGTCTCCTCTGGTCTTTTATGGTTGACTGTGACTTTTCACTGCAGATTGTGATGCAGAATATATTTCCGTCATCCTGGCAGCATGCCGGAGCACGTCAGCCCCAAACGGTTTCTCCTATGGAATCAGGGTAATCTGCCGAATGCGCACACAGCCGTATGGCGGAAAATCAGGGGCAGGCGTCAATATGAGGGCTTCATGCGCGGCCCCTCCTGATTCCATGCCCATCCTATTATATCATAAGAGTCCGCCCCAGGTCATGGACAGGCAGGCAGAGGAGCACTGAAGAATCATGTAACGTTAGATGGTACAGTTCAGGCCTGCCTGATTCCTGGGGCGACTTTTGTGCATTGCTGTAGAGGTGGGCCTTGAAAAACGCCGGTACTTGCTTTTTGCAAGCCCCGGCGAAGCAAAAAGCTTAGTATCCGCTGCGTTTTTCACGGAGCGGGAGCGTCCCACCGAAACAGTGATGCACAAAAGGTGTATTGTTTTCAGCATGGTCTGAACTGTAAAGGCGGATCACGCGGATCAGGTAATCATTTAGTGTATCTTGCAATTAGGCTTTGCACGCAATAAAATAAATGGAGCATCCCCGGTTCCGGGAGGAGGGCGGCCTCGTGCTGTCCGGCCGGTATTCAGAGCAAATATATGAGAGAATCCGTTGATATACGCGGCCGCCGGGGATATTTTTATCCGTGTTTTTCTCAGATGCGGTATGACTTTGCTTCACTTTTTCCGATGTGAAATATCACCGCTTCTGTTTTTATCAGATGCGGACTGACCACCGCTTCATTTTTCCTGATGCGGGATGTTCCGATTCTGTTTTATCAGATGCGGTATGAACCCCGATTCTATCAATTACACGTGGTTATGGGCAGAGAGGAGGCTCTCATGATTCTTGCAATAGACACCGGAAACACACACACCGTCATCGGATGTATCAGCTCTGAGGGAGAGATTCTCCAGATTATGAGAATCGAGACCAATCCGCATAAAACAGAGCATGAATATGCCGCCAGCATGAAGCTCATTCTGGAGATGGGCGGCATCAATCTGAAAAAAGTGGAGGGCGCCGTAATCTCATCTGTCGTCCCTCCTCTCACCCTTGTACTCAAGAGAGCCGTCAAGTACATCACAGGAATTGATGCCCTTGTAGTAGGCGCAGGCATCCGGACGGGGCTGCCGATCATGCTGGACGATCCCGGCACGATTGCGGCCGACCTGGTCGCCACCGCCGTCGCCGCCAAGGAGCACTATCCCCTCCCCTGCATCATCATCGACATGGGCACCGCGACTACAGTGACAGTTGTCGACCAGAAAGGGCGGTACATAGGGGGCGCGATCATTCCGGGAGTGTCGCTTTCAATGGATGCACTGACACAGGGCACCTCTCTTCTGCCCAGGATCGAGATCACACCGCCCAACAAAGTCATCGCGACCAACACGATTGAATGCATGAAGGCAGGCATTATTTTCGGCGCTGCCGGCGCCATCGACGGTGTGCTGGACCGCTTTACGGAATCACTTCAGGCCACCGGCGACGAGGAGTGGAGTATCGTGGCGACCGGGGGGCTTGCCGGGACGATCTGCTCCAACTGCAGGCACAACATTATCATGGATCCCGACCTGCTCCTGAAAGGTCTCTACATCCTCTGGGAGAAAAACAGAGGCGGCAAAAAAAGAGAAAAAAGTTCAAGACCCTCCCATGAGTCCTGAACGAGACATAAAAGTGCGGCGGAGTCTGATCTTATTTCAATCATTCTCCGCCGCGCTGTCTTTTTATATTTCTGTATGCGGTCTCATATTTGTGGACATGATCTTACGCTCGTAAATGTCCGCAAACATGTATGAATAAACTGCGCGCTGCTCCGCTTTTACGAGCTCCCGCATCGCTGTTTATTCTTCTGTCAGATCACGGGAAGAACCTTTTCAAGGCCCTCCATGAAGTCTCCGGCATAATACTCTATCTTTCCTGAATCGCATGCTGCTGTCATAGCGGAATCGATCGGGATGCGGGCAATCACCGGAATTCCTTCCGCCGCCGCGGTCTCATCTATGTGGCTGTTGCCGAAGATGTGGATTTCCTCGCCGCAGTGAGGACATTTGACATAGCTCATATTTTCAATGATGCCAAGGATCGGAACCTCCATCAGCTTTGCCATGCTGACAGCCTTGCGGACGATCATGCTGACCAGATCCTGAGGTGTCGTGACGATGAGGATTCCGTCCACGGGCAGCGCCTGGAAAACCGTGAGCGGTACATCACCGGTTCCGGGAGGCATATCGACGAACATATAATCCACCTCTCCCCAGGCGACATCTGTCCAGAACTGCTTGAGCGCGCCGGCGATAACGGGGCCGCGCCAGATGACGGGCTGGTCTTCCTGCTCCATCAGAAGATTCATGGACATCACCTTGATGCCTGTGACCGACTGGGCGGGGAAGATGGTGGTTTCATTTGCCGTCAGATCATAGGGACCCACGCCGAACATTCTGGGAATGCTGGGACCCGTGATATCCGCATCCATGATGGCCACGGAATGACCGTGACGCGCGGTCCACAGAGCGCTCATCGCGGTGACGGAGGATTTACCGACGCCGCCCTTTCCGCTGACGACCGCGATCATCTTTTTCACATGGGTACCCGGATTTGGATCGATCTTGAAGTTGGGCTGCGGAGGCGCCATCTTTCCGGTATTCGACTTGGGTGTGTTTTCGTTGCTCATGATATTGTTCTCTCCTTTCGGGTTATTCACTTTCAATGACCGCCCCCGGGACAGGTACTTTCGCATTGCCTGCCCCTTACTGTTCACGCCCTGTCGGGGGCGAGAACAGCAACGAGCGAAAATCGCTTTCCAATTCGCCTGAGTGCGCGATTTTCGCTGTAAAAACCCGGGGTTTCCCGCTAAAGTTCTCGAAAACACCTCGAGTTTCGTGCCGGTCTGAAAAGTATCGCCTGCTCATCGTTCCTATCGGCGAAATGCATTTTTCCCTGTCATCCCCCCGGCATTTGTTTTATAATACAAAAGAATATAAAGGATCTGTCGCTCCGGCTTCAGACCGGGCTCCAGATCCGGCCACAAAAAATGCATACCGTATAATCATAGCGAAAAGGTACTTTTATTTCAACTTGATCTTTTGCTTTACATCCTGACCGGCAGAATATGTATTCGTATTAATACAAATTCCTGCCTGCCGGAATTTTCTCCGGCGGAGCCGGCTGAGTTTTATGCCGGAGCGGTGCAGGAAGGAAAAAAGAAACCGTAAACAGCAACCGAAAGGACCGTAAACCTATGGACGACATCAATATCGCCATGCTCATTGACGCCGACAACGTCAGTTCAAGATACATTCCCGGAATCCTGAGCGAATTGTCAAAATACGGAAAAATAACAGTGCGCCGCATGTACGGCGACTGGTCCCAGGACAGGCTGCATTCCTGGCTGAACCGGGCTTCGGGCTATTCCCTGACTCCGGTCATGCAGCCCAATAATACCCCCGGCAAGAACGCCTCCGACATAGGTCTGATCATCGACGCTATGGATATACTGTACACCGGAGATGTACAGGGCTTCTGCATCGTCTCAAGCGACGGTGATTTCAACAAACTGGCCACGCGCCTGCGCGAGGCCGGCAAGGTAGTCATCGGAATGGGCGAAAAAAAGACTCCCGAGTCCTTCCGCGTCTCCTGTGAGCGCTTTTTCTTCCTCGATGTCATCAACGGAAACGACAGTGACGACGATGACACATCCTCCGGCAAAAGGACACGCAGTTCCCGGAAAAAGAACGCGCAGCTTCCCGCGCCTGTAAACTACTACAACACGCCCGGCCTCTCCGGAAACACAGGTGGCAGAAGCAGCGGATCCGGCTCTGCTTCGGGCTATGGTTCCGGTTCTTCCTCATCCTATGGTTCCGACAGCGGTTCCAGAAAGCGTAAGTCAGGGCAGTCCGCTTCGGATTCGGCATCTTCCTATTCTCCCTACGCAGAGGGTCCGGACTCATATCTGGGCGAGAACAGCTACGGATACGGCAGCGATCAGGATGGGGACGACGAGGAGCTCTTCACTCCTCCCGAGACCATTGAGGCTACGATCATGAAAATGATCGAAGACAACAGCGCGGAGGGCAAAGAGACCGGTCTGGGAGAAATCGGCTCCCGCCTGGTCAAAATCTTCCCGGATTTCGATATCCGCAATTATCACTACAGCAAGCTTTCCGAGTTTCTCAAGGACCTGCCCTCTCTGGTGGTCGAAAACCGCGACAACGCAGTCTGGGTGTCCCTGAGCAGTTCCCCGGACTCCGACATCGAGAGTCAGATCCTCCGCATTTTTGAAAATCACCATACAGATGACATGTACATCACTACACTCAAAAAAGAACTCGAAGAGATTAACGACAAGCTTGAGGCCACCATCCGTCAGAGCGGTGTGACCCGCTTTTCCGTCTATCTCAACCGGATGATTCCGTCGGTCCAGGTCAACGGACGACATGTGATGCTGCGCAAGGGCAGCTGATCCGGCGGCTTTATTCCGCCGCTCTGTCCGCAGATCACTGCCTGTCCATTACTCCGAAAAGTCCATATCCTGACCGTGGATAAAACGCTCCACACGTGCCCAGTATGTCTCGGGATCCACATTGACAGCCTGTACATGTTCCGCTCCGGGAATCCAGAGAAATGACTTGGTACAGGAGGCGGCTTTGTAGAGACGGGGCATCATCTCCTGAGGGACACTCTTGTCAGCCTGTCCGTGAATGAAAAGCGTGGGGGTCTTGGAGCGCGTCACCGACTCAACAGGCGAGACTTTGCAAATGTCATAGCCTGCCCGTACAAGCACAGCGGCACGAAGGGACTCCAGCATCAACGAGGACGGGATATTCGGATTAGTCTGTTTCTTAAGCGCAAGCCTGATCATCTCCCCCAGCGAAGCGTAGGAGGAGTCCGAGACAGCAGCCCTGACCTGTGAAGGCAGTGAAAGTCCTGTTGCCATCAGAATCGCTGCGGCGCCCATGGAAATGCCGTGCAGGACGATCTGCGCGTCCGGATCTTTCTGCAGGATCCAGTCCAGCCAGCTCAGAAGATCACGGCTGTCATGATATCCCATACCGACATAGTCTCCGTCACTCAGACCATAGCCCCGCAGATCGGGAAGCAGTGTATTCATCCCGTATCTGTCGTGATAAACACGTGCGTAGATCCCCATATTGGCGGATGACGAAGCGTAGTCGTGTACACAGACAGCATAGCGGTGACAGTCGGGATTATCGGACGGAATCAGATTCGCGTGCAGCTGAAGTCCGTCCTCCGAGCGGATATAAATATGCTCCCGCGCGGGATGACCGGTCACCCAGCTGCGCCCGTCAGCATATTCACTGCCGAATATTTCCATATATTTACGTTCTTTGTACTTTTTGGGCACAAAAATTTTCTTATAAAAATAATTTGCCGCTCCGACCAGAGTTCCTGCCCCGACACACGCGCCGGCAAACATCATAAAACCGGCAGCTTCCCGGATCTGTCCGCCCAGGCTGTTTTTCTTCTTAGCTTCTGTGCGCTCTTCTTCGGCGCGCTTATTTTCACTTTTACTCATTTTTCCCTCCAGGTCGAAGCTGTTGATCTCCATCACGGTTGACAGGGGTTACCCGGGCTCATGGACCCGCAGGGTCACCGCCATGGTAAAACGGCTCCCCGAGCTGCCGCTGCGGGCGTGGATGCTCCCGCCCATAAGTGTAGCTGCTTCGCGGGCGGAAAACAGACCGGAACGGAAGGGACTGTCTGTCCCCCCGGAAGTCTGAGACTCAAAGAGAGTCTGCATTTCTTTTTCCGATATTTTCTCGCCGTTATCATCGATACGGAAATAGATGTTGACAAATCCCCCTGAAGGCCGGTCCGCCCTGCTGTGAACAGTGATCGTACCGCCCTCGTGTGTGCGGGAAATAGCCTGCTCCAGAAGTTCACAGAGCGCCCTCTGCAGGATTCCCCCGAAGCCTTCAACCATCTCCGGAAGTCTGCTGTCACGACAGGCGCGGAGAGTGATTCCCTTCTTCCCGCATTCTATGCCCTCATAGATCAGCACATTGCGAAGGCATTCCTCCGGGGAGAAGGAATTCTCACGCAGCAGCTGCTCCAGGGGAGAGGCCGCCTCCAGAAAATCGTTCATAAGGCTTCCTATATTCTCCCGGCTGCAGGACACCGAAAATCCCGGTCCGGTCTTCTTTTCACCGATGCTTTTCTCCTGCTTCTCCTGTTCCCGGCTGCGGAGAAATACATCCGCTTTTTCCATGAGGCTGGTCAGACGCCCCTTTGCCCGGTCATACTCCCGGGCGCGGAGTCTTTTTTCCGCGTATCCGCTCTCCTCCTCAGGGGTAAGTTTTCCGGCAGAATTCCGTTCCCCGGAAAAAGATTCCCTAAGGACCGGCCCGACGCTCTGCATCGTCTTTTCGCTATTATACACAAACCCGTTTTTGTCTCCTGCAGGCCCGGCTGCTCCTTTTGGATGTCCGGATTTATCCGCGGCAGCCCCGGTCTTGTCTTCCGGATGTCCGGATTTATCCGCGGCAGCCCCGGCGGCTTCTTCCAGATGTCCGGATTTATCCGCGGCAGCCCCGGCGGCTTCTTCCGGATGTCCGGATTTATCTGCGGCAGCCCCGGCTGCTCCTTCCGGATATCCGGATCCATCCACGGCAAATCCGGCTCCGTTTCCAGGATATCCGGCCTTCTTCCCCGGTCGGAAAACCGCCTGCGATGTAAATTCCTTTCCGGGCGTCAAGTCCTTTCCGCCCGCGGTCAGAGAAGACATGGAGGTGATTTCCCTGTCCTCATTTTTATACTGCTCGGGATCTATTGATGAAAAAACTGTCAGCGGCTGTTCCAGAGTCATCCAGTCTCCCGGCCGGGATTCCTGTCTTTGGGGCTCCGGTCTCCTGCTTTCCCGGCTCTCTTTTTGTCCGGTATAAGAGACCGCATCCGCTGTCCCGGCTACGCCTGAGGGAGACATTGCTTCTGCCGTTGTTCCGGCTCTGCCGGCGGGAAAATCACCCCCGGACCTTGTCCCTGTACCGCCGGCAGGGGAATCAGCCCCTGCCCTTGCCCCGGCTCCGCCTGCAAGGGAGACGGCACCGGCCGCAGTCCCGATTGCCGCAATCGTTCCGGCCATCCCGGCGAGTCCTGCCGGATCATCCTTCTTTCTCTCCGCGTCTTCCCGCAGCAGTTCCGGTATGGGCTTGCCGCCGTTCCTGATCTGTTCTTCGAGCAGGCGCCGGCGGGCCTTCTCGCTCTTGAGCTGGGCTTCCAGGATCCGGTTTCTGTCCTGTGCTTCACGGAGCTGCTCCTCCAGAAGGCTCCTTCCGTCCGAAGCCCGGCGGATCTCTTTCTCAGCCGCCTCCCGGGCTCCGCGGACCATCTCGCCGGCCTCCCGGCGCGCCCTGCCTATTTCCTCCTCCGCGGCGGCCTTTGCCCCGCGGATCGTTTCCTCCGCTTCCTGCCGCGCCTGTCTGGCTCTTTGGGTTTCCTGCTCCGCCGCAGTCCTGGCCTCACGGACCTTCTGGTCCGCCTGCTCCCGGGCCTTTCCGGCAGCCGCCCTGGCCTCCTCAACTTTCCTGTCAGCACCCGCCTGGTAATTGCGAATCCTTCTGGAAGCATCCGCTTCCGACTTCTGCAGTTCCTCCGCCATCTGTTTCTGGGTGGCTCTGGCATCCTCGAGCTGGCGCGACATCAGCACGCACCTGTTCTTTTCTTCCAGCAGCTGATCCTCAATGCGGGCGAGTTCCAGGCTGTGCTTCTCCTGTGCAGCCTTGAGTTCACTTTTCAGCTCATTCTGCTTCCTGGCCGATCCTTCCTTTGCTTTCTGCAGATCTTTCCTCAGCTGGTCCTGACCCGCGCGCCCCATTTTCATGGCGCGGTCAATGCGCTTTTCCAGATCCTGCTGCTGCTCTTCGCGGTCATAATAGAAAAGATACAGCCTCATCGTGCCGTCCTTTTCCTGTACACGCCGTGTCACCAGTTCCACGCGGATTGATTTTCCTTCCGGTCTCTGAAGACGGAAGATCCCACAGGAAACAGGCTTTCCGGTGTTTGTCTTCTCAGGATTGAAAAGATAGGAAGACAGGATGCGTTCACGCGTAATACTGGTCATTTCCAGTCCGTAAAAAGGATCCTCAAGAATGTTTCTGGTGTAAGCACTGTTTGAGACTCCGAAAAGGGAAGGTATATTTCTGCTCGTAAAAATAACTCTCGCGTCTTTTTCCGGACGTTTCCACGCGTTTTTGTTTTCTCTGTATACACGGGCATTGCCTGTCTCTCCGGAATATTCCGCAGAGTCTGTTTTTTCTGATAATGCGCGAGGACGTGTGGCGTCTGTCACCTTCTCCGCCTTCTTTTCCGCGGCAGGAGCAGGGACAGTTTTCCCCCTGTCCTTTCCCGGAGCCTGGGACACGGCGCGGGCGTCTGCGCCCTCCTGCC
>ODAI011055829.1_pt1 | contig 11910 bp, 2 predicted proteins | sample 1539321 | NCBI WGS metagenome assembly ODAI01 (sample SAMN02144231, study PRJEB22623) | gut metagenome | biome: sheep rumen | host: Ovis aries | place: New Zealand
ACAACTGTGGTGTTAAGAACATCACCTACAGCGTGAGCGGTGCTACAGAGATTGCAGAAGCAAGTGTTGATGCTAACTCAACCAAGCAGTCACTGAAGTTCAACAATGGCGAAAATACCGTAACGTGGATCTTGACCGACGCTGCGAACAACAGCACGACCTGCTCAACCAGTGTCAATCTGACTGATGGCGCTAAGCCAGTCTGCACGCCAATCGACGCAATTAGCGAAGCATTGAAGACCGCTTGTGATACAACCATCGAGTTGACGTTCACCGGCAGTGACAACTGCGGAATCAAGAACATCAAGTACAGCGTGAGCGGTGCTACAGAGATTGCAGAGGCTAGTGTTGATGCAAACACTACCACTCAGAACTTGACATTCAATCATGGTGTTAATACCATTACTTGGATTTTGTCTGACTCTTCTTCTAATGTAACAACTTGCTCTTCTACCTTCGTTTTGACTGATGGCGCTGCTCCTGTCTTGACTTGTGCTGAAGCCAAGAAGGTTCTTGATGCTACATCGGACTGCAACGCTGCATACGAAATTCCAACTATCGGAGTGGTTGATTGTAGCAGTACTTCAACTGTTGTTACAAGAAGCGACAATGCCGAGTTGACTGCTGCCTTCCCTCTCGGAACGACGACTATAACATGGACTGTAACCGACACTGCCCAGTTGGCAAGTACTTGTGAACAGACTGTCATTGTAAAGGACGTTACCGCTCCTGTCGTTGCTTCTGTTGCCGATACGGTTAAGTTGGTTGCCCCTGCCGATGGCTGTGATGTTGCCTATGTTATTCCTTCTTTGAATGTTACTGATTGTAGTGATGTGACAATCAAAGTTGAACGCTCTGATGATAAGGAGGTCGATGCTAACTTTGCTGGCATTACTACAATTAATTGGAACGTAACAGATACTGCTGGTTGGTCTACTGTCGTTAAGCAGGTTGTAGTGGTTACTGATGTGACAGTTCCTGAATGTGTGACTATCGATACTTTGAAACTTGTTTTGGCTGCAGACCAGAAAGAGTTTACAAACGAAATGGTGGTTGATTCGTTGGAGAAGATTCAGAATTCGAAGTCTGTATATACTATAGACGCGTGTGAGGGTAATATCTTTGGAACGTATGTTTCTGAAAGTGTTATAACTCCTTACACTGTTGACAATGCAGGTGATGGTGAACTCAGTGTTAATTGGACTTTCACTGACAGCACTGGCAATAGTCGTACATGTCCTCAGCCTGTTATTGTTATTGATGTTACTCAGCCTGAGTGTCCTGCTATTGCACTGGATTCATTCTTGATTCTGACAGATGAAATGTCTGGTGCAGATTTGGCAGACTCGTTGAAGGCGTTGCCTTTACCTACTACTAACGATGCATCTGCCGGTCTGCTGAATGGAAGACTTGCCGAAGAATCGTTTGCTTCAACCTATGTTCCAGGAGAATATGTTGTCAACTGGATCTTCAATGACGGTAGAACGGGCGATGTTGTCTGCCCTCAGCAGATTGTTATTGAAAGTATCGGAAAACCTGAAATTGATTGTGACACTATCCTTCCTGTTCTCGATACTATGGTAGGATTTAATTGTGGTGTCGCTTTGGCTGATGTACAACTTAAAATCAAACGACCTGTAGCTACCGAATACAATGGTAAGATTATGGTTGAGGGTGTAGCCGGAATGGGAGATCTTGCTGAGAATCCATTGCCTGCCGAATTTGGTGTGGGATTGACCACCATTACTTGGAAATTTGAAGACAAGTATGGTCATGCGGTATACTGTCCTCAGAATATAGTTGTTACCGATACCACGCCGGGTGATACTTCTGGCGTTTGTCTGAGGTCGCCAATATACGTTGCGGCTAATGCTGATTGTCAAGGAGAATTAGATCTGCCTCGTCTGGTTATTAAAAATGACTGCGATGGAGATCTTGTAGGTGTTGCACGCCGTTCTGATGGTAAGGCTGTTGATGCTGTTTATCCGAAGGGACAGACTAAGGTTTATTGGACCTTTACTGATAATAGTGGAAATAAGAGCGAATGCAGCCAATGGATCTTTGTGAAGGATAGCACCGCTCCTGTTATAGATTGCAACTCTTTAGCTACTATTGAAACTTACTTGAAGAAGGGTGATTGTACAGTTCCTTTCAGCCAGTTACGTTGGCGTACACCAGTCGCTAAGGATAATTGTGATGTGTTGGTTGATGCAACGACATCCGATGCTCCTAACAATTTCCCTGTAGGTTCTACTACCTTCACATGGACATTCACCGATGTTGCGGGTAATACTAGCACCTGTCCTCAAGTCGTGGTTGTTTATGATACAATCTCTCCTGATTTGAAGGACGTTTGCCCTCGTGAACCGCTTGTTGTAAATGCTCCTGCTGACCTTTGTGGGTCTGTTGCTGAATTGCCAGAACTGAAGGTGGTGGGTGATTGTGATGGCGATATTGTCGGAGTTCCTGTCCGTACCGATGGCTTGTCTCTTGATGCTGTTTATCCGTTGGGAGAAACTATGGTAACTTGGACGTTCTCTGATGCACATGACAATTCGTCGTCTTGCCAAGGTAGTGTGGTTGTGAAGGATGTTACTGCTCCTGTATTTGCTGGATGCGATAACATGGCTGACCTCAAGCTATACACTCTTAAGAACGAAGAATGTTTCGTCTCTGCCGATGAGTTGGGCGTTCATACAGCTACCGATGCTTGTGGCGAAGTGATTGGTGTTGCCCGTTTGGGTGATGATGCGGAAGAAAAAATGCCTGATTGGATTGGTATTGGTAACTATAGGGTAGCATGGTTGTTTGCCGATGCTTCGGGTAATTCTACTATATGTTACCAGAATTTGGCCGTTATCGATACGTTTGGTGCAGATACCACTGGTGTTTGTCCTAAAGAACCTATTCGTTTGGTGGCTAATGCTGATTGTGCGGCTAAGGCTCCTGCGTTGCCTCGCTTGGTTATCCACGACCTTTGTGATGACGCGCTGTTGGGTGAACCTGTCCGTTCGGATGGCGAAAAACTCTCTGCACTCTACCAGAAGGGTACTACTGTAATTACATGGACGTTCACTGATAATAGTGGAAACCAAAGCTTCTGCTATATGGATGTGATTGTGTCTGATACAACGGCTCCGAATAAGTCTGGCGTTTGTCCGACAACCGAATTTGTCGCTTATGCCGATGCTGACTGTCACGCTAATGTAGAGTTGCCAGTCTTGAAGGCTCTCGACAATTGCGACGGTATTGTTACTGGTGTTATAACCCGTAGCGATAGTTTGAGTTTGGCCGAAGCCTATAGCAAGGGCGTGACGAAGATTACTTGGACATTTACCGATGCTTCTGGAAATAGTAGCTTCTGCCGTCAGAATGTGGTTGTTCGTGATACTACTCCTGCCGATACAAACAATGTTTGTCCTCGTCAACCATACGAGGCGTTGGCCGAGGTTGGTTGTCAGGCGAATGTGGACTTGCCAATCTTGAAGGCTTACGATAATTGTGACGGTTGGCTGACTGGTAAAATGGCTCGTTCCGATGATAAGGAGGAGGGTGAACCATTTGGTAAGGGTGTCACCGACCTGACTTGGACGTTTACCGATGCTTCGGGTAATAACAGCTTCTGCTACCAGCAAGTGATTGTTACCGATAGATCGGCTCCTGCCATCAGCTGTAAGTCTTTTGTGACAAGGGCTTATGTTAAACCTTATTCTTGTACCGTTGCACTCAAAGATATTGAGTTCACTATTCCTGTCGCACAAGACCAGTGCTCGGGTGAGGTTTATGGTGTCTTGGTTGACAGCAAGGATGAATATACTGTAGGCTCTTATAAGTTGCGTTGGAAATTCACAGATGAAGATGGTAACTCTAGTTACTGCCCTCAGACTTTGGTGGTTGACGACCGGATTGCTCCTGAGTGGGACAACAATGTGAAGTCTGCTGTGGTTGAACTCTCTTGTGTTGACGAGTTGCCTGACTTCCCTGAATATACTGCAACCGATAACTGCAGTGATGTGACATATTCAATTACCGATACAACAAACCATTCTGATAATCCGGCCAAATGTGAGTTCTATACTTACTTCGCAAAACGCACTTATTTGGCGAAAGACATGTATGGTAATGTGTCTGATACGTTGACGTACACCTATCAAGTAAGCGATAAGGAGGCTCCTACTATCAGTTTCCATGATGGCTGGACCGACAGTTTGTACTTGGCAAATGCTATTGGACACTGTATGTACGCTGTTCCAGACTTGACCTATATGCTGACCAATAAGCATGTGTCTGACAATTGCGCCGATTACAAGCATCTGAATATATGGCAGGCTCCTGCGGAAGGTGATACCGTTTTGGCTTCTACGTATGTTACTTTGTATGTTCAGGACGTTTGTGGTAATGTCGATTCTATCAAACGATACCTCTATGTTCCTTCTAGAAAGAGCATCGTTACAGCTATAGGTGTGGCCGACACTATTTGTGCTAACGACGAACAACCGATTGGACTCATGTCGAATGAAATCCGTCGTGGTTATGGAACTTCTTGGATTTATGAGTTTGGTGTCTGGGAAGAAATTCCAAGTACTTTGATGTGGGATGTTTACCGCGACAGTATTTCTGCTTCTACTGTCGTCTTCAGTAATAACTGGAAGACTTATGCAAGCCGATTCGCTGATGCCGATGGTAATATCTCGATGGCTAAGCGCGACTCGTTGACGAACCTTATCCGTGCATATCAGAGTGGAAGGTACTATTTTGTCGCAATGGATACTACTACCGAATGTACCGACACTGTTGGTCTTGACTTGGTTGTCCGTGAGCGACCTCGTATCTCCCTCGACCTCGGGTCTGTTGCTGTTTGTGACGGACGTTCGCTTAATCTAGAAGAACTCTATGCCGACTTCAACGTCTGCATAGATGACATGAGTTCTGAGCTTACCGATGAAGGCTGGATGATTGATGGCGTGATGTATAAGAATGGGGACCCTGTCGCTTATGTAGGCGATTCTCTCCGTCGTTTGACTTACTATGCAACCAATATGTGTGGTACTAGTAGGAGCGATAGTACGTTCTACCTCAATTGCTACGGTTCTCCTACTTCTTATGCCGATAGCTTGGCTGAGGCTGGTAGTTTGGAGGCTTACCTGTTGTTCAAGCGCGATTCGTTGAGTATGAACAAGTTCATTGGTGTGGATGTTCATAAGGAATATAAGGCCACAGACTTGTTGCTTACTTCAACTCCTCAGAATAAGGCCCGTGTATGGCGTGGCGATGATGCTGCTATCAATTTGCAGGTGAACCGCAATCCGCTGACTGTTTGGTGGTACCGTGCCGTGGGCGAGTTCGATGGGGCGGGTAACGCCGGATATGACCTTGCTGGTAATCTGGTTAATGCTTGGGACGATGACGACTATCTGATGGCTGTTGACCATGTGGGTGGTGAAAATGGCCCTTACAACCTCGATTTGAAGCAACTGACCGACAGCGCATCTTACTATGTGGTGATTTCAGACTCGGTTTGTCCTGCCGTTGCCTCTAACCTGGTGGCTATCGATGTGGTTAGCAAACTTCCAACCGCGTTTACTCCTTATGTCAAGGATGGTTTGAACGATGTCTTTATGCCAGGATTCCAGCTTACCATATATAACCGTTATGGTCAGCTTGTGTTCCAGGGTAGTGATGGTTGGGATGGCACCTACCGTGGCTTGATGGCTGATCCGGGTGTCTACTTCTATGTGGTAATCATGCGCGATGGCTCTGCCGTTAAGGGTTCTATCGAAGTGGTGAAGGAGACTAAGGGACAGTCTTCCGACGGTTATATGCATAGACGTTGATTTTCAACGCGAAAATACGAGAAGAGGTTGCTCCAGATGGAGTAACCTCTTTTTTTGTTCATAAATTTTAGGCTTTATATAGTTTTTTTTCATTATATTGTGTAATTTTGTTGCGAAAAATGAAGTGGATAGATTTGGCTGCTTGCAACCACAGAAAAAAATGCTAAAATGATTTCTGCCGTTCCTGGCAATTCCAATCTTTTCCATTTTGCTATTTTTTCAGTTTGTCCATTCTTTTTGGAAGGACGGTTATTCTTTTGTATTTATTACTTAACTTATTTTTTTATAAAAAATGGCAAAATACTATTTCTCTTCAGAATCAGTATCCGAAGGACACCCTGACAAGGTGTCGGACCAGATTTCAGACGCCGTTCTTGACGCTCTGTTGGCCTTAGACGAAAATGCCCATGTGGCTTGTGAAACCCTTACAACCACCCAGAAGGTTGTTCTTGCTGGTGAAATTGGCAAGAACGACGATAAGGTGAAGGCTGTTTTGGGTACCAAGAAAATTGACTTCGACGGTATCGCCCGAGAGGTTATCCGCAAGATTGGCTATACTAATCCTGACATCAACTTCGATGACAAGAAATGTGAAGTGTTCAATTTCCTACATGAGCAGAGCTCTGATATCAACCAGGGTGTTTCAAGGGTTGATCCTGAAAGCCAGGGCGCGGGCGACCAGGGTATTATGTTTGGTTATGCTTGCGACGAGACGGCTAACCTTATGCCTATCTCGCTTGACCTCTCTCATGCTTTCTTGCTTGAGTTGGCAGCCATTCGTAAAGAGGGTAAGCTGATGCCTTACCTCCGTCCTGATGCTAAATCGCAGGTGACCATCGAATATGGTGAAGATGGTAAGCCTGCCCGTATCGATACTTTGGTAATCTCTACCCAGCACGACGAATTTGTGAAGGGTGTCTCTCACGAAGAGGCAGACAGACAGATGCAGGCTCAGATTGAGAAGGATGTACGTGAAATTCTCATTCCACGTGTCCTTAAACTTGATGCCAACTATGCGAAACTGTTCGCGAAAAACGACTTCAAGTTATTCGTAAACCCTACAGGCCGTTTCGTTATCGGTGGTCCTGATGGTGATACGGGTCTGACTGGCCGTAAGATTATTGTTGACACTTATGGTGGTAAGGGCGCTCATGGTGGTGGTGCTTTCTCTGGTAAAGACCCTTCGAAGGTAGACCGCTCGGCAGCTTATGCTGCGCGTTATTTGGCTAAGAATATTGTTGCGGCTGGTTTGGCTACCGAATGTTTGGTTCAGTTGGCTTATGCTATTGGTGTCGCAAAACCTATGAGCCTTTATATCAACACTTACGGTACTTCAAAGTTGAATATCTCTGATGGTGAGTTGGCCGACCGTATCCTTAACGGCTCTTTGTTCGACTTCCGTCCATATTATATCGAAAAGACACTGGGTTTGCGTAACCCTATTTATGCAGAAACGGCTTCTTATGGTCATGTTGGCCGTCATTATCAGAAGGTTGTAAAGCAGATTCCAGTGGGCGAGGACCGTTTCATCTCTCGTGAGGTTGAATTGTTCACTTGGGAAAAGACCGACAAGGCCGATGCCTTAAAGGCTGAGTTTAAGGCAAATTTGAAGTGATTCAAGTCGGTTGAAACGACTTAATATAGAGAAGAGGGTGTATTTGCATATATCCTCTTCTTTTTCTTTGAGGGGGGCTTAGTTTACTGGTAAAAGTAGAATCTGCAGGTTCCTACTCCTGCCATAAGTCCGTCTTGCAACAGATGCCCGGTTGGACTGTAAATTGAAATCATGCTGTTGGTGATGAATCCATTCACATTGGCAGTGAAAATATTGCCGGTTTTAGGGTCCACATTGAACCCGTAGAACCCGTAACCCGAAAAAGTGGCGTTGTTTTTAACCTCTCCGTTAGTTAGGTCTACTGCGTAGATGCGTGTTTCTGCTTCCGGATTTTGGCCTCCAACAATCTCGCTACTATACATGTAGTATAGGGTCTGTTTGTCTGGCGTAACGTCGATGTAGGCGTCTCCGTTCATTTTTTCTAGTGCGATGTTTTTGTTGAATTTTGTTTGCCCTGGTGTATATTCGGCAATTCCGCAGTTTACGCCGTTCCCTTTTGCGTCGTAGCTGGAGTAGGACAGCCATAAGTCGCCGTCAGCGTCTGTCACGAAATACCGAGCGGTGGATGTTTTCGAGTCTAGTTCGATGAAATTCACCGTTTTGTCGTTTTTGGTGTCTATCTGGTAGATGCCGTTTGCCGATGCAGCATAAACTTGGTCACCACTGTGTGTAATGCCTTCAGGGTTGCCTTTGACTTTTATTTTTGTTGTTACCTTTTTGCTTGAAAGGTCTATTTTTGCGATGTGCCCCACACTATCTGTCCACGACGGATTTACGCAGGTTACATAGGCGAAACCATTTACTATGGTGGCATAGCGTGGCAGGCCGATGCCAGTTATGGCGGTGCAGACTTCTTTGAACGACTGTTTGTCTAAAATTTCCACTTTGTCTTCATTCCCGCACATAAGTAAAATGTATTTATCGGTAATGGTGGCGCTTTCTATAATCGACCGTAGTGGATACCCGTTAGCTTTTTTAAATAGGTTTTGGTCAATGGGTTGCGCATATTGCATTTTACAAATGCTGCCGTTACTTTCACTATAGTTCCCCATGTTAACCATAAGGCAGGTGCCGTTTATGGCAACACTTAGCGATTCGTTGTTTACAGCATCGTCTTCATTTTTGCTACAACTAGTTGCAAATAGAAGGGGGAGGGTGGCGATTATCGCGTAAATACTTTTTTTCATTATTCTTTTCCTTTCATTTGCAAATATACTGCTTTTTATTGTAAGGAAGATTTATCTGTCATGCCTGTTTGGTTTAGTAATATGGTCCTCTTTTGTAAAATCCTTACTAGCTGTTTATAAATTCTTTCGGTTCGTTTTTTGAAATTAAATAATTATCATTTAATTTAGCAAATTTGTTTAATGTATATTGCATTAATAGGGTTAGTTTGCTGAGTTATAATGCGGTATCGCATCTGTTGTTGAGGACCATTAAGTGTGGCTTGGCATCTAGTATAATGAAAAACAAAAAAGATTATATATAATGAGTAAAAAGGTAAATAGGGTAGGGGTTATTTTCCTCCAATTTATTGCTGCAGTCGCATTGTTCGGTGCGCCTTCGTTGGCGTATGGACAGTGTGTTGTGGGAGGAACCGATTTCGATGTTGCGGGCTCTTCTTTGTTTAATCCCATTTTGACAGATGATGAGGATGGATGGTTAAATGAAGATGTTGCTGACTTGTTGGCTGTGGAATGTGGTAAGTCTTGTTCTTACTATGAATCAGTATTTAAAGGTAATCAATTGGGATTAACTTCAAATACGATGAGTGCAGCGGGTGAATTGCCTAAAACAAGTGCTTTGGAAAAGGTCTATGACCCTGCAACTTCCAAACAGCAAGTTAGCGTTATTACTGCTAATCCGAAGTTGATTAGCTCTTATTTCAAGAATATTGAAGGACAAAATATGATGGTAAACATTGGTTTCCCTCATAGTCAACCTATCTATTCTTATTCACTAACGGGTTTGGAACCTGGGTCAACGGTTACATTTACTTGTGATGTCTATAATTTGTTGGATCCTTCTGTTTTCGCCTATCTTTATAAACAGGGTGTGGAGCAGAATGATTTGAAATATGGTAATTATAGCTATAATACTTCGCAAAAATCTTTTAATGGAAATACCATGAAGGTGGGCATCGGCTCTAGTTTGAAGCCGAATGGCGAAGTTGACTACAACATGATGACTGCCAAGGAAGTTGGTTATGGCTCTTCTGGAAAACTGACTTTGACTGCCAAGGCAGATGCTTATGGAAGTGCAACTTTCTATATTTGTCGTGGTAGTGACTGTCCTACTTTGCCTTTGGGTATTGATAATGTTAGAGTTGAGGGCTCTGTTAAACCTGTTATCGCTTATACAGGTAACCCTTGTGCTAAGATGGTGACTTCTGTAAAATTGAAGCAGAGTTATCCTGAAGGTACAGTTTACTCGTGGTCTGAGACTAAAACAGGAACAAAGGGCTCTGATCCGGTTTTCAAATTTGAACCGCAAGAGAAAAATACTGATTATACTGTAAATGTGTCTGTTACATTGCCTGGCGGCTGTAAAGCTTCATCAGGAAGCCCGTTAACTATCACCACGGGTGATTGTTGTACCGATGCTAACGGAAACCCAATGGCTATTACAAACATAGTATATGATGACTTTGGACAGTTTGTTTCACCAACTAAATATGAATATACAGACGAAAAACTTGTAACACATACTGTAAATGTCCCTAGTACTCAATTGATGTACACTGAAGATAAGGACAATATTCCTTTTGTTAAGGCTTATCTTGCTGGTAGTGCGATTAAGTTGAAACCGATACCAGAAACCGGTGGAACTGGAATCTGGAGTGGACAGTATGCGGTGTCTAATAAAAATCCATATTCAAAAGGTGTACAAACTGACTATTCAGGAAACAAGTCTGGTTGTATGTTGTTGATGGACTTGGGAGAGGTATGTACAGACGTTTTGTATGAACGGAAGATTGATGGATTGTGCCAGGGTAAGGAAATAACCTTTGGTACTGCCTTTGCTGCAATTAACCAAAATCCGAACGGAGGCCCTGTTGGTAAACTTAGTATACAACTCATTAAGGATGGAGATACAAAGCCTTTCTACGAAGTAACTAAAGAGTTGACTGGTAATGAAGGATGGCAATGGGCTGGAGATAAGTTTGAATTAGATGAAGATGTCAGCAGTGTGACTCTTCGTGTTGTAAATCTGACCCAGCCTTGTTCGGGTAATGGTATAGCTGACTATGCTATTGATGATATCACGTTCCAGGTTTGTACTCCTCCTGATGTGGATGTGTCTTCTTCTCTTACTGCTGAGCAATTGTTGGATTTGTGTACAGACAATCCTCTTACTTTGAGTGCCGATATTACTGACGATGCAAAGAAGTTCTATGGGTCTAGTATAGCATACCTTTTCCAATATACATATCAAGATCCTACAAAGGAAGATGAGAATGACATAGAATGGTATGACTTGAAAATAAGTGGTGCTACTGATGGTATTTTGGATAAAGGTGAATATACCATTGAAAAACCTGCTGATCATGAGGCTTTTTCTGTTCTTGCCGATGGCGAGGAAAAGAATATCTATTTCCGTGTTGTAATTGGTGAACGCAATTATCTCCAAAATAAGCGTAGTATATGGGAAAAGATGAGTGCCACATCTCCGTGTCGTGCGGTGTCTATTTCTTCTATTCCAATTGTCGCGGCTTTAAATTGTGCGGCTTGTACTGAACCAAATGATATAGAGTTTATAAATGTAGATACGAAAAAAACAGTTAAATCAGTAAAACTCTGCAAAGGAGAAAGCATTACTCTTACTACTAATAATTTAGTCCCTTCTGATCCTGAAATGATTATGTCGAACGATTTCAAGGGATTTACTATAGAATGGTATAAGGATGATGCAGTTCAAAAATCTCTTTCTAGCAGCCCTATTGAATCTGCTATCAGCAATACTATCACTTATGGAGATAACGACAAGGCTGGTAAGACGATTTGGAAGGTTCGCGCATCAGACCCTGATTTCCCAGAGTCTTCAAAATGTATAAAGGAGGCTGAAATCGTTGTCGAATTCCTTGAAGAGCCTGTGGTGAAGCCTGTTGCTCTAGAGTATTGTGAGGGCCAGCCAACTGTTGACACTAAATTACCTGAGCCTGTTACTACAGGAGGCAAGGTGAAGTTCTTTGAAGATGCCGATACTTTAAAAAAGACGACTATCAGCTTTAAGGATTTAAAAGCGGAAGACGGTCCTTTCACATTCTATTACCATGAGGTTTCTGCCGACGGTTGTTTGAGCGAACCTTCCACTATCGATATTACAGTTAACGCAATTCCTGACTATCAGGTTGACCCAATCGATCCGTTCTGTGCCAAGCAGTCTGTTATCGACGCTTTGCCTGTCGCAGATGACGCATCTAAATATACCATCACATGGAGCGACGCTGCAGTCGCAGGC
>ODAI012646866.1_pt1 | contig 11910 bp, 8 predicted proteins | sample 1539321 | NCBI WGS metagenome assembly ODAI01 (sample SAMN02144231, study PRJEB22623) | gut metagenome | biome: sheep rumen | host: Ovis aries | place: New Zealand
TTCGTCAGTTGATTCGTGATTTGGGAAAGAACCATACGGTAATTTTAAGTTCCCATATTTTGTCAGAAATCAGTGAAGTTTGTGATCATGTCTTTATTATTGCCAACGGAAAGTTGGTATTAAGCGAGGCAACATCCAATCTTTCTTATCATATTAAGGCGTCTCAGAAGTTGGAAATTGAAGCAAAAGGCGATAAGGAAACCTGCAAAAAGGTATTGTCTGATCTTCGTGTTGTGGACAGTGTTGAGGTATCCGCAAAAGCGGAAAAAGATATGCTGGAGGTTTTGGTTACCGCAAAAGGAAACGAAGATGTTCGTGAAGCGGTATCTATGGCTTTGAGTCAAAACGGTATTTCCATTTTTGGAATGAAAGAGATTGGTCAGTCCTTGGAAGACTTATTTATTGAAATGACACAAAATGAAGCAACAAGCTTTGAGAATGAGGAGGATAAATAGGAATGCTAGCAATTTTTAAAAGAGAGTTTAAATCCTTATTCCAAAATGTAATCGGATGGTTGTTTGTGGGTGTATTGTTGGCTTTATACGGCCTCTACTTTACGGTATATAACTTAACGGGAGCGTATCCCACCATTTCCTATACCGTTCACGGAATCGTATTTGTTGTTTTGATTGCGGTTCCTATTTTGACCATGCGTGTATTGGCAGAAGAGAGAAAGAATAAAACAGACCAGCTTTTGCTTACCGCGCCGGTTTCTGTTTTTAAAATCGTATTTGGAAAGTTTTTGGCCTTGGCTGCCACCTTTAGTATTGTGGTTTTGGTGATTTGCGTATCGCCTTTGATTATGTCCAGATACGGAACAGTAGATTTTGTACAAAACTATATTGCTGTTTTGGGCTTTTGGCTTTATGGCTTGGTTTGTATCTCTGTTGGACTTTTTATTTCATCTTTGTTTGAAAGTCAGATTTTGGCAGCAATTATTTCCTTTGTTGCTTTGTTTGTAGGGTATATGATGAGCTCTGTGGTAGAAGCTTTGTCTTTGCCTAGCTTACTGTCTAAAATCTTAAACTGCTATGATTTTATGACTCCCTTATCCAACTTCTTAAGCGGTGATTTTGAAGTTACGGATTTGATTTATTATGTATCCATCATTGCATTGATGATCTTTTTAACAACACAGGTGATTTTAAAGAGACGTTGGAGTGTAAGTGCTTCAAAAGTTTCCTTTACCGTATTTTCCACTTCCGGAATTGCCCTTGGAATTGTAGCATGTGTTCTTTTGAATGTGGCAGCTACCTATATTCCGGAAAAATATACCACCATTGATGTAACCTCACAAAAACTTTATTCTCTTACCGATGATACAAAAGAGTATTTAAAGAGCTTAGAAGAGGATATTACGGTATATGTGGTTGGAGAAGAATCTTCTGTAGATGAAGTGGTTGTAAAGATGCTTAGCAATTACAAAGATAATTCCAAACATATTTCTGTAGAATATGTGGATACGGAATCCAATCCCACCTTTACCTCAAATTATACGGAATCTGATTTGAGTACAGGAAGTTTAATCGTAGTATGTGGAGACGTTTCCAAAGTGGTAAGCTACGATGATATGTATGAGTATTCTGTGGATTACACGACTTATACCCAGACTACTTCCGGATATGACGGAGAAGGCCTTTTGACCAGTGCATTACAATACGTAACTGCAGATTCCCTTCCTGTTGTATATCAGTTGGAAGGACATGATGAGACTGTTTTGTCCTCAGGTTATTCCGATATGGTATCCAAGGCAAATATGACATTGGAAACTTTGAATCTTTTAACAGTGGATGCCATTCCCGATGATTGTTCCGCTTTGATTATTCATGCGCCTCAGACGGATTTTTCCGAAGATGATGTGGCGAAGGTTTTGGCCTATATGGAAAATGGCGGAGATGTATTTTTGACATTGGACTTTAAGAGCATTTCCAATATGACAAATCTTTCAAAGATTTTGGAAGCTTACAGTGTCAGTGTAAATGACGGTATGATTGCCGATATGGACAGAAGCTATTATTATCAGCTCCCTTATTTCCTTCTTCCTACGGTAGAAACTACGGAAGCGACAGAAAATGTATCCGGTAATATGTCAGTGTTGGCTCCTTATGCATTAAGCCTTTCTTATCCGGAAGATGCAGATGTATATACCTACACACCTTTATTGTCTACTTCTGAAAGTGCTGTATTAAAACAGGGCGTAACGGAAGATACTGTGGCAGCTATTTCAGATGCTTCTTCGGTTACAAAAGAAGAGGGAGACGTGGAAGGAAGCTATACCCTTGGTCTTTTGGTAAATACCGATAACGGAGGAAACTTCTTTGTTTACGGTTCCAGCTATTTGTTTACGGATTCCGCAAACCAGTATGTATCCGGAAGAAATGCGAAACTCTTTACCGACAATTTAAATGTGATGACGGAAGATGAAAATAGCTCTTCTGACGCAGTTGTTGTTGCATCAAAGAGCTATGAACAGGAATACCTTACCACTACAGCAAATGCAGTGTTGGTATTTGGTATTTTGTTTGGTATTGCAATTCCTTTAATTGCCATTTTGTTCGGTATTGTGATCTGGTTCCTTCGAAGAAGAAGATAATCGAATAAAAATACCGATGATCCAAATGCCTGCGGGAATAATAATGGTGGCGCAAATAGAAGCCCCTAAAAGCCGCAGTGTATTTGGATTATCTATTATGGCAAAAACAAAGGTCATGACGTAGAGTCCTACCAACAATACAATACCGAGTATTGCAAGTATTTGTTTTGCTTTTTTCATAGAAAATCCTTTCCGATTCAATCAAGTTTTACGTTGAATCTTGTATACTATTTTGCTATACTTTATGAGGATTTTCAATCCAAATTCATGAAGAAAAGGAATAGAATTATGGCTTTATTAGAAGAATGGACCAAAGTTGCTTATAACGATAAAACAGATCGTAATACAATTACGAAATTTTGGAATGATTATTTCTTAAAAGAAAAGAGTGTATACGAAGTTCTTTTGGAAAACCCCGATGAAGAAGTTCAGGGAAGCGTAAAGGACTTGGCTTCAAGATTTGGCATTACCGTTATGGAAATGACTGGATTCTTGGATGGAATCAATGACTCTTTGGTAGAGAAAAATCCTATTGATACCATGGAAGAAGATACTGTTGTTTCTTTGAAATTCGACAAAGAGTCCCTTTACAAAAACATGGTAGCAGCAGGTGCTGACTGGTTATATGAACTTCCTCAGTGGGATAAGATTTATGATAAGGCAAAACAGCGTGAACTTTATCTTGAAGAAAAGAAGTCTCATACCGTTCATGTTGGAAAGAAAGTTGGACGTAACGATCTCTGTCCTTGCGGAAGCGGAAAGAAGTATAAATTCTGCTGTGGAAAAAAGGGTGCAAAGGCATAAGATAATTTGTACAAAAAAGCCTTTGTAAAATTAATATTTTAGACGAATTATCTATTGCGTCACAAAAATATTTTTAGTATATTTTACATGTAAATTAAATATGTTTAAAACGTTGATGAGTCTAACCAGCTCGGAGTGGCACTAATCCTGCCCGGTGATTCCGTTACCATCGAATGAAGTGACCTGATTTTTCAGGTAAGCGGGGTGGAACCGCGTAAATTTAAATTTACGTCCCTTGCAGTCTATTTGTAGTAGCTGCAAGGGATTTTTTAGTTTAAAAGTTCTTTGCAGGAAGAATTTTTGGAGGTAGCATTATGAAAATTACTTTAAAAGACGGCTCTGTAAAAGAGTACAGCGAAGCAAAAAGAATTATTGATGTGGCTTTCGATATTAGCGAAGGCTTGGCTCGCGCTTGTTGTGCAGCAAAAGTAAACGGAGAAGTAAAAGATCTTCGTACGGAATTAAACGAAGATTGTGAATTACAGTTGTTAACCGCTTCTGATGAAGAGGGACTTCGTGTATTAAGACATACCACTTCTCATGTTTTGGCTCAGGCAGTAAAGAATTTATATCCAGAAGCAAAACTTGCCATTGGACCTGCCATTGATGAAGGATTCTACTATGACTTTGATGTTCCTTCTTTCACCAGAGAAGATTTGGACAAAATCGAAGCAGAGATGAAAAAAATCATTAAAGCCGGAGCAGAACTAAAATATTTCGAACTTCCCAGAAAAGAAGCAATCGCTCTTATGGAAGAAAGAAATGAGCCTTACAAGGTTGAATTGATTTCTGATTTGCCGGAAGATGCAACCATTTCCTTCTATGAACAGGGAGACGGATTTGTAGATTTATGTGCAGGTCCTCATATTATGAAGATTTCAAAGAGCTCCATTAAGGCATTTAAATTGATTTCTTCTTCCGGTGCATACTGGAGAGGGGATGAGCACAATGCTATGCTTACCCGTGTTTACGGTACAGCTTTTGGCTCCAAGGATGAATTAAATGCTTACTTGGAAGAGTTGGCTGATCGTAAAAACAGAGACCATAACAAATTAGGTCGTGAAATGGATTTATTTACCACCGTTGATGTAATCGGACAGGGACTTCCTTTGTTCATGCCTAAAGGAACAAAGATTATCCAGAAGATGCAGCGTTGGATTGAAGATTTGGAAGATTATGAGTGGGGCTATGTTCGTACTCGTACACCTTATATGGCAAAATCTACCTTGTATAAGATTTCCGATCACTGGTATCACTACAAAGATGGTATGTTTGTTATGAACGATATTCCTTTGAGTGATGAAGAAGCAAAACGTCAGGGCGCTAGAATTGTAAAGGGTATTGAAGATTTGGCTTCTTTGGAGCAGGATGAGGATGCAAACTCATACGCACTTCGTCCCATGACCTGTCCTTTCCAGTATTTTGTGTATAAGGCACGTCAGAAGAGTTATCGTGATTTGCCTTATCGTATGGGTGAAACCTCTACTTTGTTCAGAAATGAAGATTCCGGTGAAATGCACGGACTTACCAGAGTGAGACAGTTTACTATTTCTGAAGGACATTTGGTTTGTACTCCCGAACAGGTGGATGAAGAGTTTAAAAACTGTGTGAAGCTTGCAAAATACTGCCTGACTACACTTGGATTGGAAGAGGATGTTACCTATCGTATGTCAAAGTGGGATCCCGAGAATCCGGATAAATATTTAGGTACTGCAGAAGACTGGGATCGTGTAGAAGGCGCAATGAGAGAAATCTTGGATGAGATTGGCCTTGAGTATACAGAAGAAGCAGGAGAAGCTGCTTTCTACGGACCTAAGCTTGATATTCAGGCAAAGAACGTTTACGGAAAAGAAGATACCATGATTACCATTCAGTTGGATATGTTCTTGTCTGAGCGTTATGACATGTACTATATTGATAAAGACGGTGAAAAGAAACGTCCTTACATCATTCATAGAACTTCTATAGGTTGCTACGAAAGAACCCTTGCATGGTTGATTGAAAAGTATGCAGGAAAACTTCCTACCTGGCTTTGCCCGGAACAGGTTCGTATTCTTCCTATTTCAGAGAAGTACTTTGATTATGCAGATGAAGTATTTAAAGAACTTCGCAAAAACGGCGTAGATGTTACCATTGACAAACGTGCTGAAAAAATCGGATTTAAGATTCGTGAAGCTCGTATGGACAAGCTTCCTTACATGTTGGTTGTAGGACAAAACGAAGCAGAAGAGAAAACGGTTTCTGTTCGAAGCAGATTTGAGGGAGACGAAGGTGTGAAACCTTTACAGGACTTCATTCATCAGATTTGTGAAGAAATCCGTACGAAAGAAATTCGAAAAGAAAATCCGGAATTAAAGAATAAATAAGGGTATTTAAATGAAAAAATTTGTTACGTTGTTATCCTTAGCTTTGGTGTTATCCCTTCTTGCTTTTGGTTGTTCCAAAAAGGAACAAACTCAGTTGGAAGTGGATGAACCCAGCGAGGAAGAAGAAATCGTATATGAAGAATTGTCTTTAAAAGAGCTTCAGGTTTTGGCATTGGAAAATGATGGAGAAGCTGCTTACTATTTGGGCCGTGTTTATGATTACGGTTTAATGGATGAAGGACAGAATTTCCAGGAAGCGTTGAAATGGTACGAAGTATCCGCTGAAAATAACTTCGGAATGGGATTCATTGGTGAAGGATATATTTATCTCAACGGATGCGGAGTGGAACAGGACTTTGCCAAAGCCACGGAATGCTTCCAAAACGCCATTAAGGCAAAATGCATGGAAGGCTATGTGGGTGTAGCCAGATGTATTTTGGAACAGGAAGCTACAGATGATTATCATACTGCATATGTGAATATTCGTAAGGGCTGCGATGAAAAACTTCTAGACGGTTATTACTACATGGGATACCTCTACGAAAAAGGAATCGAAGTATCTTTGGATATGGAAAAAGCAGTTTCTTATTACAAGCTTGTAAGCACTTCCAACAGTGAAGCAATCGAAGATCAGTATGCCATTAATTCCGCAAATACCAGACTTGGTTATATTTACGGAAAGGGATTGCTAGGTGAAGTGGACGGTGATACCGCAGTGTCTTATTTTGAAAAAGCATCCGACAATGATTTTTCTCAGGCGCAGTATTACCTTGGAGTTATGTACGAAATGGGACAGGGCGTTGATGTTGATTACGAAAAGGCTCTCTCTTATTTTGAACTGGCGGCAGAGAAGGATTATGCTCCGGCTCTTAGCCAAATTGGATATATCTACTTTAATGGTTTGGGCGTGGATACGGATTATGAGCAAGCGGTTTACTATGAAAAACTTGCTGCAGCTCAGGGGTATGTTCCGGCTCAGGTAAACCTCGGTTACTTGTATGAAAACGGCATTGGCGTGGAATTAAACTTAGAAACGGCATTGGCATATTACAAATTGGCAGATGAGAGTTGATATGAAGGCGCCAAAGAGGCTGTCTCCAGAATAGAAAATTTACTTGTTAATGAGTAATGTTTTTGGAAGAAATGATATGAAAAAAAGGATATTAGGAGTTGGCGTCATACTATTGATTGCACTTGTATTTTTCGACGCCTGTGTTCCGAAAATCGGGGAAACAACTCCGGAGGGATCCGGAAAAGTACCTGTGGAAGATCGAGATATAGAACAACTGTCTCAGGCTGTGGATGTGATTTTGGAAGATGCCACATCTGACTTCATCGGGAAATTCCCGGTGACGGATGGTTTCTTTTATTGGGTAGCCAAAGAATACGGAGATGATTGCATTTTCGAAATCGTAAAAAATGGCGATGTTTCCAATAAAGAAATCTGGTATGAACTTACCGGAAACAGTATTTATGTTTTATGGCAAAAATACTGTGAAAGCACTGGCTTGGGAGCTTATGAGTATTCCCATACCCACGAAGTATCCTGCGAAAATGAGGAAGTATTCTCCATTGATTTTTGTGGTGATATTAATATGTGCGAAGAGGCCGCAACCACCATTTATATGGATCAACAGCCCAATGGTATTTTAGATTGCTTTTCCAAAAACTTGTTGGAGGAAATGCAGGGGGTGGATTTGTTTGTAGCCAATAACGAATTTTCCTATACCACCAGAGGAGAAGCCTTAGAAGGCAAAGCCTATACATTTCGGGCGAATCCCGATCGGGTACAAAGCATGATTGATATTGGTACCGATTTGGTAACATTGGCAAATAATCATGTTTGGGATTATGGCTTAATCGGCCTTACCGATACCTTAGAGACGGTACAAAACAGTTCATTGGAATATGTGGGTGCCGGTTACAATTTAAATGAAGCCAAGCGTGCCCAGTACTATATCGCCAACGGTCGTAAAATAGCTGTGGTAAATGCCACACAGATTGAACGTTCCTATGGATATACGAAACAGGCTACAGATGACACACCGGGAGTTTTAAAAACCCTAGATCCTACTTTGTTTTGCGAAGCAATTGCAACTGCAAAAAAACAAAGTGATTTGGTGATTGTTTGCGTGCACTGGGGAACAGAGGGCAACAACTCTTATGCCTGGGATCAGGTGAAACTGGCAGATGCCTTTATTGCCGCGGGAGCGGATGCCATTATTGGCGGACATACCCATTGTTTACAAGGGATTGAATATATGGAAGACGTCCCTATTTACTATAGTTTGGGAAATTACTGGTTTGCCACTACAGCAAATATGCCGGCGGATTATGATACGGCATTGGCAAGACTGGAGATTTCCAATGATTTGTCCATTACTGCAAAGGTAATTCCCTGTAAGTTTTCAAAGGGAGTCACTTCTATGTTGGAGGGAGACGAAGCAAAGTTTGCTTTTGCTCAGCTGGATGAATTATCCAAGACGGTTACAATTTCCAATGATGGAGTAGTTAATAAAGAATAAAAGGAGATAAAGATGAGTAAGAAACCTACAGTATTAATGATTTTAGACGGATTCGGAATCAATGACAATCCGAAAGCGAATGCCATTGCTATGGCAAATACACCTGTGATTGACGGATTAAAAGAAAAATATCCTTGGGCTAAGGGATATGCATCCGGTTTGTCTGTTGGTCTTCCTGACGGACAGATGGGTAACTCAGAAGTTGGTCATATGAATATGGGTGCCGGACGTATTGTATATCAGGAATTGACCCGTATCACCAAAGAAATTGAAGACGGTGATTTCTTTGAAAATGAAGCATTAAAGCATGCTTTTGAAAACGCAAAGAAAAACAACAGTGCGGTTCACATGTTTGGTTTAATGTCAGATGGTGGTGTACATTCTCACAATACTCATGTTTACGGACTTCTTGAAATGGCGAAAAGAGAAGGTGTTTCTGAAGTATATGTACATTGCTTCCTTGATGGTAGAGATACCGCACCTACTTCTGGAATTACTTTTGTAAAAGACTTGGAAGACAAGATGAAAGAAATCGGTGTTGGTAAGGTTGCTTCTTTGTCCGGTAGATTTTATGCTATGGACCGAGACAATCGTTGGGACCGTGTGGAAAAGGCTTACCAGAACCTTACCTTGGGTAACGGTGTACAGGCTACATCTGCTACAGAAGCATTACAGGCTTCTTATGATGCTGATACCACAGATGAGTTCGTATTGCCTACCACCATTACAGAAAATGGCAAACCTATCGGTTTGATTAAGGATAAGGATAGCGTAATCAACTTCAACTTCCGTCCTGACCGTGCAAGAGAAATTACCAGAACTTTCTGTATGGATGAATTTGACGGATTTGACCGTGGAGCAAGGAAGGATGTTACTTATGTTTGCTTTACAGAATATGATGTAACCATCCCCAACAAAGAAGTAGCATTCAAAAAGGTTGAATTAAAGAACACCTTTGGTGAGTACTTAGCTGCAAACAAAAAGACTCAGGCCCGTATTGCGGAAACAGAAAAATATGCTCACGTTACCTTCTTCTTTAACGGTGGTGTTGAAGAACCCAACGAAGGAGAAGACCGTATCTTGGTAAAATCTCCTAAGGTTGCAACCTATGATTTACAGCCTGAAATGAGCGCACCTGAAGTTTGCGATAAGCTTTGTGATGCAATTCGTTCTGATAAATATGATGTAATTGTTATTAACTTTGCCAACCCTGATATGGTTGGACATACCGGCGTAATTGAAGCTGCTGTAAAAGCAGTTGAGACTGTTGACAGCTGCGTTGGTAAAGCCGTAGAAGCATTGAAAGAGGTAGACGGAACGATGTTTATCTGTGCTGACCACGGAAACTGTGAAATGATGGAAGATTACGAAACCGGAGAGCCTTGGACTGCTCATACTACAAATCCGGTACCTTTTATCCTGGTAAATGCAGATCCTGCTTATAAATTAGCAGAGGGCGGCAGACTTTGCGATATCATTCCTACCATGCTTGAGCTTATGGGAATGGAACAGCCTGCTGAAATGACAGGAAAGTCATTGCTTGTAAAATAATTACGAGTAATTTGACATATATTTTTAATGTAAGAAAAGGAGACGAAAATGGCTGATTTAAAACCGATGAAAGAAGGAAAAGTACGAGAGGTATATGATAACGGAGACAGTATAATTATGGTGGCAACCGATCGTATTTCCGCCTTTGATGTTATCTTGAAAAACAAGATTGTAAACAAGGGTGCGATCCTTACACAGATGTCAAAGTTCTGGTTTGACTTTACAAAGGATATTATTCCGAACCACATGATTTCCATTGATGTAAAGGATATGCCGGAGTTCTTCCAGAAAGAAGAATATGACGGAAACTCAATGAAATGTAAGAAGTTGGAAATGCTTCCTGTTGAGTGTATTGTGCGCGGTTATATTACAGGAACCGGTTGGGCAAGTTATGAAAAGAACGGAACAGTTTGTGGAATTAAACTTCCGGAAGGACTTGTTGAATCATCACAGCTTCCTGAGCCTATTTATACTCCTACCACAAAAGCTGAAATTGGTGATCATGATGAACACATCACCTTTGAAGGAACTGTGGAATTATTAGAAAAGCTTTATCCCGGTCGTGGAGAAGAGTTAGCATCTGCTTTAAGAGACAATACCATTGCTATTTACAAAAAATGTGCAGAGTATGCTAGAAGTCGCGGAATCATTATTGCTGATACAAAGTTTGAATTTGGTTTAGACGAAAACGGAAAACTTGTATTAGGTGATGAAGTATTAACTCCCGATAGCTCACGTTTCTGGCCTGTAGAAGGTTATGAACCGGGAAAGAGCCAGCCGTCTTTTGATAAGCAGTTTGTAAGAGACTGGTTGAAAGCAAATCCGGATAGCGATTATTTGTTACCGGATGATGTAATCGAAAAAACAATTGATAAATACAAAGAGGCCTTTGAACTTTTGACAGGAGAAAAATTTAATGGATAATCTACACGAAGAGTGTGGCGTCTTTGGCATCTATGATTTAGATGGCAATGACGTCGCTCGAAGTGTGTATTACGGTCTCTTTGCATTGCAGCACAGAGGTCAGGAAAGCGCGGGAATTGCCGTAAGTGATACACACGGACCGAAAGGAAAGGTGGATTCTTACAAAGATATGGGACTTGTAAATGAGGCCTTTGTGGGAGATACCTTGGATAAATTAAAAGGAAACCTTGGTGTGGGACATGTACGTTATTCCACTGCCGGGGAGTCCACCAGAGAAAATGCGCAGCCTTTGGTTTTAAACTATGTAAAGGGAACTTTGGGATTGGCTCATAACGGAAATTTGATTAACGCCAACGAGCTTCGACAGGAATTGTCGGAAACGGGAGCGATTTTTCAAACCACCATTGATTCCGAGACCATTGCCTATTTAATTGCCAGAGAACGATTGAATTGCGGTTCTGTAGAAGAAGCCATCGGTCGTGTTACCAAAAAGATTAAGGGTGCTTATTCTCTTGTTGTGATGAGTCCAAGAAAGTTAATTGGAGCAAGAGATCCTTTTGGATTTAAGCCGCTTTGCTTGGGTAAGCGTGACAATGCTTATATTTTTGCATCCGAAAGCTGTGCGTTGGATACCATTGGAGCGGAATTTATCAGAGACGTCCGTCCCGGTGAAATTGTTACCATTACGAAAAACGGAGAAATCATTTCAGATACCTCTCACTGCCTTGCAAAGGAAAAAGAGGCAAGATGTATTTTTGAACATATTTATTTCTCCAGACCGGATTCTTACATCGATGGAATTTCCGTGTATGAAGCCCGCTTGAAAGCCGGCAGATTTTTGGCACAGGATTCCCCGGTGGAAGCAGATTTGGTAGTAGGTGTTCCGGAATCCGGAAACGCCGCAGCAATGGGCTATGCCATGGAAAGTGGAATTCCCTATGGTACCGCCTTTGTAAAAAACACGTATGTAGGAAGAACTTTTATTAAGCCGAAACAAAGCGCTAGAGAGTCTTCCGTTCGGGTAAAATTAAATGTTTTAAAACAATCTGTAAAAGGAAAACGCATCATTATGATTGATGATTCTATTGTAAGAGGTACCACCTCGGATCGAATTGTCAGCATGTTAAAAGAAGCAGGCGCGAAAGAA
>ODAI013388885.1_pt1 | contig 11910 bp, 8 predicted proteins | sample 1539321 | NCBI WGS metagenome assembly ODAI01 (sample SAMN02144231, study PRJEB22623) | gut metagenome | biome: sheep rumen | host: Ovis aries | place: New Zealand
ACCTGTACAATATCCTAACGTCACTGTGCAGGAGGTTGATAGGGATTTTCCAACTGTAGATCCATATCAAAGGCAAAAGCATAATATCAAGGTATCCAGTGATTTCAATGACATAGCTGCTAAGTTCCTTTCGGAAAACACATCTTATGGAGTAAATGGAAGGGGCAGTACCTATAGTACATCAGGCTCACGTTTTGATGCCTATGCATAAGAAATAACATAAATAATAATTAGGAATTTACAAATCCTGTCACAAATTAGCTTTTAGTAGCTTATTTGTGACAGGATTTTTATTATTATACTAAAGTTCTGTCACAAGAACTCCAGCAAAGCCCATAAATTCGTTCAGCCTGTGACAGAGTTCCAGCAATATTAGCAAAATCCTGTCACAAGAACTTCGATAAAGCCGATACTTTCGTCACTCTTGTGACAGGAATCACGTTAAATTAGTAAAATCCTGTCACAGCAACTACAACAAAGCCCATAAATCCATTAGGCCTGTGACAGAACTAGAATGACATCTACCTATATAGCGTATAAAGTTTGAATTGTTTGTGAATTTTAGCTATTTTCAGAAAACTTGTGCTATCATTCAAAGGAGGGCATGAGTAAAATAATACATAATTACATGAAATAAATACAAAAGGGATCATATGTTATATGGTCCCTTTTTGTGAAAATAATGTAATGGAGGGGAACATGAGATTCAAAAAGCTATCTATCAGAATTACAGTCTATATTGTTTTAGCTACTACGATAGGATTTTTAACACAGACAATTCTGGCATCCAATAATATGCTGAATATTATGGAAAATGAAGCAGAAACAGAGCTGGCGGGTGTAGTAGAACAGATATCTGCAAGACTGGATGCCTATACACAAAAAGAGTATGCATATTTGGATGGATATATGACATCATCTGAAATGGCTGCTATTATAGAGAATCCTTTTGATGAGGAAGTACAGGCGGCAGCGCAGAATCATACAATGCAATTCATGAATGCAATTCCCAACAGCAAGAGTTTGTTCTATGTTGAATATAATGGAAAAGTATTAACTCATACACGTCCAGATATGGTAGGTTTCCAAAATGATGCTGATCTGATAAAGATGATTCAGGGACTATACTATAATGCTGAAGGCACAAATGTATACAATAGCGTAACTGCAGTGTCTCCTGCTACTGATGAGATTAGTCTTATTTTTGCACGTTCATCATATAAGGCAAATGGTCAACCGGCAGGATATTGTTCAGTAGAAATTGATAAGACAGAATTCTATGAGCTTCTTGATAATGGTGTTCATGTTACTCCTAATCAGGATGTTGTTTTGACTGGCGTGCGAAACCCAGTAGTTTATTATTCCAACAATCCAGATGAAATCACTAATGAATCAACAAACGTAGCAGTGCAGCAGGCCCTTGAAAAAATCAATGCTGGTGACACAGCTGAGGAAGGCATTATAGCATACAAGCAGGCTGGTACTGGTAAAGAGATGTATGGATTTTATAAATACATGTCAGCTAATGACTGGCTGTTGTTTGTTGGCGCAGATATAGACCAGCTTTATGCTCAGGCACATAGCGCATCCAGACAGATGCATCTTTTAGGAACAATTATTGTTATATTGATTGGTATCCTTCTTGTATTTATTATTGGTCACATGATTAAGCCAATCACAAAGATTCAGGAAGCCTTAACGCGCGTAGCAGCCCTTGATTTGGGAGATAATAAAGAGATTGAACAATTTGAAAAACGAGCGGATGAAATAGGAAAGCTGGCGAAGGATACTAAGAGCGTTATCTTCAATCTGAAGGGCGCGGTAGGTGTATTTAGAGAATACAGTAACCTTTTGGATGAAAACTCCGGCAATCTGGATGATGCATCAAAGCTTTTGACAGAGATTACATCAGATAACAAGGGCATAGCTGATAATCTTGCAGTTAAGATTAATGAAACTAACGATGCTATTGAAAACATCCATGCTGAAATTGAAAATATCGTATCTCTCATGGATGTTGTATCTGATAAGGTGGAGATTGGTCAGGAAGATTCAGAGAAGATAATAAAATCTGCAGCTGAAATTAACGAAAAGATTAATGATGAAATCAGTACAAATATGGCAACTTTGCAGGAGACTATGGCACACATGCAGGAAGCTCTAGAAAGTCTTGATGCGGTTGAGCAGATTAATGTATTGGCTGAAGACATCATGTCTATCACATCTCAGACCAACCTGCTTTCACTGAATGCTTCTATTGAGGCGGCTCGTGCAGGCGAGGCAGGACGAGGATTTGCGGTAGTTGCAGGCGAAATCGGTCAACTGGCAGACCAGTCTAAGAATACAGCGATGAACATTACAGAGATAGTTGCAGCCAGTAACCAATCTGTTGCAAATGTTCGTGACGAGGTTACAAAGCTTATCGATTTTATTAAGAATGATGTAATGGCAAGCTTTGAAGTATTCTCAGCGCAGAGTCAACATTATGATGAAGGAATTCAAACAATCAAGGAGGCGGTTGGAGAAATCGGAGATGTAATGAAGTCTCTATCAACATCAATCGATGAAATCGCACGTCAGATAACAGCAGTTACTGATGCATCTCTTGAAAATACAGACGGTGTTTCAAACATCCTTGGTAAGAATACAGAAACAAATGATGTTTCAGGGAACATAGAAAAGCTTGCTAAGGAAACAAAGAACAATGCAAATGATTTGAAGCTAGCCATTAATCAGTTCAACGTGGATTAAAATTCAGGAAAAGAGTGGCCAATGTCACTCTTTTTCTTTTGTGTAAATAATAGTAAAATATAATCACGTTTAATAATAATTAGGGAGGTAGACTAATGAGCAAGGTACTGATTTTTATGGCAGAGGGCCACGAGGAAATCGAAGCGCTTACAGTTGTTGATATTCTTAGACGTGCTGATATTGAAATAGAAATGGTTTCTATCACCGGCAACAAAAAGGTGCCAGGTGCCCACGGTATCGCAACATACTGCGATAAGCTGATTGAAAACACTGATTTTGAAAGTGCAGATATGCTTGTGCTTCCAGGAGGAATGCCAGGTACACTTAATCTTGAATTATGCGAGCCTCTCATGGATCAGGTTCATGGCTTTAATACATCTAAAAAGGGACTTGCAGCCATCTGTGCAGCACCAACTGTTTTTGGCAAGGCTGGTATCCTTAAGGGAAAGAAGGCCACCTGCTATCCTGGTATGGAGAAGGATTTGCTAGATGCAGATTTTTCTACAGACCCAGTTTGTCACGATGGCCACATCATCACAAGCCGTGGCATGGGAACAGCTATCCCATTTGCACTTGAAATCGTAAAGACCTTCAAGGGAGCAGATGTAGCAGACAAGCTTGCCAAGGGAATAGTTTATAACGTATAGGAAGGAATATAGGAATAAATGGAAAGAATTAAGAGCTTTACAATCAATCACAACATCCTTACACCGGGATTCTACATCTCACGTGTGGATGATGGAGATATCATCACTTACGATTTGCGTACTCGCAAGCCAAACGCAGGTGATTACATGGATAATGCAACAATGCACTCAGTTGAGCACATGATTGCTACGTATATACGTAATTCAGAAATTGCAGACCACGTTATCTACTTTGGACCAATGGGCTGCCAGACAGGATTCTATCTTGTTGTAAAGGGCGTTGATTCAAAGAAGACATTCGAGGTTGTAAAAAAAGTATTTAAACAGACAGTAGACCACGAAGGCGACGTCTTCGGAAAAAGCGCCATCGAGTGTGGTCATTACGAAAACCTTGACATCCAACTCGCCAAAACTGAGTGCCAGCGTTACTTAGACGTCCTCAACTCATGGACAAACATGGAATTCACATATCCATCGTAAAAAGCTCGTTGTAACTAGTAAGAGTAAAAATAGCCTGTAGGTCTCAAGAGCCTAAAAGTAGCCAGTAGGTAACAAAAAAATATGTTTCCCAAGGAGACATCCCGTCGACGGGGAAATATATTTCTTTGTTGCCGTAACAGGCGAGAGAAAAACTCAGGAGACCGTAACAGGCGAGCCATAAACCAGGAGGTAGAAAATGAAGTTAGGTATTATTGGTGCAATGCAGATAGAGATTGAGAATCTGAAGCCTTCGATTGAGAAGCCAAGATTCGAAACCATCAGCGGCGTTGATTTCATTTCAGGCGAAATCAATGGCGTAGAGGTAGTAGCAGCCGTTTCAGGAATCGGCAAGGTTTTCGCTGCAATCTGCACAGAGATTATGATTTTACATTTTGGAGTAGACCATGTGATTAACATTGGCGTGGCCGGCTCACTTGTAAAGGACCTTAAGGTTCTTGATGTAGCTGTTGCAGATTCTGCAGTTCAGCACGATATGAACACAACAGCCCTTGGAGACCCAGCAGGTCTTGTTTCAGGAATTAACATTGTTAATTTCCCAGCTGATGAGAAGCTTAAAAAGGCAGTTTGTGAGGTACTTGATGCAAAGGGAATCTATCATCAGACAGGTGTAATTGCATCAGGTGATTTGTTTGTAGACACTGATAAGCAGCGTCAGAATATCCGCATGAAATTCGACGCAATTGCTGCTGATATGGAGGGCGGAAGCATCGCTCATACATGCTATGTCAATAATGTTCCATTTACACTTATCCGCTCTATTTCTGATGCAGATGGTAGTGCAATGGACTACAATACCTTTGCTGGTAAGGCCGCAGAGCAGTCAATTAGCATTGTTTTAGATGTCATTGCAAAGTTAAAATAATAACAATCTGACACCAAATCGCAAAATTTGACCCTTATTAGGTAAAGAATACACTCTACAAAATACACAAAAAAATAGATAATATAACACAGTTAGATAAAAATTTAACAAATTATCAAAATAGGATGTACAATGTACATCCTATTGTTGTATAATGTCAATTGTCTTTTAGGAAATTCTAAAGTATTTAAAGGAGATGTAAAATGAATCACACACAGATTACTGACGAGTACTTAGAGAAAATGGACGCTTACTGGCGTGCAACTAACTATCTCGCAGCAGCACAGTTGTATCTTCTTGACAATCCACTCCTTCGTGAGCCACTCACAAGAGAGCAGGTTAAGAAGAAAATCGTAGGACATTGGGGAACAGTACCAGGACAGAACTTTATCTATGTACACCTCAATCGTGTAATTAATAAATATGACCAGGATATGATCCTTATTTCTGGTCCAGGTCACGGCGGAAACTTCTTCGTGGCTAATACATATCTTGAAGGCTCTTACAGTGAGGTATATCCAAACGTAAGCCGTGATATCGACGGTATGCAGAAGCTTTGCAAGCAGTTCTCATTCCCAGGCGGTATCTCAAGCCACGTTGCTCCAGAAAACCCTGGTTCAATCCATGAGGGTGGTGAGCTTGGATATTCTATCGCTCACTCATTTGGTGCAGTATTCGATAACCCAGAGCTCATTGCAGCTTGCGTTGTTGGTGATGGCGAGGCTGAGACAGGCCCACTTGCTACATCATGGCAGTCAAACAAATTCTTAAATCCTATTACAGATGGTGCGGTTCTTCCAATCCTTCACCTTAACGGATTCAAGATTTCTAACCCTACAATCCTTGCTCGTATGTCACACGAAGAGCTTGTAAACTTCTTCACAGGTATGGGCTGGGAGCCACACTTCGTTGAAGGTGATGACCCTAAGGTTATGCACAGGAAGATGGCAGAGACTCTTGATGAGTGTATGGATAAGATTAAGGCTATCCAGAAGCACGCTAGAGAGACAGGCGATGCTACAAGACCAGTATGGCCAATGATCGTTCTTCGTACACCAAAGGGATGGACAGGTCCTAAGGTAGTAGACGGAAACAAGATTGAAGGCTCATTTGCAGCTCACCAGGTTCCAGTTATGATGGACAAGCCAGAGCACATGGAAATCCTTGAGAAGTGGTTAAAGAGCTATCATCCAGAGGAGCTTTTCGATGAGAATGGTCGTCTTATTCCTGAGCTTGAGGAGCTTGCTCCAAAGGGAGACAGACGTATGGGTGCTAACCCACATGCAAACGGTGGTAAGCTTCTTCACGACCTTAGACTTCCAGATTTCCGCGATTACGCAGTAGATGTTCCAGCTCCAGGCGCTGTTGAAAAGCAGGATATGATTGAGCTTGGTGGATACATCCGTGACGTATTCAAGCTTAACGAGGATCAGAAGAACTTCCGTATCTTTGGACCAGACGAGACAATGTCTAACCGTCTTAACAAGGTATTCGAGGTTACAAATAGAGATTGGAACTCACCAATCGAAGAAGGCACAGATCAGTTCCTTGCAAAGGATGGTCGTGTAATGGATTCAATGCTTTCAGAGCACATGTGTGAAGGCTGGTTAGAGGGTTACCTTCTTACAGGTCGTCATGGCTTCTTCGCAAGCTACGAAGCTTTCATCAGAATCATCGATTCAATGGCAGCTCAGCATGCTAAGTGGCTCAAGGTTTGCAACAGCCTCCCATGGAGACGTCCAATTGCATCACTTAACCTTCTTCTTACATCAAATGTATGGCAGCAGGATCACAACGGATTTACACACCAGGATCCAGGCTTCCTTGATCACATCGCTAACAAGAAGGCAGACGTGGTAAGACTTTATCTTCCACCAGATGCTAACTGCTTGCTCTCTACAATGGATCACTGCTTAAAGAGCAAGAACTATGTAAATGCAATCGTTGCATCTAAGCACCCAAGACCACAGTGGCTTACAATGGAGCAGGCTGTTAAGCACTGCACACAGGGTATCGGTATCTGGGATTGGGCTTCAACAGATACAGGAGAAGAGCCAGATATCGTACTTGCTTGCTGTGGTGACACACCTACACTTGAGGCTCTTGCAGCTGTTGACATCCTCCACAAGGAGATGCCTGAGGTTAAGGTTCGTTTCGTAAACGTAGTTGACCTTATGAAGATGGAGCCAAGCAACAAGCACCCACATGGTCTTACAGATGTTGAATATGATTCAATCTTTACAAAGGATAAGCCAATCATCTTCGCATTCCATGGATATCCAACACTTATCCATGAGCTTACATATACAAGAACAAACCGTAATATTCACGTATATGGTTACCATGAGGAAGGTACAATCACAACTCCATTCGATATGAGAGTTCAGAATAAGATTGATCGTTTCAACCTTGTTATTGCTATGCTTAACAACATGCCACAGATTGGTAACAAGGGCGCATTCCTCAAGCAGAAGATGAAGGATAAGCTCGTTGAGCACAAGACTTACATCCATGATGTAGGTGTTGATATGCCTGAAATCGCTGAGTGGAAGTGGACAGGACTTAACTAAGTTTTTTCCCAATACTTTTTTCATAATAATGCACCGTCTGACAGTCAAATGTCAGGCGGTGTTTTTATTTTGTCACCATGCAAATGCAATAGAATTAATGCAAAATCAAGGTAAGCGAAAGTGCTGGAAACTTGTAATTAAAGATATATACTTATATAATTTTCTTAAATTAACAGGGGTGGTAATTTAAAATGAATGAATTAGAAAAGTTTTTCCTTGAAGAAAAGGATTTAAAAAGAAAAATATACAAGCACAAGAATACACTGGTGCAAAAGGGGCAGATTCTTTTTACAGGTTCATCCTTGATGGAGCAGTTTCCTGTAAATGAGATAGCACTTAATCATGGTATGGATGTGGTGATTTATAACAGGGGTATCGGAGGTTACACTATCCCAGAGATGATAGAGGCAGTAAAGGAACAGGTGCTAGAGCTTGTGCCTTCCAAGATATTTATAAACATCGGCACTAATGATATCAGTATCCCTGATGAGACTGAGGAGAAATTTGAGGCGGACTACAGAAGGCTGCTTAATATAATAAAGAGGGAACTCCCAGACGCTTCAGTCTATATGATGGCATACTATCCTGTTAGCCCTAAGGTTGCCAAGGACATGCCGGGAGATGGTTATATCACCAGTGTAAATTACAGGCTAGAGCGCCTTGATAAAGCAAACGCAGTGGCAAGGGAGCTTGCCAGGGAATTCAATTATAAATTCATTGATGTAAATGATGGATTATGTAATAGCGAGGGACATTTAAGGCCAGAGCTTTCCAAAGACGGAATTCATATGTGGCCAGAGGCCTATGATATTGTTTTTAATAATATGAAAAAATACATTTTGGAGTAGTGGATTGAAACAGATAGATTTTAAAAATGGTGGAACTCTTAGCAATATATTATCGGCAGCATTGCCAATGCTAGTCGCCCAGATATTAAACCTCCTTTATAATATTGTGGATCGAATATATATTGCCAGGATTCACGGAATTGGCACAGCGGCACTGGGAGCAGTGGGGCTGTGCTTTCCTATTGTTATATTAATTAGTGCATTCACAAACATGTATGGAAGCGGAGGAGCTCCGCTTTTTTCTATTGAAAGGGGAAGAGGAAACGATAGAGAAGCCAAGACCTTTCAGAACACATCATTCTTCTTACTAGTGTCATCTGCAGTGGTGTTAACTGTAATAGGAGAGCTGTTTGGTAAAGGGATACTTAGAGTTTTTGGCGCTTCTAATGAAGCTCTTATTTATGCCATGCCATATCTAAGAATATATTTGCTCGGCACCATATTTTCTATGATAGCAACAGGTATGAATCCTTTTATCACCGCAGGAGGCTATGCAGTAGTTGGTATGACTACAGTGATGGTAGGAGCAGTAGCTAACATCATCTTAGACCCAATCTTTATTTTCGTTTTCGATTTAGGAGTAGAGGGAGCAGCAATCGCCACAGTAATATCCCAGGCACTGTCAGCCTTGTATGTGCTGAAATTTCTGTATAAAAAGGACTATGCCTACAGGCTTCATCTTCTTAATTTGAACGAGGTAAAAAGAAGCGTAAAATATGTTTATAAAATAGTGGCTCTTGGAACAGCAGCATTTATAGTGCAGTTTACAAATGCCGTGGTGCAGATTTCCTGCAACAATGTACTTTCTACAGTTGGTGGAGATATTTATATATCAATCATGACCATAGTAAACAGTGCCCGTCAGATGATGGAGACACCAATCCTTGCTATTACAGAAGGAACATCTCCTCTTATTAGCTACAACTATGGAGCCAGAAGATACGATAGAATAAAGAAAGCAATCCTAATTATGTTTGTGCTGGATTTGGCCTATACCATGGGAGTATGGTTGTTTATAAAGCTTTCGCCAGAAACAATCATCGGCGCCTTTAGCAATGATAAGACCATTATGGTGGATGCCGTAGCTGCATTTAACGTATATTTTTCCACCTTTGTGTTTATGATATTTCAACATTCAGGTCAGGTGGTATTCAAATCACTTGGAATGAAGTATCATGCAATCTTCTTTTCATTGTTTAGAAAGGTAGTGATTGTTGTACCTTTAACATATATACTTCCATACTTTTTCAAAATGGGTACCATGGGAGTATTCTTGGCAGAACCTATCAGCAATGTGGTTGGCGGCCTGGCTTGTTTTACAACCATGCTAATAGTGGTAAACAAAACCTTCAAGGAAGAAGAAAAGGAACAATTGTAAGTGTGCAAATGTAAATCAAAAAGGGATAAAAGCCATGCAAAAGGCCTTTTGTTCCGTTGTAAATCCCAATAGCGGTTTGTATAATTCCATTAAGACGTCTGGAAAAGTTAATAGTAAGGAGATTAAGAAAATGAAAGCTAAAAAAGTATTGGCAGGCATTTTAGCAGGTTCTATGCTATTTGCCATGACGGGGTGTGGAAATTCAAATGAAGGTGCAGCAGTAGATACTGGGGCAGATGAAAATTTAAAACCGTACGCAGACATTGTGTTAGGTGAGGATTTCACAGATTTGGAAGCCACAATCACAATGTTTAACAATAGAACGGACATGGACTCAGATGAGTACGGCGGAGTTTCATGGAAGGAGTATTTGGCTGAGTTTAATAAGCTCTATCCAGGGATAACTGTCAATATAACTACAGATACTAACTATGCTGATGATGCTTTGACACATCTGCAGTCAGGTGATTACGAAACTATCATGGGAATTCCAGCATTGGATAAAGCTGATTACAGCTCATATTTCATGTCTTATGGTGACTTGGATACAATGTCAAAGCTAATCAATTATGCTGAGGAGCGTATGTATCAGCAGGAGGTTTATGGTGTACCATTTACCGCTACTACACAGGGTATCGTTTACAACAAAAAGGTGTTTGCCGATGCAGGAGTTACGGAGCTTCCAAAGACTCCAGAGGAATTCTTAGATGCCCTTCAAAAGATTAAGGATAACACAGATGCAATTCCTCTTTATACCAATTATGCAGCTGGCTGGACTATGGGCGTATGGGATATGTACACAGGTGTCAGCGCCACAGGCGATGCAGATTACATGAACCAAAAGCTGCTTCACACCAAGGATCCATTCAAGGATTATGGTGACGGCACTCATCCTTATGCAGTCTACAAGATTCTGTATGATGCTGTAGCAAAGGGGCTTACAGAAGATGACTATATCACTACTGACTGGGAAGGCTGCAAGGGTATGATTAACAACGGCAAGATTGGCTGTATGGTTCTTGGCTCATGGGCAGTCCCACAGATGAAAGCAGCTGGCGCCAATGCAGACGATATCGGCTACATGGCATTTCCTATCTCAATAGATGGCAAGCAGTATGCTAAGGCTGGTGCTGACTATTGCTACGGTATCAATGTAAACGCCACAGCAGATGAGAAGCAGGCTGCACTTATCTTTGTTAAATGGATGGCCGAGGATTCAGGCTATTCTTACAATGAGGATGGACTTCCAGTAGCAACAAAGAATACTGATACCAAGCTTTCCTTCGAAGGCGTAGAGTTTGTTGATGATTCACCAGCGCTTGAGGGAGAGGAAGACCTTCTTAACGAACTTAACTCCGAGTGCGAGCTTAATGTAAACAATGGCGGAGATAGAAAGATTCAAGAGATTATCGAGCACGCCTCAATCGGCGACATGACCTTCGATGAAATCATGGATTCTTGGAACGAACTTTGGACAGATGCCCAGGAGAGTTTGGGGGTAGAGGTTCTGTATTAGATGTGAGCCTTACCAGCAAAAATGAATGACTATAAGCTCATTGCCTGTTGTACAATGAGCTTATTTTTTGTATGATGATTGTATTGGGTGGGTGAATGTTATGCATAGCATTATTAGAAGATACAATGATCTTAAAATAGGCAAAAAGCTTATTATTATATTTTTACTAATATCTATAATACCTATAATTTTATTGCAGGTATTTCATTTTACTAGTGTCAGGAAAACTATGACCTCTCAGGTGGATGAAATTATCCAAAGTGATTTAATCCAGATTTCAGAGAGAACTAATCTCAGCTTAGAAAATTATACCAATTTAATGTACCAGATATATGTGGATGAGAATGTTATCGACCAGGTAATGATATTGATGAACGGTACCCCTACAAGACGGGCGGCGGCTAAAAGTGATATTAGAGAGTTGCTTCATAGATACACAAGTGTGGTAGAAGGAGTGCGTTCTATCAGCCTGGTGTGTAAGAATGGGGAGTCGGTAACATACGATTTTGCTACAGATTCATCTATGTATAATATCTGGAATCGATTTAAAGATATGAGAATAGCGCCACCATACCTGGATGCGGAAAGCAAATCTGGGATGGTCATTACTCCTAGTATGAAGTTTGATGAGAATGGAGTGAAAAAATACTATTTTCATATATCAAAGCGACTGTACAACTTTGACCAGTTGGAGAAGGGCAGCATAGCAACTGTCATAATGACTGTTGACGAAGAGGTTCTAAATACAATATGTAATTCATCTAAGGAGAGCAAAACGGGAATCAACTTCATCTTAGATGACAATGGCAAGGTAATCTCATATCCTAGTGAAGCCTA
>ODAI010260896.1_pt1 | contig 11909 bp, 12 predicted proteins | sample 1539321 | NCBI WGS metagenome assembly ODAI01 (sample SAMN02144231, study PRJEB22623) | gut metagenome | biome: sheep rumen | host: Ovis aries | place: New Zealand
CGACAGTGAGGCTGCCACCTGCCAAATCGGGGCGGGTCGCGGGCCTGGGGGGAGTGATCCCACGGGCCTGGTGCTCCTCTCGCTCGCCCTTTCGCTTCGCTCATGACTCGCCCTTGTGGGACAAATCCTCCGGGCCGGGTGTCCCAGTTTGGGACGAATCCTCCGGGCAAGTGTCCCGCGAGGTCATGGCGTCCGGCCACTTCTGCTACCCTCATACCTCGTGTGCCAATGCGGAAAACGAGGAGGTGAGCCATGGCCGACAACCCCATGGACGAGTCCAAGCGGCTCTTTGCCGAGACGCCCACGGGCACGCTCTTCATGCGCGCGGCCATCCCCGGCGCCACGGGCATGCTCATCTCGTCCATCTACAGCCTCATCGACGGCATCCTGGTGGGGCGCTTCGTGGGAGGCACCGCGTTCGCGGCGATCAACCTCGCCATGCCCTTCGTCATCCTGGCCTTTGCCCTGGGCGACCTCATTGGCTCGGGCTCGGCGGTCCCCATCTCGATCAGCCTGGGCAAGGGCGACGAGGACCGCGCCAACCAGGTCTTCACCTGCGCCACCATCATGAACGTCCTTACGGGGCTCGCGCTGGGCATCGTCTTCTTCCTGGGTGCGCCGGCCATCATGGCCGCCATGGGCGCCACGGGGGAGCTGGCCCGCCTCGCGGCCTCCTACCTGCGCGTCTATGCCGTCTTTCTCCCCTTCACCACCGTGCTCTACGCCGTCGACAACTACCTGCGCATCTCGGGGCAGATCAGCCGCAGCTTCATGGTCAACCTCTTCATGGCCGTCTTTGGGACGGTGCTGGAGTACCTCCTGCTCGCCGAGCTGCGCCTGGGCGTGCGCGCCGCCGCCTTCTCCTTCTCCATGGCAATGGCCATGTCGGTCGTGCTCGCCTTCTGGCCCTTCGTGCGCGGGGGGCTGCAGCTGCGCTTCGTGAGGCCGGAGCCCACGACAGAGATGGTCCTCGAGATCGTCCGCCTGGGCATGCCCATCTTCTTGGAGAACGTCTCGGGCCGCCTCATGTCGATCGTCATGAACATGGCACTCCTCCGGCTGGGCGGCGAGGACGCCGTCTCGGTCTGGGGCGTCCTCATGTTCTCGGAGGGCATCGTCGCCACGCTCATCTACGGCACGGTCGACTCGCTGCAGCCCGCGGTGGGCTTCAACTGGGGCGCCGGCACGCTGGGGCGCGTCAAGTCGCTCGAGCTGCACTGCTTTGCCGCAAGCGCGGCGTTTGGCCTGGTCTACGTGGTCTTTGTCCGCACGGTGCCCGACATCATCACGCTGGTGTTCCTGCCGGACGCCACGCCCGAGCTGCTCGCGCTCTCCGTGAGCGCCCTGCGCGTCTTTGCCCTCGCCTACCTCGTGCGCTGGCTCGCCTTTGCCACGCAGAGCTTCATGGTCGCGGTGGGCCAGTCCAAGCTGGCAAGCCTCGTCTCGGTGGTCATGGCACTGGTCGCCCCCCTGGCGGCGCTTGCCGCGCTCTGGCCGCTTGGCCTTGACGGCCTGTGGCTCAACACTCCCGTCGCGTCGCTTGTCACCGCCGCGCTCTGCGGGTTTGTGCTGCTGCGCTTCAAGGGCTCCGTCCACGAGCGCGCGGCCGCCGCCCGCATGGACGCCTAGCCCCATGTCTGCGCACGTCGACAGCAACCGAAGCCTCGCCCGCGACTGTCTGCGCGTGGTGGCGGGGCTCTTCGTCTTTGCCTTTGGCGTGCACCTCACCATCTGGGCAAACGTTGGCCTTGCCCCCTGGGACTGCCTGGGGATGGGCATCTCGTACCACACGCCGCTCAACTATGGCCTCGCCATGACGGCGACGTCCGTGGTCATCCTTGTCATCGACATCGCCATGGGCGAGAAGGTTGGCCTGGGCACCATCATCGACGCCCTGCTCACCGGCAACTTTGCCCAGCTCTTCAACGACCTCAACCCCCTGCCGCTCAATGAGTCGCTGCCGATGGGCCTCATCATCATTCTCGTGGGCTACGCGGTCATGGCGTTGGGCATGAAGGTCTACATGGAGGCGGGCCTTGGCTGCGGCCCGCGCGACGCCCTGCTCGTGGGCCTGGGGAGACGGCTTCCCCGCGTGCCCATCGGCGCGGTGTCGATGGCCCTGTGGAGCGCCGCCACGCTTTTGGGGTGGCTCCTGGGCGGCCCCATTGGCCCCGGCACGCTGGTGGCGGCCCTCGCGGCGGGCTCGGTCATGCAGGTGATCTACGACGCCCTTGGCTTCGAGCCCCGGGACGTGACGCATCGAGGCCTTGGGGAGGTGCTCTCCCCGGCACGGTCCCCCCAGGAGGGCTCGTGACGCCACGCGCCCAGGCCATCCTTATGGCGTCCTTATGCCGACCGTGTGGCAGGGCCTCCGGGGAGAGGCTCCCGGCACCGCCCCGTCCTGCGGGTTTCCCACCATGCGGGACGTAAGGGCACGGGCCCACCGCATAAGGGAGACATGAGCGCTTCACCTCGTTCGTGTACCATTGTCTGGTTTTATCCCCGTGCCTCCCCGAGGTGCGGGCAGACGAGGAAACTATGGGACTGCCCCGAGGCATCGTCGATGCGGGGGTTCCCGATGGCTGGGAGACTGGCATGAACATCATCGTCGTGGGCGCCGGAAAGATCGGCTCGGCGTTGGCGGGTTGCCTCTCGGACGAGGGGCACAACATCACGGTAATCGAGAGCAACCCCGACAGGGTCTCGCGCATCTCGAACAACTATGACGTCATGACGATCTGCGCCGAGGGCGACATCGACTCCCTCAAGGAGGCCGGCGCCGAGAAGGCCGACCTTCTCATTGCCGCGACCAACTCCGACGAGTCGAACATCCTGTGCTGCCTCGTCGGTCGCAAGCTCGGTGTCAAGAACACCGTCGCCCGCGTGCGCGAGGAGGCCAACTACCGCGAGGTCCTCTTCCTCGAGAAGGAGCTTGGCCTGTCGCTCGTCATCAACCCCGAGCTTGCCTGCGCCAACAGGATCAGCCGCATGCTGCGCTTCCCGGCGTCCGCACAGGTGGACTCGTTCGCACATGACGAGGCCGAGCTCGCCCAGTTCGAGCTCAAGGCCAAGAACCCCCTCTGCGGCACCGCGCTCGCCGACTACCACCGCACCGTTGGCGACGGGACGCTCGTGGCCGCCGTCGTGCGCGATGGCAACGCCTTGCTCCCCCAGTCGGACTTCCGCTTCATGGAGGGCGACACGGTGCTTGTCGTTGGCCCACCGCACAGGGTCAGCCGCCTGGCAAGGAAGCTCCACGTCCTGAGGGGCGGGGCTGAGGGCGCCCTGATCGTGGGCGGAGGTCGCATTGGCGCCTACCTGGCGCGCGAGCTCGTCCAGGCGGGCGTGGGCGTCACGTTGATCGAGAGCGACCAGGAGATTGCCGAGGAGGTCAAGGACCAGCTGCCCCAGGCCGAGGTCATCTGCGACGACGGCACGCAGCCGTCCTGCCTCGACGAGGCGGGCATCGAGAGCACCGACGCCTTCGTCGCGCTCACCGGCATGGACGAGGTCAACACCATCCTGTGCGCCTATGCCCGCTCGCGCGGCGTGGCCAAGGCGATCGCCAAGGTGAGCGAGGCCCACTTCGTGGACATGGCCTCGACCTTTGGGCTCGAGGACCCCATGCAGCCGCAGGTCATCATCGCCGAGCAGGTGCTTCAGCATGTGCGCGGAATCGAGAACTCCGCACGCGCCCGTGACGTCGAGCTGCAGCGCAGCGTGATTGACGGCCAAATCGAGGTCCTCGAGTTCCTGGCCAAGGACGGGTCGCCCTGCCTGGATACCCCCCTGTCCAAGCTCAGCCTTCGCGAGGGGGCGCTCGTCGCCGCCATCATCCACGGTGGCGTCTGTGCCATCCCCGCCGGCAGCAGCACCATACACGCGGGGGATCGCGTGCTGGTGGTCACCACGCGTGCCGGCATGACCCAACTCGAAGACATCCTTAAGGACTAGACAAGCATGAGGTCTCGCATCATCCCCAGGATCCTCTCGCGCGTCCTGCTCATAGAGGCGCTGCTGCTGTGCCTGCCCATGGTCTGCGCGGGCATCTACGCCGAGGACACGGCACCGTTTCTGCTCACCATCATCTGCCTTCTCGTCGTCGCGGCCGCCCTCGCCTGGCTGGGCAGGAAGGCGAGCGTCAGCAGTATGCGCGCGGTCGAGGGCTTCGTCTCGGTCGGCCTCTCGTGGATCGCCATGAGCCTCTTTGGGGCGCTGCCCTTCGTGCTCTCCGGCGAGATACCCAGCTATGTCGACGCGTTCTTCGAGACCGCGTCGGGCTTCACCACCACCGGCGCCTCGATCCTCACCGACGTGGAGGCGCTCTCGCGCTCCATGCTCTTCTGGCGCAGCTTCTCGCACTTCATCGGTGGCATGGGCGTCCTCGTGTTCATGATGGCGGTCATGCCGCTCGACGAGCGTCACTCCCTGCACCTCATGCGTGCCGAGATGACCGGCCCGGTCAAGGGAAAGCTCGTGCCGCAGATGAGCTCCACGGCAAAGATCCTCTATCGCATCTACATGGGGCTCACCGCCCTCGAGGTGCTGTTCCTGCTCGCCGGCGGCATGCCCCTGTACGACAGCCTGCTCACGTCCTTTGGCACCACGGCAACTGGTGGCTTCGGCATCTACAACTCGAGCATGGGCGCCTACAACAGCGTCTACCTGGAGATGGTCGTCGCGGTGTTCATGGTGCTGTCGGGCATCAACTTCAACCTGTACTACCTGGTGCTCATGCGGCGCTCCATCACGGGCCTCAAGAGCGAGGAGCTCTACACGTACCTGGGCATCATCGGATTTGCCACCCTCACCATCGCGACCAACATCGCCAGCCAGGTGGGAGGCCCGCTGCAGGCCCTGCGCTACTCGTTCTTCCAGGTGGCCTCGATCATGACCTCGACGGGGTTCTCGTCTGCCAACTTCGACCTTTGGCCCACCTACTCCCGCGTCCTGCTCGTGCTGCTCATGCTCATTGGCGCGTGCGCAGGCTCCACGGGCGGCGGCACCAAGGTGTCGCGCCTCATCATCCTGGTGAAGACGACCATTGGTGACCTTCGCCAGCAGGCCTCCCCCCGCTCCGTGCAGCGCATCACCCTCGAGGGGAACCGCCTCGACGACCGCACCATCAAGGCAACCTTCTACTACCTCGCCATGTACGCCTCGCTCGTGGTGGCGTCGTGCCTGTTCCTCTCGGCACAGGGCGCCGACATCGTGACCACGTTCACCTCGACGATCGCCTGCCTCTCCAACATCGGCCCCGGCCTGGGCGCCGTGGGCCCAGCGGGCAACTTCGCGTTCTGGAACCCCGGCGCCAAGGTGCTGCTGTCGTTCCTCATGCTGCTGGGTCGCCTGGACATCTATGCCGTGGCCATGCTGTTCTCTCCCAGCGTGTGGAAGAGCCTGCTGCGCTAGGGCGAGGCGGCCCTTCTGGAGGCCAACGGTATCCCCGTCGTCGATATAATGCGGCCCAAGCAGCTTGTCGAAGGAGGAATCATGGCCGCACACGAACTCGAGCTCTATGTCTTCATGAACTGCCCGTACTGCATGCGCGTCTTCAGCTACCTGGAGGAGGCGGGCATCGAGATCCCCCTGCGTGACGTCCTTGCAGATCCCGAGGCCAAGCAGACTCTCAAGGAAGTGGGCGGCAAGGTGCAGGTGCCGTGCCTGTTCATCGATGGCAAGCCCCTGTACGAGTCGCTCGACATCATCGACTGGCTCAAGGAGAACGTGGGCGGCGAGGCTGGCGCGGACTTCACCGTCGGGGAGACCGACGAGTACCCCGAAGGCTCTGCCTGCATGGTGCCCTGGGCATAGCGCTTAGGGCTCAGCGGTGATCCAGCACGCGTGGCCGTGATGTCCGCGGACGACGAGGGGACGTTCACCTCGTGCGCCGGGGCAAGTGCGAGGACACCGTCTGGACATGGCCAGGCTGGGGCTTCGAGCGGGTAGACGGCCTAAAGGGACATGGTTGCGACTTCACCCCATGAATGAGATGCTCCAGTGCACTAAAGTTGCGAGTTGCGGGAGAATAACAGCACTTTTTGGCTCAGGATACCGTTCTGGATCCAACTCGATTGACTGCCAACTGGGGTTTTGCAATTGCGGAACCTCGTAGCCCCTAGATTTCTCCCGCAACTCGAAACTTTAGTGCACGGGAGTAGTCTGAGCGGCCGACGGGAACCTCGGATGGCCCAATATGGCCTGCCCTACATTAGGGCACTCACGGGCAGCCGCATCTGCCGGTAGCTCACGCCGCAGCGGTCGAGCACGGACTTGGCCACCTTGCCGTCGATGGTCTCCCCGTACTTGTCGTCCAGGTACACGACCTCGCCTATGCCGGCCTGCGCGAGCGTCTTGGCGCACTCCTTGCAGGGGAAGAGCGTCACGTAGGCCCGGGCGCCGGAGAGCTCCTTGAGCGAGCCGCGGTAGTTGAGGATGGCGTTGGCCTCGGCGTGGATCACGTAGTTGTGCTTGTCGGTGAGGGGGTCCTCCGTGGTGTCCCAGGGGAAGTCGTCGTCGTTGAGGCCAGACGGCGTGCCGTTGTAGCCAACCGAGAGGATCCTGTTGTCGGGACCCGCGATGCAGGCACCCACCTGCGTGTTGGGGTCCTTGCTGCGCAGGCTGGCGGCGACCGCCACGCGCATGAAGAACTCGTCCCACGAAATGACGTTGTCTCGCTTGCCGGGCATGGGCGTCTCCCCTCTCGCAGTTACGCCTGATTGTACACGGCTTTGGCTGGCCAGACGGGCCTACAGCACGAGGATGCCCAGGTGCTCGAGCAGCACCTTGGTGCCGATGAGGATGAGGATGACGCCACCCGCGACCTGCGACGGCTTCTGGTAGCGCATGCCAAACTGGTTGCCGATGAGCACGCCCACGATGCTGAGGGAAAACGTGATGATGCCGATGAGGGAGATGCTCGTGACGATGTTCACCGAGAGCGACGCGAAGGCGATGCCCACCGTGAGGGCATCGATGGAGGTCGCGATGGCGAGCATGAGCAGTTCGCGCAGGTCGACGTGGTCGGGCGTGGCCTCCTCCCCCACGTCTTCGGACAGGGCCTCGCGAATCATGTTGCCACCGATGATGCCCAGCAGGCAGAAGGCGATCCAGTGGTCGATGGGGGCGATGAGCCAGAGGAACTGGCTGCCCAGCACCCAGCCGAGGAGCGGCATCCCCGCCTGGAAGCCGCCAAAGGCGACCGCCAGCGCAAGCGTGACCCGCCAGTTGACCTGGCGCATGCCCAGGCCCTTGCAGACGGCGACCGAGAACGCGTCCATCGACAGGCCGACCGCGACAAGTAACAGCTCCGCAAAGCCCATGTGAGTCCTCCCTCCCCACAGGGCATGGAATGCTAGCACAAGGTGGAGCGAGGCAGCTGTCAGATGCTGTAATCCGCGCCCGTCAGGTCGACCGCGACGATCTTTCCGTCATCGTCGAACGAGACCCACCAGTCCTCGGTGTACCTCAGGGCATTGCTCCACGAGCTCTGCGTTCCCGCGATGGTCACGCGCACCATGACATAGCCCGGGCCAAGCTCGAGAACCTCCTGGTACGAGACCATCTCGGCAGCCACCCAGTCCATGACCAGGTCGGGTCGCTCGACCTGGCCCGCAAGCTCGGTGCCCTCGGCCACGAGCGGCCTCAGGGCCTCCGTCCACTCCTGCTCGGTGATGGCGGTCGGCTCGCCCACGCCGCTGTCGAGGTGGTTCGCGCACCAGTATGCCAGGAACTGCTCCGCCGGCTCGACCAGCTCCTCGCCCGGCTCGCGCCCGTCATCGGGTGCCACGAGGCCATAGGTTCCCCGGGCAAGGGCCGCGAGCGACGTGACCTCCTCCTCGGAGAGACCCTCGGGGTCGTGCTGTGCCGCCTCGACCGCCCGGTCGATGGTTCCCAGGTCGACCTCTCCCGCACCAAGGACCGCGAGCTCCATGGCCTGTTCGACCTCGACGTCGTAGCCTGGGAGGTCCTCTCCTGCGTCAACCGCCTGCGCCAGCTCGTCGACGAGGGCGTCGTAATCGTCCGCCAAGCCCGGGCCGACCGTCACGACAAGGGACCCGTCGGGCTGCCCCAGGACCGAGCCGTCCGCAAGAAGCGTCGGGGAATCGACCGAAATCTCGTACTCGCCGGGAGCCAGGTCGAGACGGACGTCTCCCGGACGCACATAGAGCGTGCGGATGACCTCGTCGCCCGCCGTGGTATGCCCCAGAACGAGCGTCCTGACCCTGGCCGACCCTTCCTCCCAGGCAGGCGCGGCGAGCCGGAGCGTCACCTCATAGCCCTGCCCGAGGTGGTCGTCCGCGGCCTCCCGCGCCTCGTCGCTGACCTCGGTCGGGGCAGATGCGGACGGCACCAGCTCCCCACCACGGCCTCCCAGAACGAAAAGGCATGCGGCCGCAAGGGCAAGGACCGCCAGGGCAATGCCTGCGATCGCGCCCCTGCCCGGCCCCTTCCGGGAGGGGACGGGGGCCAGGGGCTGTGGGGCCGCGTGCCGTGGGGCGGCACCCGACGCCTGCGCGGGAGCCTCGGCCCCGCACCTCGCACAGAGGCGCTCTCCCTCGGCCATCTGATTACCGCAGTTGGGACAGTGCATGAGGCCACCTCCGTCCGGCTTCCTCCACCCATTATCATCCGGACGTCGCCACGTGCCCCGCAGGAATCGGGAAGCGCGATGACATGCGGCCGCCATGGCGGCGCTGGCGCGCATCTCGCGCATGTCCCCCGAGCGCCTTAGACAAGCACCTCGTTCATGGACCCGGAGCGGAAGCCCCTGAGGTCGCAGCTCACGTACTTGAAGCCCAGGGACTGCAGCTGGTCGACCACCTGGCCGCGCACGTCCTCCGAGGAGAGGCGGGCGACCTCGTCCGCCGGGACCTCGATGCGTGCCAGCTCGCCATCCGCGCCATGGACGCGCACGCGCAGCTGGCGAAAGCCCAGCCCATGCAGGTACTCCTCGGCCAACTCGACGCGCCTGAGCTTCACGGCGGTAATGAGGTCGCCATAGGCGATGCGCGAGGCCAGGCAGGCCGCAGACGGCGCGTCCCAGGTGGCAAGCCCCAGCTCGCGCGAGAGGGAGCGGACGTCCGCCTTGGTGAGGCCGGCGTCGCGCAGGGGGCTTTTGACTCCCAGCTCCTCCAGGGCCTTGATGCCGGGGCGGTAATCGCCCATGTCGTCGACGTTGGAGCCGTCTGCCACATGCGCGAGGCCCAGCTCGGCCGCCGTCTGGCACAGGCGCGAGAACACCTCGCGCTTGCAGAGGTAGCAGCGGTTGGGAGGGTTCTGGGCATACCCGGGGATCTGGAGCTCGTCGACGTCCACGACCACATGCGCGATGCCCTCACGCTCGCAGAACTCGTCTGCGGCGGAGAGCTCTGACGCCGGCACGGCCCGCAGGCGCAGGGTCACGGCGACCATGCGCCCTCCCAGGACGTCGTGGGCGACCTTGGCCAGAAGCGTCGAGTCGACCCCGCCCGAGAAGGCCACGGCGACGTTGCCCATCTCGCGCAGGGCAGCCTGCAGTGCGGCGTACTTGCTCGCCAGCTCCTGGTCCATGTGACCTCCTAGCGCTCGTCGTCGCGTGGCATGCGCACGCAGGGATGGTTCTCGACCACGTAATGGTAACGCGGGCAACCCTCGTTGTGATCGCAAACCAGGCCGCATGCCTGCAGGTGCGCATAGACGTTGGTGGGCCCAACATACCTGAAGCCCCGCCGCTTGAGGTCGGCCGCGATGCGCGTGGAAAGACCGTTCTTGGCGGGAATGCCGCCCTGCTCGTGCCCTTGGTACAGGATGGTCTTGTGACCGGTCCAGTTCCAGAAGTACTCGTCGAAGGACACTCCCCCATCGTGCATGGTCAGCACGCATCGAGCGTTGTTGATGACGGCGCGGACCTTGCGCGGCGAGCGGATCATCCCCGGGGTTGCCAGGATGCGCTCGACGTCGGCATCACCCATGCCGGCCACCGCATCGACGTCAAAGCCTGCAAAGCATGCGCGAACGACGTCGCGGCGCTGGAGGATGAGGTTCCACGAGAGGCCGCACTGCAGGCACTCGAGCGAGAAGTGGTCGAACATCCGGCGCTCGTCGTGCACGGGCACGCCCCATTCCTCGAGGTGGTAGCGGCGGTCTTGTTCGCTTGCGTATGTCCAGCACCAGCTGTCTGCGAGGTCTGCCTTTGACGTGCGCACCGGATGGTCGGCCATCACGCCCTCCTCACGGGGTGGCGTATGACGGTCTTGAGCTTGTCCGGTGCCGTGCGCCGCGGGTCGGAGAGGTAGATCTCGTGGTGTAGGCGGGTGTTGGAGAAGTCGGGCACGTACCCCTGCTCCTCCGCAACGGCATGCATGGCGTCGACCGTGGCGGGCTCGTCGTCATAGGGCCCCAGGTGCAGGCACTGGACGCAGGTGCCCTCCTCGACAGAAAGCAGCTCGACGGACGAGAAGTCACGCCGCTTCTTGCGCGTAGCCTCGTCGATCGCCCACGCAAACTCGTCCGGTGTCACGAAGTCGGGCAGGCGGATGCAGCTGATCCAGTTGAAGTCGTCCTTGCGGGCGTAGTCCACACCTTGGACGCCCTCCTGCCACCAGAAGCCCTCGAGCGGCGGCACCACGTACTCGAAGTAGCCATCGATGGCATGACCTGCCTTGGGCGACATCTTGATGGTGTAGGAGATGCCATAGAGCAGCTCGATGGCCCGCTGGTACGCGCCGCCCTCCTCGTTGGGGTTGCCCCGGCCACGCACGGCGACGTAGCGCATGGCGGGAACCGAAACGATGCCGGGCGTGCGCGACGGCTGGTACTGGTCCCGGAACTGCTTCTTGAAGTCGAATGGCATGGGTGTCCCTCCTTCCCGTCGCAACCATGATAGCATCGAACAGTTGTTCTATCAATCTCCTGTTTGTCTGTCTTGACCCTAACGTAACGTCAGGGTTTAGGATACTGCCGAGAGGAGGTCGCGATGGGAACCTACACCGTCCACCAACTGGCAGACCTCGCCGGGACGAGCGTCCGGGCCCTCCACCACTACGAGGACCAGGGGCTGCTCCATCCGCACAGGCGCCCCAACGGCTACCGCGAATACGGGCCGGCAGACGTCGAGCGGCTCCAGCAGGTCCTGGTGCTGCGTGCCTGCGGCATGCCGCTTGGCGACATCCGCGACTTGCTCGGCGCACCGGGCTACGATGCCCGCTCCGCACTCGAGGGGCACCTCGTCGCGCTCGAGGAACAGCGACGCGAGCTCGACGCCCTCATCATGACCGTCCGAAGGACCATCGACTCCCTGGAAGGAGACGCGACCATGACCGACAGCGAGAGGTTCGAGGGGCTCAAGCGCAAGGCCGTCGACGAGAACGAGCGCAGGTTCGGCGCCGAGGCGCGCGGACGTCATGGCGACGATGCCGTCGACGCCGCGAACGAGCGCCTGCTCGCCATGGACGAGGCCACGTGGAACGACCTGGGCGCGCTCGAGGGGCGCATCATCGAGCTCCTCGGTGCCGCCATGGCGACGGGAGACCCCGCCAGCCCTGAGGCCGACGCGCTCTGCAAGGCGCACGTACGGTGGGTCCAGCTGCACTGGGGCGAGGGCGCCTGGTCTCCGCAGGCACATCTGGGGCTGGCCCATGGCTACCTGGCAGACGACCGCTTCGTCGAGTACTACGACTCGCGCGCGGGCGCGGGGGCAACGGAGTTCCTGGTGAGGGCGCTGGAGTCCTCCCTCGGCTGAGCCGAGCCCCTAATCGCGTCCGCAATCGCCCTAGCGGCGAGCTCCGTGCCGCGCTCGCTTGGGTGGATGCCGTCCGCGGCATAGAGGGGCGTGGGGTCGGGCGTCGCCGCAAAGGCACCGCCCGCGTCGGCAAGCAAGGCCCCCGACCTGGCGCAAGCCTCCCGATACGTCTCCACCATGAGCTCGC
>ODAI011424808.1_pt1 | contig 11909 bp, 21 predicted proteins | sample 1539321 | NCBI WGS metagenome assembly ODAI01 (sample SAMN02144231, study PRJEB22623) | gut metagenome | biome: sheep rumen | host: Ovis aries | place: New Zealand
CGGTCAGGGATTGTTAATTGGCCAGGAATATAATCTTACCCGAAACTCAACACCAAGTAATACGGGATTAAAGAATCCGGCAAATTTAATAAAGAATATTGATGGCGATGTCAATGTCGAAGTATGTTATGTAACAAGGACTTATTTAACTCGTCATGGAGCCGGAGAATTTGAGACAGAACGTGATTTGGACAGAATAAGCAAAGATATATGCGAAGATAAAACCAATGTTCAGCATCCGTATCAGGGCAGATTGAGATATGGCGCTATGGATTGGGAAGAACTGGAAAAACGTTGTGTGAAAGATTTTGATACATACAAACAACCCGGCTGGAAGATGTCCTATTTTGTAACACATATGAATGAATTGTATTTTATACCCAAACCGTTTTTATTTAATAACAATTTTTACGTTTCTGACGGATTTACCCGGGAGGATGTTTATGAAAATATTCGTCATTGAAAAAGGCATTTATTCAGATCGACATGTAATTGGCGTAGCGGAATCAGAGGAAGATGCGAAAGCTTTTGTTGGCGCTATTAATAATAAATATAATACCGATTGTAGCTACGAAGAGTGGGATACTAATCAGATCAAAACAAACAAACTGAAATTTCACGTTGAATATCTTTGTGGTGATTGGTATGTGAGTTTCGATGATTATGATGCATTTGGTTCGTACAATGAATCAACTGAGATTTATGAAGATAATTGGATAATCTTCGCAAAATCTTCGGAACAGGCTATAAAAATCGCACAGGACATGAGAGCAGAAAGGCTTGCTATAGAGAAGGAAATCAGTTGATATGATAAAAGTATATTTAGCAGCACCAATTATCGGAATTACGGAAGAGATGAAAAATCAAATCCTAGCGGTAAAAAATAAACTGACAGAGGTCGGGTTTGAGGTATATGATCCGCGGGAGAACGGCGCGGCAAATAGTTGGGGATGTAGCCTGGACGAATGGTGCAGAGTTATTTTTGAATTAGATGTTGCCGCGATCAACAGAAGCGACTGGATTGTTGTTCTTGATTATGGTAGATATGCCTCGGCTGGAACAGCGTGGGAATGTGGTTATGCATTCGGTAAATCCAAGGATGTTCTTGTTATTGAAATGTATGAAGAGAATGAGTATTCCGTAATGATTAGAGGTTGCAGTTCAAATTATTGTAAACTGAATGATTTTATGAATGAGGATATTCCAGACATTCTATTTGTTGAACGTGGAAGAATGAACACTGACGAAAATAAAAAGATTTTTAATTGAAAGAGGATTAATATGAAAGAAGTATTCGATGAAGCAATTGCAACATTTGAGAATGATGATATTAGAAAATTTGCCAGCAAATGTACAGAGAAAGTAGATCCCTGGTTCTGGATTGCTCCGGCTGCGTCTAGTGGGATGCATCATCCTGTTACATCACTTGGGGAAGGTGGTTTGTCGCGTCATGTGGTTTCAGTTGTCAGATTTTTGAACTATATTTTAGAGCCGGAATCGATTAATTGCCAATTCAATTCCAGAGAGCGAGATCTGATGAGATTGGCCGCGCTGTTTCATGATATTAAAAAATCCGGCAATCAGGAAGATTACGAAAAGAACAAATCAACGAAGTTCGATCATCCTCTTCTGGCGGCTGAGTTTATAAGAAGCATGAATGATGGCGATTTACCGGAAGATGAAATCGAATTATGTGCAAAAATCATCGAGACGCACATGGGGCAGTTCAACACGAGTGCAAAGAGTTCAATAACACTTCCTAAACCAGAAAATAAATATCAGATTCTGGTTCATGTATGTGATTATATTTCGAGTCGTAAAGATATCGAAGTAAGAACCGACATGCTTCCGGAATATAAGGATGAAGCTACAATGAATAGGATGCCAAAAGAAGCTGTCTCAAAGTTACCAACCGTTGATACTTACACATTTGATTTTGGTAAACATCTTGGTAAAACAATTCCTGAGATTGCGGAGGTTGATCCCGGATATATCAGGTGGGCAAAAGAAAACATGACGAGAGAACCTGCTCGAACACTTCTGAAGAATTTCAGTCTTTGAGGTAATGACTATGGAAACTTATAAATTAAGAGATGTCATCCATACCGTATTATCTGAGCATCCAAATGATTTTATTTCTGATGGTGTTATTAAAGTAGTTATAGAATACAGAACATTTGTTAATATCGAAAATGAAGAACAGGATGTTCTCGCCGGATATGCTTTATATACAAAAGAGAACGATAAAGAAGACTTATATCCAATTGATCACGACTACTATTCTCTTGACGATCTGGTTATTAAATATGTAGTAAGCGTAATACCGGAAGAAGATGGAGATCCAGAGGAATTGTATCTGGCGGTGTGGTACTGAGGAGGCCGATATGGATTGGTGGTATAAGCCTGGTGATGTTGTTCAGTTTATTGACACTCATAAATTGGCAGGATGCTTTGGCGTTGTTGATGAAGTGACAGAATATAACGGTGCTACGAGATATTTAATCGCAATTCCTACGCCGAGTGGTGTTGGTTTTGTGTATTCAAATGCGGCTGATCATGAGTTTGAGTATGTTGGTAAAGCTGTGTTGACAATCGAATAATTAATTTGCATGATTCCCCTTTAAAGTCTATATTAAATATGGCTATAAAGGGGAATAATGTTATTGACAAATATGACCAGAAGGTGTATAATACGAATCAGTTGAAATAAATAGGAGGGGAACGTATGCTATCTAAAGAAAACATAGATAAGCTCTGTATGACGGGTATTTATATCGCAAGTCCAAATGATTTTTATAAAGGTTCTGCTAATAGGGATCCGTTCTGGTGTAGGAACTGGACATTCAGAGTACGCAAAGATCGTGATGGTGATTATTGTATGAACGATACATATTGGTCTTCTGCGCCAAATTCGATCTCGCTTATGGATAGTAACTTTGATAAGTTTACGCTTCTATTTGATATGAATGATTTTGAAGAATATCACGGACAGCATTTAGAGGATTATGCCGAAGATGATCATTGGGTTGTGCCATTAGATTCAGGCGGAAGAAATCATCCGAATAGGTTTGTGCGGAAAGGTGCGATGCCTGTGAAGGAGAAGGTTGTTGAGAGATTGGAGCATGAGATAGAGAGGCTGAAAGATCAGTTGAAGTATAAGGAACGGGATCTGGAAGCGGTGCTGATGGATAAAAAGGATTTGAGGTGGGTATGAAGAGTGAGTAAGGAACAAGAAAAAACGTACAACGTATATTTATATGAAGATGCAAACGGGGATCCTATATATGTAGGAAGAACTTTTCGCCCGTTAATAAATAGAGTAAGAGAACATAAAGTAGATGAATTAATCAAAAAAACTGCAAGAATTAAATACGCAGTATTGGCTAATGAAGCACAGATGATCCAATATGAAGTATATTATATCAATCTTTATAAGCCAGAATATAATATAAAAGATAAAGGCGAAGGAATACCAATTGCTTTACCGGAATTAAATTGGACAATTTATGAAGAAAATTTTAATAAAATTAACTTTATGGCATATAATCTTAGCGTTTTGGAAAAAATGTGTAACACTTTGAATGATGTTTGTTTTGAAGGAACAATAAACACCGTTATTAAAATAACAGATAAATATAATCCCTCAATGAAATACAATTTGCATTCATCAAAATTATATGAATATAATGGCGGAATTAGATATCCAATTACTGTTTCGGAAATTGATGTATTAAATAACTCGGAAGATGTTATAACTTCAATGTTACTCCAAATGATTATAATCTGGGGAAAACAGAATAATATTAAAGTAAATACTGGATATTATTTGAATGAACGCTTATTCAAAAAAGCAAAAGAAGTTGGTTTATTATTAGAAAAATGTAATAAAGATGAGACAAATTATGGTTATAAACCAGTTGGTATATCTCTGGATATTAAAAATCTGTTATCGGATTATGGATTTGAAGAATGTACAATATATGAAATAATTGATAAACAAGCAAACAATGAAATAAAAAAGAAAAATTATAAAGTTAGTAGTAGTAACAGCGTTAAATATAGTGACTCTCATGGTGTTATAGTTAGAGGCACAACACGAATTCCGCATACATTAATTGCATTTGATCATTGCCCAGAATTAGCGGTTGAATTAGTGGAAAAATATAAACAATCATATGAATTGGAAATAATGAAAGTTGCGCAATAAAAAATATGAGTGTTAACAATAAAATAAAAGAAGAAAAAGAACTCAATAAAAATTATTTTGTATATAAATATCTAGATGAAGATTACATAAATATTTATACTGGGCAACATGCCACAGATAGAGGAGATATTTCTAAGAGAGTTGGACAACATAAAAATGCTCCGAAAGATAGGGATCTGATTAATGAAAATAAGAATATTTTTTATGCTAAATGTCCGTCATTTTCTTATATGGACAATCTTGAAAAAATGATTATTGATAAAGAAAGTCCAAAATATAATAAATTAAAATTACCATATGACCATTCGTTTGATCCTGGAGATATAAAATGGATTGAATGGAAAGACAATACGAATCGTTCACGTTGGGATATTTATAACGATTTGGATTATAATCAAACAAAAACAAAAGAAAACATGAATATGTTGTATATTCTTTTTATAGATAATGATCATAATCAATATAGGATTAAAAAAGGCTATTTTGAATATATAAGTTATAAAAAACATAAATGTGGGCCAAGTTATTGCGAACGTTGTGGTGGAGCAAATATAAAGGTCGTAGATGCACAGGTTGATGATAAATATTACGGAAAATTTATTTGTTGTGATTGTAATGAACGAATTGGAATTTGCCATAAAAATGAATATGAGTATTATCAGCCATTTTATGTTGGCGAATATAAAGGTGAATATAGATATTATCAAGAATTGGAGTGGAACAATGAGCCAAGTGTTTTGAGAGAAGAATGTTATATTGCAGATAAAGAGATAAAAAAAGTAAGTGTCGTTTTTGAAACTCTTTATGATTTGAAAGAGTTTATGGTTGCCAATATTAGATATGCAAATGATAAGAAAAAAGAATATAATGATTATCTCATTCAATTAAATAATAGATGTGAGTCGTTTAATAATTGGTTTAATAGTTTGTTTTACATACAAGCAAAAGGAGAGGCATCATGAACAATAAACTATATGAGTTGGAACAAAAGATCGCTGCAGCAAAAGAAGCATACTACACGACAGGCACTCCTTTGATGTCGGATCGGGATTATGACATCCTCGTATCACAAGCAGAAAAGCTTGGCTACATTGAAACTGTTGGGGCAGCTCCCGCAAAAAACATTCCTGTTATTAAACATGAACATCCTATGTTATCACTTGATAAAGTTCACACCGCCAAGGAAGTATCTGAGTTCATGAAGGATAAAGACATTCTTATTATGAACAAGGAGGACGGATTAAGTATAAGCGCCACTTATATTGATGGTGTGTTAACAAGACTTGAGACTCGTGGTAACGGTGAAGTTGGTAACGACATTATGTTCCATGCCAATTCATTTGTAAATCTACCGAAGATAATTGATAAACCGGGAAAATATGTTATAGATGGTGAATGTGTAATTCTTCGTTCTGACTTTGAAGCAATTAATGTAAAAGGCGAATTTAGCAATCCAAGAAATCTTGCATCCGGATCTCTTAATCAGCTTGATCCGCAAATTTCTCGACAAAGACACTTAAGATTTTTCGCCTGGGATGTGATTGAAGGTGGTGAAACAAATTCTTCATTTAAAAACCTTAATGCGGCAAAAGACCTTGGTTTTGATATTGTCAATTGTTTATTAACAAATGATAGCGATCCAGAACATCTTGATTGGATCTTTAATAACTTCAGAGAAAAGGCCCAAAAAGATGGTCAGCCAATTGATGGAATTGTTATCCGCTTTGATGATATTAAATACGGTAAATCTCTAGGAATGACTGGCCACCATCCCAGGCATTCTGTTGCTTTCAAGTTTTTTGACGAGAGCGTTGCAACAAAACTGGTCCGTGTCGAATACCAAGTTGGAAAAACTGGACAGATTACACCAATCGCCATTTTCAATCCTGTCAATATCTCAGACACTATTGTAGAAAAAGCATCTTTGCATAACGTCACTATCATGAAACGTCTTGGCTTAACAAATGGCTGTACAGTGAATGTTGTTAAAGCAAACGATATTATCCCGCAAATCGAATCTGCTGAACCTGATGGTGATGGCGAAATTGAAATTATTTTAACATGTCCTATATGCGGACATCCGACAAAGATTGTTAAAGAAAATGATTCGGAAGTTTTATACTGCACCAATGATGCATGTCCCGGAAAGCTTGTCGGATTATGGAAAACGTTCGTGTCAAAACAAGGCTTTGACGTTGACGGATTGAGCGAAGAAACACTAAAGAAATTTCTCAAGCTTGGTTACTTAACAGATAAATTTACCAGTTTATTTGAACTTGATCAGCATAAAAAAGAATTATATAAACTTGATGGTTTTGGTAAGAAGTCTATTGATAATCTTCTTGCGGCAATTGAGACAAGTAAAGATATTGATTTAATAAATTTCATCACATCTTTTTCAATTCCGGGGATTGGAAAGGGTCAGGCTAAATTATTAGCGAAGAAATTCAAGACGTTTGAATCCTTCGCCGATGCTTGCAATAAGAATTATGATTTTACTCAGATTGATGGCATCGGTCCGGTTCTTCGCCGAAGCATCCATAATTGGTGGGTTAGTAACCAGAAAATCATGGAAGATGTTGCTGAAATTTGTCGATTTAAAAGCGATGACTTCATGAATCCTCCGACCGGAAATTATCCGCTTACAGGACTCACATTTGTAATAACCGGAAAAGTTAACAAGTTCGCCAATCGTGATGCCGTGAAAGACAAGATCGAATCACTCGGAGGAGCTGTTGCGGGATCCGTCAGTAAAAAAACAAATTATCTTATTAACAACGATGTAACATCATCAAGTGGAAAAAACAAAAAAGCCCAGGAATTAAACGTTCCAATAATCTCTGAGGATGATTTTTTGAAAATGATAGGTAAATGAGATGATTAAAGATGCATATATTATTAAGGACAATGTAGATGAGGAAGCGAAGCCAAAGACAGTTCTGTTAAACAAAGACCAGCTCGCTATGCTCGGTTGGCTGAATAAAGTATGGGGATACAAGTTCTCTTGCACAAGAATTGGTTCGGTGGTTGATGTTACTCCTGAGAAATACATGCTCGATGTAAAAATGCCATGAAAGGATAAGATAATATGCATGTTATAGTTAATAAAGAAGAATATAAGCGTCTTAAAGGAAAGGCCGAGGATGCCGAATATCTAAGGCGAGAACGTGATAGGCTTTCAGAAAAGATGTTAGAATTAAGAGAAGAAAATCGAGAATTTGAAAAAGAGAATGCCCAACTTATAAGACAAAACGATATGCAGCAAAACACCATAGCTGATTTAAGTTCTGCGATTTCTGTTCTCTGCGATGGAAAAGTTACAGATGCTATTGAATTATTTGTATTAAAAACATACAGAGGTCAGACTCAACTTTATATAAATGGCAATAAAATGGATGTTGATAGGTCAAATGACGTATGCATTCGTTGGGGGTCTAGTGATCCGGTTAGTGTTGATATTGACGATGTGAGGTAATTAATATGAATATAAAAACAATTGATGTGAGTGGATTTGCTGGAGCTTTTCATGGAATGAGAAATCCGATGAATTCATGGTCTAAGAGTGACAGTGTTGTAGATAATCATGACAACTATGTTATTGGACCAAATGATATGAAGCTTGCGAAAACACTTATTTCATCAGGTCCGGAACATTGCAAATTCCTTCGCATGATACACGTTCAGGCGAATGTTGATATGCCGAGATATTGGTGGAGTGAGGCAGACACTTATCATTTCGGCACAAAAAATTCTCAGTCAACGATGCATAAGCTGCTGAATAATAATGATCCGATTACAAGAGATTTATTTGTTACTTGTGAAGAAGATAATGATGTTATGGACGATGTAATTCAAAGGCTTGAAAGTCTTCGCCAGGTATTTAAGGATATCCAGAAGAACTGCCAGGATACAGATAAGGCTGATAAGCTGAATTATCTTCTTTTACGTGCGAAGAGACTTCTTCCAGAAGGGTTTCTTCAGATGAGAACGTGGGACACAAATTATGCGGAACTTCGCAATATGTATCATCAGAGAATGAATCATCGACTCAAGGAGGAATGGCATGATGTATTTTGCGAGTGGATAAAAACTTTACCTTATGCTGAAGAATTAATTATAGAAGGGAGTGATCAATAAATGATTGGATTCAAGTCTGCCGCAATTCAGTACAAAAAAGATGGCCATATCATTGAAAGGTACGGGACTCGTCATCACGAAATAATTAAAACTATCGCAGACCTTGGCGATACCGAATATTACAAGGCATGGCATCAGGACGGCTTTATTTACGGTGATGAGTGGGTCAACCAGTTTCTCACGAGAGCCGAGGCCACAAAAAAGGCCGAAGAAATGGGTATTGAGATGAGAGGCTCGGAGTTAACAACAGAGGATTTGTGGTAATAATTTATTAATTAATAATTTTATTAAAGGAGAAAAGAATTATGAAGAAAATCATGCTTACCCTTGCAACAATCGCAACTGTTATCTTCGCAGCTTCCGCAGTCAATGCTTGTCCGCTCTGGTCGTGTAATTATGATTATTACGACTATACTTGCGGATGCCAGTGCAATACACAGGCAGTAGCTTATAATTGTGAAACGGTCCAGCCGATTCTTTATTGCCAGTATTGCGGAAACGAAACCTGGGCTTGCACATGCGGTACGGAATATAATATTGAATGCGATGATGCAGTTTATGAAACAGAAGAACCTGAGTGTTATTACGAAGAGTCTGAAATCTATTATGACCAGGATTGTTCTTACAACGAATCCGAGGAATACTCTGGCGCTGGGTATAACGGTTACTCAGGATCTGGTTGTGGTTGCACAATGGCTCAGTGGGCAAATATCAGAAACGGCTGCGGCGTGATCATTGCCCAGGCTGGGGCAGGAGATTACATTGAAATCTGTGGGACCGAAGCTGACACTGGCAGAGTCCTGATTTATGATTATACAATCGGAGTGTACGGATCGGTTCTTTCCGAATGTATTTATGGAACATATCAGTGGGATGGTACTGGTGATAATGGTGCATATAACCAGTATAACGGATCTTATACTTGTACTCAGCAGACATGCGGTAGCTGCGGATATGCGGTAAGTTCTTGTGTATGCAATCAGGTTTGCTATCAGCCTGTATATTGTACATACACATATAATACGTGTTGTTATTAATAAAACCATTTTGCTGAAGTTGGCAAATTGGTAAGATATCATCGGCGGTAGACAAGTACCGGGTTTGCCGCCGATTTTTAACTATCACCAGGGTGATATATTATGAAAAACAATCATAAAATATATATACATTATGGATGCAATAATTTTGATATTAATAAATTCAAACCAGTAAAAAATCAAGATGGTTTTACTAAACCTTCTGGCGGATTTTGGGCATCGTATCCAAATACAGAAAGGAATTGGAAGAATTGGTGCGAAGATAATGATTTCCGTTTGGATAGCTTTAATAAATGCTTTAAATTCTCACTTAAAGATAATTCAAAGGTATTTAGGATTAATCGTGCTGATCAATTGAACAAGTTGCCAAAATGTAATTCTGTATTTGATACGTCCTTATATTATTGCGTAGACTTTGAAATGGCATCAAAAGAATATGATGCGATTGAACTAGATTTAACTAATGAGATTCTTGATAATCATTGGGAGAGTTTATATTTTAAGTTATATGGCTGGGATTGCGATTCTATTTTAATCATGAATCCTGATATTATAATTCCAGAAGAAAGGATGTAACATGAATAACAATAATCTTTCCGCATTAATAAACCTTCTTGGCGAAGAAAATATTGAGGATCTGAAAAAGCGGATCGTGGACATGCTTGTAGTCAGAGCCGAGGATGATCTCGAAGACTGTGCCGAGTGGCTTCTTTATCCGCCAGATTTCACGGAAGTAGTCAACGAAGCATTCGAGTCAACACAGAAAAAGATTGAAAAAATGTATAAGGACGCGATGCTTGAGATTAACAAAGACTATATTGACAAAATGAAATCCTATATGTCTTCTCAGGTATCCGAAGCCTCCCTTAGAAAACAGATGTATGATTTGGCTAAGAGTTACTATTGGCGGTCCAATCAATACGGTAAAGAACGAAAATTTGCGGAAGAGATAATGGAAATCCTAGGTGTGACTCAGGAAGAGTTTGAGTCAGAAAATTGTTGACCGCAGAAGAACTGATATGTAGGTTGCGAAATGGAGAACATATTTTAAGAGAGGATGCCAGGTTGGAAATAATCAGAGAGCCGCTGTCGGCAGAAGTAGCGAGAAAATTATCCGATAAAAGTTGTCAAAAGAGTCGTGAAACAGAATTTAACAATATTATGGATAAGATTAAAGAAGAAACAGATTATGGCGGATATAATTATATCATTGACGGTTATATTTCAGATGAAAATGTAAAAAGGTTGCAGAATCTTGGTTATAAAGTAACAATAGCCGATGAAGATTGTGGAAGTTACTTATATACAGAAATTGAATGGTAATTAACATCAACTTAGAGGATAAAGAATATGCAAGTAAAGTTTTATTGTATTCCGACAGAATCGGAAGTATATGATGTTCCCGATAATACCTCGCAAGAAGGACTCAAGAACATGGCGAAGCGTTGGAAAGACGATGTTGTGAGGTCGCTATATGCAGTTGTTAACAAAGATGTTGACAGATTGATTAGAAATTTTGAAACAGTAAAAGAAAATTTACCGGACATAAAGATAAAAATACCTACGGGGCTTTCTGAACTTAGAATTGGGGATGCTCTGATTTATGAGAATCCAGATGGCAGCATTACGATAGATTCGGAGTAAAAAATGAAAGTTGATAGCAGAATAGGGATAGATGGATCGGTTCATTTCGATCATTACTGTGTCAAGAAAAGAGGAAACAATTTTTTTGCCGTATGTGATCAGTTTGGCGAAGAAATAACAAGCGGATCATCAATGGGTTCCGCAACAAAGAAAGCTAAGTTGTTAGAAATCGGATACCAGACCGGATATAAAGATAGAGGATACTGGTATGATGAATGGTAATAGATTAATGAATAAGAACAAATCAGCGGATGAAACATTTACGCTAAAAACCGGAAAGAACGCACCTGATCCGCAAGAATTATTACGTATTCATAATGAGATGAATGAGGAGTGTCGAAGAAAACATGAAGAAGATCGTCTAAGAAATTATATTTTAGATGATCATCTTAAAATAGTCGTTAACTCAATAAAACCGGAATGGTTACGGCGGGAAATCGTTGAAACGATCTCTAATGGTGGAGAGGTTAGATTTAGTTTGTATCATGGTAATAGAAAATTGTCAGAGTATCCGGTTCAACTGATTGATTCACACTATTAATAATAAGAATGGATAATATAGTATTAATAATTATATCATTATGCTCTTTTATTGCCGGAGTGATTATTGGTAATATGAAAAAAGATATGGTTTACGAAGAAATGATTACAAGACTTCTAAACAATAATGAAACACTGATAAATGAAATAAATGAAGTTAGAACTTACATGAGAAGAGAATCAAGAAGAATAAATATGATGAACAATCGAAGTGATGATGGTTAATATATGTATATAATTTACGATGAAGATTATATTCCAAAAGAACCTTGCCTTAGTTGCGAGAAATCATACGTTGAAGACATCTGGTACGAAATGTGTTGCGATGAAAAGAAATGCATTCA
>ODAI010470996.1_pt1 | contig 11908 bp, 4 predicted proteins | sample 1539321 | NCBI WGS metagenome assembly ODAI01 (sample SAMN02144231, study PRJEB22623) | gut metagenome | biome: sheep rumen | host: Ovis aries | place: New Zealand
CTTCCTCCTGTATCAATCCTTACACCTGAGCAGACTCAGTACTACTTCCTTTCAGGCTTCACAGCTAAGCTTGCCGGAACAGAGAGAGGTATCACAGAGCCTACACCTACATGCTCAGCATGCTTTGGACTGGCATTCCTTGAGCTTCATCCTACAAAGTACGGTGAGGAGCTTGTAAAGAAGATGCAGAAGTCCGGTGCTAAGGCTTACCTGGTTAACACAGGTTGGAACGGCACAGGCAAGAGAATCTCCATCAAGGATACTCGTGGAATCATCGATGCTATCCTTAACGGCGATGTAAACAAGGCTGAGACCAAGAAGATCCCGATCTTCGACTTCGAAGTTCCTACATCACTTCCCGGAGTTGATCCTGCAATCCTTGATCCTCGCGACACTTATGCAGATCCTTCAGAGTGGGATACAAAGGCTAAGGATCTTGCCGGAAGATTCATCAAGAACTTTGCTAAGTATGAAGGCAACGATGCCGGTAAGGCTCTTGTTGCTGCAGGTCCCAAGCTTTGATCTTGAGGCAGCAGGTATCTGAAACTTAAGTAAATAAAATAATTAAGGCGCTGTGTCAGTGATGACGCAGCGCCTTTTGTATTGGTTCTATGTATCGGGCATTATGCCTGATGACTTATGGTGTTACCTGTATGTAACTGAGATTATCTGTTTAATTCGTGCTCCAGTGAAGCCTTAACAAATCCGGAGAAAAGAGGGTGAGGTCTGTTGGGCCTTGACTTAAGCTCCGGATGAGCCTGAGTAGCCATGTGGAAGGAGTTTGAAGGAAGCTCGATCATCTCAACGATCCTTCCGTCAGGAGACATTCCGCAGAGCTTCATGCCGTTCTGAACCAGCACGTTTCTGTAGTCGTTGTTGACCTCGTATCTGTGACGATGACGCTCGGTGATGTTCTCTGAACCGAAGAGCTCGAAGGCTTTGGAATCCTTATCCAGTACGCAGGGGTATGATCCGAGACGAAGGGTTCCGCCGATATCCTCCACACCGTTCTGATCGGGCAAAAGAGCTATCATGGGATGCTGAGTGTTGGGATCAAATTCAATTGAATGGGCATCGGTGTAACCCACAACGTTTCTTGCAAATTCAACGATGGCAAGCTGCATTCCAAGACACAGTCCAAGGTAAGGCAGGTTGTTCTCTCGGGCGTACTTGATGGCGGTGATCATTCCCTCGATACCTCTGTCGCCGAAGCCGCCGGGAACCAGAAGTCCGTCTACATCTGATAGGAACTCGGCCACATTGTCTTCAGTAACTTCCTCGGAATCGATCCACTTGATATCTACGGCAGTCTGATTGGAGATTCCGCCGTGCTTTAAAGCTTCAACAACACTGATGTATGCGTCGTGGAGCTGAGTGTACTTACCTACAAGAGCAACTCTGACTGTGTGCTTCATGGAGTAGAGGGTGTCTACCATCGCCTTCCAGTCTGTAAGGTCGGGCTCGGGACACTCAAGCTTAAGACATTCACAGGCAACCTGAGCCAGATGCTCTTTTTCCATTGCAAGAGGAGCTTCATATAAATACTCAAGATCCAGGTTGTTGAGAACGTGACTTGCGGGAACATTACAGAAAAGAGCTATCTTGTCCTTGGTCTCCTGATCGAGCTCCAGCTCGCTTCGGCACACGATAACATCGGGCTGAAGTCCCATTCCCTGCATGGTCTTAACCGCTGACTGAGTAGGTTTGGTCTTGATCTCCTGAGAGCAGCGAAGGTAAGGGATCAGGGAAACAAGGATGAGCATTGCATTCTCATGTCCAACCTCGTGCTGGAACTGTCTTATTGCCTCAAGGAAAGGCTGGCTCTCGATATCTCCCACAGTGCCGCCCACCTCGATGATGGCAATTCTGGTCTCGTCGTCGGTAAAGTTGCGGTAGAACTTGCTCTTTATCTCATTGGTGATATGGGGGATAACCTGAACTGTGCGTCCGCCGTAGTCTCCGCGGCGCTCCTTCTGAAGCACAGACCAGTATATTTTACCTGTTGTAACGTTGGAGTTCTTGTCCAGATTCTCGTCTATGAATCTCTCGTAGTGACCAAGATCAAGATCTGTTTCCGTTCCGTCCTCGGTTACGAATACCTCTCCGTGCTGGACAGGGTTCATTGTTCCCGGATCGATATTGATGTAGGGGTCAAACTTCTGCATGGTTACCTTATAACCGCGGGCCTTAAGAAGTCTGCCCAAGGATGCAGCGGTTATTCCCTTTCCAAGACCGGATACAACACCACCAGTCACAAAGATGTACTTTACAGCCATTTTTCTTTTTCCTCCATATGATAATTAATAATTTTTTTAGATTTAGCGGGGTTTTATCATTGCAATAATGAATTGTACACGATATAATTTCTATCTATAGTGCTGAGATGTTACAATTGAAACTGATAATGTGATAAAATTAATTGCCCACACCATACGCTATTATAGCATGAACGGGCATCAGGAAGTAGGAAAATATATGGATAATAATCAAAATCAGCGAAATAATAATCCCATGGGCGGGAATAACGGTAATTCCCCCAGAAAACAGAACATAATCCTTCTTTTGGTGGCGGCCCTTGTTACCATGATATGCATGACGTATTTCCTCAGGGCATTTTCGGAGAACACCAACAGAGAGATTACCTACACCGAATTTATCTCCATGGTTGAGAATAAAGAGATCGAGAGAGTTGTCATCGAAGATGACCGAATCGACATCTACCCCAAAGAGACCAAGGAAGAGGATCAGCTGGGAGTCGGCTACTACTATTTTGCCGGCGCAACTACAGTGACCTATTATACAGGAAAGGCTGAGGAGGACAGCGTCCTCACCCAGAGAATGTTAGAGAACGGCGTTGAGGTAAGCAGTGAGGTGCCTGACAGCTCGGGTGCGATCCTTTCCTTTATTATGTATTACATCGCACCTATCCTTCTTATGTGGCTTCTTCTGTCCCTGATCTTCAGAAGGATGGGACGAGGCGGCGGACCTTTGAGCGTAGGCAAGAGCAATGCCAAGGTCTATGTTCAGAAGGAGACCGGAGTTACCTTCAAGGACGTAGCAGGTGAGGACGAGGCAAAAGAGTCTTTGGTGGAAGTTGTAGACTTCCTTCACAATCCCAGTAAATACGCCAAGATCGGAGCCAAGCTTCCCAAGGGAGCCCTTCTTGTGGGACCTCCCGGAACAGGTAAGACACTGCTTGCAAAGGCTGTTGCAGGTGAAGCTCATGTTCCTTTCTATTCACTGGCAGGTTCTGACTTCATCGAGCTGTATGTCGGTGTAGGCGCCAGCCGTGTGAGAGATCTTTTCAGCGAAGCAAGTAAGAATGCACCCTGCATTATATTCATAGACGAGATTGATGCCATCGGACGAAGCCGTGACAGCAAGTACGGCGGTGGCAATGAGGAGAGAGAGCAGACACTTAACCAGCTTCTTTCCGAGATGGACGGATTTGATTCCTCCAAGGGTGTACTGATCCTGGGCGCAACCAACAGACCCGAGATCCTGGATAAGGCGCTTCTTCGTCCCGGTCGTTTTGACAGGCGTATCATCGTTGATAAGCCCGATCTTAAGGGAAGAGAAGAGATCCTCAAGGTTCATTCCAAGGACGTTAAGATGGATGAGACCGTTGATCTTAAGGGAATCGCCCTGGCAACCAGCGGTGCAGTAGGTTCCGACCTTGCCAACATGATCAACGAGGCAGCCATCAATGCGGTTAAGGCCAACAGAGAGTATGTGTGCCAGCAGGATCTTATGGAGGCCGTTGAGCAGGTTCTTGTGGGTAAGGAGAAGAAGGACAGGATCCTCAGCAAGGAAGAGAGGAAGATCGTATCCTATCACGAGGTTGGACACGCACTTATCAGCGCAGTTCAGAAGAACACAGAGCCTGTACAGAAGATCACTATTGTTCCCAGAACCATGGGAGCTCTCGGATATGTTATGCAGGTTCCTGAGGATGAGAAATATCTTCAGACCAAGGATGAGCTTATTGACGACATCATCGTTTCTCTCGGCGGAAGAGCAGCTGAGGAAGTTATCTTCAACACTGTTACCACCGGAGCCGAGAACGATATCGAGAAGGCCACGAATATGGCCCGCAGCATGATCACTATGTTCGGTATGAGCGACAAGTTCGGTCTTATGCAGCTTGAGTCGATACAGAACAGATACCTTGACGGTAACAGAGTTCTCAACTGCAGTGATCAGACAGCAGCCGAGGTTGATGCCGAGGTCAAGAAACTCCTTGCGGAGTGCTATGACAAGGCAAAGCAGATCATAAGGGATCACCTTGATGCCATGGACAAGATCGCGCAGTTCCTTATTGAGAAGGAGACCATTACAGGTAAGGAGTTCATGAAGATCTACCGTGAGGTTGAGAATATTCCCGAGCCTACAGAGGAAGAGCAGGAGGCAGCCAAGAGAGGCAGGATCTATGCTACAAGAGCAGAGTCAGCTCTGGTTGGTGAGAATGTTCCCATCAAGACCAAGGATGAGCCTAAAGAGGAACCCGCCAAGGAGCCTGAGGCAGAGCCTGAGATCAAGGGCGATGACGGTCAGCCGTTCCTGAAGGCATTCAAGGAGAGCAGCAATCAGTATGAAAATCCTGTAGAGAAGCAGGAAGAAGAGTCCGGATCTTCGGAAACTGAAGCCGAAGCTGATCCCGAGCCTGTTCAGACACAGACCGGAAGCGTATTCTCTCACGTTCCCGAGGATTTTGATAAGAAGAATTAAACAAGTTTATTGCAGCAGGCTGTCGCCGGAAACCGGCGGCGGCCTGTTTTTTTGCACGTGATATCGTTGAGCGCCTGTTGAAAAGCAGTGAAACAAAATTTCGAGAATATTGATACGAATAAAAAATTGTTGCGGAATTAACAATCTTCAAATATAATCAAAATGTTGTTTATAAAAATTTAATAAAGTATTTACCACAAGGGGAATGAGGGGCTCCGCGCGGTAGGTAAGCAAGTACAAAATATTAGTTAGGAGGAGTGGTCAGTATGAAGCCAGCTAATGTTAAGTCTCGCATACTCAAGAGACTTATCCCGGTACTTCTTGTCCCTGTGGTTCTTAGCAGCAATTTTGCCGCTATCAATGTATCTGCGGACGAAGAGACCGTAATCGAAGCAAATTCACAAAACGAAACAATTGAAAATGAAACACCTGCAGCAGAGGAAACTCCTGCGGTAGAAGAGGCACCTGCGGAAGAGAAAGCTCCCGCTGAGGAAGTTGCTACCGCTGAGGGAGAAAACTTTTCTCAAGAGCAGACTCCTGCAGAAGAGAACGTGACAGAGGGAGAGCCCGTTGTTACTGCTCCTGAGGGAGAAGCCCCTGCAGAAACAGTTGCCCCTGCCAAAGGCGAACCCGAAGAGGTCGAGGAGACCGAAGAGGAAACTGAAGAGCTGGAAGGCGAAGAGGAAGAAGAGGAAACTGAGGAAGAATCCGAAGAAGAGACTTCAGGCGTAAAGCTGCTTGGCGGAGGTCGCTGGAATCCTGAACCTGAGTACGTATCAGTTACTCTTGATGGTAACGATGCAGCCCAGGAAGGCATTCATGTTTTCTTTACAAATGAAGAGAACGCTGCTGCTGAAGTGGCTTTCGGAAATCCGGTGGACGTTTTTGCCGGATATGAAGATGATGATGATGCCTCAATTTCCCTCAGTATCGAGGTTCAGGAGCATTACACCCTTACGCAGGTAACCTTTAACGATGAGGATTGTGGTACTTCACGGACCATCGAGGTATCAGGAGAAGATCTTAATGAAGATGGCAACACCCTCTATATAGAAGCCGAGAAGGATGATATCAAAGACCCTGAAATAACAGGAGTTACCCTTACAGGTACAGCAGCAACAGACAGCGGACTTACTTTTATTCCTGTTACATCCGCTTCTGATGCAGTTCTCACTGTTACAGCCAAGGACGAGGATGAAAGCGCAGTTGCACCTTCTTCAGGTATTGCCGGAGCAGAGGTGGTTATCAATGGCAGCGCCGTTTCTATGCAAAAAGAGCAGAATGATGACGGCACCGTTACCTTTACATGGTCTCCAAGCGAAGGCGATTACAGCATATACGAGATCGGAGATATCACAGTAAAGGACAATTGTAACAACGCCGTTACTGCCGGCGCTTTGGAGTATCTTACTGCAGACAAGATCTGCTACTACAACCCTGAGGCATCACTGAGTCTTGATAAAATTAAGACTTCAAAAGATTCCGATGTATGGTTCAACATTAACGATAATGCAAAGAAAGCTGAGTACAACATTGTGTTTAACGGCAAGTCAGTTGCTCCTGTTGATGAAATAACTGCAGTAGCAGCAGACGGAAGCGTTCATACACTTACAAGCGAGTTAAGCTGCAACTATAATTCAGGAATGCATGCATTCTACGTTACTGCAAAATTCAGTGTTGATAAGACACAGGTAAGCGAAGAGTCTACAGCACTCGGAAACGGAATCAGCAATTTCACATTCATGGCTAAGCGCTATGGCGACACTGAAGCTAAAAAGATTGGCGAACACATCGTTAAGATCGATCTCACAGATATTGATGCAAGTCCCTTGAATCCTGTGGTTGACGATCAGGAAAGAACAGCTACATTTACACTTCCCGCTCAGTGGAACAATCCTAACGAGAGTGGACTTAAATCCGCAACTGTTTCCTATAAATATGAGGGACAGAGAATCGAGCTTAAACATCATCAGTTCCTGATCTGGGGATGGGATACAGAGGAAGTTAAAGATTTTGAAGAGAACTTCAGCTCCATCGAGCTTAATCTTACTGTTGACGGTGAGGCTGTGATCTATGATGAGACTGCTGACACCGTTACAACTACATGTACGCTTGAAGACATCAAGACCGACAAGGAAAGAGTTATTTATGGTAAGTATGTTATCAAGAGTGTAGTTCTTGAGGATTGGGCCGGAAACAGACGCGAGACTGCCTGCATAAACGGTGAAAGATCATGGGATCTCTTTAAGCCCATCATCACACAGCATTACTACACTGATGAAGTTGCCCCCAAATTCGGAGAAATCAAGTTCTACAAGGAAGACATCAAGGGTGCTGTAGATATCTATGATACCGACCTTGAGAAGGTGGCATTTGTTGCGCTTGAGGATCTTCCGGATAAGGTCATGGAAGCTACTGTACCCGAAGGCCTTAGTGAAGAGTCTGGCAATGTAACAGATATACCCCTTACACCGGTAAAGAGATATACATATGACTTCACCATGGGTGAGGGTGAGTACTACTTTAAGACCTGGGCGAAAGACAGAGCGGCCAACGAGAACGATCTGGACAGCTACAAGATCGTCGTAGACAAGACTGCTCCCGTTGTTTCGGTAAGCTATAACGGACAGGATACACCTGCCAAGTACTACAACGCCAAGGATGGCCAGGTAAATGTTAAGTTTACCGTTACTGAGAAGTGGATGGACTTTGAGAACTCTTATGTTGAGGTGGTTGGAGTTACAGAAGACGGCAGCGATGGCACCATTAATTCAAAGAATCTCTATTCATCAGCAGAGAACTACGGATGGAGCGGAAAAGTCGGCGACCTTACACATGAGCTGACAATCCCTGTTACCGTAGACGGAACATACCATGTTAAATACGTAGTAAAAGACCTGGCAGAAAACGGCGGTGACCTGGTTGAGCTCGAAGCAGAGTTCATCCTTGATACAAAGTCACCTGAAGCTATCGAGTATAAGTTCACAGGTCCCGAGGCCAGAAACGGCAAGTACTACAACGATACAAGAACACTGACAGTTGTTGTTAAGGATCTTACTTTTGACACTGCTTCAAAAGCAGTTATCAACCAGGAGTATGGCACAGCCAAGCAGTCCGATTGGGAAGAGACAGGAGCTTACACCTTTACAAAGACCATTGAGTTCAAGGAAGACGGTATTTACAGCTTCGTCCTTACTCTCAAGGATCTTGCAGGCAATGCTCCTACAGTAAAAGAGGAGACAGAATTCTTTATCGATAAGACTGCTCCCAAGATTGCCGTATATTACGACAACAACAATGCAAAGAACGGATTCTATTACAAGGATGCCCGTCTTGCCACAGTAGATATCGAAGACCTTTCCTTCACCGGAGACATGGTCAGCGTAAGACAGACTGATACAGAAGATCCCGGAGCAATGCCTTCACTTGGAGGATTCTCATCATCAGGCATGAAGAACACAGCACAGATGCTCTTTGCCGATGACGGAAGCTATGCTTATGTAATCAACTGCGAGGATCTTGCAGGTAACCAGGCAGAGGCATTCACAGCTGACATGTTTGTAATTGACAGAACTATCCCTGAGGTTAAGTTCTCAGGTGTTGAGAATTTCTCAGCCAACAACGGAACCGTAGCACCGGCAGTATCCTATGTGGACAAGCACATGGACATCGACGCAAGCTTCATTTCATTGACAGGTTCCAACAACGGAGCAGTTAACCTTGCAAATACAGTAGACAGAGCAGAGAATGGCTTCGTTGTTTCCTACAGCGACTTCGAGCATGTTAAGGGCATGGATGACCTCTATATCTTAAAGGCTCACGTCCTTGACCTTGCAGGTAACGAGAACGAGGATGAGCTGGTATTCTCAGTAAACAGATTCGGTTCAGTATTCGTTCTGGGCGAGGCAACTAAACTTCTTAACGAGCAGTATTACACCAAGGAGCCCATCGACGTATCAATCACTGAGATCAACGTTGACGAGCTCACACAGAAGACAGTTTCCATCAGCCGTGACGGAGACATCAAGGAGCTTAAGAGCGGAAGACAGTACAACGTAGCAAAACAGGGCTCTGACACAAGCTGGAAGACATATACCTACACTGTTTCCAGGGACAACTTTGGCAAGGACGGTATCTACTCCGTAACTATCTACACCAAGGACAGAGCCACAAACGTTCAGGACAACAAGAGCAGAGACGCAGAGGTTAACTTCGCTGTTGATAAGACTGCTCCCAGTATTGTTACAGCAGGACTTAAGGAAGGAGAGGTATACAAAGAGACCTCTCACACTGTCAACATCGACGTAACAGATAACATGGGTGTAACAAACCTCACAGTATTCAAGGACGGAAAAGAGGTTGATACCTACGATGAAGAGCAGCTTGCTGCCGACAATGGCGTTGAGAGCATCACTCTTTCCGAGTCAGATGACAAGCAGGCACTTAAGTTCGTTGCAGAGGACGTAGCAGGAAACGTAACAACATTGGAGTTTAATGACATCCTGGTTTCCACAAAAGAGACTGAGATCCTTCCTGTTGCAAGTGACTCAGAAGGAACAATGGAAGTTGAGTCTGAAGTACTTGGTGAAAAGAGAGAAAGATCTGCCATCGGATTTATTATCCTGGCACTGGGCGTAGTCGCTGCTGGAGCAGGAGCCGGTGTAACTCTCTATAAGAAGAAACAGAACTCTGCATCTGAGGATTGATAAAGGGATTTTATGAGGCGAGAAGATGAGTAAGATTTTTAGAAAACTGATCACAACACTACTGGCTGCAAGCATAATGCTTGCGCCGGTAAGTGTAAATGCACAGGATGAAGCATCTTTAGGGCTGTCCCTCGAGGGAATCGAGGAGGCAGCTATTGGTGCTTCTATAGAGGAAAACGAAAACACGGATGAAGCGACTGAGGAGATTTCCCTGGAAGCGGATTCTGAGGAAAAAGAATCTGATGCCCCCGCAGCAGATGGCGAAGAGAGCGAGGAAGAGATCCCCGTATCCACAGTTGAATCCGTGGAAGAGGCCATGAACGGCGTGGTTCAGATCAATACAGTCTTTGATGATGACAGCGGCAAGAAGCATATCATCTATGGCGGAACAGGAATCCTTATCGGAAATCCTGAGAAGACAGAATATGTTATTACCAACAACCACATCGTCAATCCCGACGCAGCCACTAAAAAGGCAGCATACAAGTACTACAAGATCCCTAACAAGGATAATGCCTGGGACAACATTGAGCCCTACGTGGAAATAGTATTTGAAAATGACGTGACAGTGGCCTGTTCTGTTGTAAACTCCAGTGATAATCTGGATCTTTGCGTTCTTTCACTTTCAACACCAAACCTTAACAGAACACCCCTGACACTTTTGGTTCAGGATCCCGATGAGAAGAAAAAGCCCTACTCAACAACGGATTCTGTATACGGTCTGGGATTCCCTGAGGGCGTAAGTTATGAGAATCCTGTATTTTACTCCAAAAAGGATGTGACCATGTCCTCCGGTAAGGTCGCCAATGTCACAGACTATAACGGAGCAGATCTTATCCAGCACAACGCGCAGATTTCCGTAAACAACTGCGGCGGTCCTCTTCTTAACGACAACGGCCTTGTTATCGGAATGAATGAGCTTACAGGAGACAGCAACAATTATTACTCTCTGGATTCTACAGAGATTGCCAATATTCTTGACAGCCTTGGAATCGAATACAACAAGCTGACCCAGAACGAGTACGAGCAGTGGCTCCACAGGAACGATGTTCCCGAGGTAAAAGAGATTGAAAAGCCTGCCATTCAGATTGTTCGTCCCGATCCCGAGCCCAGCAAGACTCCCGTATGGCTTATCGCAGTGATCATTGTTCTGGCAGTTCTTGTTGTTGCTCTTATTGCTGGTTTTGTATTCATTATGATCAGACAGAACAAGCGCTTAGAGTCAGATGATAAGAAGGATAAAAAGAAATCTCAAAAGGGCGCACAGCAGGCTCCTACCATCGACAGATTCGGAAGACCTGTAAGTCAGTCACTGAATACAACACAGAAGCCGAATCCCCAGGTACAGATCCAGAGCAATGCAGGTTCTTTTGCCAAGGGAAATGAGACCACGACTCTTAATGTTCCCACTCAGGGAGAAGGAACCACAGTTCTTGGAGGCTTTGCAGCTCCCGCTCAGGCTAACTTCTTGGGAACACTTATCCGCAGGAAGAACGGCGAGAACATTGTGATCAACAAGAATGATTTCACCATCGGTAAGGACAGCCTGAACATTGACTTCAGAATTGCCGATAATAGCGCGATCAGCAGAAGACACGCTACCATCAAACAGGCCGGAGCAAATATCATTATCGAGGATAATTTCTCCACCAACGGAACTTTTGTAAACGGTACAAGGCTTGCTGAGGGACAGACATCACCTATAAAGAGCGGCGATGTGATCATGCTTGCAAACGAGGAATTCGACTACAGAATCTGACAGATGGACCGGAAGGATTTTTAGGAACGCCTTAATGAAATACAAAGGAATATGATGGGGCATAACTTATGAAAATAATAAGTTCACAGACTCACCTGTCATGCATATTGGATGAGGGAGAGCATGTTTCGGCACTTGGAATGAAGATGCTGTCACAGATGAAGGATTCCCGCGTGATAAGCGCAGCACAAGTGGTGTACAACGGAAGAGACAAGTTAATATACAGGACTGAAGATCTTGAGACAGTGACATCCATCAGCAGCTATATCACAGCGGTAAATAAGCTTGTGATAGTCATCGGACTGGCAAAGCTGATCAAGCAGCTGGATGAGAGCGCATTTCTGGACAAGGAATTTCTGGAGGTGGAGCCGGAGGAAATTTACATCAATCCTGCCAGCGGAATGCCGGGATTCATTGTTGCTCCCATAACCGGAAGCACGACAGGAATGCTCAGAAGGCATTGGATGGAGAGACTCTATCGCTCATTGTCATTCCTTCTTTTCGCAGGAGACGGAGCAGTTCCGGACGATCTCAAAGAACTGGTTACCATGCTCGAAAGGCAGAGCCTTGAGGAGAATAACAGCGGCGAGCTTAATATTTCAGACCTTATTGCCATCTGCAATTACGTTGTAGAGAATTTTGCAGACAGGACCATTGAAAATGCCGATGATATAACTCAGACTTCCCGGGGCGGCAGGGAGGCACGTCTTAGCTA
>ODAI012051816.1_pt1 | contig 11906 bp, 8 predicted proteins | sample 1539321 | NCBI WGS metagenome assembly ODAI01 (sample SAMN02144231, study PRJEB22623) | gut metagenome | biome: sheep rumen | host: Ovis aries | place: New Zealand
GGTCTGGCGGCAGGCCATCACGTCGCTGTGGTCACCGAAGATGTTCAGCGCGTGGTAGGCCAGGGGGCGGGCGCTCACATGGAAAACCGCAGGGGTCAGTTCACCGGCGATCTTGTACATGTTGGGGATCATCAGCAGCAGGCCCTGGGAAGCGGTGAAGGTAGTGGTCAGGGCGCCGGCGGAAAGGGATCCGTGCACAGCACCGGCCGCGCCGGCTTCACTCTGCATTTCAGCAATCCGCACCGTCTGGCCGAACAGGTTCTTCCGGTCATGGGCTGCCCACTCGTCCGCGACTTCCGCCATGGGGGAGGAAGGCGTGATGGGATAAATCGCCGCCACATCGCTGAATGCGTACGCGACATGGCTGACAGCAGTATTGCCGTCAATGGTCAGTTTGATGGACATGAATTTACCTCCTAATTCTAAACTGGTTTTTCCCCGCAAAAAGGCACGAAAAAAACAGTCTGCCTCATACCAGAAAATTATATGCTTACTTACTTTGAATGTCAATGAATAGTTGCCTTTTGTAACCCTTTTGTGATAATATAGGTTGGTTTTTTGCGGATGTGGCGCGGGCTCCCGCCCGGGCAGCGCATCCCATCTGAAATCTCACTGGAGGAACTCGAATGGATACCATGACCCGCCTGGCCGTCCTTGCGGCGGAATGTATGAAATCTCTCTGGCCCGAGGCAGAAGGCCTTCCCGCGGCGGAGGAGCTCCGCGGCCTGCTGGCTGTCCCGCCGGATCCGGCGATGGGCGATTACGCCTTCCCCTGCTTCCGCCTGGCCAAACCCCTGCGCATGGCCCCGCCGAAGATTGCCGAAGCCCTGTGCGCCGCGTGGACCCATGGGGATATCGCCTCGGTGCAGTCCGTCAGCGGCTACCTGAACTTTTTCCTGAACCGGGCCAACTTTGCCGCCGAAACCATGTCCGCCCTGCTGTCGCAGGGGGACCGGTACGGTTCCTCAGACCTGGGCCGGGGGAAAACGATCTGCCTCGACTATTCATCCATCAATATTGCCAAGCGTTTCCATATCGGCCACCTGTCCACCACGATGATCGGCAATTCCCTGAAGCGGATCTACGACTTCCTGGGCTATACCACCGTCGGCATCAATCACCTGGGCGACTGGGGAACCCAGTTCGGCAAGATGATCTGCGCCTACAAGAAGTGGGGCACGAAGGAGGAGGTGGAGCAGGGCGGCGTCGCGGCGCTGGAGTCGCTCTACGTCCGGTTCCACAAGGAAGCCGAAAAGGATCCCGCCCTCGAGGATGAGGGCCGCGCGTGGTTCAAAAAAATCGAGGACGGGGACGCCGAGGCCCTCTCCATCTTCGCCTGGTTCAAGGAAATCACCCTCAAGGACGCCGCCCGGGTCTACGACCTGCTCGGGGTCTCCTTTGACAGCTATGCGGGGGAAAGCTTCTATATCGACAAGATGGAGCCCGTGATCCGGGAGCTGCGCGACAAGGGCCTCCTGGTGGAATCCGAGGGCGCGCAGGTGGTGGACCTGAGCGAGGACAATATGCCTCCCTGCCTGATCATCAAAAAGGACGGCACCACCATTTACGCCACCCGGGACATCACCGCCGCCATCTACCGCCAGAATACCTACCACTTTGACAAGTGCCTCTACGTGGTCGCCTACCAGCAGGACCTCCATTTCCGCCAGTTCTTCCGCGTCCTGGAGAAAATGGGCTATGACTGGGCGAAGAACTGCGTGCACGTTTCCTTCGGAATGGTGTCCTTTGAAGGCGCCGCCCTTTCCACCCGCAAGGGCAATACCGTTCACCTCGAGGACCTGCTGACCCAGGCGGTCGCCAAGGCCCGCGCCATCATCGAGGAGAAATCCCCTGCCCTGGAAAACAAGGACGAGGTGGCCCGCCAGGTCGGCATCGGCGCCGTCGTCTATACGGACCTGTCCGCCAACCGGATCAAGGATATCGACTTCCGGTGGGACCGGGCCCTGAATTTTGACGGTGAATCCGGCCCCTATGTTCAGTATACCCATGCCCGCTGCTGCAGCGTGCTGCGCAAGGCCGGGGATCTTTCAGGCGCCGCGCCGGACTGGTCCGCCCTCACGGACGATGAAGCCCAGGCGCTGCTCCGGCTGCTTTCCCGCTTCCCGGACGTGATCCGGGAGGCCGCGGAGAAATACGAGCCCAGCATGATTACCCGCTCCGTCACCGATATTGCGCAGGCCTTCAACAAGTATTACTACGAGCACCGGATCCTGGACGGCGATCCCGCCCAGGCGGCCGCCCGCCTCGCCCTGACCCGCGCGGCCTGCCAGACCATCCGGACGGGCCTGTACCTCATCGGCATCGAGGCGCCGGAGCGGATGTAATTCCTTCCCCGGCCGTCTTTCCCGGAAAAGAAGGATTTTTACAATCCTGTGACGAACTTTTTAAGGAACATTAAATTTCCGCAAGTTGAATCCTTCCATATTGCATACTCAAAGGCAGGTGTAATCCATGAGCAGACAGAGAAGAAAGAGTAAGGCTGTCCCGATTGTCCTGGTCGTTTTCCTGGTGATGGCAGCGCTGGCGGCCGCCTGTTTCCTGCTGAAGCCGATGGTGACCGATCCGCTCCGCAAGACCTCCGCCGACAACCTGGCGAAGGAGCAGGCGGATGTGGTCCGGCAGAACCAGGAAATCCAGGCCGAATACGAAGCCACCATCCTCGAGCTGCAGAACCAGCGCGCGGTGGAGCCCAGCAATCCCGCCTGGCCGGAGCATCAGTCCGAGGGCTGGGATGTGATCGACCTGTCCAACTATCCCCTGGAGAACCAGACGGCCGTGGCGGCCACCCGGGCGGACCTGATGACCGGCGGCATGCTGCTGCTCAACGAATGGCATTCCCGGCCCGACGATTTTGATGACAGCAAGATCACCAGCGTCGGCAAGTACCTGGGCGGGAACACCAAAATCCAGACCAAGGATTACAACGTTTCCCTGTTCCCTGCCGCGTCCGATGCCCTGATGGAAGCCATCAACGCCGCGAGGGACGAGGGGCTGGAGCATTTCCTGGTGGAGGAGGGCTACCGTTCCTGGGAAACCCAGAACACCTACTTCCAGAACAGGATGCAGAAGCTGTCCGAAAAGTATTCCGGGGACACGCTGATCAGCATGACCAAAAAGGAAGTCAATTATCCCGGAACCAGCGAATTCAACTCCGGCCTGGCCTTCACCCTGCGCCTGTATGACAAGAATAACGCGGAGGTGGCCAAGCCGAAATACTCCTCCACCGAACAGGGAAAATGGATGAACCGGAACAGCTGGAAATACGGCCTCATCTTCCGTTTCCCGCTGTCCGCCTGGCCCCTGGACGAAACCCAGGACAAGAGCTTCAAAACCGGCGTGTCCGTCAAGCTGAACCTCTACCGCTATGTGGGCAAAGGCAATGCCGCGGTGATGCATTACTTTGATTTCTGCATGGAGGAATACATCGAATACCTGCAGGAGCATCCCCATATCGCGGTCTTTGAGGACGGCGTCCTGAAATACGAAATCTACCGCCAGTACGTGGGAGAGGCCCAGTCCTTCAACCTCCAGCTCACCCGGAACGCCCGCTCCTATTCCGCTTCCCTGGATAATATGGGCGCGGTCATCACGGTCTTCGAGTACTGATATGAGCACCCTTCTGATCACCGGCGCCTCCCGGGGCATCGGCCGGGCGCTGGCGCTGCGGTGCGCCGCTTCCGGAAAATACAGCAAAATCATTCTCACCGGCGGTTCGGATGCCGCCGCGCTGGAAGAGACCTCCCGCCTTGTTTCCTCGGCGGGGGATCTTCTTTGCTGCGCCTCCCTGGGCGATGCGGGAGACCTGGCGTATGTGGAATCCCTGCGCCGGAATTTCGGCCCGGTGGACGTGCTGGTGAACAATGCGGCCGTCTCCCGCACCGGGCTGCTGACGGAGATGCGGCCGGAGGAATGGGATCTCGTCATCCGGACCAATCTCACCGCGCTGTACAATACCTGCCACACCTTTGTGCCGGATATGGTTTCGGCCCAGTCCGGCCGGATTCTGAATATTTCCTCTGTCTGGGGCATCTGCGGCGCCTCCTGCGAAGTGGCTTACAGCGCCTCCAAAGGTGCCGTCAACGCCTTCACCCGGGCGCTGGCCCGGGAGCTGGCCCCCTCCCATATCCGGGTTAACGCCCTGGCTCCCGGCATCGTGGATACCCGGATGAACGATCATCTGTCCGCAAATGAAAAAGCGGAAATCTGCTCCCAGATTCCCGCAGGGTATATCGTCTCCCCGGAGGAGGCGGCCGAAGCGGCCTTCCGCCTCCTGGAGATGCCGGAGTATGTGAACGGTGAAGTGCTCCGGATGGACGGCTGCTGGATCTGAGCAGCCGTCTTTTTTTTACGGCTGCGCGCCGAACGCCTTCCATCCCGTCTTCAGCAGGTTGTAGGGCAGCGCCCGCAGTCCGCCGTCGATCCTCTCCTGCCGTTCGCCCGGGTCCTTGCATACGCTGACCATGGCAAAAACGAACCGGCTTTCCGGCTCAAAGAACAGGGCGCACAGGCAGTCCCCGCTCATTCCCTGGTGCCCGTAGAAAACCCTGTCTTTCGCGATATACGGCACCCTGGACTGGTCCATGTTCAGCCCGAAGACATTGGCGGTAATGCCGCCCTTCCCCTTCTGGGCGGACATCATCTCCCGGACGGTGTCCTCCTCCAGGATCCGCTCGCCCCGGTACATTCCCCCGTCGCAGAGCATCATGCCGAGCCGGCTGAGGTCGCTGCACCGCATCCAGCAATTGCCGTAGCTGAACACATAGTCCTGGTTCAGGTCGATGCCGTCGCCGTATTCCCGGACCACCTCGGAGGTGATGGCACCGGGCACATCCAGGTATTCCGGCGAATAGCCGGCGTCCAGGCCCATCCGGCTGAAAATCAGTTCGTCCACGGCTTCGTCCAGCCGCTTCCCGGTAATCGCTTCGATGATGCAGCCCAGGATTCCCGCGCCTTCGTTGGAATAGTGGCGGGCGGTTCCCGGCTTCTCCTTATAGAAGCTTTCCTTGTATTTTTTGTTGGTTTTCGGGTTCAGCGCCTCCAGGATCGGCGGGCAGCCGCCGTTCCGGCCGAACCAGATTCCGGAGGTATGGGTCATCAGCATCCGGGAGGTGATCCCGACTTTTGGATAGCGGGCGCTGGCCGCGAAAAAGGGCGCTTCCCCTTCTGCGTGCAGGTAGGTTCCGATGTTTTCATCCAGGTCCAGCAGGCCGGTTTCAACCAGGCGCATCACGGCCGTCGCGGAGACCAGCTTGGAGGTGGAGGCCAGGCGGTAATAGCTGTTTTCGTCCACGGGGCTTCCGTTGGCGGTGCCGTAGCACCGCCGGTAGACGATCTCCCCGTCCTTTGCGATCACCACCTCGCCGCAATAGGTTTTGAAAGCGGAAAACCAGTGATCCACGCTCCGGTCGGTTTCCGACCGCCCGTCCTCCTCCGCGCAGGAGACGGAGGGCAGGATCAGGGCAAGCACCAGGAGCAGGGTCATCAGCCGGCGGATCATCCGCATGCACCTCCATTGCCGGCAGGACCGGAATCCTGCCAATTTCATCATTGCCTGTCCGGCGGGCGCCTCATGCCGCCTTCTTCGAAGGCGCCGCGCCGTAGGCCTTTTTCCATACGGAGCGGAAAGCCAGCGCCATCCAGACGCACAGTCCGGTCATCAGCAGGTGGCAGGCATCCGCCGTCAGCCACTCGATGGCCGCGATTTTCTTTTCGAAAGCGGTAAATTCCAGCACGATGATCAGGCCGACCGCTGCCAGGAACTGGGCAAAAAGGATGACGGCCGCCTTCATGCGGGAGCCTTTTTCCAACCGCCGCAGGCAGGCGATCGCCGTACAGAGCAGCGCGACGGCGCACAGGATCTGGTTGGCTTTCACGAAGGCCAGCCACGGGATCCGGTAAACCTCCCCGCCGTAGAGCATCGATTCCAGCACGATGGAGCCGCAGGAAAACAGGATGATGAACCGCGCGGTCCGGCCGCCCTGCGCCGCCTCCGGGCGCCGCACCAGCCATGCCGTCACCGCGGCCCACAGCGCCTGGAGCACATACACTGCCCAGCACCATACGCCGTAATAGTTCTGCTTCGCAAAGGGAAACCGCTCAAAGAAGGACCAGTCCTCCAGCGGCCAGAGGCTGAGGCGGTAAGCCATATCCGTCTCTTCCGGGTCAAACCACTGGGCCAGGTTGCATCCGATGCCGACATTGTCAAACAGCAGCCCGGACAGCAGCCGGACGGCAGCGATCATCAGGCACATGGGGACGACCGCCGCATCCGCGATGGCGGCGCCGCTCTGCTTCGTGATTTTTCCGGCCGCCCAGGCCGCCAGCAGGATCCCGCCCGCAGCGCCCCACAGCAGGAAGCCGCCTTCCCAGGGGCGGAACGCCATGCCGGGATCCCCGTATCCGAAGATAATATCCGCGTTCAGGATACAGAAGCCGAGCCGGGACAGCACAAAGCACAGCGGCACGGCCAGCACGGCAAACCAGCTGGCCGTTTCCTCCTTCATGCCGGATTTCCGCATCCGGGCGGAGATCCAGCCGAAAAAGGGAATCAGGAGGATCGCGAAGAACAGCCCGAACGGGTAAATGGTCAGGGCTCCCAGTTGAATCGGTTCCATGCGTCAGTCCTCCGCGGAAGCAAAGTACAGGATATCGGTGATGGGGCGCAGGTCATTGTTGCGGTTCAGGCGGTCATGATACAGGGTGCCGTTCTTTTTCTGCCGGGTGCCGGTCAGGTTGGCGGAGCCGCCGCCGTCCAGGTTGTAGGCCAGGATGGCGTCCGGGCATTTCTCCGCCACGAACTCGGCAAACTCCTGCATCGTGAGTCCGGAGGTTTTGCTCTTGGTGCCGACGGTCACAATGGCATATTCCAGCTTCCCGGTCTGCGCCACGGCAATCCGCTCAATGCAGGATCCCCACTGGTAATTGCTCTTCATCCGGGTCATCGTGGCCTGGGACACATCCTGCGCGGCCCCGTCGCGGACCAGCACCGGGCCGATGTTGAAGGTGTCCAGCACCGTCAGCCCGTTCGGGGTCAGGTTCTCCGCGATATAGGCCTCGATCGTCTCTGTCACGGCCTCGTCCACCACATGGAAATCCCCGGCGCTGTCAATCAGCAGCATGTCGAAAATCTGGCCCCGGGCATTGCCGGTCGCGTCCCGGACCACCTCGCCCTGGCGGACCAGGTAACCCACGTCGTTTTCATATTTGCAGAAGTCTCCGTTCATCGCGACCACCGCGTTTTTGCTCCCGGCCAGGATCTCCGCGTTGATCTGGTCCTTGTTTTTATAGTTGTCCTTCGTCACCGCCGTGCGCAGCTGGGACACATCATTGATTTTGATCCGGACCACCCAGTATTCATCCTTTTTCGCCTTCGACCCCTGGTTCGGACCGGCGGAAAGCACATGGGCGTACGGCGCGTGCTCGAAGGATACCTGGATGGTGGAATCCGTGTAGGAAAGGGGGGATCCCTCCTCGTCAAAAGTCCATCCGGCATCCTTCGGGGGTTTTCCGCCCTCCGTGAAATCCAGCGGGAGGCTTCCTTCCGCATAGGCCAGGTACGGGCATGACAGGGTCAGGACCAGGGTCAGCGCCATCAGGGCGGCGAGGATCCAGCGAAGCAGATTGCGGTTCATGGGCATGGTTCCTTTCTTTTCTTCTTATGATTTCTTTATGGATGCCGGCCGGGTCTTTCCCCGGAGGCCGGAGAAGGCGCTATTTCTTTTTCTGTTCCGACTTCTCCTGTTTCTTCACCTTTTCGGAGGTATATTCCTGGTTCACGTACCAGTCCTTCCCGTCGGTTTCCATCACGACGGTTCCGTAGCTGGTCCGCTTCCAGGCGACGCCCTCCCGGTTCATCTGCCGGATGCAGTCCTGCGTCCGGGCCACCTTTCCCGTGATGATCACCAGCTTCGGCGCCGCTGTTCTCAGCAGGTCGCCGTTCATGGCGTTTTTGCCGTGGTGGGGCGCTGTCAGGATGTCCGACTTCAGCTTCTCCGCGCCGTACTCCCTGGCCAGCATCTGCTGGATGGTTCCGCCGATGTCCGCGGTCATCAGGATGGAGGATTCCCCGAACTGAACCCGCAGGATCGCGCTCAGGTCATTGATCATCATGCTCCGTCCGTCGGTCTTTTGGGTGTCCCCGTCGTAGCGGAACACCGTGATCCTCGTGCCGCCCAGCGCCAGCTCGTCCCCGCTGAAAACCTGCCGGTACGGAATCCCCTTCTGCTCCAGCACCTTCACCACCCGCCGGTGGAAGGTGTCCGAGGCATCCCGGTAATCCTCCCGGAAGGGGGAAAGAAACAGGTCCGCCGTCAGGCGGTCATTCCGCAGGGCATGGTAAACCGCGTCGATGTGATCGTCATGGGGATGGGAATTGAAGATCATATCCACATGCTGCATCTGCCGCTCCGCCAGGAATTCCGTCAGGTAGCTCGCGTTCTTTCCGCCGTCCAGCACCATCACCTGCCCGCCGCATTCCAGGATATAGGCATCGCAGTCCAGCGAGTACAGGGCGGAGATCCGCAGCAGATCCCGCTCCTCCCAGTCCGCCGGCTTTTCCTGCTCAATGTATACTTCCCCGAAGGCCGCGCCGGCCGCCAGCACCAGCGCAGCCAGCAGGCACAGTCCGATCAGCCGTCTTCTGTTTCCAAGCATTCCGATTCTCCCCTGCCTCCTTCAGCCTTTTCCCCGCATCCGGCCGTCATTTGCCCGTATAGGCAACCGTTGTCCCGGCCGGCACGGAATGGGTCAGCCACGTATTGCCGCCGATCACGCAGCGGTCGCCGATCACCGTATCCCCGCCGAGGATGGTGGCGTTGGCATAGATCACCACGTAATCCCCGATATCCGGATGCCGCTTGATCTTCTTCACCGGATTTCCGTTCTCGTCCAGCTCAAAGCTCCTCGCGCCGAGGGTTACCCCCTGGTACAGCTTCACATGGTTCCCGATGGTCGTCGTTTCCCCGATGACGATGCCGGTTCCGTGGTCAATAAAAAAATACGATCCGATCGTCGCGCCGGGATGAATGTCGATCCCGGTCTTTTCATGGGCAAACTCCGTCATAATCCGCGGGATCAGCGGCGTCTCCAGCAACTGCAGCTCGTGGGCCAGCCGGTAGATGGAGATCGCGTAGAAGCCGGGATAGCAGATCATGACCTCCTCCCGGCTGACCGCCGCGGGATCCCCTTCGTACAGCGCTTCCACATCCTTCAGCAGCATGCTCCGGATTCCGCCCAGGCGGGCCATGAATTCACGGCAGATGGCCCGGGCTTCCTGCTCCGGATGCTCCGTCTTCCCGGCCCGGAAGCGCATGGCCGCGCAAACCTCCGCATAGAGCAGGGCCCGCGTCGTCTCCTCCAGCACCTCGTCCGACATGTCCGGATCCTCCCGGCGGAAGCACATGGGGAACATCAGCGCCTGCAGCCCCTTGATCACCCGGATGACCTGCCGCCGGTCCGGCGGAAGCCTCCTGCCCTGTTCATTCATTCCTGCGTCCTCACTCTTTTTTTCCGGGAATCCTGCCGCCCCGCGTTCCGCGGGAGCCCGTCCCCGTTTTGATAAACAAGGGTTATTATACCGTATTCCGCCCGAATATACAATTCCGCATCCGCCGATTCTCTCCCGCCGCCACTGGTCAACCCTCCCGCTTTATGCTATAATACCATCGGCCGGAAAACAAAACACCCTGATTTAAACAAGGAGCTTCCTGCACATCCATGAGACATTCTCCAGTCTTTTGTAGAAAGCCCCTCCGCGGACAGCTTCTGCGGCGGATCGTATTTCTGCTGCTTCCGTTCCTGGTCCTTCCCTTCCTGTCCGGATCCGCGCCGGCGGAAAGCGGGGAGAAGGTTGTCCGCGCCGGCTGGTATGAGTCTTCCTACAGCCGGAAGAATCTTGAGGGCCGCCGCTCCGGCTATGCCTATGAATACCAGGTCAAGGTTGCCGCTTATGCCGGATGGCGCTATGAGTATGTGGAAGGCAGCTGGCAGGAGCTGCTGCAGATGCTGATCCGGGGGGATATCGATTTCATGGCCGATGTCTCCTGGACGGAGGAGCGTTCCGGAAAAATTCTCTATCCTGTCCTCCCGATGGGGAAGGAGGATTACTGCCTCTTCATTTCCCGGGACCGGCAGGACATCTCCGCCGCGGACTATTCCACCCTGTCCGGCAAAAGGATCGGCGTCAACAAATCCAGTATCCAGGAACAGTTCCTGCGCGACTGGGCTGTCCTTCACGGCGTGGATTGCGAAATCATTGAGCTGTCCACCTCCGAGGAGGATTCCCTCCGGATGCTCTCCCGCGGCGAGCTGGATGCCCTCGTCACCGTGGATACCTTCGTGAAGGAGTTCCCGGTCGAAACCGGCCAGCCGGTTCCGGTCTGCAAAATCGGCTCCTCGGATTTCTATTTTGCCGTTTCCGGATCCCGCCCGGATCTCCTGTCGGATCTGAACCGGGCCATGAACCGCATTCAGGAGGAAAACCGGTATTTCAGCCAGCAGCTGTATGAAAAGTATTTTGCCGATAACCGCGCCGGCGCTTCCCTGACCCCGGCGGAAAAAGCCTGGCTCGATCATCACGGCCCCGTCCGCATCGGCTATCAGGATCATTATCTGTCCTTCTGCGCCGCCGATCCGGACACCGGGGAGCTGACCGGCGCCCTCCGGGATTACCTCGCAGAGGCCTCCGGGTGTTTCTCCAACGGAGAGATCGTGTTTGAACCCGTGGCTTTTTCCACCGCGGCGGACGCCTATGACGCGCTGCGGAAGGGCGAAGTGGATTGTGTTTTCCCGGCCAACCTCAGCCCCGGGGACGGCGAAGCCTCCGGCCTTTACCTGACACCCCCCATCCTGCGGACGGATGTCCTGGCGGTCGTGCGCCAGGCGGACCTGCAGCTCTTCTCCGGCCGGGAGCATATCATCGTTGCCGTCAACGAGGGAAACCCAAACTACGAAAGCTGCCTCCGCGAAAACTTTCCGGCCTGGCATCCCGTCATCTATCCGACCACTTCGGACTGCCTGAAAGCCGTATCCGACAATGTGGCGGACTGCGTGCTCGTCAGCAGCTACCGCTATAACCATATTGCCCGCCAGTGCGAGCGCGAAAAGCTTACCGCGGTCGATACCGGAGCCGCGCTGGACTTCTGTTTCGCCGTCTCTGCCGGCCGCCCCCATCTCTACTCCGTCCTGGCCCGGATTCCGGACCTGGTCCCCGAATCCACCGTGAACACCGCCCTTTCGCGCCATATGACCGAAGACGCAAAAAGCACCCTGCAGGATTATCTGGAGGATCACCCCGGCGGCATCATCGGGGTCTCCGCCGCCGTCCTGCTGGTGATTCTCTTTTTCATGCTTCGCAGCATGAAAGCGCAGCGAAAGGCAGCCAGGCTGATCTCCGCCACGGAAACCGACGCCCTGACCGGGCTGTACAACCGCGGTTATTTCCTTCAGTATGCCGCGCATATGCGCCTTGCGCATCCGGATATCCCGATGGATGCCGTCGTCGTCAACATCGACCGCTTCCATTCTGTCAACGCGCTGAGGGGCCGGGACTTCGGCGACAGGGTGCTCCGCTCCCTCGGCAGCGAAATCCGCGCGGCGGCGGCAGAGGCCGGCGGTATTGCCGGACGTTTCGAGGCGGACCGCTTCCACCTGTACATTTCTCCCCGGCCGGATTATTCCGCTCTCTATAACCGTTTCCAGTCCCGGATGAATGCGCTGGCTTCTTCCGCGGATATCCGCCTCCGCATGGGGGTTATGCCCTGGAAGCGGGAGCTGGACGTGGTGCAGCTCTTTGATAAGGCGCGCACCGCCTGCTCCCTGGCCAGGGTAATCTACGGGGACCAGCTGATCCTCTTCGACGCGAAAATGCAGGAGCGCGAAAACTATGA
>ODAI011213574.1_pt1 | contig 11905 bp, 6 predicted proteins | sample 1539321 | NCBI WGS metagenome assembly ODAI01 (sample SAMN02144231, study PRJEB22623) | gut metagenome | biome: sheep rumen | host: Ovis aries | place: New Zealand
ATCCGCGCCCTTGGCGCCGAAGTAGAACTTGATCTTGGGCTCGGTGCCGGACGGACGCACGGACACGACGTCGCCCGCCTCGCCGAAATACTGCAGCACGTTGGAGGACGGCTGGCCGGTCAGGCCGGGCTCGAGATAGTCCGCCACCTTGGTGACAGGTGAGCCGGCGAGCTCCTTGGGAGGATTGGCGCGCAGGTCGACCATCATCTGCTGGATCTCGCGGGCGCCGGAGATGCCCTTGCGGACAACGGACACGAGGCCTTCCTTGCGGTAGCCGTACTCGCGGTAAATCCGCTGCATGAGCTGGTACAGGGACAGGCCCTGCTCGGCGGCCCAGGCGGCGCACTCGGCCACCATCATCGCGGCCACCTGCGCATCCTTGTCGCGGACGAACTCGCCGACGTTGAAGCCGTAGCTCTCCTCGCCGCCGCAGATGAATTCGCCACCCTCCGCCTCCTGGCGCTTGACCACGTCGGCGATGTACTTGAAGCCCGTCAGGACGTTGTACACCGGGACGTTGAAGCTCTTGCAGATGTCGGTGATGAGCTCGGTGGTGACGATGGTCTTGACGACATACTTGCCTTCGCCCAGCTTGTGAAGGTCGTTCCAGCGGCTGAGGATGTAGTAGGTCAGCATCGCGGCCGTCTGGTTGCCGTTGAAGAGGACCATCTTGCCGTCGTTGTCGCGCACGGCGATGCCGAGGCGGTCGGCGTCGGGGTCGGACCCCATGACGATGTCGGCGCCCGTCTCGTCGGCCTTCTCGAGGGCCATCTTGAGGGCGGCCGGCTCCTCGGGATTCGGGGAGATGACGGTCGGGAAATTGCCGTCGGAGATATCCTGGTCAGGCACGTGGATGATATTCTTGAAGCCCTTGCGGCGCAGGATCTCCGGGATCATGCGCACGCCGCAGCCGTGCAGCGGGGTGTAGACGATCTTGAGGTCGCCGTGCTTCTCGCAGAGCTCCGGGCTGAGGCTCAGGGACAGCAGGTCGCGCAGGTAGCATTCGTCCACATCGGCGCCCATCGCCTCGATGCCGCCGCAGCGCAGGCCGGCCTCGAACTTGACCATCGACGGGTCTGTGATCTTGGCCACCTCGGCCACGATCTCCTTGTCCACCGGGGAGGTCACCTGTCCGCCGTCGGACCAGCTGACCTTGTAGCCGTTGTATTCCTTGGGGTTGTGGGAGGCGGTGATCATCACGCCGGCCACGGCGCCCTTGAGGCGCACGGCGTAGCTCATCTCGGGCGTCGGGCGGATGTTGTCGAAGATGTAGACATGGATGCCGTTGGCGGAGAGGACGTCGGCGGTGATGCGGGCGAACTCCTTGCTGTGGTTGCGCGAGTCGTAGGAGATGCAGACCTTGGGGTCGTCTCCTTCGTAGTGCGAGAGGATATAGTTGGCGAGGCCCTGGGTGGCCATGCCGACCGTGTAGCGGTTCATGCGGTTGGTCCCCACGCCCATGATGCCGCGCAGGCCGCCGGTCCCGAACTCGAGGTTCTTGTAGAACGCGTCCTCGAATCCGGCGGGGTCGTTGTTGCGGAGCTGGATGATCTTGATCTTGGTCTCCTGGTCGAAGTCGCCGTCAAGCCACTGCTGGGCTTTGAGTTCAAACTCTTTCATCGCTGGTTATGTTTTATTGTTATCGTGCGCGTACAAATCAGTCAAATATAAGAAAAAATCCCGGAATGTGTTATTTTTGTCCTGATGAAACGGAGTTTTGCGGATATTTTGCAAGGTTTGGACGATGGCCGGGCGCGGAAAGTCGCCCGGAAACTCCCGTCCTGGGCCGCCGCGGACGCGGAGATCCCTTCCGCCCTCTCCCTGGAGCAATGTTCGTCCGAGGCCACGGCCCGCTACAAGGCGGGCCTTGCCGGAGATGCTATCGTTTCCACTCAGCGCAGCGGCCCCCTGCCCCTGGAGATTGCTGATTTGAGCGAAGCGAAGGCGCCGTCAGGCGCCGCAACGGAGTGTCAGCGAGACTTCCCGGAGGAAGTCGAAGCAACGGAGTTGCCCGACGAAGTCGGCAATGCCCCCTCCATAGGGGGCTCCGCGAAGCGGTGGGGGTTTGAAAACCGAATGTCGAGGATGACCATCCTCGACCTGACCGGAGGGCTGGGAGTTGACAGCTGGGCGTTCTCGCAGGTGGCGGGGAAGGTGGTGTATTTCGAGCGGAGCGAGGAGCTGGCTGCGGCGGCGGGGCGCAATTTCGCGCGCCTGGGCGCCGGCTCCATCGAAGTGCGCTGCGAGACCGTCACGCCGGAGACGGAGCTGCCGGAGGCGGACCTGATCTACGCCGATCCGGCGCGCCGCGACGCTGCCGGGCGCAAGGTCTTCCTGCTCGAGGACTGCACCCCGGACATCCTCACCCTGCTCCCGCAGATGCTCCGCAAAGCTCCTGCCGTGCTGCTCAAGCTCTCCCCCATGGCCGACCTCGCGATGCTCGCCGGCCGCCTCTCCCCCTTCCTGCGCGAGATCCATGTCGTGGAACTCGACGGCGAAGTCAAGGAGTTGTTGTGTCTGCTAAACAGACACAACAACTCCCATCACCCCCTGCGCCCCCTCAAGGGGGATGGCACGCAGACCGCTGACGCTCGCGTGCAACCGATGCCGGCACAGAAAGAGCTGGAAATCGCCGTCATCCGGCTCGACACCCTCCAGCCCGGGGCCGGCGACGCAGAGGCTTTCCGCTTCCGCCCGCAGCAGGAGCGCGAGGCCGTCCCTGCATACGCCGACGCCGTCCGGCCCGGCGACACCCTGCTGGTCCCGTCCCCCGCCCTGCTCAAGGCCGGGGCCTTCAACCTGCCCTGCGCACGCTGGGGGCTGCGCAAACTCGCTCCCTCCACCCATCTCTATCTGTTTCCCTCCCTGCCAGGGGCGAAAACAAGTTCCTGCGCCCTCGGCGACCCAATTTCTCCGCTGCCAGGGGCAAAAACGCCCCCCAGCGCCCCCGACAACCCAATTTCTCCGCTGCCAGGGGCAAAAACGCCCCCCAGCGCCCCCGGCGGGTTACCGGCAGAGGCCTCAGCATGGTTCAAGACCTACGGAATCCGGGAGGTGCTGCCTTTCGGGAACGCCTCGTTCAAGGAGCTGAAGCGCCGCTATCCCCGCGCGGAGGTCACGGCCCGCAACCTCCCGCTCTCCAGCGAAGAGCTCCGCAAGAAAATGGGCATCTCCCCGGGAGGAGACGCCCACATCTTCGCATGCAGGATCGCTGACGGCTCTGCCCTTCTGCTTGTCTGTCGCCCCGCGGCATCCGGAGCGTAGCGACTCAGGGGAGCCCGAGGGGGAACGCCCCTCAGTCCAACAACCACTTCTTCCAGAAGATCGCTTCGGCGGCGGCATCATGCTCGTGCTGCTTGCCGCGGTAGCCGTGCATGCCGTCGGGATAGATCCGCAGCTCGAACTGGTAGCCGGCCTGCTCGAGGGCGTCGACCAGCTGCAGGGTGTTCTGGAAATGGACGTTGTCGTCGCCGGTGCCGTGCGTGAGGCACAGCGCGCCCGGCAGCGGCTTGGGACCGTCGCCCTCGAACACGCGGGGCACCCAGGTCATCACCGAAGCGGTCGCATACCCTTCGGGGTTGGCCTGCGGCGTGTCCATGAAGCGCTCGGTATAGTGCGAGTCGTAGAGATGCCAGTCATACACGCCGCCGCCCGCGATGCCGCAGCGGAAATACTGCGGGAAGCGCAGCACCAGCATCGAGGTCGTCGTGCCGCCGAACGAGAATCCGTTCACCCCGATCCGGGAGCCGTCCACGTAGGGCAGCGACTGGAGCCATTTCGCCCAGGCCACGTAGTCCTGCAGCTCGATCACCGTCATCTGGCGGAACGCCTGGTCCATGCCGCGCCGGCCGTTCTCGCCCGAGGAGCGGGGATCCACGGCGATGTGGATCACGCCGTTCTCGTAGCACCAGCGGTTGCCAGCGCCCCAGCTGTCGCGCACATAGGGCGTGCCCGGGCCGCCGTACACCAGCATGATGACGGGATATTTGCGGGAAGGGTCGAAGTCCTTGGGCAGCGACATCGCGCCGTAGAGTTCGAACCCGTCGTTCTCGATCGTGACGATCTGCGGCGGGGTCATGGCATTCGCGGCGGGAGCGGCGCCCATCCGGGCCATCCGCTCGTCCTGGACCTCCTTGACGGCATACTTGTCCGTGCGGCCCTCGACGCTCTTCATGGGCGTCCGGCCGTTGGACAGCATCGCCCGGAAGGTCTTGCCGTCCTCCGCGATCCGCACGCCGGCGGCATTGAGCTCCGGATCGGTCAGGGCGGTGATCCGGCCCTTCTTGTCCAGGCGGTACAGGGTCACGTGCAGGCGGTTGTCCCGCTTGGCCGTGAACCAGATGTCACCCTTCTTCTCGTCGACCTTCAGCAGGCTGATGTCCCAGTTCTCCCCTTCGCTCAGGCGCTTCAGCGTGCCGTCGTAGCCCAGGAAGTAGATCTGCTCCCAGCCCGTCTCGAAGTTGCGGGCCATGTACAGGCCCTTGTCCGTGAAGATCATCCCCGTGATCCACTCGACCCAGGTCGGGTATTCCTCGTGGTAGACGTGCCGCTTGGCGCCGTCCGCGACGCTCACGGCGTACAGGTCCAGGGTATTCTGGCGGCGCGGCTCGCGCGACACATACAGCTCGCGCGAATCCTTGCCCCAGAAAGGCGTGCCGAAATACTGCTCCGGCGAGTCGTCGAAGTCGGCCCAGACCGGCTGCGCGCCGCGCCGGGCCTCGATGATGCCGATCCGCACGGACGGGTTGGCCTCCCCCGCCTTGGGGTAGCGCGTCTGGTGCAGGGTGCCGTCCTGGCCGAACGGCGAGTAGATCGGGAACATCGGCACCTGCGAGTTGTCGAAGCGGTAGAATCCCAGCCGCTTGGAGTCGGGGCTCCACCAGAAGGCCTTGTAGCGGGATGCACGGCCGAAGATCTCCTCGTAGTAGACCCACGAGGCATAGCCGTTGAGGATGAGTTCCGACCCGTCGAAGGTCAGACGCGTCTCGACGGAATCCGGCAGCGAGCGCACCCACAGGTCGTTGGCGCGCGTGAAGGCTTCCATCGTCCCGTCCGGAGACGGGGTCACATTGAGGTCCTGGGCCTGCAGGCCGGCGAGGGCCAGGCAGCAGAGGATCCATACGGTCAATAATCGCTTCATATAAAGAATTGGTCCTTGAAATTGACAAGATATACTTTCTGCACGGCGCGCGTCAGCGCCGTATAGAGCCACTTGAGGTCGTCGAGGGTCTGCTCGTCCTGCCAGAAGGGGCAGTCGATGAACACGCAGTCCCACTGGCCGCCCTGCGACTTGTGGCAGGTGATCGCCTCGGCGTACTTGAGCTGGAGGGCGTTGAAATACGGATCCTCGCGGACCGCCTCCCAGATCTTCTTCTTCGTGCCGCGGTCGGCATAGTCCGCGCTGACGCCCTGGTAGAGGGCGTTCTGCTGGTCATAGGTCAGGGAGGCGGATTCGGATTCGAGGGTATCGAGGCAGACCTTGGCGGTCAGCTCCACGTCGTCGTAGTCGGGGAAACTCAGCGTCGCGTCCGCGAAATGCAGCCCGTAGCGGTCTTCGTAGCCGCCGATGCGCACGAGCTTGGCGATGTCGCCGTTGGCGATATAGTCCATCCCGGGCACGTCCTCGACGAACTGGTAGCAGTTCTTGACGATCATCAGGGCGTCCCCGCGCACCAGGCGCTCCTCCTTGTACTGGACCGTGGAGCGGACCCCGAGGTTGTAGCGGATCGCCCGCTTGTTGGAGCGGCACAGGATCACGGTGCCGTCCTCGCCGTATCGCCCGTAGGCGTCCGAGAGGGTCTCGATCAGTTCGCCCCCGCCGATGCGCACGACGTCGTCCACGCCGCGCAGGTCCAGCTTCCAGTCGGAGAAGGTCTCGTCGCCGTAGCTCCCGGCGATCATCTCCCGCAGGTGCGTGGCGTTCCGCAGGATGCCGGACTCGGCGGCCTGGCGGACGACCGAGGTCAGCTCGCTGTAGCGCACCCCGCCGAACCCGTCCATGAAGGACTTCGACAAGGCGGGCGAAGCGTCCAGCCCGACGGGCGGCAGCTGCGCCGCGTCGCCGATCAGGATCAGCCGGCAGTCCAGCCCGTTGCGCACGAACGACACCAGGTCGCCGAGCAAGTTGCCCGTCCCGAAGGCCGTGGAGCCCTGCGAGGACTGGGCGTCGATGCCGATCAGGGACACCTCGTCCACGACGAAGAGCGTCCCCTTGGCCTTGTTGGGAGCCAGGGAGAACTGGCCGAACCCGTCGCTGCCGACGGACTTCTGGCGGTAGATATGCTTGTGGATCGTGAAGGCGGAGCGATGGGAGATCCCGGCCAGCACCTTGGCGGCCCGGCCGGTCGGGGCCAGCAGCACCGAGGGCGTGCCGAGCTCCTTCAGGGCCGCGATGACGGCCGAGATGGCCGTGGTCTTGCCCGTGCCCGCATAGCCGTTCACGACGAGGATGTCGGCGTCGTCGCAGGTCACGAACGCCCCCACGTCGCGGAACAGCCGCGCCTGGCAGGGGGTCGGCTCGGAAGGGAAATGCTTGAGGAACTGCTGCTCCAGGAAACCCGCGCGATCCATCATTAGTCCCGCACGCGTTTGTCCAAGATCATTCCGACGACGGCCAGGACCGGATAGATCTCGATGCGGCCGAGGAACATGTCGATGGTGAAGATCAGCTTGCCGAGCATCGGCACGCTGTTGAAGGAGCCCATCGTGCCCAGCGCACCGTAGGCCGGGCCCACGTTGCCCAGGCTCGTCACCGAGGCGATGAAGCTGTTCTGGTGGTCCACGCCGACGAACAGGCTGAGGGCGATGGAGACGGCCAGGAACAGCCCGTACATGTTCAGGTAGAACAGATGCGGGATGACCTCGTCGTCACGCAGCAGGCGCTTGCCCAGGCGGATCTCGTTGATCGCCGAGGGATGCAGGATCTTGTAGACCCGGCGGACGATGGACTTGAGCATCAGCAGGATGCGGTCCACCTTGACACCGCCGGAAGTCGATCCGGCACTGCCGCACATCACGGCCGAGAACATCAGCACCATGATGATCCACAGGGGCCACTGGGCGTTGTCGAGGATGGCGAAGCCGGAGGTCGACGTGACGCAAAGCGTCTCGAACAGGCCGTTCCACAGCGCGTTGCCCCAGGTCGGGCAGATGCCGTTGCCCTTCAGGCCGGCGCCCACGATCAGGGCGACGACGACGATCGACGCGGTGTAGAATTTCACCACGGGGTTGTTCAGCGGCTTCAGCGAGCGGGTGACGACCGTCAGGTAGACCACGCCGAAGTGGATGGAAGACAGGTACATGAAGACCATCGTGATCCCCTCGATCCAGCGGGAGTCGAAGGCCGCGATGGAAGTGTTGCGCGTGCTGAACCCGCCCGTGGCGCTCACGCTCATCGCGTGGCAGACCGCATCGAAGACCGGCATCCCGGCCAGCAGATAGGCCACGAACGACAGGACCAGCAGGGCCAGGTACACGTAGGCGAAGATATAGACCGTCTTGTTGGTACGGGTGGAATAGCCGCCGCGCGAGAGGCTCGTCAGCTCCATGTTGGTCAGGCGGATCTTCATCTGGTTGGAGCCCGGGATGACCAGCAGCAGGAAGCCGACGCCTCCCAAGCCGCCGATGAAATGCGTGGACGAGCGCCAGAAAAGCAGGCTGTCCGGCAGGCCCTCCACGTTGTCCAGGATCGTGGCGCCCGTGGTCGTGAAGCCGCTCCCGGACTCGAACCAGGCGTTCTGCAGCGTGAACGGACCGCCCCCCAGGGCATACGGAAGCATGCCGAAGATGAAGGAGAGCAGCCAGGACAGGAAGATGATCACATAGCCTTCCTTCAAGGTAATCCCGCGCGCCTCGCGCACGAATATGAAGGGGAAGATGCCGACGATGAAGGTGATGAGGAACGAGATGGACAGGGCGGCCAGGGCGGAATCGTGTCCGTTGAGCAGGGACACGATCACCGACAGCAGCATGAACAGGGCGCTGACGAGCAGTGCGAATCCGATATTCCGGCTGATGACCTTCCAGTTCATTTCTTGCCGAGGGTCTTGATCCGGCTGCGGAACTGCCGGTTCTCGTTGGCCAGCTCCGTGATGCCGTCGTTGAGCTGGGAGAGCTGGTCGTCCCCGTCGAACTTGACGGTGTATTTCTTGTCCTGGGAGCGGTAGGCGTTCAGGCCGTCAAGCATCCTGTACAGCGGATTCACGTAGAACGCGAGCAGGAAGAAGAGCAGCATCACCACCAGCAGCAGGCCCACGCCCACGGCCACGATGCCCGGGATGATGCTCCGGTAGAAGCCGCGTTCGAAGGTCGCCGAATTGCGCTCCAGGTCCTTGTAGATCGAGCGGGTGAGCTGGTCCAGGTCGCCGCGCAGCCGGTCGAAACGCGGCTGCAGGCGGTCGAAGTACCAGGTACGCGTGTCGATGAAGTCCGACTGCATCACGTCTTCGAGCTCCAGCGAGGTCAGCATGTAGGCCGAATACGAATACATCACCGAATCGGCCAGGGGCCGCACCTGGTTCGAGGCCACGCTGATCCGCAGCGAGTCGCAGTGGGACTTGAAATACCCGTCGTCGAAGTCCGGCACCCGGGGGGACAGGTCGTCGCCGATCACCTCGAGGATCTCCAGGTTGTAGGTATTGCTCATGTCGGCCAGGCGGGCCGCCACGTTGATGCTGCTGATATCGTCCGCGATCAGCTCCGAGACATAGTTGCTCATGCTCGTGTACTCCAGCACCGAGATGACCGAGGAGACCAGCAGGGTCACGGCGATGGCCGAGAGGCTCAAAATAAGCTTCGCGCGCATGGAAAGTCGCTTGGAGCGGGCTGATTTGAGGATTTTTCGGACCGACATTACTAAATTTCTTCAAGAATAATGACAAATATACGATTTTTTTGTATATTTTTGCATCGCTGCTTATCCGTACCAATTATGCCCTCGTCCTTCCTTAACGACAATTCCGGCAAGAACGCAACCGTCAAGAGAGAGATCCTGCGGCTCTGCATCGCCCACAACAACTACAGCATCGCAGACTTCAGCCGTGCGCTGGGGATCAGCGTACCCACCATCACCAAATTCATCAGCGAGCTCATCGACGAGAATTTCATCAAGGACGAAGGCAAGGTGGGCACTTCCGGAGGCCGGCGCCCGAGCGTGTACGGCCTCAACCCGGATGCCGGTTATTTCGTGGGCGTGGACGTGGCCCGGCACCACTTCCACATCGCCATCAGCGACTTCAAGGGCGAGATCATCACCTACATCCAGGACATCGAGTTCGTGCTGGAGGCCAACGAGGTCTCCTTCCGCACCATGTGCCGCATGGTCATGGACCAGGTGACCGCCAGCGGCATCCCCTGGATCAAGATCCTCGGCGTGGGCGTGAGCCTGTCCGGCCGCGTCAACCCCGAGAAGGGCTACAGCCTCACCTATTTCGTCAGCGACGACCTCCCCCTCAAGAGCATCTTCCAGAAGGAATTCAACGTCCCGGTCAGCATCGAGAACGACTCCCGCGCCATGGCCTACGGCGAATACATGAGCCTCGGCAAGAAGGCCGACCCCAACATGATCTTCATCAACGTCAGCTGGGGCCTCGGCATGGGCATCATCATGAACGGGCACCTCTACTACGGCAAGTCCGGGTACTCCGGCGAACTGGGCCACTTCCCCGTGCTGGACAACGATATCATCTGCCGCTGCGGCAAGGTCGGCTGCCTGGAGACGGGCGCATCCGGCTCGGCCCTGCACCGGATGATCATCGAGAAGCTCGGCAAGGGCCACGCCTCCTCCATGGCTGCCACCTATAACAAGAAGGGGGAAGTGGAGCTGGACGAGATCCTGCATGCCGTCGAGGAGGGAGACGTGCTCGCGATCGACGCCATCGGCAAGATCGGCGACACGCTGGGCCGCGGCATTTCCGGCGTGCTCAACGTCTTCAACCCCGGTCTGGTGGTGATCGGCGGCCGGCTGATCGTCGGCAAGGACTACCTGCTGCTCCCGATCAAGACGGCGGTCAACCGCCTCTCGCTCTCGCGCGTCTCGCAGGACACCACCATCGTGCTCTCGCAACTGGGCCGCAAGGCCGCCTCGGTGGGCGACTGCCTGCTGTCCCGCTCCAAGGTACTGGGCCTGATGTAAGCAGCGTATGCCCAGCTACCTCCAGATCGAGAACATCTCCAAGTCCTACGGCCCCAAGGTGCTCTTCGAGCACATCGGTTTCAACATCAACGAAGGCGACAAGATCGCCCTGATCGCCCCGAACGGCACGGGCAAGACCTCGCTCCTGCGCATCCTCGCGGGCGAGGACAAGTCCGATTCCGGCGGGCGCATCCTGTTCCTGAAAGACATCCGCATCGCCTTCCTGCAGCAGGAATACGACTACGACCCCGCCCTCACCATCGAGGAGCAGGTCCTGCGCCACAGCGCGCCGCTCACGGCGGATTTCCACGAGGAGGAGCAGGCCGACTACCGCCAGCGCCTGCGCGAGCTGCTAACGAATTTCCGGCTCCCGGACCCGTCCAAGCCCATGTCCGCCCTCTCGGGCGGCGAGGTCAAGCGCGTGGCGCTCAGCGAGCTGCTCGCCCTGCAGGCGGATTTCCTGATCCTGGACGAGCCCACCAACCACCTCGACATCGAGGCCATCGAGTTCCTCGAAGGATACCTGAAGCGGAGCCGCTGCACCCTGCTGATGGTCACGCACGACCGCTACTTCCTCGACCGCGTGTGCAACACCGTGATGGAGCTGGACCACGGCGCCGTCTATGTCTACAAGGGCGACTACCAGAACTACCTGGAGAAGCGCGAGGAGCGCATCGCGCACTACAACGCCGAGACCGACAAGGTCCGCAACCTGCTGCGCCGCGAGCTGGAGTGGATCCATGCCACACCCTGCGCCCGCAGCGGCAAGGCCAAGTACCGGATCGACGCGTTCCACGAACTCTCGGACCGCGCCGCGCAGGTCTATTCCACCAAGCAGGTCACGCTCGAGGGCGTGGGCGGCGCCTCGCGCCTGGGCGGCAAGATCATCAACTGCCGCGACGTCTGCTACGACTGGGAGGGCATCCCGATGCTGAAGGATTTCACGTACAACTTCCAGCGGATGGACAAGATCGGCATCGTCGGGCGCAACGGCGTCGGGAAGAGTACGTTCCTTGACCTGCTGACCGGTGCCATCCGGCCCGACAGCGGCCTGATCGACCGGGGCGACACGCTCAGGATCGGTTATTACCGCCAGCAGGGCATGGACTTCCGTCCGGACGACACGGTCATGGACATCGTCCCGGACACCCGCCTGCTGGGGCATTTCCTCTTCCCGCACGACATGCTCACCACGCACGTGGGGCGCCTGTCCGGCGGCGAGAAGCGGCGGCTCTACCTCCTGACGATCCTGATGCAGGAGGCCAACCCGCCCATCCCCCCCCCGCGGTTGGGGCGCCTGGCCGGCGGCGAGAAGCGGCGGCTCTACCTCCTGACGAGCCTGATGCAGGAGCCCAACCTGCTCATCCTCGACGAGCCCACCAACGACCTGGACATCGTGACCCTGAACATCCTGGAGGAGTACCTGAAGGAGTTCCAGGGCAGCCTGCTGATCGTCAGCCACGACCGCCATTTCCTCGACCGCGTCACGGACCACCTGCTGGTCTTCACCGGAGAGGGGCACGTCAAGGACTTCGTCGGCAAGTTCAGCGAGTACCGCGCCTACATCCGCGACGTGGAAGCACAGCGGAAGAAAGCCGCTTCTTCCCCGCAGGCGGACGGAAGGCGGCCCGGGGTGCCTGCGTCTCGGCTTCCATCCTCGCTTCCCGCAGACGCGGGAACCGGATTCGACGCCACGGCTCCTGCTGCGGCTGGGCCCTCGCGGCCAGGGAACCCCGGCGCCCCCCCTTTTCCGTCCGCTCCACCCCCCGGCCA
>ODAI012905018.1_pt1 | contig 11905 bp, 8 predicted proteins | sample 1539321 | NCBI WGS metagenome assembly ODAI01 (sample SAMN02144231, study PRJEB22623) | gut metagenome | biome: sheep rumen | host: Ovis aries | place: New Zealand
ATATTCAGACGACAGCGAGCCCCAGGGAACTGCCGGTATGCCGGTGCTGGATGTGCTCCGCAAGCGTGGCCTTACCGATGTATGCGTCGTTGTAACAAGATATTTCGGTGGGATACTCCTTGGCGGAGGCGGCCTCGTAAGAGCCTACTCCCATGTCGCTTCACTCGCCTGTGACGCAGCAGATATAATGCATATGTGCCTCTGCCACAGATTAAAGATAACTACTGATTACGGTATGTACGGCAAGATCGCATATATACTCCCCAATTTCGATACGATAACTCTCAATTCGGATTTTGGCGGAGATGTTACCCTCGATATACTTGTCCTCACCGAAAAGCTGGAAGCCCTCACAAAAGAACTGACAGAGGCAACTAACGGTTCCGTCAGCATCACCGATTCCGGTGAGTTCTTCGAGGACTTCTCTTCTGTGAAAAAAATTTCATGATTTCTTGAAGGGTTTTTCACTTTTTCAGAGTATAAGTATAATGAAAGGGAAAATATGCAAAGGGGTGATGAGCTTTGACAGTAAGAGAACAGATCGAAAATACTGAGGCAGCTATCCTCAGCAATTACGCCTGCCTGAGTACAAATGAAAAAATGACCGAAAGAACCAGAAGCGAGGAAAAATGCCCTTACAGAAGCGCTTTCCAGCGTGACAGGGACAGGATCCTGCACTGTAACTCATTCAGAAGGCTCAAACGTAAAACTCAGGTATTCCTGTCACCGGTGGGCGACCATTACCGCACCCGCCTTACACATACCCTTGAAGTATCTCAGATAGCAAGAACTATTTCCCGTGGAATGAGACTCAACGAGGATCTGACTGAGGCTATCGCTCTCGGTCACGACCTGGGACATTCCCCTTTCGGACACTGCGGGGAAAAAGTACTTGATGAGATCTGTCCTCACGGATTCAAGCACTACCAACAAAGCGTCCGTGTGGCAGAATTCATTGAAAAAAAGGGCAAAGGCCTTAACCTTACCTATGCAGTTAAGGACGGCATAGAGTGCCATACAAATCTCGTTGCCGCTACTAAAGAGGGCAATGTTGTCAGACTCGCTGATACCATCGCCTACATAAATCACGATATAGAGGACTCTATCCGTGCCGGCATCCTCCATCAGGAGGACCTGCCCCGGGACTGCGTAAAAGTCCTCGGAAAAACCAAGACCCAGCGTATAACCACTCTCATTGCCTCCGTTATCGAGCACGGAGCCTATGAGATAGACTTTGCTCCCCAGATACGCAAAGCCCATGATGACCTCAGGGCCTTCATGTTCAAAAGCGTATACACTAATCCTGCGGCTAAACAGGAGGAAGCAAAAGCGGAGCTGCTGCTCAAAAAGCTCTACTCTTATTTTATAGAGCATACCTCACTGCTTCCGGACGAATACCGTCAGATAATGAAGGATTCCGATGAACACCGTGCGGTATGCGACTATATTTCCGGAATGAGCGACGCATATGCCGTCGACCTCTATACAGAGCTCTTTGTGCCGAAGTTCTGGAAATAACGGAGGAGCTAATGCAAAGAAACGACGAATTTCTTTTAAGGCTGAGAGAGGCTAATCCCATTGACACTGTAATGGGCAGCTATGTCAATCTTGTCCGGCGTGGCAGGAATTATGTGTGCAACTGCCCGTTCCACTCGGAGAAAACTCCCTCATGCTATATATACCTCGGCGATGACCCACACTTCTACTGCTTCGGCTGCGGCGCCGGCGGAGACGTTATCACCTTCATCATGAAGATAGAAAACCTCTCCTTCACTGAGGCAGTAAATATGCTCGCTCAGCGTGCCGGACTTGAGGTCCCGCATAAGGACCCCCGTGACGCAATGCGGGCAAAGCTCAAAACACGGATCTATGAAATGAACCGTCTCGCGGCAAACTTCTACTATACAAATCTGCTTAAGGGCGATAACAAGGCGGGACTACAGTATTTCGCTCAGCGTAAACTCACTCCCCAGACCGTAAAAAAATACGGTCTCGGATTCGCTCCGGATTCGTGGGATTCACTTGCAAGATACCTCCGCTCAAAGGGCTATACCGACGACGAAATGACCGCCGCCTGGCTCTGCGGACGCAATAAAAACGGCAAGCTTTTCGATATGTTCCGGAACAGAGTCATGTTCCCTATCATAGATACAAGAGGCAATATCCTTGGATTCGGCGGAAGAGTAATGGATGACAGCAAGCCTAAATACCTGAATACCGGTGATACTCCGGTATTCTTCAAGGGCAGCAATCTGTTCTCACTGAACTTCGCCAAGAACTCCAATACCAAGCGCCTTATCCTCTGTGAGGGATATATGGACGTTATCGCCGTTAATCAGGCCGGATTTGAAAATGTTGTCGCTACTCTCGGCACAGCAATAACTCCGGATCAGGCAAGGCTCATAAGCCATTATGCCGAGGAGGTCATCATTGCCTATGACAGCGATTCCGCCGGACAAAATGCAACCAGAAAAGCTATAAATCACTTTGATGATGTGGGCATCCGCACCAAGATACTCCATATGGAGGGCGCTAAGGATCCGGATGAGTACATAAAAAAATTCGGCCCAAACCGTTTCAGGATCCTTCTGGACGGATCTGATGATGCAAACGCTTTCCTGCTGGACAAGTGTGCCGACGGACTGGACCTCTCCACAGATATAGGCAAGGTGGAAATGCTGAAGCGTTCAGCCAAGGTCCTTGCCGCAATAGAATCTCCTCTTGAGCGAGAGATCTATATTTCCAGAACGTCTAAAAAATGTGACATCCCCGTACAGGTGCTTCACAACCATATCGACGAAATGCTCAAGATAAACAGAAGAAAACAGAAAAAAGCCGAGTGGCATAACCTTACTGCACAGACATCCTTCAGAAGGGACGATATCAATCCCGAAGCCGTTAATCTCAAAAAGGAAGCCAGAGCGGAAGAGACCATAATCTGCTACCTTATGAAATTTCCGGAAGAAGCTGTGCAGCTCGCAAAAGACGCTCCGGCCGATATTTTTCTGACTTCTTTCAATAAAAAAGTCTACTCCGCACTGCTGGATAGAATAGGCAACAGCGATAAATTCTCCCTGTCTCTCCTCACCGATGAATTTTCACCGGACGAAATGGGAAGAATAAGCGGAATAGCAGCAAAAAACAGTGATTATACCATTGATCGTACAGTCGTGAATGACTGTATATCAGTGCTCAAAAAACATATGAATGATGCCCAGGATCAGCTCAGCGATGAGGGACTCACCGATCTGTTCAGATCTAAGCAAAGCAAATAGGAGGATAATTATATGGAGAATAAGAAAACTACTATCGACGCCCTTATGGAACAGGGTAAAGCAAACGGTAAGCTCACAACAAAGGAGATAACTGACGCTCTTGAGCAGCTCGATTTCGATGTCGATCAGATCAACTCCTTCTATGACGACTGTGAGAACCTCAACATAGAGATCGTTGAGGATATGAATGTTGACGCTGACCTTAAGATCGGTCTTGATTCAAATTTAACAGATGATCTTGAGATGGCTCTTTCTACCGAAGGAATCGCTATCGATGACCCTGTAAAAATATACCTCAAGGAGATCGGCCGTGTGCCCCTCCTTTCTACAGAAGAGGAGATCGAACTTGCACAGCGTATGGCAAAGGGTGATCCTTACGCAAAAAAGCGACTCTCCGAAGCTAACCTCAGACTCGTTGTCAGCATTGCTAAAAAATACGTCGGAAGAGGTATGCAGTTCCTGGATCTTATCCAGGAAGGAAACCTGGGTCTGATAAAGGCTGTTGAAAAGTTCGACTACACAAAGGGCTTCAAGTTCTCCACATATGCAACATGGTGGATACGTCAGGCTATAACCCGTGCTATCGCTGACCAGGCAAGAACTATCAGAATCCCCGTTCATATGGTTGAGACCATTACTAAGGTCAAGAAGATCTCCAGCCAGCTTCTCCACGAAAACGGCCACGATCCAAGTCCCGAGGAGATTGCGGACAAGCTTAATATGCCTGTAGATAAGGTAAGAGAGATCATGCGTGTGGCTCAGGATCCCGTTTCTCTTGAAACTCCTATCGGTGAAGAGGAAGACAGCCATCTCGGTGACTTTATCCCCGATGATGATGCTCCTGCCCCGGCAGAAGCCGCTTCACACACTCTCCTCAAGGAGCAGCTGAATGAAGTCCTCTCAACACTTACAGACAGGGAAGCAAAGGTACTCAAGCTCCGCTTCGGCCTTGAGGACGGCAAGTCACGCACTCTGGAAGAAGTGGGACAGCGTTTTGATGTTACTCGTGAACGTATTCGTCAGATCGAAGCGAAGGCTCTCAGAAAGCTTCGTCACCCCAGCCGCAGCAAAAAAGTCAAGGATTTCCTCGACTAAGCAGGGCGCAGCACTGCACTCTGCACGCTTCCGCTCGTCAGCTCGCTCATTCTCTGCGAGACGGGAAGTCTGCTTTCGCTTACGGAAGTTCATATTTTAACCAGCAGCTGTTCTAAAGCATAATATACAACGAAATACGGGAGGCCGAGGACGGCCTCTCCTACGTTTATACCCATAAGGCATTACAGAGGGCGCACATTGTGTGCCCTTTCTGCCTTCTGATTCCCGATTTCTTTACAATTATTTTGTTGACTTTGCAGTGAAATTGTTGTATAATTACAGTGTATATAATCGTTGATTCCGGTCATCTGCATACCGTTCAATGCAGAGCCGCATTTTCAGGTCAGCCTGAATCATAATATGCGGTAAATGGAGCGCTTATGAGTATTTTTAACTTTGAAAAGAATCCACCGGAGCTTAGCAGAGACTGGCTGGCTTTTCAGCAGTTTGTAGGCAATATCGGCGCTTTTACATATATAGCCAAGGATAAAGCCGCTTACTTCGATGAGGCCTCATGCCGTATGCTTTCATGCAAGAGCGAAAAGCTCAATGAATTTGAGTTCTTCAACCTGCTTGAACTGATCTCTAAAAATCCTGTGGAGGGTCAGAAGCATATCTACAAATTCTCCGACAATAATGTTACAAGATACATAAAAATGAATATCTATGAGAGCAGCGACGAATGGCTCGGCTTCGTTCAGGATTTCACAAGGCAGATATCCTCCGCCGACAGTCAGGACGGCTTTATGGAATATGATCCCGTTACCCGTCTGCCCTCATTCCCCTCTTTCTCACAGAGGATAAAAAAGATCCTCCCTGAGGTTCAGCACTGCTGTCTTGCTACCCTCTATATCAACGGCATCGATAAGCTCGGTTCATACCTGACCGTTGATAACACAAACAGCTGTATCACCTCTGTTGCTGAGGCTCTTAAAAGCTTTGCCGCAGATAATATAATCATCGGCTCAAAGTCCAACTATGAAATATGCGCCTTCTTCCGTGACTGCGACAGGATGACTATCTACAACATCCTCAACAGTATGGACGAAGCAGTCCAGAAGTGTATCCTCACCGATGATTTCGGCGAGATAATCGATATTTCCGATAAGAGCAGACTCAGTCTGTCTATCGGCTGTTCTTCATATCCGGAAGAAGCCTCTGATTTCAATATGCTGGTCAATTATTCTGAATTCGCCCTCTATGAAGCCAGAACTGACCGCAGAAACGTTATCAACTGGTTCTCTGAGGAAAATTATATCCGTGAAAAGGATGCATATAAAAATGCACTTCTTTTCTCCCGTATAGTCAATGAGAACCTGCTCACCTACTATCTCCAGCCTATAGTTGAGGCACAGACCGGTGAGATCGTCGCTTACGAGGCTCTTATGCGTACTACAGGCGATATCAGAATGACTCCGAGCCAGATACTTAAGATAGCTGAAACTCAGAAGAATCTCTACGCTATTGAAAAACTGACTTTCTTCAATACTATGAAGCTCCTCAGTGATAATCAGCAGATCTTTGAAGATAAAAAGCTCTTCATAAACTGCCTGCCTAACGCACTGCTCATTGAGGATGATTTCAACGAGCTTTTCCTCACCTATGGAGAGCTCTTTGAAAAGACTGTTATCGAGATCGTTGAACAGAGCGCTGCTTCTACAGACGGCATCGAAACACTGAAAAAGCGCTGCGGATTTGCTCACTGTCAGCTTGCTATCGATGACTACGGCACAGGCTACTCCAATACATCAAATCTGCTCAACTATTCCCCTGAATATATCAAGATCGACCGTTCGCTTATCAGCGATATCCAGAATGATCTTAAAAAGCAGCAGCTCGTTACTTCAGTTATCGAGTTCTGTCACGATAATCAGCTCCAGTCACTGGCTGAAGGTGTTGAGACTGTTCAGGAGCTAAAAACTGTCATAAGACTTGGCGTTGACCTTGTTCAGGGATATTACACCTCAAAGCCGAAGCCTCTGTTTCTCAACAGTATCGCTTCTGATATCAAGGACGAGATAATCAAGACAAACCTTGAAGTGCGTCCTGACGGTGTTAAGAAAATATATACCGCAAGAAATGATTCAGAGCTTGACCTTCTCAAGCTCGCTCTTGAAAAATATACGGATATCCATATTTATCAGAGCAATCTCACTATTGTCGGTGATCCTGACAAGCAGGTGAAGATGAACATCTCTATCATGGATAACCACAGCTGTGACCTTACGCTCAAAAACGTAAATATTGTCAGCGGAAACAGCAGGCCCACTATCACTGTGGGAGAGTATGCAAGGCTCTGCCTCAATATTTCCAAAACCAACAAGATCGGATATTCCGGTATCTATGTGCCTATGGGCTCACAGTTCGAGCTCACCGGAAAGGGCTCCCTCACCATAGACTGCTATGCCTCTGAAGGTATCGGCATAGGCAATGACTACGATCACAGCTACGGCGATATAACTATAAATACCGCCGGCTCACTGGAGATCATCTCAAACAGCGTTGAATCACTCTGTATCGGCGGCGGATTCAACGGTGATGACTCTGAGATAAATCTTATTTCCGGAAAGATAAAGCTCCTTATGTATTCACATAACGGACTTGCTGTCGGAAGCTATAACGGTGACGCTATAATCAATATCTCAGAAAACTGTGACCTCGATATCAATATCTCAGGTATTAAGGTTGTGGGTATTGGAAGCTGCAGCGGAATAGCATCTATCACCTCCTCTGCCAATATCAGCATGAGCTGTACCGGAGCTCAGTCTGTAGGTATCGGTGTGCTGGATGACGGCGAGGGAAGCATAATCGTAAAGCAGGGTAAGATCAGCCTGAAAATGCGTTCTGCTAAGCACTCATGTATCGGTGCCATAGGCGGCTCTGTAAATACAAAGATCAAAAATGCTGAGATCATTATCGATTCAGAAGGCGACGAAGTGACCGGTATCGGAGATTCTGCCGGCTCCGGAAGTATCGCTGTGATCGATTCTTCTATAACAATGAAGATGCTCGCCGCTAACCCCACTGATATAGGTTCTGAAGGCGGAGACATCCAGATCCAGAACTCCACAGTCAATTCACTGGTAAACAACCAGAAGATCTCTCATAACAATAACTGACGATTCTTCCCCGCTGTAAAAGGCGGGGAATGATATGAATACAAAGAAACGAAAGGATATGTAAAAAAATATGAAGCTTGGTATGGTCGGCCTGCCGAACGTGGGCAAAAGCACTCTCTTCAACGCTCTGACAAATGCGGGAGCTGAATCCGCAAACTACCCATTCTGTACTATCGAAAAGAATGTAGGTATAGTTTCCGTTCCCGATGAAAGACTGGATAAACTTGCCGAAATGTATGAACCGGATAAGTTCACACCGGCAACTCTGGAATTCGTTGATATCGCCGGTCTTGTAAAGGGAGCCTCCAAGGGTGAGGGCCTCGGAAACAAGTTCCTCGCTGATATCCGTGAAGTTGACGCTATCGTTCACGTTGTAAGATGCTTCGAGGACCCAAATATAATCCACGTTGACGGAAGCATCAACCCGCTCCGTGACATCGAAACTATCAATCTGGAGCTTATCTTCTCCGATATTGAAATGATCGACAGACGTATCGACCGTGCAAAAAAAGCTGTTAAGGGCGATAAGAAATACCTCATAGAGATCGATTTCCTTGAGAGACTCAAGTCTCATCTTGAAAACGGAAAGTCTGCAAGAGGCTTCGATTTCACCGATGAGGAGCGTGAACTCATAAAGTCAACTCCCCTTCTCTCAGCTAAACCCGTCATCTATGCTGCAAACCTCAGCGAGGATGACTTCGTAAACAATATCGATACAAATGAAAATTACCAGAAGGTAAAAGAGCTTGCCGCAGAAGAACACTCAGCTGTTCTCCCTATCTGCGCTCAGATAGAAGCTGAGATCTCAGATATGGGCGACGAGGACAAGGCTATGTTCCTCAGCGAGCTCGGACTTGAAGTCTCAGGCCTTAACCGTATCATCAAGGAAGGATACTCGCTCCTCGGACTTATCTCATACCTTACAGCCGGAAAGCAGGAGGTCCGTGCGTGGACTATCACTAACGGAACAAAGGCTCCTCAGGCAGCCGGTAAGATCCATACCGACTTTGAAAAGGGCTTTATCCGTGCAGAGGTCATCTCCTTTGAAGACCTTATGGCCTGCGGTTCAATGGCTGCCGCTAAGGAAAAAGGACTCGTCCGCCTTGAAGGCAAGGAATACGTTATGCAGGACGGAGATATCGTTCTGTTCAGATTCAACGTCTGATAATAATATCAATAAAGCCGTTAGCTGCCCATCTCAGCCAACGGCTTTTTATCGAAAGGCTGGTCAGCCATATGTTCACAGATGATATTTTCGGAAAAACTATCGCCGGGGAGTTTAACAAACCCATATGGAAAAAATTCAATAAGGCAGTCAAGGACTATCAGCTGATCGAAAACGGTGACAGGATAGCTGTCTGTATCTCCGGCGGCAAGGACTCCATGCTCATGGCAAAGTGCATACAGCGCCTGCAAAGCTTCGGAAAGCCTTCTTTTCAGGCGGAATACATCGTCATGGACCCAGGATATGCTCCGTCGAACCGCTTGAAAATAGAAGAAAATGCAAAACTTCTGAATATACCGGTGTCTTTTTTTGAGACAAGGATCTTTGAATCCGCTGAAAACTCAGGCAGCAATCCCTGCTTCCTGTGCGCAAGACTCAGAAGAGGCTTTCTCTATAAAAAAGCTCAGGAACTCGGATGCAATAAAATCGCCCTGGGTCACCACTTCGATGACGTTATTGAGACAATACTCATGGGGATGCTCTACGGCTCTCAGATGCAGACTATGCTTCCAAAGCTTCACAGCGAAAACTATGAGGGGATACAGCTTATCCGGCCTCTATATCTCATCAGGGAAGAGGATATTATCACATGGACAAAAATGAACTCCCTCAGCTTCATAGACTGCGCCTGCAAAATGACCGAAAAGCGCTCTGAGGATAATAACGACTCCAAGCGGCATGAGATAAAAATGCTGCTAAGACAGCTCAGGAAAACAAACCCTGCGGTGGATATGAATATATTCAGAAGCGCTGAAAACGTCAATCTCCGAAAGCTTATCTCCTATCATGACGGCGATAAAAAACACCACTTTCTCGATGACTACGACATGGGTATTACTGTGAAGGGAACAGTAAATGGCGGATACAGAAACAAGTGAACCACTTTATAGCAGTATTTTAAACTATCATGAATGAGGTAATACACTATGAAAAAGACTTCAGTATCAAACATAATAATAGGCTGCCTGATCGCTGTAATATTGATAAGCAGCGGATATGCTGTCTACAAATACCGCACTGTCGATAAAGGCATGATAGGAAGTGAAGCCGATATGCTCGATTCATATAAAAATATTAATGTTATGCTGACACGGCCTGATAACTGGCATAAGATAAACTCCAAGACCATCATCTCTTCCTATGCTGAATTTGCCGGCATAGACGGCTCAACTGCAACTGTTCCGATAACAGCAGAGCTTGCAAGACAGTTCTGCAATGCTGACGATGATGAGATCTCACATTATGCAGCTCATAATACAACAGATGTCGCATATGAGAATCTCATATACGGAAGAGAAAACCGTGTATCATGGAGTGTTTATGTCCAGAATTCCAACGACGGATCTTATAAGGATTATTCGTATAGTAACAGGGTCAGACTTGTTTTTGCAACTCCCCCCTCAGAGGATGAGTATGCAATGGCTGAAAAGGAAAATATCACACTTGAAGCCGAGCCTGTAGCACTTGATGGTTTCGTGTTCATAACACATAAGGATAATCCGGTAGACAGCCTTACCGTTGAACAGATACAGGATATATATTCCGGAAAGATAACCAACTGGAAGGACGTTGGCGGAAAGGACGAGAAGATCCGTGCATTTCAGCGCACTAAGAACTCCGGAAGCCAGACAGCTATGGAAGAGCTGGTCATGAAGGGAAAAAAGCTGGCCGATCCTCCCATAGCCTTTGTTTCCGAGGGAATGGGAGATCTTGTTGACGCAGTTGCCGAATACGAAAACGAAACTGCGGCCATAGGCTACACCTACTATTACTACCTGAATAACCTCTATAAGAATCCGGATATAAAGGTTCTTAACATAGACGGGATATCGCCGGAAAATGAAAATCTTGTCAGCAAAAAGTATCCGTTTTCCACAGCTTATTATGCTGTTATGAGTTCAAGTGAGCCGGAGGGCAGTGTTTACAGGAATCTCCGGGATTATCTGCTTTCCGACGAGGGACAGGAGATAATACGGCTTGCAGGCTACTGTCCGGTAAATGGGTGATAAGTATGGATAATAACAATGCAAAAGTGCCTATAAATAGCCCTGACCAGCGTCATTTGCTGGCTCAGGCAGAAAGAAAGATCAAACAGGAAAAAAATACGATAAAAATAGCTGTAATGATACATCTGGCATACACAGCTCTCCTGGCTTTGATACTTGCTTCTTCATATTCAGATTACAGGTCAAATCTTCTCAGATCATCTGAAGGAGAATCATTCCTGGCAATTATAATACCAGTGTTCATTGCTGATTCAGTACTTTCCCTGCTCTGGATGTACAAACGTGTTTTTCACACCATTCATCTTGTGATCTATATTATATTTGGCGGCTGGTTCTATTTGTACTATCTCGCAGACTACATGAATGGTACAGGAGATGCTTTTTTTGCGGCAATTTTCCTTACACCATTCGTTTGGGCATTTGGAATGATCTCATTTATTATCTGTGCAGCAGGCAGAAAATCACTGACAAATGCAATAAATGAATACGATCACTATGCCCGATGCTTACCCTCTGAGGACAGATCACAGTCCTGATAACTAAAAAACAAAGGCGGTCAGCTAATGGTCTTTTCCAGACTTTTCTTTATATACATATTTCTCCCTGTCTGTCTTGGAGCATACTTCCTTGCAAGGGGAACCAAAATGAAAAACAATGTGCTTTTACTCTTCTCACTGGCTTTTTATGCATGGGGAGAACCTGTATATGTACTGCTCATGCTTCTGAGCGCAGTTATAAACTATTCAGCAGGAAGACTTATCGGAAGGTACGGTGACTCACGCAAAAGCCGTATCACTGCCGGCCTTGCAGTTTTCACGGATATTGCTCTGCTGGGAGTCTTCAAGTACAGCGGCTTTATTGTAGAGAATATAAACCACATCCCCTCAGTTGAGCTTCCCGTGCCGGATATAAGACTACCTATCGGAATAAGCTTCTATACCTTCCAGACTATCTCCTATGTGATTGACTGTCTATGGGAGACTGTCCCCCCACAGAAGAGCTTCCGGAAATTCCTGCTGTATGTCAGTCTGTTCCCACAGCTGGTGGCCGGACCTATCGTGCGGTACAGCACTATCGAAAAAGAAATAGATAAACGCACATCCTCCATCACGGATATATCCTACGGACTTAACCGTGTTGTTCTTGGCCTGGCAAAAAAAGTCATTATCGCTGACCAGCTCGGCA
>ODAI011016861.1_pt1 | contig 11904 bp, 13 predicted proteins | sample 1539321 | NCBI WGS metagenome assembly ODAI01 (sample SAMN02144231, study PRJEB22623) | gut metagenome | biome: sheep rumen | host: Ovis aries | place: New Zealand
AATATAGTTTTTTTGTCTGTCATTATTCGCATTTTGTGGATTTATTTAAGAAAGTTTAAACGAAACGAGTGACTTTGCGCAATGTTGGCACACAACCGAATATTACTACATCCATACTCTTTGCTTTTAATGTCTTTTTTTGATTGGTTTACTTGGACTTTAAAAGTCCGAAAAAAGCAGCATGCAAAATCTTAGTAATTTGTACATGCTGCTTATTTTCAATCAGTTACGCAAAATCAGTGCGTAATTAAATGATCAATACTCATCCTCGTTGAAAAGGAAGTCTTCTTTGGTGGGGTAGTCAGGCCAGATTTCTTCGATACTTTCGTAGATATCGCCTTCGTCCTCTATTTCCTGTAGGTTCTCCAGTACTTCGAGCGGAGCGCCGGAACGGATAGCATAGTCTATCAGTTCGTCCTTGGTTGCAGGCCAGGGAGCATCTTCTAATTTTGAAGCTAATTCAAGTGTCCAATACATAGTCTTAATTATTATTGTTTCTGAATTCGTCCGCAAAAGTAATATTTTTTTTCTTATTTACAAGCATTCTGCCATATTTTTTCTTCGATTCCTTGAAGAAAATTCAACTTTTTGGCTAAAACGAACAAATAATCGCTTAGTCGATTGACGTATTGCTGCACTTCTGGTGACACTATAGCCACTTCAGAAAGGGCAACGATGCAACGCTCGGCACGCCTGCAGACGGTTCGGCAGACATGAGCCTGAGAGGCCTCCCGGCATCCTCCTGGCAATACGAAACCCTGGCGTTCGGGCAGTTCGTGCATGATGGTGTCAACCTCGTGCTCCAGCAGCTCTGTCTCTCCTTCAGGCAGGTGGGCCGACGGATAGAGTGGTGTTTCCGACTGGTCGGTGGCCAAATTGGTGCAGACGTTGAACAGGCAGTTCTGTATGCGGATCACCATCTGCTGCTCATGGCTGTCGGCAGCCAGCATCGAGGCCAGGAGTCCCAGGTGTGCACTGAGTTCATCGACCGTGCCGTATGCTTCCAGGCGCGGACTGGCTTTTGACACGCGCTGTCCGCCAACCAGTGAGGTTAGTCCCTGGTCGCCGGTGCGCGTGTAAACTTTTGTTATTTTCATATTAGTAGCGTTTTAAAAATTAATGCGGTAGTTGTGTTTGTAGCGTTGAGTATCGAAAAATACGATACCGCAATAGTAGAGGTCGAAGGTGGTGCCCGTACGGCTGTCTCGCTCAATGGCATGCCAGGCTTGCCAGTTGCGGTAGATACCTTCTACGATGATGACAGACAGCTGTTGGCAATAGGGATAGAGCTGGGCTAACCGTGCGTGCTGATCGATACCGATACGGGCCAGTTGTAGCGGTTGGCCGTCAGGTTCGGAGACAATCTGGGACTTATGGCATCCGGCCTGGAACCATGGTTGGAAGTCATCGGTGATGATGGTGGCAGGCTGTCGCCAGTTGGCTATGCGCAGATATAGTTTTCCAAGATGACGCTTGAGCCAGTCCGGCTCATGCAGTTCGGCGTAGGCATAGTAGGGTGCGTGCTCGTTGACCACTTGGCGCACAAAGGCAAAGTCTGAGGGCGACTGGATGCCAAAACCCTGACAACGGTGAATGCGGCTCAACCATACGAGCCATTGACGGAGTGGACTCATAGTATGCTAATATTCGATGTAAGGTTCTAACCGCTGGATGGCCTCGTCGGTGAAGTCTTTGCTGAGGCGTAGCTCGCTGAGGCTTTTGATGTTGCCATGCAGTCGGCGATAGTCAGTAATGGCCTTGGCCTGATAAAAGTTGATATAAGGATGGCGGCGCAGCTGTTGCAGCGTGAGCCGGTTGACGTTCAACCGCTTAGGTGCAGCATTGGCAATGACAAAATATTTTTTGGCTTCCTTGGGCAGGTCGTCAATCTCGTCCAGTTGGTTGACGCTGACATACCCCCCTAACCGTTGGCCATAGCGCATGATTTCGGCAGCGTAGTAGGAGCCGATGCCAGGCACTTTCTTCAGTTGGGTGGTATCAGCAGTATTCAGCACGACGTGCTCGTCGGCCTTGAGCTTGACAGGATAGCGCAGCGTGTCGCGCTCTGACGGTTGGCGGTCTTTCACCAGTGTGGATGCGGGCAGATAGTCGCTGGAGATGCGTATAAAGGGCTCCAGTTCGCGATATTGTTTGACGGTCAGCCCATAGAGTCGTGCAAAGTCCTCCTTCTGCCTGTAGATGCCGCCCTTCGCGCGATACTTATATATATTACGCACCTGCCAGGGTTGCAGGCCAAGGCGCAGCAGTTGTGTGCTGTCGGCGGTGTTAGGGTCGAACGGAAAGCGCTCAACCCGTCGTTCCGGCGTGGCATAATACTGTGTTGGTCGTTCGGCGCGGGTGTGTCTACGCTGACCGGATATGCTGTCGGCAGTAGGTCGTTGTGTTTCGTCCGTATCGTTGCCAAACACCCAAAAGAAGGCAGTAAAGGCCACTGCCAACATCAGGAGTGCAATTGCTATCTTACGGTCGTTGTTAATCATATCATTCCCAGTTGGTGGAGGAAGACGAGCACGATGCAAATCGGACAGACAAATCGGACTGCGAAGAGAAAGAACGGAAAGAGGCGCTCGCCGTGGTGGCCCCTGTTGGTAAATTCGTCGTGAGCTATCTGCCTCGGTATGTACCAGCCTACGAAGAGGCAGGCCAGCATGGCACCTGTCGGCAGCATGAAGTTTGCCGTCAGCTTGTCGCAAAAGTCCATGACGGAGAGGCCCAGGATTTTCAGTTCGTCCACAGCCCCAACCGAGAGTGAGCAGACGATACAGATAATCGATGCCACGGCGGTGATGATCCAGGCGGAGCGCCGTCTGGGCAGGTTCCATTCTTCCGTAAAGAATGCCGTTCCTATCTCGTGCATGGAGATGGTTGACGTGAGAGCCGCGAAGACCAGCAGGGCAAAGAACATGAGGCTGACCACGTAGCCCACGGCAGGCATAGCGGCAAAGGCCTGCTGAAACACGTTGGGCAGGGTGATGAAAATCAGAGAGGGACCAGAGTCTGGACTGATGCCGACCGATGCCGCCGCAGGGAAAATCATCAGGCCGGAAAGGATGGCTATCAGCGTGTCGAGCAGGGCTATCTGAACGGCAGACGCCTGCAGGTTGGTGTCGCGTGAGAAATAGCTGGCATAGGTGCACAGGCACGCGGTGCCTAACGACAGCGAGAAAAAGGCCTGTCCCAGTGCATCCAGCATGACGTGGCTTGACAGCTTGCTGAAGTCCGGCTTGAACAGGAACCGCACGCCCTCCATGGCTCCAGGCAGAAGGCACGAGGCAACCACCAGGATGACCAACAGCACGAACAGGATGGGCATGAGCATTTTGGAGGCTCGCTCAATGCCGCCACGGACCCCCCTGACTACCACCAGGTGGGTCAGCAGGATAAAGACTGCGCCTAACAATACCGGTCGTACGGGGTCGCAGGCAAAGGTGGTGAAATAAGTCTTCACATAGTTGGCATCGCCAATGAGCTGTCCGGCTAACGACGCATAAAGGTACTGCAGGCACCATCCGGCCACGACGGCATAGAAACCCAGGATGATGGTTGAGGTGAGGATGCCCAGATAGCCCACCAGTTTCCATGGGCGCCCGCCGGACAGCTTGTCGTAAGCCGCCGCAGCATTGGCCTGGGCATGGCGCCCGACGATGAACTCACTGATCATGCCCGGCAGTCCGAGTAGCAGGATGCAGACGATGTAAACCAGGATAAATGCTGCACCGCCGTTCTCGCCCACCATATACGGAAACCGCCAGACGTTACCCAGTCCGACAGCACTGCCTGCCGTAGCCAGCACGATGCCTATTTTGCTGCCGAAATTGCCGCGATTACTCATTCTTTGTTAATTGATTATTATTACAGCATTCCTAACTGATGCAGGAAGATGAACAGGATGGCCAACGGGCAGACATACTTGATGAGCAGCAGATAGGGGTGGAAAAAGCGTCCGCGCAACGTTCCCCAGTTGGTGAACTCGTCGCGCACCAGTTTGTGGGGCAGGAACCAGCCAATAAAGATGCAGGTCATGAAACCTACGAGGGGCAGGAATATCTGTCCTGTGACGAAGTCGAACCAGTCGAACAGCGATTTACCAAATATTGACAAGCCCTCGACGGCACCAAGCGACAGCGAGCAAAAGGCTCCGATGACGGCGGTGGAGACGGTGACAACAACTGCTGCTTTCCTGCGCGTGATGACCATCTCCTCCTGCAAGAAAGCCGTAGACACCTCATGGAGGGATATCAGTGACGTCAGGGCTGCCAGCGACAACAGCACAAAGAACAGCAGCGACACCAGATAGCCCACGACAGGCATGGCGCCGAAGGCCTGCTGGAAAACGTTGGGCAAGGTGATGAAGATGAGCGACGGCCCTGAGTCGGGATTGACGCCTACAGAGAATGCAGCGGGGAAAATCATGAGTCCGGCCAGGATGGCCACCAGACAGTCGATGACAGCTATCTGCACGGCAGATTTGGTGAGGTTGGTTTGCTTCGAGAAGTAGCTGGCATAGGTACACAGACATCCCATGGCTATGCTCAGCGAATAGAACGACTGGCCCAGGGCAGCCAGGAAGACATTGCCGTTAATCTTTGTGAAGTCGGGCTTGAACAGGAAGTTGATGCCCTTCTCAGCCCCAGGCAGCATGCAGGATGCAACCACAATGACGAGTAGCAGCAGGAAGAGGGTTGGCATCATTGCCTTCGATGCCCTTTCTATACCATCGCGTACGCCATTCTTGATTACCAGGTAGGTGATGCCAAGAATGATAACCGTCCAGAACACGGGTTTTATCGGGTCAGACGATAGCGAGGCAAAGTATTGCCGGAAGTATTCGGGCGAACCCGTCATGTGGCCAATCAGTGAGGCCCAGATGTACTGCAGGCACCATCCTGCCACTACGGCATAGTAGCCTGTAATGAGGAATCCCGTCAGCACGCCCATGTATCCGATGACGGTCCAGAAGCTGCCGCCGGACAGCTTTCTGTAGGCTCGCGCCGTATTGGCCCTGCCTGCACGGCCTACTATGAATTCGCTGATCATGCAGGGGATGCCCAACAGCAGGACACTGGCCACATAAATAATAATAAAGACAGCGCCGCCATTTTCGCCTGTCATGTAGGGGAATCGCCATACGTTGCCCAGTCCGACAGCACTACCGGCCGTAGCCAGAATGACGCCCAGTTTGCTGCCGAAGTTTACTCGCTCTAGTTTTGCCATTTCAGTTTTTTTCATATTCGCTTGCAAAAGTATAAAATATTTCTTACTTTTGCAACCGAAATGAGAGATATTCTGCAAAAAATGGCGCATTATGTCAAAAAGTACCCCTTCAGCGTCTGTTGTCTGGTGCTGATTTGGGGGTTGTCGCTTTTCCCGATAGCCGAGGTGGAGCCTTTGGAGGGCGTGCCCTTTGTTGACAAGTGGACGCACGTCGTCATGTATGGTGGTACGTGCTGTGTCATCTGGACGGAATACGTGCGCAGCCATCTGTCGCTGGACGGCGAGAAACTGCTGTTCTATGCCTGGCTGCTGCCCATCCTGATGAGCGGCGTGCTGGAGTTGCTGCAGGAGTATGCCACGACGTATCGCAGCGGCGAGTGGCTCGACATGGCGGCCAACAGCACGGGCGTCACCCTGGCCGTGGCTTACGGTCTCATGTTCCATGCGCTTCGCCGAAAATAAGCCTCTATTTATATTGTTCTCACTTATTCGTACCTTTTTGCTTTGCAAGAAGGTACGCTACACCTCGGAAATGAAAATAAATCCTAATTTATTTTGCATTTCACTCGGTTTGCAGTACCTTTGCAGATTGAATTGTAAATAACATTGTGAAATGAACGAAAAATTCAATAAGACGCTGAAATCGGTTGAGACGGAAGACTGGCTTGATTTGCACGTAGTACGCCCGTTCTGTTACTATTGGGCCGTTTTCTTTGCCAAGCTCGGCATTCATCCCAACACCGTTACCATCCTTTCTATGTTCATCGGTGCTGCCAGTGCCATCTTCTTCGGTTGTGGCAGCTTCTATTATTCTGGCACGTGGGGACTCGTCATGAACGTCATCGCCATCCTGCTGCTCTGTCTGGCCGACATCTTCGACTGCACCGACGGGCAGTTGGCTCGCATGACGGGCAAAAAGAGCCGCCTGGGTCGCATCCTCGACGGTGTGGCCGGCTTTGCCTGGTTCATCCCCATCTACCATGCGCTGGTCTACCGGTTCTATATCCATCATGACTTGGAGTTCGGATGGTTAGGCATTGCCGATACACCTGAGAATGCGCTGATAGCAACGGCTATAGTTTACGTATTAGGAATCATTTCGGGTGTCGCCGGACTGGCTGGCCAGCAGCGACTGGCTGATTACTACATCCAGGTACACCTTTTCTTCCTGAAGGGCGAGAAAGGGTCCGAACTGGACAACTCGAAGCGCCAGCAGGAGATTTACGACCAGATGGACGAGCATACGCCTGCCGCTGAGCGCTATTTTCAGAAGTCGTACATCGACTACACCCGTAAGCAGGAGAAGCGCACGCCGCAGTTCCAGCGCCTGATGCAGACAATCCGCGAGAAGTTCGGCACTGCCGACAATATCCCTGAGTCTGTTCGCCGCGAGTTTCATGATGCCTCGCTGCCCGTCATCAAGTGGAACGGCCTTCTGACCTTCAATTTCCGTTCGTTCTGGCTGTTTCTGTTCTGCCTGCTCGACGTCCCTGTCATGAACTTCCTGTGGGAGATCGTGGCCATGGGCCTGCTGGCATGCTACGTCAACCAGCGTCACGAAGCCTTCTGCAAGCGCATTGCCGATAAATTGTAAACAAGATGGTCTGGTCCAAACAACGGCTCAATAATCTCTTCTTCATCGTCGGCGTGGCAGCCGTGGTGGTCATGCTGCTGACGTTCGATGTCAGCTTCGTCGAGCTTTGGCAGCACCTGTGCCATGCAGGCTACTGGCTCATACCCATCATTGGTGTCTGGTTCCTTGTCTATGGCCTCAACGCACTGGCCTGGCAGTCCATTATCGAGGGCAACCTGGGAGGCAAATCGCCCGTCAGCTTCTGGCGCATCTATCGCCTGACCATCACGGGCTATGCCTTGAACTATGCCACGCCCGTAGGCGGGCTGGGCGGTGAACCGTATCGCATCCTGGAACTGTCGAAGGATATTGATAAAGAGCATGCCACGTCGAGCGTCATCCTCTACGCCATGATGCATTTCCTGGCCCATTTCTGGTTTTGGTTTGTCAGCATATTCATCTATCTGGCCTTGGTGGCCGTAGGCGATATGCCCATCAATACGTTTATCGCTACCGTGCTGGGCGTCATCGTGGTGTTCTGCCTCGTGGCGTTCTACCTGTTTTCCAGAGGCTATCGGAATGGGCTGGTGAAGTACGTGCTGGGGCTGCTGAGCCGTATTCCCGGTTTGCGGCGCTGGACGCTGCGCTTCTGGGCGCGCCATTCGGAAGCCATCGAGAATATTGACCGGCAGATAGCCTCGCTCCGAGGCCAGGACCGTGGAGCCTTCTACAAGAGCCTGCTGCTGGAGTTTCTGTCGCGAGTGCTGCAGAGTTCCGAGGTGCTGTTTATGCTGTTGCTTTTTGGTATTGACAACGGAGGCGGTCTGGCCGGCATCATGCTGACCTACCTTCACTCCATACTCATCGTGGCGTTTACCACGCTGTTTGCCAACCTGATAGGTTTCCTGCCCATGCAGCTTGGCGTCCAGGAGGGCGGCTTTGTGCTCTCCATCGCTGCGTTGGGGCTCTCGGCAGCCTTGGGCATATTCGTAAGCATCATCTGCCGTGTGCGCGAAATCATCTGGATCATTGTCGGTATCATGTTGATGAAACTTAAATAAGAAAGATATATAATTATGGAAAAGCAAATGAATTATCTCGACAGAAACGAGTTTAATTTTGAACCAAGTCAAAAGGTTGTCGACGCTATTAAGAATTTCGACCCTAAGACGCTGTGCTTCTACACCCGCATCTATGACGAGGGCAAGAAGAGCGTCATCAGCGTGCGACTCAGCGAAATCTATCACGTCCCCGAGGAGCAGGTACTGCTGACGTACGGCGGCGAGGACATGCTGAAGAATGCCATCCACTACTTCCTGATGCTGGGCGACAACAAGAAGATACTGATTCCGGAGTTCTCCTGGTGGTACTACAACCGCGTGGCCTCCGAGTGTGGCGGCACCTTCGAGATGTACCCCCTGCACGAGTTGGACGACACCTTCGCCTATGATGTCGACGAGGTGATAGAGTACACCAATCGCGTCCACCCCCGCATGCTGTTGCTGGCCTCGCCCAACAATCCCACCGGCAACGGACTGACACCCGAGGAGACCGGCCGCATCATGGAGCACATACCCGCAGACACGATGGTACTCATCGACGAGGCTTACGCCAGCTTCATCTCTACCGATACGGACTATATCGCTCCGCTGGTCGAGAAATACAATAACCTGATTATCTCGCGCACGCTGTCAAAATTCTATGGCCTGCCAGGACTGCGCTGTGGCTACGGCTTCATCGGCAAGGGTCACGACCAGTTCCTGAGCTACGTCAACAAGTATCTGGGCTACAACCGCTTCTCTGAGGCCGTGGCACTGGCAGCACTCGACAGCGATGACCACTATCGCCGCGTAGCCGACGACATGGAGTGGGGCCGCCAGCTGTATAAGAAGGCACTGGGCTCGCTGCCCGGCTTCAAGGTCTATAAGAGCGTGGCCAACTTCATCCTGATCAAGTACCCCATAGAAATCAAGGACCAGCTGATGCAGGCCCTGAAGGTTCAGGACTATAAGATCAAGTTCATGGGCGACAAGGGCCTGGAGTCCTGTCTGCGCATCACGCTGGGCCGCAAGGAGCAGACGCAGACCGTGGTCGACACCATTCTTAAAGTGATAGGTGAGAGGTGAAAAGTGAGAGGTGAGAACTGAGAGGTATGATTACTTTGGATGTGGATTTGTAAAACGAATAGAATATAGAATCATGACGCAAGAAGAAAAGACCCTGTTGGAGGAGCGTATCGTTGACGTCCTGAAGACCGTCTACGACCCTGAGATTCCTGTCAACATCTACGACCTGGGCATGATTTACAAGATTGATGTCCAGGACGACAGCAGTGTTGACCTTGACATGACCTTCACGGCTCCCAACTGTCCTGCTGCCGACTTTATATTAGAAGACGTGCGCACGAAGGTCGAGTCGGTCGACGGTATCAAGGGTGCCAACGTCAACCTGGTGTTCGAACCGGCCTGGGACCAGTCCATGATGTCTGAAGAGGCAAGGGTCGAGCTGGGATTTGACTGAACTGAGAACTGAGAGGTGAGAACTGAGAGGTATGATATCTTAGTACTCAGAAAAAAGAAGAAGTCATCTCAAAACAAGTTCTAAGGAGTGGGACAAGCATTGGTGCGAATATCTCCGAAAGAGAATCTTTATACAGGAGGTTATATTAATGTAAAGAATATGAATCTATCAATTAATGATGCTGACGAACTGGTTAAGATATTGGTTAGGTCCATTAAAACACTTAAGGGGCAACAGTAATCACACCTCTCAGTTCTCAGTTCTCAATTCTCAGTTATGAAAAATGTATATTTCTTATCCGATGCCCATCTGGGCTCACTGGCCATCCCACACCAGCGCATGCAGGAGCGGCGTCTGGTGCGCTTCCTTGACAGCATCAAGGAGAAGGCCGCTGCCATCTATCTGCTTGGCGACATGTTCGATTTCTGGTACGAATACAAGTACGTGGTGCCCAAAGGCTTCACCCGTTTCCTTGGCAAACTGTCGGAGCTGACGGACATGGGCGTCGAGGTGCATTATTTCACCGGCAACCACGACATCTGGGCCTACGACTACCTGGCTAAGGAGTGTGGCGTGACGCTCCATAAGAAGGAGGAGACGACGGAAATCTACGGCCACGAGTTCTTCCTGGCTCACGGCGACGGCATGGGCGACCCTAACAAGTCGTTCAAGGTCATCCGCGCCGTCTTCCATAACCGCGTGTGCCAGTGGCTCTTCTCGGCACTCCATCCGCGCTGGGGCATGAGCTTCGGACTCAACTGGGCCAGGCACAGCTACATCAAGCACAAGGAGAACAACGACGTCTATTATCTGGGAGAGGACAAGGAGCACCTGGTACTCTTTGCCAAGAACTACATCCAGGAGCATCCCAACATCGACTACTTCATCTTTGGCCACCGCCACATAGAACTCGACATCAAGCTGGCCCGCCCTGTCGAGGTACCAGGCCACAAGGCGCGCATGATGATTCTTGGCGACTGGATCAGCCAGTTCACCTACGCCGTCTACGACGGTGAGCACATGTTCCTCGAGGAGTATGTAGAGGGCGAGAGCCGGCCGTAGCCCTTTTTAGTCATCAGCCTGCTGAATGGTGAGCGACAGCAGGTAGTAAGTGGCCAGGATGACGCCATAGAGCGAGACGGTGAGGCCGACGGACGGGTGGAGGCCATCGATGGTGGCGCCAGGCATGGCGGCTATATATAATAAGGTGGCGTTCAGCCCGGTGACGACCCACGACAGCACGATGCCCAGAGGGGGCAGGAGCAGGGTGGCCAGCGTCAGGTAGAGGATGGCCGTGGCGGCAGGGATGACGATGAAGTTCGTCAGCAGGAAGTAGCACGAGAAGCGGCCGAAGTAGTAGGCTATGAGCGGTGCCACCCCAATCTGGGCAGCCACGGATACCGCTACCATGCTCAGCAGCCACCTCGCGAGGCGGTGGGTCATCAGGTAGCGGGCAGAGACGGGCCTTAAGAACAGCGGCACAAACAGCAGGATGCAGAAGACGGCCATGAACGACATCTGGAACCCGACATCGAACAGCGCCCGAGGCGACACCAGCAGCATGGCAATGGCGGTAAAGGCCAGCGTGTTGACCGACATGCGGCGACGGTGGCCCAGGGCCAGCAGTGCATAGACGGTGAGCATGACGGCTGCGCGCACGACGCTGGTCGGCATGCCTACCAGGAAGACGAAGGCCCAGATGCTGATAATCATGATGACCTGCGTGACGGTTTGCCAGCGGCGTCCCACCACCAGCATGGACAGCAGTGTATAGATGATGCCGAGGTGCAGGCCGCTCAGGGCCAGGACGTGCGAGGCACCGGTCCGTGAGTAGGTGTCCTTGAGGTCGTGCGTCAGGGCCGACTTGTCGCCCAGGGCCATGGCCGCCACCACGGCGTAGCCATCGGTGGTAAGGCCTGCCGACTCTAAGCGTTGCAACAGGCGGGACCGCTGGTTCAGAAAGTACTGCCGGGTGCGCTCCACGCGCTGGCCCACCAGCGTTCCTCTTCCATCATCCCTCATCCCTCTTCCCTCATCTCTCATCCCTCTTCCATCATCCCTCATCCATCTCCCATCATCCCTCATCCATCTCCCATCATCCATACTGACCACCAGCACGCCCAGCACCACCATACAGAGCATGATGGCCACCGTCTGCGACTGCCGCCAGCGCCCCATCAGTGCCGTGGTGCCGACCATGACGGCCAGCACCAGCAGGCACCAGCCTACTGGCGGCTGGAGGTGTCTGCCTAAAACAATACCCGCCATCAGCGAGACGGCGGGTATCAGTAGTGGTGCTTTATGAAAGACGTTCAATGTTCAACGTTCAATGTTCAACGTTCAATCTGTTATCAGGCACTGGCCCGTCATGTCAGCCGGCTGCTCCAGTCCCATGATGTGGAGGATGGAGGGTGCCACGTCGGCCAGACGACCGTCCTTCACCGTGGCCGAGTTGTTGTTGGTGACATAGATGAAGGGTACGGGGTTCAGCGAGTGGGCCGTATTGGGCGTGCCGTCCGGATTGATGGCGTTGTCGGCATTGCCGTGGTCGGCTATGATGATGGCCTCGTAGTCGT
>ODAI011523000.1_pt1 | contig 11904 bp, 9 predicted proteins | sample 1539321 | NCBI WGS metagenome assembly ODAI01 (sample SAMN02144231, study PRJEB22623) | gut metagenome | biome: sheep rumen | host: Ovis aries | place: New Zealand
CTTGTCGCATATGCTTTTCGCCTGCCACGCGCGAAGCGTGTGACTTATTCGCCGATCACCCGCGCGACCCCACGACGATCTGTGTGGTCTCGGAACCGCGTGACATATCGGCCGTGGAGAGGACCGGCGCTTACCACGGGTTGTACCACGTGCTGGGGGGTGTGATTTCGCCGATGGATCGCATCGGTCCGGACCAACTGCACGTGCGCGAACTCCTTGCGCGATTGGCGTCGGGTGAGGTGCGCGAGGTGATCCTCGCTACGAATACGGACGTGGAGGGAGAGGCAACGGCCACTTACCTCTCGCGTATCATCAAGCCTCTCGATGTCGTGGTGACGCGCTTTGCCGTAGGGATGTCGGTGGGAGGCGAGGTCGAGCTTGCCGACGAGCTTTCCCTTGGTCGAGCCATTGAGGATCGACGCGAGGTGTAGGTACACGGTAGGTAGATGTCGCGGCACGAGAGATGGTGCGATGCCGTAACTGCGGGTCAGACGGCGGATAACATGATTGAGGCGTGGTGTGCGCGTTGCTGGAACGACGCGATGCCGCGCAGGAGAGGGGGGAGAGATGTACTCTCTAGGTGATACTGACGAGCTGGGTGCCAACGCGCCGCAGCCTATCGACGAGAAGTCGCTCAACCGTGGTGCGTTCGAGAAGCTCGCGGAGGGCGACGGGGCGAGGCAGGCGCCTCGTAGTGGCGCTGGCCACTCGGAGAGCGTGCGTTCGGGGCGTGCCGGACAACACGCGCCGAGCGATCGGCCGACGCCCATGCCCAAGCGAATGCTCATAGGGCTGGTGATTGCGGCCGCGCTCGTGATTGCGCTCTGCGTTGCGCTCTTCGTGCGCGTTCTCAGTGCACCGGTACCTGGCAGCGAGCACGCCTCCTCCGACCCGCTCGACGTCATCGTTGAGTCTGCTGTGGGCACATCGGTCTCGTATGGCGGCTCGGTCTATTCTCTTGCGGAGAACAACGGGTCATATGCGCTGATGGAGACGCATGTGGAGGGTGACGGCCAGCAGGTAGTCGTGGGGAATCTGCCGGGTACCCCTGTTGACATCGTCCTGTATGGAGAGACGGTCCTGGTGCCCGAGAACCTCTCGGATGGTACGTGGGAGGTTTCGGCGTACACCATCGGCGCTGGTTGGACACCCATTGTGAGCCACGACGGTTCTGTGGTCAGTGGCAAGGGCGCTATCAGCGAGGCAACGCTCAATGGCTCGACGTTGCGATTGGCGGTGGATGGCAAGCCCGTCGAGGTACCGCTCGAGTGGTAGGTTGCCACGCGTATGGGATTGCGCGGCCCCACGACGCGCGGGCGAAGGCTGCCCGCATGTCGTGGGGCCCGTTTTATGCCGGCGCGCGTTCGACCACGCAGGTTCACACTACAGATAGATATTAATCGAAATAACAGATAACCGGAGTATTGACCCGAAAGAATGCAAGGCGTAGATTCTCCGTGTGCCCAACGCAGATCACAAGGAGAGGGGAATCACCATGTCGTTCGAACTCAACCCTGCTTTTGCTCAAGCTCCCGAGAAGCACTTCGATACCCTGCAGATTCACGCTGGCCTCGCACCTGACCCCACCACTGGTTCGGCAGCGCTGCCCATCTATGCCACCGCGGCGTGGCAGTTCGATGACGCCGAGGATGCGGCGGCGAAGTTCGCGCTCTCGCGACCGGGCAACGTGTACAGCCGTCTGACCAACTCGACCACGGATGCGATTGCCGCGCGCGTGGCGGCTATCGAGGGTGCGGCCGGTGCCGTTGCCGTCGCCTCTGGTCACGCCGCCGAGATTCTGGCCTTCACGAACATCGCCCGTGCCGGCGACGAGATCGTGGCCTCCGACTCGCTCTATGGCGGTACGTGGAACATCCTGCTCCACACCCTCGATGACCTGGGAATCAAGACCACCTTCGTGCCCAACAACGACATCGACGCGTTTGTCGCCGCCTCGAACGAGAAGACCAAGTTCTGGTATGTCGAGACCATCGGCAATCCGCTCGTGGACGTTGCGGACGTGCCTGCGCTGGTCGAGGCGGCCGCGTCGCTCAATCTGCCCGTCATCGTCGACAATACCTTTGCAACGCCCTACCTGTATCGACCGGCAGAGGATGGGGCCGCCGTCATCATCGAGAGCCTCACCAAGTGGCTGGGCGGCCATGGTGCGACCATCGGCGGCGCTGTAATCGACTCGGGCAAGTTCGACTGGGAGGCCGTCCCGGGCAAATTCCCCACGCTCACGGAACCCGACCTGTCCTACCACGGCGCCATCTGGACCCAAGCCGCTCCTGCTGCGCCGTTCTCGACACGCGTGCTCGCACAGCGTCTGCGTGACATCGGCCCGACCCTCAGCCCGTATGCGGCACAGCTCGTCGGTTTGGGCATTGAGACATTGAGCCTCCGCGTCGAACGCCATTGTCAGAACGCGCTCGCCGTCGCCCAGTTCTTGGAGAGCCACCCCAAGGTGAGCTGGGTGCGCTACTCCGGACTCCCCAACGATCCGAGCCACGAGGTTGCGAGCCGCATCCTCAAGCACGGGTTTGGTGGCGTGGTGGTATTCGGGACTACGGCGGGACGCCAAGGTGGATTGCAGGTCATCAACAACGTGAAGCTTCACACGCTGCTCGCCAATGTCGGCGATGCAAAGAGCCTCATCATCCATCCCGCAAGCACTACGCACAGCCAACTGACGGCTGAGCAGCTCGCGGCGGCACATCTCTCCGAGGACCTCATCCGCCTGTCGGTTGGCTTGGAGAACGTGGACGACATCATTGCGGACCTCGACCAGGCGCTCGCCGCGATTTAAGACTCGGCAATCCGGCGACACCTGACGCTGCAAGCCCGACGACGCCTGCCGTCGTCGGGCTATTCCTTACGGCGCCGCGGGGGCTTCTTTGCCTTGCCCGCCCCGTGGCGAACGGGCCGCTTGGGGCACAGATCCTCGCAGGGGCATGCGTCGCAGTGGGCGATGCGCGCCGTGCAGGTTGCGCGGCCGAAGCGAATCCATTCGGAGTTGACGCCGTCCCAGAGCTCGCGCGGGATAAGGGCGAGCAGGTCCTGCTCGGCGGCAAGCGGCGTGGCAGCTGTGGTGAGGCCCATGCGCTGCGCGATGCGAAAGACGTGCGTGTCGACCGCAATTCCCTCCACGATGCCGAAGGCTTTGTTGAGCACGATGTTTGCCGTCTTGCGCCCCACGCCGGGCAGGCGGCACAGTTCGTCCATGGTGCGGGGCACCTCTCCACCGAAGTCCGAGACGATCATCTGCCCGCATGCCACGCAGTGCTCTGACTTCGTGCGGAAGAATCCCAAACGACGAATCACCTCGGCCACGTCCGCCACATTGGCTTCCGCCATGGCTTCGGGTGTGCCCCAGCGCCTGAAGAGCTCGGGTGTCACGGCGTTGACGGCGACATCGGTGGTCTGTGCGCTCAAGAGCACGGCGATGACCAGCTGGAAGGGTGTGCGCCAATCAAGGGCGCTGGGTTCGTTCCCGTAGAGCTCGTCCATGCGGTGGCAGAACTCTGTGACGCGTGCGACCTTGGACTTCTTGGACTCTCGTGGCATGGTGAATCTCCGGTGTTGCGGGCGGCGTCGGTGGGTCGTCATTCATTGTAGGCGGCTTTTGTGGGTTAGTGTGCGGGGCTTTCCAAGATGCTCGACGTATACGGCAGCTTGAATGTGTTGGATAGTTTATGCCAGTGCGACGACGACGGGGGTGCGTATTCTTCCGTGCGCCGAAGGTACCGGCACGTCTGCCCAATAGTCAAAAAGACGAACGAATCGACTCCCTACACTAATAGAGCCTATACCGCTCACGAAAGGGATAACTGCCATGAGCAAACCAGATCAAGACTATCTGCTCAGTAACGACGACCTGTTCCTCTTCGCCAAGGGCGAGTGGTTCCGCAGCTATGAGAAGCTCGGTGCCCATCCCGCAACGCTCGACGGTCAGGAAGGCTACCACTTTGGCGTGTGGGCGCCCGACGTCCGTTCGGTGCACGTGGTTGGCGAGTTCAATGACTGGGATGCCGAGGCCACCGCTCTTACGCGCACGCCGGTCGGCGGCGTGTGGTACGGGTTTGTGCCGGGCGTCGTAGAGGGGCAGCTCTATAAGTACGTGATCGAGACCCGTGCGGGCGACGTCCTGTACAAGGCCGACCCGTATGCGTTCCAGGCGGAGCTCATTCCCGGTACCGCCTCGCGCACGGCCGAGATCGACTCCTACGAGTGGGGTGACGAGTTCTGGATCAAGGAGCGTCAGTCTCACAATCACATGAAGCGCCCGCTCAACATCTTCGAGGTGCATCTGGGCAGCTGGAAGCGCCACGATGACGGCCTCACCGCGTTTGGCACCGAGCCGACCGACCCCGAGGAAGCCACCGGCTCTTGGTATACCTACGACGACCTCTCCGACGAGCTGGTCTCCTACGTCAAGGAGATGGGCTACTCCCACATCGAGGTCATGCCCGTGATGGAGCACCCCTTTGACGGCAGCTGGGGATATCAGGTAACCGGTTACTACGCGCCCACGTCGCGCTTCGGCAATCCCAAGCAGTTCAAGCACTTCATGGATGCATGCCACCAGGCTGGCATCGGCGTCATCCTCGACTGGGTGCCCGGCGGCTTCTGCCCCGACGAGCATGGTCTCGTGCACTTCAACGGCACCAAGCAGTTCGAGAAGGAAGTGCATCCCAACTGGGGCACCTACAAGTTCAATTTCGAGAAGGGCGAGGTCCGCACCTTCCTGATTTCGAACCTTCTTTACTGGATTGACGAGTACCACGCGGACGGCATCCGTATGGACGGCGTCACCTCCATGCTGTATCTCAACTTCGGCATCGACGACCCCGGCCAGAAGAAGTTCAATCCCGATGGCTCCGAGAACGACTATCCCTCCATCGAGTTCGTGCGCCAGTGCAACCAGACGGTTGGCATCTATCATCCCGACGTCATGATGATCGCCGAAGAGTCCACGGCGTGGCCGCTCGTCACCCGTCCGCCTGAGGTCGGTGGCCTGGGCTTCAACTACAAGTGGGACATGGGCTGGATGAACGACACCCTGCGCTACTGCCAGACGGACTTCCCCTTCCGTCCGGGCAACCACAGCCTGCTGACCTTCTCCATCATGTATGCCTTCAACGAGAACTTCGTGCTGCCGCTCTCTCACGACGAGGTCGTGCACGGCAAGTGCTCGCTCATCACACGTCAGCCGGGCGACTACTGGCGTCAGATGGCCGGTCTGCGTTCGCTCGCGTTCTATCAGACCACGCACCCCGGCGGCCAGCTCAACTTCATGGGCAACGAGATCGGTCAGTTCATTGAGTGGCGTTACTACGAGGGCATCGAGTACTTCCTCGCCAAGGACTACGAGGCGCATGGCAAGCATCAGCACTACATCGCCGCGCTCAACAAGTTCTATCTCGAGCAGCCTGCTCTGTGGGAGAGGGCCTACACTGAGGATGGCTTCGAGTGGATTGACGCCAACAACTCCAACCAGTGCGTGATCAGCTTCGTGCGTCACGGCGACGATCCTAACGACGACCTGCTCCTCGTCATCAACTACGAGGTCAATCCCTACGAGGAGTATCGCATCGGCGTGCCGCGTCCGGGCTACTGGCGCGAGGTGTTCAACTCGGACGAGATCGAGTTCGGCGGTTCTGGCGTCACCAATTCCGACATTCGCTTCGAGTCCGAAGAGGTGCCTTGGAACCTGCGCAGCAACTCCATCAAGGTGCGCGTCCCGCCCATCGGTGGCGCCATCTTCAAGTATGACGGCCCGCTGCCGCCCAAGCCCAAGAAGAAGACCGTGGTCGAGAAGCACGCCGAGGCAAAGGCAAAGGCCGCCGCACAGAAGAAGTCGGCAAAGAAGGTCGCCGCTCAGGCCAAGGCTACGGCAAAGAAGGTCGTCGACAAGGCGAAGTCTGACGCCGAGGCAGCGGCCCTGAAGGCCAAGCGTTCCGCCGCGGCAAAGAAGGGCGCTGCGACGCGCAAGGCGAACGCTGCAAAGAAGGCCGCCGAGGAAGCCGCGGCAAAGGCAGCTGCCGAGTAAATCGGTCCGCCGAGCATTCGGGCGACGTTAAGGTCTTTTCCGACGCGATTCTATGAGCCGTCCATCCTTCGGGATGGGCGGCTTCCGTTTATCGTACAATATTACTATTGCATGATTCATACGGGAAGGGATGCGGCATGGCTGAGGGAATTAAGATTTGTACGATTGGCGGTGGCTCGAGCTACACGCCCGAGCTGATGAACGGCTTCATCAAGCGTTACGACCGCCTTCCGATTCGCGAGATCTGGCTCGTGGACGTGGAGCGTGGGCGTGAGAAGCTCGAGATTGTGGGTGCGCTGGCCCAGCGGATGTGGGAGAAGGCAGGCCTGCCCGTGAAGGTGCATCTGACGCTCGACCGTCGCGAGGCGCTGCGTGACGCCGACTTCGTGACGACCCAGTTCCGCGTGGGCCTGCTCGAAGCGCGCATCAAGGACGAGCGCATTCCCTTCTCGTATGGCATGCTGGGGCAGGAGACCAATGGGGCAGGCGGCATGTTCAAGGCGCTGCGCACCATCCCCGTCATCCTGGACATCGTTGAGGAAATGAAGGAGCTCTGTCCCAACGCATGGCTGGTGAACTTCACCAATCCCAGCGGCATGGTGACCGAGTCCGTGATTCGTTACGGTGGATGGAATCGCTGCGTCGGCTTGTGCAACGTGCCCATCGGTGCGATGCTGCACGAGCCCGAGCTTATCGGCAAGACGCTCGACGAGCTGGTATTCCGCTTCGCGGGCATCGACCACTTCCACTGGCACCGCGTGTTCGATGCCGCGACCGGTGCTGAGGTAACGGATCAGATTATCGAGAAGATGCTCGACCCAAAGACGGAGAACGACGGCACGCCGGCCAACATCCACGACATCCCGTTCTATCGCGAGCAGCTTGGGCACCTGGGAATGATTCCCTGCGGCTACCACCGCTACTATTACCTGCAGTCCGATATGCTGGCTGATGGTCTGCGCGAGTATGCGGATCCCCAGAAGGGCTCGCGCGCGGAGCAGGTCAAGGCCGTCGAGGACGAGCTGTTAGAGCTGTATCGCGATCCCGACCTTGCCGAGATGCCCGAGCTGCTCTCCAAGCGTGGCGGTGCGCACTACTCCGATGTGGCGACCGAGACGGTTGCCTCCATCTACGGCAACGCGAACGAGCACATCGTGTGCTCCACGGTGAACAACGGCGCGATTCCCGACTTGCCTGCCGACGCCGTGGTGCAGGTCTCGAGCTACATCGGTGGCGCGGGTGCGCAGCCGATCGCGTTTGGCCCGATGCCGACTTCGGCGCGAGGCTATTTGCAGCTGATGTGGAACATGCAGCGCCTGGTGGAGGAGGCTGCGGTGACGGGTGACTACGGTGCGCTGCTTGAGGCCGTGGCGCTCAACCCGCAGACGCCATCCGGTGACGCGGCCAAGCGGGTCATCGACGAGTTGCTCGTAGCGCACGCCCCGTACTTGCCGCAGTTCGCCGAGAAGATCGCCGAGCTCAAGGCGGCGGGCGTCACCATCAAGGATCCCGTAGTCGCTGACCTCTGCGCGCGTGGTCTGTAAGTTCGCAAAGGGGTTTTCGCGAGGTGGCCTCCAGCGTGAGATTCGCGCGAATTTCTCGCTGGAGGCTACCTGCTTTGCGATACGGGAGGTGTGCCCATATGGCACGATGCTGGTATTACGACGTCTCTGACCTTGCGGAGCCGCATCGGTATCGCGCGGGACTCGCACAGTTGCCATGGGCATCGCGTAGGCAGCAGGCGGAGCGCTTTCTCTTCGAGAAGGACCGGCTGCTCTGTCTTGGCGCTGGCTTGTTGTGTGCACACGCGTTGCGATGCGAGGGCGTATCCGATCTGACGCTTGCCCAAGGTGCGTACGGCAAGCCGTATCTTGCGCATGCGCCGAATGTCCACTTCAACCTCTCTCATAGTGGACACATGGTGGCGTGTGTCGTTGGTGCGTCGTCCGTAGGTGTCGACGTGGAGGAGCGGCACGCGGTAGACGATGACGTTCTGCGCATGTGCTTTCAGGACAAGGAGATTCGCTGGATGCGGGCCCAAGAGGATGGGGGGCAGGCGTTCACGCGCATGTGGACGCGCAAGGAAAGCTACCTAAAGCTTCTGGGTACGGGCCTCTCTGAGGAGGCAAAGACATACGCGGTGCTTCCTGAGGACGAGACCGTTCTGCGCATCGCCTTCCATGAGGTCGTTGTCGACAACCACTTCCTATGCGTTTGCGTGGGGGTTGGCGAGCCGGTTGAGTTCGTGCGCTGGAAGCGGGACATATTGTCTTCGTAAATGATCGGGTGGGGGTCGACGGGGCTGCGCTAGCTGCTTGGGGCCAAAACCGCAGGTCGCAACCGCTGGATGCGTGGTTGCAACCTGCGGTTTATGGTGTGCTACCGTGTTATGCGGCATGCTTTTTTCAAGCAAGGCCACTCGACCGAAGGGACGCACCATGAGTTTTCGCGACAATCTTTTGCACCTGCGTGCCACGCGCAACATGACCCAAGAGCATCTCGCCATGTTGGTGGGCGTGAGCCGCCAGTCTGTGGCCAAGTGGGAGGCGGGACGCTCGAATCCCGAGATGGACAAGCTCATCAAGCTGTGCGAGATCTTCGACTGCACACTCGACGAGCTTGTGCAGGGAGACCTCACGGCACGCGCCCCCGAGCCTCAGTTGGCGATACCCGCCGAAGCGCTTGCCTCCGATGTGGTGGGCTACGACGAGCATCAGCGCCGCTTTGCTGGACGGATTGCCCTTGGCGTGGCGGCTATCATTGCCGGCTTCGCATGCGCGGCTTACCTCGACGGCGTGGCGGGTGAGGGCATGCAGGCCGCTGCCTTCTTTGGCGGCTTGGCGGTGGGTCTTGCCTTTATCATTCCGGCGGGCATAGAGCATGCTGCGTTCACGCGCGAGCATCCTTACGTGGCCGATTTCTATACCGCCGAGCAACGTCTCGAAGAAAGTGCAGTCTTTGGGCGGCAACTTGCCCTGGGCATTGCGGTAATCTTCGTAGGCGTCGTCTTTGGGGCCTGTAGCGAGGGGCGCGTCGGCGAGAACGTCGCGAGTGGGGTGCTGCTCGCGTGCGTCGCGATAGGGGTCTTTCGCATCGTGTACTGCTCCATGCTCCACGCGCGTTTCGACATCGAGGAGTACAACATCTCTGCGCTTGAGGAATTGAGCGAGGAGGAGATCTCGGGTATCGTCGGCGCGGATCGGGCCGCCGAGGTGTTGGACAAGGTCCATCGGAACAGGCGGATTGGCGCTGCATGCGGTGTCATCATGTTGCTCGCGACGGCCATTGCGCTGCCTCTCATGTTTTGGGCCACCCAGATGGGCGATGCGTTCTGGACTCGGTTCTTCTGGATGCCGTGGATGGTCGGTGGCCTTCTCTGTGGCATTGCCTCCATCGTCTTGCAAAAGAGGTGACGCTTCGTGCGGGCAGCTTCGCGTGGGAGCGACGCATCTATCTGTAATGCGGAGTGGGCCTGGGCAGTCCGGTGCGTTCTCTATGGGCGTATCGCGTGGCCTTGACAAACGCCGCGACGACACCACGTGCGGGAGCGCCACACCACTTGAGCACCTCGTGTAGATCCTCCTGCCACGTGAGGCTCGGCGCTTCGCGCTGCATCAGATGAGCTGCCTCGACGTCGCTTCCCACCGTCAGCCCGCACACAAGCAGCCGCTGCCATTCGGGGGTAGAGAGGTTCACTTCCGATATCTCCGCTTCTTCAGCCGCTCCTGTCGCGCTCCGTGCTTCCGTGCTGGTAAGCCACCGTGCCATGAGGCCGAGCTCGGCGCGAAGGCGCACGGCTTCGGTGGACAATGGTGCGAGGTATGCGCGCGTCAGGAGGAGGTATCGAGCAACAAAGAACGGCGGAAGGAAGAGTGCGATTGCAAACACCGATCCGTCGCTCAACAAGAGTGCGGTTGCAGACAACATCGCGCAGAGATACCCGATGGTTATATACGCGAGCCGATTTCTCTGACGCGCGGTGACTTGGTCATCGTCTAGGCTGCGGTCGTGACAAGCGCTTCTCGTGGCGGCGAGCAAAGACCTCATCTGGCGGACGTATACCTCGCTATGCCGCCCGGTCATGCGCGTCATGTCCGAAAGCAGCAGGCAGGTTGTTCCCTCTTCGACGTCAAGCGTCCTTGTCGAATACACCGACTTGGTATCCGCCACCGTGCGCATGAAGTTTTCGAATACGTCAAGTACGGCTCGATCCAATGGATCGCTTACGAGTGCGTACTTCTCTTTGTGGAAGACAAGAATCCATTCGCTGGCGGCGTCGGTTGAATAGTTCAACATGCTGTCGCCGGTGGCAAAGTCGGTCTTTGTGACGCGAGCCGTGTCTATATGCACCGCCCCGGCTGTTGCGAGTCGTGCGAGTGTGGCGACGATGGCGCTGTAAGCAAGCTTGCCTCCCGTGAGTGCCCATCCGGCTATGAGGGGGTGGACGTCGTCGCTGAGCAGCGTTTCCAGGGTTGGTTTTGGAGTTGACTCGAACTCAGGCGTATGGTCGACAGTTCCTTTGGATGCGTTGGCCATCGTGTGGGATTCAAAGTCCTCAGCTGCGGAGTCCCCGCCAAGGATTCGCGCGTACCACTGCCAGTACGCGTCCGCGACGTGGCTTTGGTCGTATTCTCGCCGATAACGTCTGGCACGCCAGACGCAGCATACGGTCAGGATGACTGCGACGGCGAAGGCGATGGGAGTCTCGTACGCGAGACGGGTTTCGCGCTCTCTCTGTGCTTCCGCGCGAATGTCGCGCACGACTCCTGGATTGTCCTCCAGAACGTGGCTGCTCTTCTCGGCGATTTGCATGCGTACGCAATCGCCCCGCACGTGATTTGCCGCTTGTGCCGGTGCGGGCGCAAGTGCGATATGTGCCGCAATTGCCGCGGCAAAGAGCATCGCCGAGGCGGTCTTCGTTACCAGCTTGCCCATAAAACCCCTCGCTTGTATCGCGCCTTCCAAAAGTTGGCAATAGTATTATCGCGCCGAAGGTCTCCGCGTGGGGGATTCCACGCGGAACACTGGCACAAAATCTAAGTCTCGCATTGAAGATTTTTTAGTTCTGGTTGTATAAACCGGGCAAAGTGGGTAGTATACGCAACGTTGGCTATGCAAGGGGGCATCGCTGCCCCACAAAGGAGGTCTTCTACTATGACACTTAAGCCACTGGGCGATCGCGTTCTCGTCAAGCCCGCTCCCAAGGAGGAGAAGACTGCTACCGGCCTGTACATCTCGTCCGGCGCGCAGGAGAAGCCGCAGCGCGGCGAGGTCATCGCCGTGGGCGAGGGCAAGCGCGACGACAACGGCAACCGCATTCCGGTTGACGTCAAGGTTGGCGACCAGGTCTTCTATGGCAAGTTCGGCGGCAACGAGGTCAAGGTCGACGGCGAGGACCTGCTGCTCCTTCGCGCGGACGACATCTACGCCGTCATCGAGGACTAGATTTCACGTTGAGGGTAACCCCCTTTGAGAAATGGAGATAAGGATAATGGCTAAGGACATCGTTTTCGGCACCGACGCACGTGCCAAGCTCGCCAAGGGCGTCAACACTCTGGCCGACGCAGTCACCACCACCATGGGCCCCAAGGGCCGCTATGTTGCGCTGCAGCGCTCCTACGGCGCTCCCACCATCACCAACGACGGCGTCTCCGTCGCCAAGGAGATCGAGCTCAAGGATCCCATCGAGAACATGGGCGCCCAGCTTGTGAAGGAGGTCGCCACCAAGACCAACGACCTTGTGGGTGACGGCACCACCACCGCGACCCTGCTCGCTCAGGTCATCGTCAACGAGGGCCTTCGCAATGTGGCCGCTGGCGCCAACCCCATCGCCACCCGTCGCGGCGCCGACA
>ODAI012738744.1_pt1 | contig 11904 bp, 3 predicted proteins | sample 1539321 | NCBI WGS metagenome assembly ODAI01 (sample SAMN02144231, study PRJEB22623) | gut metagenome | biome: sheep rumen | host: Ovis aries | place: New Zealand
CATTGAGCACTTCCTAGGAGTCTCAGCCTGGCCTCATTACCGTCTCATCGACCGTGATGGCAATGTGCTCGATGTGAATGCCGACCCGCGCGACCTCGAAGGATTGGCACGTTTGCTGAGGCAGATGCAATAGCTATGAACCGATAAAAATTATTAATTATCGTGCGGAAACGGAAGAAAAACTTCTTTTTCTGTACGATAATTATTATATTCGCTGACCGATATTTATGTTTGTAGTTGTCCTTTAAATAGATAGTGTCATGGCAAATATCAACGAACGACTGGAACTACTCCGCGAGGTGATGCGCCGCGAGCATCTCGCAGCATTCATCTTTCCCAGTACCGACCCTCATCAGAGCGAATATGTGGCCGACCATTGGAAATGCAGACAATGGATTAGCGGCTTCGACGGCTCGGCTGGCACGGCTGTTGTGACGATGACAAATGCTGCGTTGTGGACCGACTCCCGCTATTTCTTAGCTGCTGAGGAGCAACTGCGCGGCACGGAGTTCCAGCAGATGAAACTCAAGATGGAAGGAACGCCCACCATCGCACAATGGATAGGCGAGGAGATCAGAAATGCACGCCATCCGTATGAAGACTGGACGGAAGTGGGCATCGATGGAATGGTGAGTTCCGTCAACCAAGTGCGACAGTTCATTGCCGACCTGCGGCAGCAGGGCGGTATCACCCTCCGTACCAATCTGGACGTACTCCAGCAGATATGGACCGACCGTCCGCCTGTGCCGCAAAACCCTGTGGAAATCCATCCTTTGGAATATGCAGGCGAGACAACTGCCTCGAAGCTCAGCCGCATACGACAAACTTTGCACGAGCGGCATGCTGACGGAATGCTTATGGCTTCGCTCGACGACATTGCCTGGACGCTCAATCTGCGTGGCAGCGACGTGCATTGCAATCCTGTCTTTGTCAGCTATTTGCTCATCGCATCGAAGAGCGCCACCCTGTTTGTCGACCGTCAGAAACTGACGCCCGGCGTGCTGGCCTATCTGAAGCAAGAAGGCATACAAGTCGACGACTATGCGAATGTGGCAAGTGGGCTGAAGAACTATTTTGAATATAATATCCTGCTCGACCCCGATGAGGTGAACTACGCCCTATACGACGTTGTGAAAAACTATACGCACAACGACACGCGCAGCAACGTGCAGATTGTTGAAGAAAAGTCACCCGTGAAGGCGATGAAGGCCATAAAAAACGACACCGAGATACAGGGTTTTAGGCGTGCGATGCTGAAAGACGGCATCGCAATGGTCAAGTTTCTGAAATGGCTGAAACCCGCCGTTGAGGCTGGTGGACAAACCGAGATGTCGCTCGATGCGAAGCTAACAGCCTTGAGGGCTGAGCAGTCGGGCTTCCGAGGCATCTCCTTCGATACCATTTGTGGCTACGAACAACATGGAGCCATCGTGCACTATGAGGCTACACCTGAGACCGACATTCCTGTCGAGCCGCGTGGATTAGTGCTTATCGACAGCGGTGCACAATACCTTGACGGCACAACCGACATCACTCGAACCATTGCCCTTGGTCCTCTCTCCGAAGAGCAGCGCCGTGTCTACACCCTCGTTCTTCGCGGACACATCCAACTCTCTATGTGCAAGTTTCCCGACGGCACAGCCGGCACGCAAATGGACATACTCGCCCGCCAATACTTATGGCGTGAGGGCTTGAACTATCTACACGGAACAGGTCACGGAGTGGGGCAGTATTTGAATGTGCACGAGGGTCCGCATCAGTTCAGAATGGAGTGGGTACCGGCTCCGTTCCGTACTGGAATGACTGTTACCGATGAGCCGGGCATCTACCTCGCAGGCCGCTTCGGCGTGCGGATAGAGAATGTGCTCCTCGTCACACCTTATCAAGAAACCGAGTTCGGACGCTTCTTGCAGTTCGAGCCGCTCACGCTCTGTCCCATCGACACCACACCCATTCTTCGCGACTTGATGCTTGACGAGGAGGTGGAGTGGCTCAACCAATACCATTCTATGGTATACGAGGAGCTCGCACCCCATCTCGATGACGATGAGCGCCAATGGCTTCTCGAGGCTACGAGAGCGCTATAGGCCTGCATGAGGCAACTCCACGTTCCTCTTAATGCAACTGTGTCAACATGAGGAAAGATTTAAACCATTAAGGGAATTTCAGAGAGCGGTCGTACAAGAGTGTGGCCGCTCATTCTTTTTAGCATAGTTCTATATGCTTTTGGGCATTTAAAAATTTTCAATTTTCACTACAAAATATTATCAACTGACCAATGTGTTCTAGAGTGAAAAAAACGTCTGAAAAAATGATTTTGATGCTTTGTCAACTCCATTTTTGGTTTGTGGATTTGGTACATGCTGCATCTGAGGGCGTCACATGTGGCATCTGACGCGACTACTTGTATCACCTGACGGCCTTAGATGTTATAAGTGACAGGCTCAGATGCCACAAGTGACAAAGCGAAAGCATAGCTTTAACTTGTGCGAAAAATGTAAGAAAAACGGAAATCCTTGATAATCAGCCGCTTCTGAGATTGTCGATTTTTTGCGTTTTTCGTACTAAAATCTTGTTTGATTCAAAATATTGCATGTTTTTAGGTGAAATAATTCGGAATTATTTTGACAGTTTTCGGCTGGTAGAATGGACGGGGCTCTGGTTTTGATTGTAGGTTTCTTGTTGTCTTGTGGACGGAAAAAGTGTTTTTAAAAGTTAATTTTTTGTATAATTTCTTGCGCGTGCGCGATATTCTATTTATATTTGTAGTTTCAAAGCTTATGTAAAAATAGGGCCTATACAAAAATTGAACAAACTCAACCGGAAATAATGAAAAAAGATAGATTAACGAGAAAAACTTACGCGACTCCGAACATACATGTGAAGGAGATAGCTGCTGAACCATTTATGGTCGGCACTACCGAGACTCTGCCCTTCGATCAGAATGACGGTACGGAAGAGGCGCTTTCCAAGGAGGGAAGCATCTGGGACGACTATGTTCCTGCTCGTGGTAATAACGAACTATTTGATGAATGATTTTTGTGATTAACAAGAACTATACGCATAAAATCGCATATATGCCTATGAAAAATAATACAATCGTACAAGTGTTGCTTTCCATGCTCCTCTCGTGGGTGGGCATAGAAGTTCAGGCACAGGATTTCAAATTATATTTCGCCAATAACATCACCGATATTACCGATTTCACAAAGATTGAGGACGAGAGCTCGCCCCTTCTTTGGCGTGAGGTGAAGGACAAGGACATCAGCGGCAATTTGGCCGAAGTGATGGAGGTGAGGAGGATGTTTGCCTCCCAGGATTTGAAGTTCAGGGCGCAGCAACAGCAATTTTGGACAATGCGCGACCATTGCCTGCTCTGTTTCCGCATCAACGATGGTCAGGGCAAGACTGGCAGCTACACGGTGGAGGTGAGCGACAGCGCGGGCAAGTCTCCGCAGACGCTCTCGGTGAGCCGCTATTTCTATGTGAATGCCCCCCGACAAGGTGAGGATGTGAAAATCAAGGTCTACAAGACCGACAACGAGGCCGACAGTATATCATTCAAGTACCATGTGTATGATTGGGGAGATGAAAACCTCTATATCTTCCAACTCGACTCGAAACGACAACTAAGCAAGGAGGTTTACCGTTTGCAATATGTGCTCGGACATTCTGATGAAGACGGTACGTTCCAACGTGACACCACAACGCTGTCGTTGCGCGAAACGGCATTCCAAAGCTTCTATGTGGACAACGGCCGCGACTTGATGGATGTGTTCCTCATCAGCGGTGATCCTAACTATCCCGAGGAAGAGCACAAGTTGCGCCTGAACAAGGCTCGCCTGCACTCAGGTGTCACCCTGGATCCTGACTATAGCGTTACGAGCCTGTCGTCGACTTTCAAACTTGACAAGCATGAAGACCGCGAACTGGTTAATTTCAACTGGATAGGCTCAGGGCTCTACGAGCGTTTTGACACGCTCTACGTGAAATTGCTTAACAGCAAAGGCGAGGACATCGAGCGCGCCACCTTCCATGTTGAGGCTATCAATGAGAAGGGTGAGCGCATCCCTAATCCCGATCGCATGAGGTATCTGGGCTACGATCGCAAGATTAAGCAGCATCGCCTGCTCACCTTCGGACGCCCCGCATTCATGGAGATTGTGGCATCGGGCTATGTGCCAAGGCTCTATAAGTATCCTGGCGCAGCAGACCCCGTGACTCGCATTGTAGACGAGTCGCTTTGCTCGGCCACCGTGCAGTTGCTCACCAACCGCAATAACGACGGCGGTATCGCAATGAGCAGTTCGCACGTGATGGTGCTGCACGATACCAAAAACGTGGTCTACATCTATGGCGACGACCATGCAGAATGCGATATCGAGGACTTCGACATCACTTTCCGCCCGACGGCTGACACACTCTACTATGTGCAAGATGCAGGCCACCAGTATCCGAAGGTGATGAACAACGGTCCGATTGAGAAGTATGCCAAGATGGAACTCTCGTTCGCCATACCGCGTGGGCAATCTATAGGCTCGGTGAAACTCTTCGGTACGGATGTTGCCTCGGAAAAAGAATATGAGTTCGACCGCCCCTCTGCGAGGGTGACAGACATCTCGGACTTCCCGTCATTCACATATAACTATGTGGATATGTCCTACAACATGGAGGATGTACTGCCTTTTAACAAACTCTTTCGGCTGAAGATGAAGGCGGGCAACTTCGAGTATGCGGAGTTCCCCTACTTTTACCCTCTCTACATCGACAGGAAGAAGGCTAGGGAAGAAGTGGAAAAGAAGGCGAAAGAGCATGTTCCTGGCACAAATAACGATTCGCGCGACGTGGCCTTTGCTGATGCGGGATTCAGTCTCAACATGCCTGCGAACTTCACCCTGAATTTCTCTCCCATTGTGGTTACCCAGTCTTTGAACATCGACTTCAGGAATCAGGTGATCACCTCGAATACAACAATGGCCTATGGTACGCAAGGAGCGAGCGAAAGGGGCAGTGTGTTGCGCGAGGAAGCGAAAGAATACTACGGGAATAACAACCAGTCGCTTTGGTATAAGGACAAGGAGCACAACCTTGGTTACAACCAAAAGGGAACGGCAAAACTGGAGGATTGGATTCTGAACGAGATGGACGACATCTTCAGCTATTCGCCAGCTGCCATTGGAGTGGGTATGACGCTGAGCGGCACGTTGGGCATGTCGATGCCGTTCGGTCCTGGCGCTGGTACAAACGGCAACTACTTTATTCTCGACCAATTGAGCTTCAAGGGAGGCTATGGCATCTCGTTGGCTTCACCCGACCTTCTGAATAGTTATCTGAATGCTGGCGGTTTCGGAGCCATCTTCAAGAAGTTGCCTTGTTTCCACATCGGATTCAACTTCGACGCCCGTGCAGAAGTGGAAGGTGGTGTGAAAATGTACGACAGGGCTGGCGAGACTTTCAATTTGGACAGCTATGGCTATTACGGCCAAGTGTCGCTCAAGGCGAAAGTCGGCGTGTGGGCAGAGTTCTCAACACCACCTAACCCGATGTTCCATGTTGCTGCTGGTGTCAGAGGAGGCTTGAAACTTGGTGTGGGATATGGTTTGGCTGGGCCTTTTAAGAAACAAGCACCTGACCACGGTGGATTTGGCCTTGTGGTGGGTGGTGTGGAGGCTTATGCCAACATCCACTCGTTCATCTTCAACTGGGCAGGACGTGCCGGTTTCACTTGGGGAAAGAAATGGCTCTTCCCAAAGGATAACAACCACAACCCCTTCCATGCGAAGTATCCTTGGTGGGTTCCTAATAACGAAAATGCCAAGACCGTGGCCGAGAGTTACCGTCGCTTGCCGCTGCTTGGTGCCTCGACTTTCGGCGCGACACTTGTCGGAGATGTGGCTGCCGATGCCAACCCGCACTTCCTTGACGACACCCATGTGGTGTATAACGACTTGCGCAATCCTGCCGACTACAACGACGACTGTGTGACTGTGCTGAACATGGACGACAATACATCAGTTAATATCTCGCAGTCAGATAATACCACGATGAGCCACATGCGTTCGAAGCGAGGTGAACACGAGGTTGTGGTGTTTGAGGAATTGGGACGTAAGGTTGAGACTGGCGAGGTGGTGGCTGAGACTGCTGCAGAGAAGAGCAATGAGCTCTCGTCATGCACTTTCCTCTCGTCGGTCATCAAGAACGTGAAGACCGGCCTGTGGGAGAAAATCAATATCACTACCGATGACGGATATGTGGACAGCAAACCCGTGGTGACTGTTCAAGACGACGGTAAGGCAGCATGCGTATGGCAGCGCGGCTTCTTGCACCAGCTCAATGGGGAAGTGCCCAACGACACACTCTACAATAACGCTCTGCGTGGCAACTTGGTGCTCTCCATTTATGACGGCAGTTCTTGGAGCAAGCCTGTTTCGCTCTATAACCTCGATGAGTGTCATGTGGCAGCCGAGTACGACCTCATCATGCGTAACGACACTGTGCTCGTGGGTACGCGTATGGTTGACTATCCGCAAGATTCCCTGAGGATGAAGACGAATTTCAGTTTCGCATCTGTGGACAATAAGGCAAAGACAGTTCACTTTACCAAGGACCCCATCACTCCGCTTCACTTCTTCATGAACCGCGTGGGTCAGCACGGCGTTATTGCCATGCTCTACGAGAAAAACGACTCCACGCGTGACATTTATGTGAAGACACTGGCCATGAGTGGACGCGACAACGGTTTGACTGGTAGCGACATCGGTGCAAACTTCTGCTCGCCTAACCGTGTGAAGATCATCTGCGATAGAGCTGCTGAGAATCTCAACGACTTTGCCATCCTTTGGACGGAGATGAATAACGTGGCGCACAATAGCGGTGAGGCCAATACGAATACTGATGAGGTTCGCCTGATGCTCAATGCCTCGCGCATCAGTCTTCAGCCGGCTCCGCATATCACGGCGCCCATCACCTTGGGATGTGAGCGTGACAGCCTCATCATGACCGACTTTGACGGTTTCCTCGACGACTCGCGCATCAAGGTGGTGTACTCGCTGGCTAATATCGAGACGGGTGCCGCTGTCATCATGAGCAATGAGAAATACTTCACCAACAGTTTTGAGTATGATCTTTCCTATCCTAAGGATGCCGTGCTGGCCAGTAGTTATTTACCGCTGAGCCTGGAGGTGCGTAACACGGGAACGTCGGGCATTCGTCAGGTGACGGCAAGAATCAATGGTAGGGAGTTTGTCATTGCCGATTCCTATGTGCCTCCTCTTCAGAAACGTTCGCTTGTGGTAAATTATCCCATTGGTGACGATTTCGACGGATATATCACTAGTGACGTTATTGTGGACTACGACAACATCTTCCGTGCACAGCATCATCCCAAACGCAAGAATGTGAGCTTCCGCCGGCAAATCAAGACGAAGACGCTTTCCAATGTCTCTATGGAAGACGTGGAATGCCGGCTCATCGGCCATAGCGTGGAAGACGGAGTAAACAACTTTGTCGTCGAGCTGACCGACCATTCCGTTCGTGGCATGTCTAAGCGTCATGCTGTGCATGTGGGTGTCTATGCTCATCCCACCAACGTAGAGCCGATTCTCGACGATGCTGTGGCAATTGTAACTGCCGATGATTTCTCAGAGATTGCCGGACAGCGTAAGGCGTATGCCACGGTGCGTGTGGCAGGCATCAAGGAACCGGTGCGTGCATACGTCTCCACACATGTCTTCAACACCATTGTCACTGATAATCTTTTTGAAGACTATGTCGAGAACCGCCACGCACGTGATAATGCTCACTACGTCACACTGCTGCCTCATAACGACCCAACCATCGTTGAACGGATCATGAATGATGAAGATAATAAAATGGTGTCGTTCTTTGTGAAGGCTGAGGACAATGGCTTGCGCATCAGCGGTCTGAAGAAGGGAACCCACCTGCGTATCTATGGTGTGAACGGCATTATGTTGTTCAATAAGGCTGATGTTGACAACGAGGTCTTTGTTCCTCTCAAGTCAAACAATGTCTATCTCATTAGCGATGGAAAGGAAATCTTGAAGTATGCATTCTAAACCGATATTCCCGATGAAAAAGAATAAAAGTATGAAAAAATACATATTGTTGAGCCTCTTGCTGGCTCTCGCCATGACAAAAGCCTTTGCCGACGAAGTGGCTGGTTTCGACGGACCAACGTGGTACGATTATCGTGCCGACAGCTATGCTGGCGGTAACGGGAATGAGAATAATCCCTACCTGATATCTACCCCAGCGCAGTTGGCAAAGTTGGCTTACGAAGTGAACGTCAACGGTGCAGAGGGTTACTATAAACTTGCTGGCAATATCTCGCTGAACGAGCGCGTAGATGGTGAGCGTGTGCTATGGGTGCCTATAGGTATCAGTGAAGACAAGCCCTTTAAGGGAACGCTCACCAACCCTGACGGTTATGTCATCGAGGACATGATGATCAAGGCGAACAGCACAGAGACTACGGAGTATTTTGGTCTCTTTGGCTGTTTACTCGGTCAGCTCGACGGAATTGTCCTCCAGGATTCCGAAGTTAAGGTGAATGGAGTGACAGAGGATTATTCCGCTGGATTGCTTTGTGGAGAGGCTGATAGCAAGAAAGTGAACGGCCAAGCGATGAAAGCCAAGATTACGAACTGTTCGGTTGTTGAGAGTTATATCACCGCGTGTGGAAACGCCAGCCAACCGAGTGTAGGTGGTCTGGTAGGGGCCAAGCATGCGCTTGATGGAGGAGAACTCTCCAGCTGCGTGGTACGTACGGAAATCACCATCAACGGCGATGGGGGAACTATTGCTGCCGGTGGCGTGACAGGAGAGTTGTGGGAAACCATGACTGACTGTCATGCTGTGGTGAAAATGACGGTTTCAGGACTCTCCACAACAAACGTGAGTTATATCGGCGGTGTGGTAGGGAAATCGGTGATTGCTTTTTCCTCGGCCCCGGAACAAAAAATATTATACTGTACCTCTTCTGGCGAGCTGACCGTCACCGACAATAGTAAGGTTTATATGGGTGGCATTTTGGGCTATAATAATGATATGAGTAAGATGTTTCTCAACTATGCTGCATCAGCAGTAACTCTCACGGGGGGACATTCCGTGGGTGGCTTGATTGGTTATGGTACATCACGTAACCATTATGGCAGCGAGAACAATAAACTGACCGTGGAGAATAGTGTATATAATGGATATATCGATGGCAGCAGATCAACGTATGTCGGTGGATTGTTTGGGTACATTGAATTTGGAGCAAGTGCCAATACAAACATTATTTCAACCACGGCGTACAACTACTTCTACGGCACCATGAAGAAGCCGGCCAGCTCCAACTACTATGGCGTGATTTTCGGATCTACAGTCAATTTGAAGGATAACAAACTATTCTGTAGATTCGAATACGATATTTGCGCATGCGACCTGCAGACCAACGGTGCGGGAATAGATCTCGACTGGCAGACTATCAATATCTATACACCAAAACCTGTTGATGGAGATTATTCTGACTACCTTCTTGCCGTCTTGCACGTCACGACGTCTTCAAGTGGTCATGACCTGTGCTTCACTGATAACTACAAACTCTGTGATATTCCATTCCACGTAACCAACGATTGGAAAACGTATTTTCGAATCACGGACGTGACGGCCGACTTCACCATTGAGGACTTCAAGAACGCATCGACAGGTGAAACAGTGGCGAAATTCACTGTCCCGAGTGATCCTAATCTTACTAAGAGTGTGCGGATTGATGGTAAGCATGTCTATCCGGTTGATCCAGGTGAACTGGATGTGTCAGTAAAGTGGAACGGTCTGGAACGCAAAGTGCATCTCGACATCACATACGGTAAGGAATGGACTGGCGGTCGTAATGAAGAGTTTGACAATGGCGATGGAACAGCAGATAATCCCTATGTGATTCATAATGCCGACCAGTTCTATTCTGTTGTCAATAGGACTAAGATTAATAAGGAAGGAGTCTATCTCAAGCTTGCCAGCGATATATTCTTCAATACGCACCTGTTGCAAAAAGAAGGTACACCGCGTGATGATGCCATTAATGATTGGATAGTCAAAGACTTCTATGCAAACCTTGACGGCAATGGCAAGACCATCTATGGCCTGTATGTGAACAAGAACGACCTTGGTGAGAATGGCTCTTGCGGCCTCTTTGCCAACCTCTACGGTTCAGTGAGTAACCTTGCCATTGTTGACAGTGATGTTTCTGCGACCGGTTCTGGAATTGTCTCTGTGGGAATGCTCTGCGGTAAGATGATGGAAGGCTCCTCTGTCAGCAACTGTCTGGTACACGGCAATGTGGCTTCGAACGGAAAGACGGGAGGATTCTGTGGTAGTGCTGAGGAGACGAATACAACGATGAAGGACTGTTTCGGCAGCGTACACATCGGATGGCCGGGATCGATTGATAACTATTCTGGTGCAGGACTCGTCCTTGATACTCCTACCACGATGGAACGGTGTTTCTCAATAGGTAAGGTGGAAAACTACGGCTCGTGTTATGGCATGACACTGAATGGCTCAAACACAAAGGACTGTTACTTTGATGATCAGATGATGTCTGTGAGCTATAGCTTTCAGACAGGTGCAAAGACTACTCAAGAACTTATGAACTCGAATACGCTGAAGAACAACGATTTTTGGCAGCAGGACGATGAACGCTACCCGATGCTGAAAGCGTTTGCCAACTCGCCCTACGGAAAGCTGCTGGCGATGCCAGTGCTCTTCGCCGATGGCGACCGTGCCGGCTTTGTGACCTATATCTTTGAGTTCTCGACGGAGGATGTCATTTGGAGCGCTCTTTATGGTGACCAGTATATTGATGTAATCAACGAATGTGGTGCGGCTTCATTAGTAGCTAAGACAGGTGTCGTGACAGAGATGCTAATTGCCGATGCCCAAAACGTGGAGAGCCTATGCACCAAGGCTATGCGTGCCATTCCGCTGAACATCCGCGCGGGTCTCACCAAGTTCCACTTCAAGGATCCCGTAGCACAGACAGCTGCCGAAGCTGCTTTCGATAAAGAAGCACCTTCCGGTATCCTCACGCTGCGCGAGTTGGTGGAAGCTACAAAAGAAGACTTTGCTGTGTTTAACAGTAATGCAACGGGACTGCAATACTTCCCAGAGTTCCGCTACTTCACAGCTACGACGACACTCGAAGAAGGAATGATTTCTGGGTTAGACAAGTTGAGTGAGTTGCAACTGCCGAAAAAACTCAAGACCATAGATACTAACGCATTCAACGGTTGCGCCAGTTTGGAAGAAATCACTCTGCCCGCCACTTTCACAACATTGAACGAAGGCGGACTCTTCGGCTCAGGCATCAAGGACGTGCTCGTGAATCCCAAACACGAAACGATGAAGAGCATTGCTGGTGCACTTTATCAAACCGATAGCGATGGCAAACTCCACTTGGTGGCTTATCCGCCAGGACGTGGTGAGGAGAATGCAACCATCAGCACACCGCTTCACTTCATCGACGACTACGCTTTCTACAAGATTCCGAGCCTGCAGAACGTCTATATCGACAACTGTCTGCCTGAGGGCAACATGGTGGTGCCTGCTGCCGAAAGCATTCTTGCTCCAATAGTTCATGAGGATGAAAACGGCTTGATGGACATCTATGTCAACGACGGTTCCTACAACTCTATGCTCTTCTCCGAGTATGATAGTGATTGGTTCTGGGAGCATGATTATTCTGAACAAGGCCATCTTCACATCTACTATCCGCTGAACATGACAAGTGCTGGTTGGGCAACGCTCTACATTGGGTTCCCCACGCAACTGCCCGAAGGTTTCAGCGCATATGTGGTTACGTCCACCGATGATGAAAACCACCTCGCCACACTGAAGAACATAGGC
>ODAI014492157.1_pt1 | contig 11904 bp, 9 predicted proteins | sample 1539321 | NCBI WGS metagenome assembly ODAI01 (sample SAMN02144231, study PRJEB22623) | gut metagenome | biome: sheep rumen | host: Ovis aries | place: New Zealand
GTCGATATCGAAGGTCTTTTCGAAGACAGCGTCGTCATCGCTCTTAAAGCAGGCCGCAGGCTTTCTGCCGCCGTGCTCCTCAAGATAAGCGAGGGTGATGTCATCGACTTCCATGAGCGCTGTTTTGGCACCTGCCTCCACACAGAGGTTGCAGATGGAGATGCGGTCGCTCATGTTCAGGTTCTTCATGCCGTCGCCGACAAATTCCATGGCGTGATAGTTGGCGCCGTTGGCTCCGATCATGCCGATGATGGTAAGGATCAGGTCACGTGCCGTAACGCGGTCAGCGAGCTTACCGGTGAGATTGAAGCGAAGCGTCTCGGGGACCATTACCCAGGAGCCGCCCGTCACCATACCGTAGAGATAATCCGTGCATCCGACGCCTGTTCCGAAGGCGCCGAGAGCGCCGTAAGCACATGTGTGGCTGTCCGCTCCGAAGATGAGCTGGCCGGGTACCACATGTTTCTCGCACATGATCTGGTGACATACGCCTTCTCCTTCGTAGAAGGTTATGCTGTTATCTCTGGCAAAATCGCGCATCTTCTTCTGTGAAGCCGCCGTCTTGGGGCTGTCGCAGGGGACATTGTGGTCGACGATCCAGACGAGTTTTTCCTTGTCCGCGATCCGGGGATTACGGAGTTTATTGTACATATCGATGGTGAGATGAGTTGTTCCGTCGTTGCTCATAAGGTAGTCGAGCGTGACGGTGTGGATCTCACCGGCCTTGACGGCTGTGACGCCTGCGGCGCGGGCGATGATCTTTTCAGCGATTGTCATTCCCATAGTGGTTTCCTCCATACCGAATATTACCGGGGTGATCACATTTCATCCAAAGAACTGATCAGGCCGCCCTGGTCAAGGATCTTCTGAAGATGAACGGGGAGCCTGGTGCAGGAGAAGGTCTGATCCCCGAAGGTCACGATGCCTTTCTCCATATCCAGCTCAATCTCGTCGCCTGTCCTGACTGCGTCATAGAGGCCGTCGCAGACAATGGCGGGAAGGCCGATATTGATGGAATTTCTGTAGAAGATCCTGGCGAAGGAAGGCGCCAGAACGGCACGAACGCCCAGTGCCTTGAGGACAGCGGGGGCCTGTTCGCGGGAAGAGCCGCAGCCGAAATTGCTGTCCGCGACGACATAATCGCCGGGCTTTACATCAGATGCGAAATTTGCATCCAGAGATTCGAATGTGTGAGCTTTCATTTCATCCACAGTAGGATAGAGAAGATACTGGGAAGCGATGATCTGATCGGTGTCCACATCTTTGTTAAAACGGAATACTTTACCCATAGAAGCGCTCCTTTTCGTATATTTGTGCGTTGTTTTATATTAACACATTACGGAAGCGTTGGGAACTTTGGAACTGCCGGTGCCGGGTTGTATTGATTCGGGAGACAGTGGTATTTGTCAAAGGATTGCCGCGGATGTATAATGAAATTTACATTACTTGCTTCAAGGAGCGTGTTTTTAATGATTGCATTTTTAAGAGGGTATGTCGCAGCTCTGTATGAGGGGACTGCGGTAATAGATGTCGGAGGTATCGGATACGAGGTGCGGGTTGCCGGCGAGACGGTTCAGAGGCTGGCTGCCGCAGGGCGCGATGAGGAAGTCCTGGTCTACACTTATACTTACCTGCGGGAGGACCAGATCGCGCTGTACGGGTTTATGTCCAGAGAAGACCTGGAACTCTTTAAGCTCCTGATCACGGTGAGCGGGATCGGTCCTAAGGGCGGACTTGCGCTTCTGAGTGTGGGAACTGCGGACGATCTGCGCTTCGCGATCATGACCGGAGATTCCAAGATGATCTCAAGGGCACCGGGCATCGGCAAGAAGACTGCTGAGAGGGTGATCATTGACCTCAGGGACAAGGTGTCGGGCATGCGCGACGCGGAAATGCTCGCTATAGCGGCAGGAAATGCGGGAATTTCGGGAGCAGGCGGATTTGACGCGGGAGCAGCCGGCTCTGTCAGCGGACAGGACAGCGCCTCTGAGGAAGCCATAGAAGCCCTCACTGCACTCGGTTACTCCAGAGCAGAGGCAGCCAAGGCAGTCCGCGCCTGCAAAGAGGACGCGCAGAAGGAGCAGAAGGAACTGGCCGATACGGAGAGCATCCTCAAGGCTGCGCTGCGCTATCTGTAAACGGATACACCCGGCGGGAAAGATCAAGGAGCGGAATTCGGATATAAGCTTATGCAGAGAAGAACGATAGAAACCAATTTTACGGAAGAAGACAGCCGAATTGAGGGTACTCTGAGGCCTCAGCGGCTCAGTGAATATATAGGACAGAGCAAGATCAAGGAGAGCCTCGGGATCTCCATCGCGGCGGCCAAACAGAGGGGAGAGCCTTTGGACCACCTGCTCTTTTACGGTCCTCCCGGACTTGGCAAGACGACGATCTCGGGGATCATTGCCAATGAGATGGGAGTGAACATCAGAGTCACCAGCGGACCCGCGATCGAGAAGCCGGGCGAAATGGCGGCGATCCTCAATGGCCTTAAGGAGAACGACATCCTGTTCGTCGACGAGATCCACCGCCTCAACAAGCAGGTGGAAGAGGTGCTGTATCCGGCCATGGAAGATTTTGCCATCGATATCCTGATCGGTAAGGGCGCGACGGCCAAGTCCATCCGACTGGAGCTGCCCAGATTTACGCTGATAGGCGCGACGACGAGGGCGGGACTGCTCTCGGCCCCTTTAAGAGACAGGTTCGGAGAGATCCACAGGCTGGAATTCTATAATACCGGGGAACTCAAACAGATCGTTAAGGCCAGCGCGAAGAAGCTGCGGGTGCCCATTGACGACGAGGGCGCCCTGGAACTGGCCCGCAGGAGCCGCGGCACGCCGAGACTGGCCAACAGGATCCTTAAGCGTGTCAGGGATTACGCCCAGGTCAGATACGACGGAAAGATCACACTTGATATCGCGCGCACGGCGCTGGATCTTATGGATGTGGACCGTATGGGACTGGACAGGGCGGACAGGAATTTCCTCTATACCCTGATCGAGAAGTTCGGGGGAGGACCGGCAGGCCTGGATACGCTGGCCGCAGCCATCGGGGAGGATTCCGGGACCCTGGAAGACCTGGTGGAACCTTACCTTCTTCAGAACGGGCTGATCAACAGGACGCCCAGAGGAAGGGTCGCAACGCGGGAGGCCTATACACATCTTGGATTCCCGTACATGGAGGACTAAGACGGTATGAATGAAAAGACTGATGCACAGGTAGTGATCGGAGGCAGAACTTACACCCTCAGCGGATATGAGAGCGAGGAGTATCTTCTGAGAGTAGCCGAGTATCTCAATGGTAAGATCGACGAGCTCAGGGCCGACCCGGATTACGGGAAACTGCCGGTGGATATGAGACAGCTCCTTCTCAATCTCAATATCGCGGACGACTATTTCAAAGCCGTCGCGAAAAATGAGGAGCTGCAAGGCCTTGTTGACAAAAAAGAGAATGATCTCTATGATATCAAACACGAACTCGTGGCAGCGCAGATGAAGCTTCAGAGCGCTGAGAAGAAGAAAAAATAGGAGACAGATCCAATGACGAGCGGCAGGACGAAACTTCCTGAACTGCTGGCGCCTGCCGGCAGCAGGAAAGCATTTCTTGGCGCGCTGAAGGCCGGCGCGGACGCGGTCTATCTGGGCGGAGAGAAATTCGGCGCCAGAGCGTATGCGGAGAACTTTACACAGGAAGATATCATAAGATCGATCCGGGAAGCCCATATTTTCGGCAGGAAGGTGTACCTCACACTGAATGTCCTGACCAAGGAGAGCGAGCTTGAGGAGACGGTGGATTTTGCCATAAAGCTGTACAGAGAGGGGCTGGACGGCGTGATCGTACAGGACCTGGGAGTCCTTAAGGTGCTCCATGAGCGCTGTCCCGGACTGGAACTGCATGCCTCCACGCAGCTGTCCTCATCAGCGCCGGAATCGGTGCGCTTTCTCAAGGAACTCGGAGTCCGCAGGGTCGTACCGGCCAGGGAACTCTCCCTGGAGGAGATCAGGACCATTAAGCGGGAAGAGCCGGTGGAAGTGGAAAGCTTTATTCACGGCGCCATGTGCTATTCCTATTCGGGGCGCTGCCTGCTCTCAAGCTTTCTGGGCGGAAGGAGCGGCAACCGGGGAAGATGCGCGGGAACATGCCGGCTTCCTTACAGGATCCTGGACGAGGAGGGCAGGGAAGCCGGCCTCGGGAAGGGCAAAGAGCACTATCCGCTTTCTATGAGAGACCTCTGTGTTTTGGAAATCCTCCCCGACCTCATTGACGCGGGGATCGATTCTTTCAAAATAGAGGGCAGAATGAAGAGCCCCCACTATGCGGCGGGGGTAACCGCGCTCTACAGAAAGTATATTGACTACTACCTGGAGTGGGACGCGGCAGGACGGAAAAAACCGTGGAAGATCGAAGCGGAGGACATGAGGAGACTGAAATCCCTGTATCTTCGCGCCGACCTGAGCACGGGCTATTATTATAAGAGAAACGGAAAAGAACTGCTGACCATCACAAAGCCCGGTTACGCCGGGACCGATGACGGGCTCCTTGAGGAGATCGAAGAGAAATACCTCAGAGAGACCGCCAAAAGACCGCTCCTCGGCAGTGCGGTCTTCAGGCCGGGAGAAGCGGCGAGGATCACTGTGACGGCTCCTCCCCTTAATGGCAGCGAAGCGGCTGTTACGGCAGAGGTGACGGGAGAGATCGTCCAAACCGCCGACAAACGCCCGATGCAGGCGCAGGAGATCGAGAGGCGTCTGAGAAAGACCGGGGATTCTCTCTTTGAATTTGACACGCTGGAAGTGGAGGTGGAAGGGAATGTTTTTCTCCCTGTCGCTTCCCTGAACGCGCTCAGACGGGACGCGCTGGGAGCGCTGGAGGAGAAGATCCTCGAAAGCACAGCTAAGCCGGTAGGAACCGAATTTGTCACAGAAACCGCTTTTACGGGCGCCGATAAGCAAAGTGCGGATGTTTCAGAACGCAAAGCGGACGGAACAGAACCCGATACAGACCGGAGAAATCCGGAAGTGTGGGCCCAGGTCACAACTGCCGGGCAGTTCAGGGCCGCCTTAAGATGCGGGATTCAGAACATAATTGTGGAAGAAACTCCACAGATCATGGAGATCCTTACGCAGGAGGAGCGGGCGCAGTGCCTGATCGCCTTGCCCCACGTATGCCGTACCGGCAGCAGGGACAGAGTAAGGAAACTCGCCGGAATGGGATTTCGCGGCGTGATGGCAAGAAATCCCGAGGAGATCGATATTTTGCGGCAGATCCGCTATGAGGGGCTTGTCGTCGGCGACGGTTCTCTGTATCAGTGGAACACGGAAGCAAGGGATCTTCTCCTCAAAGACTGCGATAAACTCAGCCTTGGCTGGGAGCTTTCCTCAAGGGACATGATCCCTCTCATGAAAGATGCCGCAGACCGGCAGCTTCTGCAGGTATACGGCAGGATCCCGATGATGGTCACCGCCGGATGCGTGAAGAAAACGGCCGGAATGTGCAGCCACAGGGAGCAGGGATTCTTTGCCCTCGAGGACCGCAAGGGAATGCGCTTCCCGGTCCGCTGCATCTGCGGACACTGCTGCAACGTGATCTATAACAGCCTTCCGCTTTCCCTGCACAGTTTTGTGAAAAAAGGGGATCCGGTGATCAGCGAAGCCTCAGGGTGGATCTGCGCGTTCACGACGGAAAGCGGCTCCGAGACGGAGGAGATCCTTCGCTGGTACCGTTCGGGAGGCGAAGATACGGATGCGCAGCAGGTATTTGGGGAATACACTACCGGTCATTACCGCAAGAGCGCTCTCTGATGACGGCTCATTACTATAGTACGGATTTCACTGTTTAAAGGAGGTGAAGAAATGCAGGCCTACGCAGTTTCATACAGTAAATATATGATCGCGGCCTCCATGGTTCTTTACACATTTCTCGCCTATGTGGCTCTGCCTTCGGGAAAAGACGTGCGGCGCACCTGCGAGACTCTGCAGAGGCTGTGCCTCGGAGTCTTTACGATCAACGCCTATCTCACAATGGCGATCCTTGCCGGAGACGAGTATATCTTTACATTCGGCATCCTGCAGATTTTGATCGTCCTTGGGGCATCTCTGCTCTACAGGACTCTCTATAAAAGCGCCAATATGCTCATGATCAACAATATCATGATGCTCCTGAGCATCGGACTGGTCATGATCACAAGGATCAACCAGGCCAAGGCGCAGAAACAGCTTCTGATCTCGCTTGCCGGCATGGTATTTCTCATGGTGATCCCGCTCCTGCGCAGCAGGTTCGACTCTCTGCGTAAAGGAACTTATTTCTACGGGATCCTGGGGATCGCGTCGCTGGGCGCGGTACTGCTGCTAGGCGCGATCACGAACGGCTCCAAGATCAGCTTCACTATTGCCGGAATGACCTTCCAGCCCAGTGAATTTGTCAAAATATTGTTTATTCTCTTCATGGCAAGCGCCATGTGCGAGGAGAACAGCAAGTCTCACATCGCGATCCTTACGGCCGCGGCTCTGGCCCATGTGGGGATCCTGGTGCTGTCAAGAGACCTGGGCAGCGCGCTGATCTTCTTTGTGATCTATCTGACACTGCTTTTTCTGTCGACCGGAAACTGGAATATTCTGGCAGGCGGACTCTTGCTGGGAATGATCACAGCTGTGATATGCTTCTTCCTGTTTTCACACGTAAGAGTAAGGGTGCAGGTATTTCTGGATCCCTGGACCAGTATTGACGGAAACGGCTATCAGATCACGCAGGCCCTGTTCGCTCTTAGTTTCGGAGGACTGTTCGGAGCGGGACTCATGCAGGGAATGCCCTCCAGTATTCCTTTCGTGGAATCTGACTTCATTTTCGCAGCGATCGTGGAAGAGATGGGCATCCTGTTCGGCATCTGCCTGATCCTTCTGTGCCTCAATATTTTTACGGATTTCCTTCTGCTTGCGGGAAGTTATTCCAACAAATTCTACAGGCTCTACATTTTTGGGACTGCTATCGCCTTTATTTTCCAGGCTTTTCTGACGATCGGCGGGGAAGTGAAGTTCATTCCCCTGACCGGTGTGACACTGCCGCTTGTGAGCTACGGAGGAAGTTCGGTGCTCGCAACCTTTATCATGTTCGGCATTGTGGGGGCGATCTTCCTTCTGCAGGAGGAGCGGCTCGAGAGATTCCGCCAGCGTTACGAGTCGGAACACAGCGCGGACAGGAGCAGGCTTTACGAGGACGCAGCCAGAGCGAAGGAATCGGGCGGATGTCGCAACGACAACGGTCAGGGAAGCGCGGATCAGGATTTCTACAAGGATTTCAAAGGAGTTCCCATCTATGATCCGAGCAAGGATTATGAGAATATGAACCGTTTTGACGTCTGACAGAGGGTCTTATAATGGCTATATTACGAAAAAAGAAAACTTCTGCAGACCGGATGCAGGGGAACACACCGGATCCAGCTGTGTTTGCCGGAGCTTCGATCTGGGAGAAGCTTGAGAGAGAAAAGAAAGCAGCAAGATCGCACATTATCTTTTTCGCGGTCGTCTTTGCGCTGCTGTTCGGCTGGATGTGCTTCTACTTTACACAGACGGCGATCGAGGACAGAGTAGAACTGTTTAATAATGACTACAACCACAGAGATGAGCTTTTGGCGACAAGGAACCGCCGGGGCAGTATCTACGCCTCGGATTCGGAGACACTGCTTGCCTCCACACAGACAGACCTTGATGATGACGGCAACGTGGTGCAGATCAGAAGCTATCCCTTCGGCAGCATGTATGCCCATGTGGTTGGATATGCGCCGCTGGGCGGAAGCGGCCTGGAGGAGTACTTCAAGTACGAGCTTCTTCATTCCGATCTTCCCCTCTCGGAAAAAGTGAGGTATGACAACAAGGAAGATGCTGAGGATAAGCTATATCCGGGCAATAACCTTATCACTACACTTGACCCGAATATCCAGCAGGCCTGTTACGACGCGATGGGAAACTACGAAGGCGCGGTCATTGTGACGGAGGTTAAGACGGGAAGGATCCTCGCGATGGTCTCTAAACCGGATTACGATCCCAACTACATTGAGGAGGAGTGGGAGAACCTGCTTGAAGACAATGAGTCAGGAACACTGCTGAACAGAGTCACGCAGGGGCTCTATCCGCCGGGATCCACCTTCAAGATCGTCGACTGCATAGACCTGCTTCAGGAAGATCCTGACGCAATGGAGAATTACAGCTTCAACTGTACGGGCGTCTTCGAGCAGGGAGGGGAATCCATCCACTGTTATGAATATGAGGTTCATGGAAGGGTAGGTCTTGAGGAATCCTTCGCGCATTCCTGCAATGCCTCTTTTGCCAACATCGGCGTGAACATGATCAGCTCGGATACAATGTCGACTACACTGAAGTCACTCCTTTTTAACAGCAAGCTGCCCTATGACCTTCCCTATGTCCGCAGCGCTGTCAACATGCCGAACACACTCTCTACGGAGGGTATCATGCAGATGGCGATCGGTCAGGGAACTACATCTATGACACCGCTTCATCTCAATATGATCACTTCGGCAGTGGCAAACGGCGGCGTTCTGATGAAACCGCACCTGGTGGACGAACTGCACGACGCCAAGGGACGTACTTTGAAAGTCTACGGATCCGAGCAGTACGGAGAGCTGATGTCCGAAGATGTCGCGTCCAAGATGACGCAGATGATGAGGGCCGTGGTTACAGATGGAACAGCAAATTCCCTGAGCGGAAGAGAGTACGAGGCATGCGGAAAGACCGGAAGCGCGGAGTTTGACAACAACAAGAGCTCCCATGCCTGGTTTACGGGCTTTGCGCCTGCCGGCGATCCGGAGATCAGCGTGACGGTCCTGATCGAGGGCAAGGGAATGGGTTCGAGTTATGCAGTCCCTGTAGCCGGGCGGATTTTTGACGCTTACTTTGAGTAATACAGTTATATATGGGCTTGATTTTGCCCTTTGAACGTGATAATATTACAATGTTTGGCGCATGGGATCAGTGCGCCCGTAAGAAAAAGTCGTTTTAACAAGGTGGTAATGAAGATGAGTGTTATTCGCTGGATTTTGACGATCGCAATTATTGCAGTGAGTATTGTGATGACAGTGGTCATTCTTATGCAGGAAGGAAGATCTCAGGGACTGGGCGCGATCAGCGGCGCAGCTGAGACTTACTGGGGCAAGAACAAGGGCCGTTCCATGGAAGGATTTCTTGAGAAATTCACCACAGGACTGGTTATTGCGTTCTTTATCCTGGCTATCCTTCTGAATATGCAGCTGTTCTGAGAAGCATTTTCCGCACGGCGGAATATGCGGGAACGGAAGCTGAATGTGTGATCATCTGCACTCCTGCGATATTTTGCAGGAGTGTTTTTCTTTGCGCGAAGCAATGAGCCATGCGCAGACAGGAGCGTTGCCGCCGTTACAATATAGAAGATAACAGAAGAAGAGAAGAAGCAAGGAGAAGATGAGAAAGAACAAGAGAGAACAAATATTTACAGGCAGATTCGACAGCAACGCCAGGGGTTTCGGATTCGTAACTGTCGAAGGATTTGAGAGAGATCTGTTTATACCGCAGGGCTGCACGGGCGGTGCTGTCTACGGAGATACCGTAGAAGTGAGGATCACCAAAGGCAGTCTGGATGAGAGCGGATATGGAGATGACGGACAGGGACGCAGGGCTGAGGCTGAGGTGACCAGGATCATCGAGCACGGAGTAAAGATGGTCGTCGGAACATTCCACTCTTTCAGAAGACCTGTACAGAAGACTTATATTAAGGATTCCATCATGCTCGGCAAGAGGATGGTCGGAAAGACAGTATCCATGAGCATTGCAGGCTATATCACGCCGGATAACACCAAGATCCCTTTCGAAGTGGATGTACCCGCTGACGGGAGGAACGGCGCGCTCGAAGGCCACAAGGTGATCGCAAAGATCGACATCTATCCCGGCAATGGAGAGAATCCAGTCGGAAACGTAACTGAGATCCTGGGTCATATCACAGACCCCGGAGTAGACATCCTGTCTCTTGTCAAAGGATATGAGATCCCGACGGAATTTCCGAAGGAAGTGATCGACGAGGCGGACAGGATCCCGGAGAGTGTTGACGTTCAGTCTGAAGCCATCGCAAGGCAGAACAGAACGGATTACAGGGATCTTCCTACAGTCACTATTGACGGAGAAGACACCAAGGACATAGATGACGCCATTTCCCTTGTGAAAGAGGGCAAAAAATGGAAGCTCGGCGTGCATATCGCCGACGTCGCGGAATATGTTAAAGAGGGATCTGCCCTCGACAAAGAGGCCTTTAACAGAGGCACCAGCGTTTATCTGGCGGACCGTGTCATCCCGATGCTGCCCAGGAAACTGTCCAACGGAATCTGCTCTCTGAACGCGGGAGAAGACAGACTCGCTATGAGCTGTGTCATGACGATCGATGAAAAGGGCGAGGTTTCGGAGTATGAGATCTCGGAATCGATCATCCATGTGGACGCGCGTCTGTCCTACAATGGCGTGATGCGGCTTTTTGAAGAAAACGATGACAGCGAGATCGCGCAGTCTCTGAGCTGGCAGGGCTACAGAGGAATCAAGGGAAGAACGAAGAAACTCGTGAAAATGCTCCTGAATATGAAGAAGCTTGCAGCTCAGCTTCGTGCGAACCGGGAGAAGAGAGGCAGTATAGATTTTGACTTCCCTGAAGCCAAGATCGTACTGGACGAAATGGGAAGACCTGTGGAAATCTCCCTGAGAGAGAGAACAGACGCCACTGACCTCATCGAGGACTTCATGCTCCTGGCCAATGAGACAGTAGCAAAGCATTGTGTGTATCTTGAGATCCCTTCGGTCTACCGCGTACATGAAGTCCCTGCTGTGGACAAAATGAAGGAGCTGGCGCAGTTAGTCAGGGGCTTCGGATACCGGTTCAAGCCCGGACAGAGCGATGTCCATCCCTCCCAGATCCGGCATCTTCTCGAGAAGATGAAGGGAAGACCTGAAGAGGCCATGCTCAGCAGGATCGTCCTTCGCAGCATGCAGAAGGCGCAGTATGCGACGGGATGTGAGGGCCACTTCGGCCTCGCGCTGAAGTATTATTGTCATTTCACATCCCCGATCCGCAGATATCCGGACCTTCTGGTCCACAGAAGTCTCAAGTATTGGCTGCGGGGCGAAATGGATGCGGATACCGTGGACAGACTCAATCTCTACCTTCCTGGAGCGGCTGCAAGAAGTTCGGCTATGGAGCAGAGGGCTGCGGAAGTGGAGCGGGAGACCGTGAAACTTAAGAAAGCTCAGTACATGGAGGAAAGGATCGGTGATAACTATACCGGCACTATTTCCGGCATAACCGGCTGGGGCATCTATGTGGAACTGCCCGATACCGTGGAGGGAATGATCCGCATCAGCGATCTGACAGATGATTTCTATGCTTATGACGAAAAACGTTATATACTTGTAGGGGAGCATACAGGGCGCACCTACATGCTCGGACAGACCATGAAGGTCACAGTGGCGGGCGGGGGTACTGCAAGAAGGACCATTGATTTCATGCCTGAGGGCTCAGAGCGCCGGGACGACGCGGAGCATGATCACCGGCATTTTTCAAAGCGCGGCGAAGGCAGGAAAGAGTCGGATCCCGACAGAGAGAAGGGAAGAAGAAACGGCAGGAAGAAGCTGTTTCTGGACCGCACGGGAAGGATCCTGGCCGGTAAATCCGGCAGACACACGGGCCGCAAGAAACATAGGGACAGAAAGGGAAGAAAATGAGCGCCAAGGAAGCGATCAAACTGGTGGCCAACAACAAGAAGGCTTACCACGATTATTTCATAGAAGAGAAATACGAGGCGGGGATCGAACTGTTCGGAACAGAGGTGAAGTCCATCCGCCAGGGCAAGTGCAGCATCAAGGAGGCCTATGTCAC
>ODAI011105972.1_pt1 | contig 11900 bp, 8 predicted proteins | sample 1539321 | NCBI WGS metagenome assembly ODAI01 (sample SAMN02144231, study PRJEB22623) | gut metagenome | biome: sheep rumen | host: Ovis aries | place: New Zealand
ATGTTCACGATATACTTCCTGTGGCAGCGAATCAGGCTGCTGCCGAGGAAAATCTCCTCTATGGTTTTCAGGGGGCAGCGCAGCATATACACCTGAAGTTGTCCGCCGTTGTCCTGGTACCACACCCGGATGTAGTTGTCGTCGGCCTCCATGTAGTAGAGGTTGGAAGAACGTACGCTCAACTTCATGACTCCGCTGTTGTCGAAAAGGGTGATCTTCTTATCATCTCCCGGAGGCAGGACCTCGTCTGATACCACGCTTCCGTAATTCATCATCCGGATAGTGTTCTTCTTGTCTTCTATCGAAAAATACATCCCTGCGATGATATAAGGGATGGCAAGCGATATCGTGCCGTACACCAGGGAATTGAAGAAAATGGGAATGAAGGATCCCCAGCCCTGGGAGGTTATGCTGATCGTGAGGATGGTGTACAGGAGGCAGATGAAAAGGACCTCGCAGACGTTCCAGAGCACGTACCCGAACATGGTCAGGGGGAGTATCCTCCGCGTCTTGTACATAACGACCTTGCTCGCGATCACGATGAGCAGGGAACCGAGGGCGAAAAGGATGGTGAAAAGGAAGAAGACCGAGTTGCCGAGCTGGAACCAGACATTGTGGGAGAAGGGAATGCTCACGATGAGGAAAACGATGGAGAAGAGGGCCGCGAACGTAACGGTCCCGATCAGCTGGTACTTGGCCCGGAGATACTCCGGCATCAACTTCTTTTTCTTTCCTTCAGCCATGCCTGTCCATCTGTTGGTGAACAGGCAAATATAGGCAATTTTCACCACAAATCCGACGAATTCACCCCACCCTTAAGGATCTCTTGCGAAAACACAATTTTAAAAGCCGTTTTCACCACATTTTTTTTGAAACCGGCCTCCTTAGTTCTAAATTTGCAGTGACAAGCACTATCCCATGACCAAACCTTAATTGATTCGGATATGAAAATCATCGGAACCGGAAGTTCACTTCCCAAGAAAATAGTCACGAACGACATGCTGTCGGAATTCCTGGACACCAGCGACGAATGGATCGTTCCCCGCACAGGTATCAGGAGCCGCCACGTCATCTCTGACGAAGAACTCGAAGACCTGGCCGTGGATGCCGCGACAAAAGCCCTCGAAGCCGCCGGAATGAAAGCCTCGGACATCGACTATTTCATCTGCTCGAATGTCGTGAACGAATATATCACCCCCGGACTCAGCTGCGTCGTAGGCTACAAGCTCGGTCTTTCCTGCCCCTGCGTCGACATCAACTGCGCCTGCCCCGGATTCATCTACGCGCTCGACATCGTGGAATCCAGATGGAAGGCCGGAAAGCTCCACAACGCCCTCATAGTGTGCGCTGAAGAGCCTACGAGGATGACCAGCTGGCAGGACCGTTCGACCTGCGTCCTCTTCGGAGACGGGGCCGGAGCCGTCGTCCTCACTGACGGAGACAACATCAAGGGAATCAACCTGCACGCAGAGCCTTCTCCGGACAAGATCTGGCAGAAACGGGCCCTTGAACCCACCCCTTACGTAAACAAGGAAGAAATCACGGTCCCTCTCCAGATGAAGGGACGCGACGTGTTCCGTTTTGCCGTAAACGCATCTACCACTCAGGTGGAAGCACTGCTTGACGAATGCGGAATGACCAAGGACCAGGTAAGCTACTACATGGTTCACCAGGCCAATGCCAGGATTATCGACGCCATCAAACAGTATATGGCGGAACCGGATGAAAAATTCCCCACCAACATTGCCGATCACGGCAATTCATCCTCCGCATCCTGCACCATCCTGTTGGACGAGACCGTCCGCAAAGGAATCATCAAGAAAGGAGACATCCTGGTTTTCAGCGCCTTCGGAGCCGGTCTCCTCTCCGCTGCAGCCATCCTCGAATGGTAATTTTTCCCGTAAAGGACCATTTTCAAAGGAATTATATTATTTTTGCACACTTGAACCAATAAAGAACCAAGCGAATTGCTCATGGAAAACAAAAGAGTGGTAATCACCGGAATGGGAATCATTTCCCCCGTAGGGAACGACATACCGACCTTCTGGAACAATCTCATCAACGGATATTGCGGGATCGATTATATCAATGACTTCCCCACAGAGAACCTTCCCGTCAGGATTGCGGGCAAGATCAAGGATTTCCATCCCGAAGACTATGACATGGACAAGCCCTTCGTCCGCAAACAGGATCTTTTCACGCAGTACGGAATGGCAGCCGCATGGCAGGCCGTAAAACAGTCCGGACTCGTGAGCGAAGGCGACGGAAAGAACATCGACCCCTTCAGGTTCGGCGTCTACGTCGGCTCGGGAATCGGCGGTTTCGAAGTCCAGTACCGCGAGACAGCCAAGATGATCGACGACCCTTCCGGCCAGTGGATATCCCCCCTGTTCATCCCCACGATGATTTCCAACATCGCTGCCGGGCACATCGCCATCAAGCACCACGCTGAAGGCCCCTGCCTCGACATAGTCACGGCATGCGCAACCTCCTCCCACTGCCTCGGAGAAGCCTTCAGGGCCATCCGTCACGGGTATGCCGACGCTATCATAGCAGGTGGCTGCGAGAATGCGACCATCCCTCTCGGAATCGCAGGGTTCGCCAATGCCAAGGCCCTTTCCAGGGCGGAAGACCCCAAATACGCATCCCTGCCCTTCAACCTCAACCGCAAGGGATTCGTGATGGGTGACGGATCCGGCATCCTCGTCCTTGAAGAGTATGAGCACGCCGTTGCAAGGGGCGCGACCATCCTCGGCGAGATGGTAGGATACGGCAACACCTGCGACGCGTACCATCCCACGGCACCCAGGCCGGACGGATCCACCCAGGCCAAGAGCATCTCCCTCGCCCTTGAGGAAGCAGGATTCGACGAGAAGAAGGACAACCTCTACATCAATGCCCACGGCACCGGAACCCACCTCAATGACGTGGCCGAAACCACCGCATACAAGGTTGCCCTCGGCGATTTCGCATACAAGGCGCACATCAGCTCCATAAAGTCCATGACCGGACACATGTTCGGTGCGGCCGGTGCGGCCGAAGCCATCGCCACCGTCCTGGCGCTTAAGGAGGGCATCATCCCTCCCACCATCAACCTGGACTGCCCCGATCCCGAGTGCGACCTGGACTACACACCCAACGTCGCCCTCAAGAGCGACATAACCCTCGGAATCTCCGATTCCCTCGGTTTCGGAGGCCACAACGCATGCGTGGCTTTCCGCCGTTATGAATAACAGGTACAGGAAATGAACAAAGACGACATTAAGAAATTCCTTCCCCATAGGGAACCGATGCTTCTGATCGAGGAAGCCGTCATCGATGCCGACGGCACCGCGCACGCCAGATACACGATCAAGGAAGACGAATTCTTCACCAGGGGCCATTTCCCAGGAAATCCCATCGTGCCGGGCGTCATCCTCTGCGAGATCATGGCACAAAGCTGCTCGATCATCGTCAAGGACGAGATTCCCGGAAACATGACCCTATACGCCGGACTCGACAAGGTAAGGTTCAAGAATTCGGTAAAGCCCGGTGACGTATGTGAAGTAACGGCAAAGCTCAACGACCGCAGGGGAACCGGAGCGACAACGATGTTCTTCTGCAGTGCCAAGCTGGAAGTTGACGGGAAGCTCTGCTGCAAAGGCGAGCTCACTTTCGTCCTGAAGCCGCTGCCCTGACAGATAAAAGATCAATGACAGCTATATGAAAGATTTTGTCAAAATGGTGCTGGCCGTAATGACCGGCATCTTTCTTATGGGAATCCTCGGATTCTTCATGTTCATAACCTTCATCGGCAGCCTTGCGGCCGCAGGCAGCGTCAAGCCCGCCCTTCCCCGCACCGGAGTCCTTGAAATCGACATGTCGGTCGTTTCGGTGTCCGACCAGGGGCAGCCAGCCGACCCGATGTCCGTCATACAGAGCGGCAGCATCAACGAAACCATCACGCTTTGGAGCGCCGTTCAGGCGATAAACAACGCGGCCTCCGATCCAGGCGTCAAATTCATCTATCTCAAGCCTGACGGAGGCTCTGCCAGCATCACCCAGCTCCAGGAAATAAGGACAGCCCTGCTGAATTTCCGCTCCAGCGGGAAGCCGGTCATTTCCTATATCGAGAATCCCTCCACCGGAAGCTACTACCTCGCCACAGCCGCCGACAAGGTCTTCATGACCTCACATCCCGGAGGAAGCAACATGGTCACGGGAATCGGCAGCCAGATGATTTTCCTCGGAGACCTCCTGGACAAGTTCCAGGTGAATGTCCAGCTCATCAGGCACGGCAAATACAAGAGCGCAGGAGAGATGTTCACACGCAGCGAGGCCTCGCCCGAGAATCTGGAGCAGAACCAGGTGATGGTGAATTCCATGTGGAAAAGCATCTCTTCCGAGATCTGCAAGAGCAGGGGGATATCGGAAGATTATCTCAACTCTTCCATCGACAATCTCGAGCTCAACCTCCCCGAAGACTTCCTCTCCCATTCCCTCGTGGACGGACTGCTCACCAAGGACGAACTGAAATCGAAGCTCGCAACCTATTTCATGGCAGACGATTTCTCGAAGGTCCGCCTGATAGGTTTCAACGACTACGTCAAGGCAAAGGTCTTCCCCAACCTCCGGGCCAGGAAGAAGATCGCCATCATCTATGCTGAAGGGGAAATCGTGGACGGGACAGATCCGCGCCAGGTTTCAGGTGACGCATTCTCAAGGATGATTTCCGCTGTCCGGGCCGACTCGACCGTGAAGGCCGTCGTGCTCAGGGTGAATTCTCCCGGAGGCAGCGTTATCGGCTCCGACAAGATCCGCGACGAGATTGCCCTTACGCAGAAGTGCAAACCGGTCATTGCTTCGTACGGCGATTATGCAGCATCCGGAGGATATTGGATTTCAAGCGCTTGCGACAAGATTTTCTCCAATTCCACCACCCTTACCGGTTCCATCGGAGTCTTCGGAATGATCCCGGACCTGAGCAGGACCATCAAGAACGTGGCCCACGTCAACATTACTTCGGTCACTTCCAACAAGCACGGAGACATGTATTCCCTCATGCGGCCATTCGACAAGGACGAGAACGCATTCATGCAGGCCTCGATCGAGGATGTATATGAGAAGTTCGTCTCCTTGGTGGCGGAGGGCAGGAACAAGACGAAGGAATATGTGGATTCCATAGCGCAGGGCCGCGTATGGACAGGAGACGATGCCCTCAGGCTCGGTCTGGTCGATGAAATAGGCACCCTGGAGAACGCCCTTCACTATGCTGCATCCGTCGCCAGCCCCACGGCCGACCCTTCTCTCGACTCGTGGCAGGTCGTGGAGTATCCCGCACAGATGACCTTCATGCAGATGCTCCTCGCTTCGATGGGAAACATGCAGGAAGAGCCCTATGTCCTGGCAGGTAAGGATTTCAGGAATACGGTGAAGGCCGTAAAGGACTGGTCCAAAGCCTGGGAAAAGGACGGGGACGGCAACCTGATCTTTGCCAGGATGCCTTATGAAATGAGAATCAGATAATCTTTATCTCGGTCACCATCACAGTGGTGTCCGTGACCTTCACTGAGTCGTCGATCCTCTCGCCGAGGATGCCGTCGACGCGGGAGCCGGAATGAGCGATCACTCCGGCTTTTCCTTTGCCCAGAAGGCCCTTCTTCCCATCGGAGAAAATATCGCTGAGTTTGCGGCGTCCCCTCATCCCCAAAGGGACCATCCAGTCACCGTCGTTCCACGAACGGACTATGAAAGGGAACCTGAAGACCCCAGAATCGAATACAAGGGTTCCGGCAGGCCGTTTGGGATCCTCGCCCATGAGCCAGGGGCGGACTGAGACCCGGAATTGCACGTCGCCGAACCTGTATTCACCAGGCCCCTCCACCACGGTAACGGCCTTTTCCTCCCTTACCTTCACGCTCCCGTCAACCACGGTGATGTCGTTGGGAGACAGGATGGCCTTGGCGGAAGGGCTGCAGAATACGCGGCCACCGAAATTCAGGGGATCCGCAACCGACCTGGCAAGGGCAGATATGGTTTCGGAGGAAAAACCGAACGGTTCGAGAAAGCGGAAAAGGACGTATTCCCAATTCGGATCGGAGGTAAGGGCGCCGAGGGTCAACTTGAGCAATTCCTTTCCGGAAGTCTCTTCGGACATACTCGGGCGGACCGCTTCGAAATAACTGTCCGCCACGGAGTTGACCTGTGAGAAATAGCCGGTCTCCGCGCTGAATGTCTTGATGAAGGATGGGTTTATCCTTGAAAAGACCGGGAAAACCTCGTTCCTTATCATGTTGCGTTTATACTTTGATTCCGAATTAGTCCTGTCCTCGTGAAAGCCGATGCCGTGACTGGCGGCGTAACCCTCGATCTCCTCGCGGGAAAAAGACAGCAGCGGCCTGAAGAGGGTGACCCCGCAACCTTCGACAGGGACGGCGGACACTTGCCTGATACCCTGTAACCCCCTGGATCCCGTTCCCCGGAGAAGATTGAGTATCAGAGTCTCTGCGTTGTCGTTGGCATTATGGGCGACGACAACGGCATCGAAGCTCTCCCTGGAACAGATTTCCGCGAAAAAGGAATACCTGAGATCCCTCGCAGCCATCTCGATACTGATGCCGCGCCCGGAAGCGTAGCCTACGGTATCGAAGCCCCTGGCGAAAAGCCTGGCTCCATTGGATTCGCACCAGGAAGATACAAGCTCCTCGTCCGAATCGCTTTCTTCTCCCCTCAGGCGGAAATTGCAATGTGCGACGGCAAAGAAAGGACGCAGGGCGGAGGCTGCGAACAGATCCGCCATCACCATGGAATCAACGCCCCCGCTCACGGCCAGCAGGAATCTGGGTCCCGCCTTGCCGAGGGAGGAGGAAAAGTTCCCCAAGATAGCGTCGAAACGCTGTTGCATCAGTCTTTCTTGCTCGCGAACGTGTAAGTGAAGCCAAAGGCGAAGTTCTCCATGAACTGGACCCTGCGACGTCCGTCGGGATATTTGTCAACATCCTTCTCCTGGACGATATACACCGTGTCGTCATAGATGAGGTTGGTGGTGAAGTTCAGGGAGAAGTACTTGGCGACCTTCCAGAAGAGCCTGGTATCCCAGTTCACCCTGACATTCTGGGGTTTGCGGAGATAGTCAGAGAAGAGGAGCAGGTGGGTGGTGGCTGTAAAGTTGTCATTGACCTGCATCTTGGCATCGAGGGTCAGCTGGGCACCGAATTCAAACCTCCCAGGGTAGAAATACTTTCCGATGGCCTCCCCCTTGAGCACGTAGTTGTCATAGGTGGCGGAGGCGGCTTCGTTGTAGGCCTCTAGTTCGGAGTCACTCAGGTTTTTCTTGAGTTTCATGCCGTAGGTAGGACGGAGCGCCTCCCTGGAAACGATCGTGAAACCTCCCGTGAGCGGCGCGAAGTTTACGGTAAGCCATTTGTTGGGCACCCAGTCGATACCAAGTCCAAGGTTCACGATCGCAGGGGAAAGGAATCCGGACTTGAGAAGCCTGGCATCACGCCATTCCTTCCTTGAGGGCTCCTCACCCGAGATATTGGTCGGGGTCGGATAGGTGAAGCCGTTGGAGAACTGGTTCTGGAAGGTAAACTTAGCCGAATAGCTCATCTTTGCCGTAGCCTTGTAACCGGCAGTGCTCTCGAACAGCAGGCGGTCCGTATTCTTCTGGATTATGGGCTTGTCCTCGGAATACAGGAAACCATAGTCTATCTGGAGACGGTTCTTCCAGATAAACTTGTCCTTGGCATAATTGGCGTTGGCGTCAAGATAGGATTTCAGGACCACGTTGTTGTATCCTCCCTTGGCCCAGTTGGTATATCCCGTCTGGATGAAATTGATGTTTGTGGTGAGAGTATTGGTCCAATAGTTGGGCTTGGGCGCCTCGACCGTGACCTGAGGAGCACTGGAAATGGCCTTGGCGGCTTCTTCCGCCGCTTTCTGGGCATCTTCCTGCGCAAAAGCCGGGACGCCGAGTAGCGCCGCAGCCGTCATTGCCAATAAGAATCTCGTCGTTTTCATACCCGTTAACATTTATCAATATGCAATTCCGAAGACTACCCGCCTGGACGATGGCTTGCCGGAATAGATATCCTTTCCTTCCTCCTCGCAGACATAGCTGTCTACGGGGATACACCTGATAGTGGCTTTGGTCTCATCTTTTATCTTCTGCTCGGTCTCGGCCGTCCCGTCCCAATGGCAGAGAAGGAACTTGCCAGTGCCGATCTTCTCCTTGAACTCATCCCAACTGTCACATTTCTCAACATTGGAATCCCTGAAAGCCAACGCTTTGGCATAAATATTCTTCTGGATATCGTCAAGAAGCGAATCAATCGTGCCTACGAGGGAATCCATCGGGACGGTCTCCTTCTCCATGGTATCCCTCCTGTGGACCTCGACCGTGCCGCCCTCGAGATCCCTGGGCCCCATGGCGAGGCGGACGGGAACGCCCTTGAGTTCCCACTCGGCGAACTTGAATCCGGGACGGAGGGTGTCGCGGTCATCGATTTCCACGCTGTGGCCCTTCGCCAGCAGCCCCTTCCTGACCTCTTCCATCTTCTCTATGATGGAGGACCTTTCCTCCGGAGTCTTGTAAATAGGCACCATGACGACCTGGATAGGGGCCAGGGCAGGAGGCAGGACAAGGCCGGCATCGTCTCCATGGGCCATGATGAGGGCGCCCATCAGACGGGTGGATACACCCCAGGAAGTGGCCCACACATACTGGAGATTCCCGTCCTTGTCGGCGAACTTGACGTCGAAGGATTTGGCGAAATTCTGGCCGAGGAAATGGGAGGTGCCCGACTGCAGTGCCTTTCCATCCTGCATCATCGCCTCGATGGTAAGGGTGTCAAGGGCTCCCGCGAACCTCTCGTTGGGACTCTTGTGGCCGACAATCACGGGAAGGGACATGCATTCCCTGGCGAACCTGGCATAGACGTTCACCATCTCCCACGCCTTGCGCTCGGCCTCTTCCGCGGAATAGTGGGCGGTATGCCCCTCCTGCCACAGGAATTCGGTGGTCCTAAGGAAAGGCCTGGTGCGCATCTCCCAGCGTACCACGTTGCACCACTGGTTGCACACAATGGGCAGGTCCCGCCAGGATTTGATCCAATTCTTGTACGTGCTCCATATGATGGTTTCGGAAGTCGGCCTTACGATGAGTTCCTCCTCCAGTTTCGCTTCGGGATCCACTACGACTCCCGGACCGTCAGGATTGTTCATGAGCCTGTGGTGCGTCACCACGGCGCATTCCTTGGCGAATCCCGCCACATGCTCGGCCTCACGGCTGAAAAAGGACTTGGGAATGAAAAGGGGGAAATACGCGTTCTTCGCTCCCGTTTCCTTGAACATCCCGTCAAGGACGCTCTGCATCTTCTCCCAAATCGCATACCCATAAGGCTTTATGACCATGCAACCCCTCACGGCGGACTGCTCCGCAAGATCTGCCTTTACAACCAGGTCATTGTACCACTGGGAATAATTCTCGGCCCTTTTCGTTACTTCCTTAGCCATTTGAACGTCATTTTGTTTATTTATAAATTAATCATTATCATTGTATGCGAAAAAAAAGGTACAATAATTGCTATATACCCTTAGAAAGCCTCGCACAACGTCATAGCATGACGACCGCGAAGTTACGAAATTTATGTTAAATATAGGAGATTCAAACATGAAAACGCACTCACCCCTTCTTCTGACGGCGCTACTGGCACTGACAGCGTGCGGTTCAGCGGCGCAGTATTCGAAAGATGCCTCTGCACAGAGGTATCAGGATGGAATCTACTATACACCTGAAAGCGAAAACAGACAGGCTCCACAGGCCCCTCAGGCCGATTTGGCAGCCCTCGACCAGGAAACCTCCGCGCTTGCGGCAAGGACAAGAGGTTCCAACATCTATCTCAAGAACGGCGTGGCCGACACCCTCTTCATTCCGGAGCACATGTCCGCAAGGATCGATCTCGACAGGAATGCCAACACCACCTCGGTCACCATCATCGACAGTCCATATCCCTACACCACCCTCGGCATAGACTGGGGCTGGGCATACAGGCCCTGGTACTGGGATGCATGGTACGGTCCCCGCTGGGGTTGGTACAGCCCCTGGCACTACAGCGGCTGGTACCACGGCTGGAGCTACTACGACCCTTGGTACTGGGATTCCTGGTACTGGGGTGCAAGCCCTTGGTACTATGGAGGCTGGTACGGCGGCTGGTACAGCCCGTGGTATTATTCTGGCTGGTACGGCTGGTATGATCCCTGGTACTACGGCGGCTGGGGATGGGGCCATCATCACGGATGGTATCATTCCGGCTGGTACGGCGGGCACCACCACCATGGGGGATATGCCTCCGGAAGCCGCTACTGGGGTCCCAGGAACAGCACCGAAGGCAACCGCTACACCCGTGGAGGAGGATACTCTTCCAATATGAGCAGGACCCGTACGGGCAGCTATGCCAGGACGGCGACCGGAGCCCGCAGCAGGACAGCCACAAGGGCAGGATCCCCGGCTTCCTCCGCGACGACCAGGTCGATGTCTTCCGCAAGGCCCGCCACCAGGTCAGGTTCCTCCGCAAGGCCTGCAGTCAGGTCGGCCGCATCTTCCACTGGGTCGGCGTCAAGGACGGGATCCTACAGTGGCTCATCCACAAGGTCCTCATCTTCAGTTAACTCCAGTGCGGCGAGGAGCGGCTCTACCTATGGAGGCAGGAGCACTGCAACCCGTCCTTCCACCTACTCCAGCCCTTCCTACAGAAGGTCTGAAAGCCGCTCCACAGGCAGTTCCACCGGGAGCTACGGCTCTTCATCCCGCAGCACCACTAGGTCATACGGCGGCAACAGCGGCATCAGCCGCAGCGGCGGGAGCTATTCCTCCGGCAGTTCTTCCTCCACCCGCAGCAGCGGAGGAGGCGGATATAGCGGAGGCGGCCGCAGCAGCGGCGGCGGTGGATTCAGCGGCGGCGGTTCCCGCGGTGGCGGAGGAGGTTCCTCCTTCGGAGGCGGCAGGAGGTAATCCCCTTGTCGGCACCTTGACAATCACAGATCTACAACTTGACTATAAACAACTTTCAACATTAAGACTGACATGAAAAGGATATTTACCATAATTGCGTTTGCGGCCGTGGCCGCAATGGCTTCCGCCCAGACCTTGAGCGACGCCTTCTCCTTCTCCCAGAACCAGTATTACGGTACCGCAAGGTCTCTGGCCATGGGGAATGCCATGACGGCTGTGGGAGGAGACCTCGGGTCCGTCACCATCAACCCTGCCGGAAGCGCCGTTGCAGGCTACTCGCAGATTACGTTCACCCCGAACATAAGCGTCTCCGTCGGCGGCGCGTCCTTCGCGGCAGTGGCCGGCACCGATCCATATTCCAACGAGTACAAGGATCATTACACCAGGTTCACCGTCCCCAACTTCGGAATGACATTCAACTACAAGACCGGCAAGAACCACGGACTCAAAGCCGTCACCTTCGGAATCGTGGCCAACGGGACCAGGAACTACGTCAGCACCCTCACTGGAAGCGGGCGCAACGACCAGACCACCTTCATGGGCGCCCTTGCGACCGATGCCACCAACAACGGTTTCGCCAGCAGCGTGCTGAACAACTTCGATTCCTACAACAACAGCCAGGCCCCCTGGCAGACCATAATGGGTTACCGCAGCGGGATGATAGCCACCTACGGTGGTTCGGACTATGATTTTATCGGATCCTCCGAGACAATCTTCTCCGACGGTTCCATCGGCCTTGCCGGCCCCATTGACCAGACCTACGGCCGCAGGACATACGGCTCCAAATATGACGTGGTCCTGAACCTGGGATTCAATGTCAATGACAACTTCTACTTCGGTTTCAACCTCGGAATCCCCACCTTCTCCTACCAGTATGATGATTTCGTGAAGGAATTTGCCGTTAATC
>ODAI010083706.1_pt1 | contig 11899 bp, 10 predicted proteins | sample 1539321 | NCBI WGS metagenome assembly ODAI01 (sample SAMN02144231, study PRJEB22623) | gut metagenome | biome: sheep rumen | host: Ovis aries | place: New Zealand
CCGTATCAGTCTCAATCTGCACCGCTGTAATCTCATCAGTCTTCTTATTCATTCTTATCTTCCTTTTGAAAAGTGCATTGAAGGAAATCCAAATCCCCTGTTCTGCCCTTTTATTCATTGTGCTATAATGTCTTCGTCCTTCAGGATCTTCAGTGTTTTAGGGCTCTTGCGGGATTTCAGGATTTCAGGATTTCAGGATTTCTGATTTTCGGGATCTTCCCGATTTCCGGTATATTCAAGGTTTCAGTGTTCCAGGATGATCCGGTACTTCACCGGTCCCTGCCCTGCATGATAAAGCATACAACAATTTTCCACAGGAGTCAGATTATATGCCCTTTAGTAATCGTTTCAACCATAACCTGCAGAAAAAAACCAGCCGTCGCCTTTCTATTCCGGCTGTTCTTATTTCGCTCCTCCTGACCGGCGCACTTCTGAGCGGCTGTTCCGGCACAGGCACCATGTACACGCCGGACAGCTTTGAAGAGAGCTCCGAGGATTCCGCCACGGCAGATACCGCTGCCGCAGAGGTCTCCGACACAGCGTCCGCCCCTCTTTCCGGGGATGAATCCGGCCGGCACGGGAAAGAAGGTCCCGATCAGGGGAATCAGGATTCTGCGGAAATGTCTTCCGAAGAAGACCCCCGTACTCTCCGCGCCGATCTGGAAGGGACCGGGAGCGATCTCTATACTGTACAGGCTGTCGCTTCCTACTACGAATTCACACTCGATGATGTGTCTTTTTCCCTTCCTTCCAGACTCAGTGCCTTTGAACAGGCCGGCTGGCAGCTTCTGTTCCCGGAAACAGAAAACGCCTCCGCAGAACAGATGGTGATTCCTTCGTATTCTTTTGAATATGTCGACGCCGGCTCTGCGGACGGGAAGAAAAAGATCCGTCTCTGCCTTGCCAATTTCACTGAAAACGACCTGGCTGCCGCCTCCTGCACAGTATGCGGCATCATTGTGACAGATGAAGACGGCGCCATGCTGAAGACCACCTTCGGAGCCGGAATCGGTGATTCCATAGACGATCTGACAGCCGTTTTCGGCAAGGATTCTTCTGTTTATACAAAGACAAAGTATTCGGACGGCACCTGCACACTTCACTATCATTTCGCCAACGGCCTCAATGAGGGCGAAACCATCCCGGTCCTTGCCGAGGCAGAGGATAAATCCCTGGCAGAGCTTATCCTGGCGGAAACCACCGCGGACGGAAAAACCATCCGTTCCCTGTCCATGTTCTTTTTCCGTCTTCCTCAGTAATACTGCCTGTTCATTTTTTCATGTTCCCGCAGCAATACTGCCTGTTCATTTTTCCAGGTTTCCGCAGCAATACTGCCTGTTCATTTTTCCATGTTTCCGCAGTAATACTGCCTGTCCGGTTTTTCATCTTCATCATGGCTTAAAAAGTGATCCCCTGTGTCTTACACGGAGGGTCACTTTTCTTTTTTACAGGGACCGGCGAAGTGTTTATTCTTCTTTATCTTCTTTATCTTCTTTAATCTTCTATATCTTCCTTATTATCTCTATTCCTGTCCCGTCAGATCGTCACTTCCCCGCTCTGCTCCAGAAGCGTCACACTGTCAACTTCCGGAAGCCTGGACAGCTCATTTGTCAGACGAAGGCGCTGTTTCGTATTGACCCTCATGACCAGATTCTGCTTTCCGCCCACTTTTCCTTCAGAGATCAGCCTGACATTACTGCAGGTGGCAGAAATGGTTTTGCCGCAGACACTTTTCAGATCCGTTGTTTCTCCGGGATGACCGTAGACAGAGAGGATCAGGGGCACTCTTCCGAATGGCAGAAAATCAATGATGATCACCATCGCCGTCATAAAAATCGAGACTATGATCCCGACCCTCCACATGCCGGCCGCAATAAAAATACCGCAGGCGGCAGACCACAGGATAAAGGCCAGATCCATCGGTTCCTTGACCGCAGTGCGAAGACGGACAATCGAAAGGGCGCCGACAACACCGATCGACGCGATCGCATTCTGATGCATCAGAAGGATCAGCGCTGCCGTAACGGGACCCGCGCACAGCAGCGACAGATTAAAGCTCATGGAATAAAAGGTCCTGCGGCTGACAACCCTGTAGCAGAAAAAGATATAAAAACTCAGGATCACAGACGCGGCCATCGCGACTATAATACCCCTTTCGCCATATTCCGAAGGCGAAAATCCTTCGGCTAAAATCTTATATATCACATCAAAAAAGGACATTCTGTGGTTTCAACCTCCTGTTCACAGACATGTATGACTTTCCCTGTTTACGGACATCAGTGAAGATTCACACGACTTAAGGCATGTGTTTCCTGCTGCCTGCCTTGCGGCAGGTTTCCCTTTCTTACGCAAAATGCTTCATCAGCTCGACGCCGGCACTGGTTCCAATACGCTCTGCGCCTGCCTCGATCATGGCAGCAGCAGTCTCGAAATCGCGGATGCCGCCTGCAGCTTTCACCTTCAGGGCATCGCCGACGACCGACTTCATCAGCCGCACATCCTCAACAGTTGCGCCGCCTGTGCCGAAGCCGGTAGATGTCTTGATAAAATCAGGCCCCACCTGCAGAGCGATCTCAGCCGCGGTCCTCTTCTCTTCGTCCGTCAGATAACAGTTCTCGAAGATCACCTTGCAGGTAACACCGTGCGCGTGGCAGACCTGTGTGATTTCCCGCATCTCGCGCTCGATATATTCTTTATTTCCGTTTTTGAGCTCGGCGACATTGAGAACATAGTCGATCTCCCCCGCGCCCTTTCCGATCGCGTCCTCAGTCTCAAAGACCTTGCTCTCGATAGTCATCTGTCCCAGAGGAAAACCGACTGTCGCTCCGATCAGCACAGGGCTGTCTCCAAGATATTTCCTGCAGCGCTCGATCTGCGCACCGTTGATTGCAAGAGCTTTAAAACCATACTCCTTCGCTTCCTCGCAGAGTTTTCTGATCGCGGCGTCCTCAGCAAAAGCTTTGAGGTTTGTGTGGTCGATCATCTGCGCCAGCTCTTCTTTCGTAATCTTCATATTCATCTCCTGTTCTTTCTCAGCGGAACCAATCTTCAATAATCAATAATAAGCGCATCTGTGCATAAGTATAACTCTAATCCACGTCTTTGCCAAACCAAAAATATTCCTTGACAGTCACTGCTTTCTCTAGTAAAATATTTATGCTAACAAAGATACTGTTGCATCGAAGCGTGGCTCAGCTTGGTAGAGCGCTGCGTTCGGGACGCAGAGGTCGTGGGTTCGAATCCCGTCGCTTCGACTCTTGGCAGGGGCACTCCGGAAGTCTTTCTCGAAGGACTTCCGGAGTTTTTTTATGTCTGCCTCTTGTATATATGTTTTGTTTGTATATATGTTTCGTCTGAAAAACACATACTGCATACCGGACGGTTTTGCTGTACACGCCTCCTCGAAGGGCGTTTACATGGTCGTCTGCTGCATGTATTCGATACCACAAAGCACAGATTTATGGTATCATTAAATGGTTAATACAAAAAAGCAGCTCATGGTTTTTTCATACAAGAGGAGGACAATTTATCAATGAAAGGCATCGTTCTCGCCGGCGGTTCCGGCACCAGGCTCTATCCGCTGACTATGGTCACGTCCAAGCAGCTGCTCCCGATTTACGATAAGCCTATGATTTACTACCCGATCTCTGTCCTGATGAACGCAGGGATACGCGATATTCTGATCATCTCCACACCACAGGATCTGCCCCGCTTCGAGATCCTCCTGGGAGACGGCCATCAGTTCGGAATCCATCTCTCCTATAAAGCGCAGCCTTCGCCGGACGGTCTCGCACAGGCCTTTACTCTCGGTGAGGAATTTATTGCCGGGGAGCCCGCCGCCATGGTACTGGGCGATAATATTTTCGCCGGCCACGGCCTCAAAAAAAGACTTCGCGCCGCTGTCCAAAAAGCAGAAAGCGGTGAGGGAGCTACTGTATTCGGCTACTATGTCGATGATCCCGAGCGTTTCGGCATCGTGGAATTTGACGAAAAGGGAAATGCCATTTCCATCGAGGAAAAGCCTGCGCATCCCAAGAGCAATTACTGCGTGACCGGACTGTATTTCTATGACAGCCGCGTCGTCGAATTTGCCAAAAATCTCAAGCCCTCTGCCCGCGGCGAATACGAGATCACTGACCTCAACCGCATCTATCTTGAAATGAACCAGCTCCATGTGGAGCTGCTCGGTCAGGGCTTCACCTGGCTTGATACAGGCACCCACGAGAGCCTCGTTGACGCCACCAACTTTATCAAGACCATCGAGACCCACCAGCACCGCAAGATTGCATGTCTCGAGGAAATCGCCTACCACAACGGCTGGATCAGCCGGGAGGAAGTCCTTGCGACCTACGAGGTCCTCAAAAAGAATCAGTACGGCCAGTATCTCAAAGATGTTCTGGACGGAAAATATATTGATATTCTGTAAAAGATATCGAAATATTATATTGAGATTTGCGGAAAATTAATATTCCATATAGTCAGAAGATGCCGGAGGAAGCGCTTTTCCCCTGGCATCTTTTTTCAATTCACAGATATCAGTTCACAGGCCTTTTGCGCTCAGGCTTTTCTGTTCTCAGATCCTTCTGATTTCAGACCTTTCTGATCTCAGTCCTTTCTGCTCTCAGTCCTTTCTAATCTCAGTCCTTTCTGCTCTCAGTCCTTTCTGATCTCAGTCCTTTCTGATCTCAGTCCTTTCTATGCTCGGGCTTTCTGCATTCAGACTGACTCCGCAAGAATTCTGGCAAAGTAGTGTGCCTCGTCTCCGGCGGGCAGCTCGGATTTTTTCTTTCGTCCCATAAGCTTGGCCGCGGCATCCCCCGGATCTTCGCCGTGGTTGATGATCCCGTCCATAAAGGAGACAATGGGCATCTCTACTTCATACATTGAGGCAAGCCGCACCGCCGCAGGAAGGGCATTGATACCTTCTACGACCATGCCGACCTTCTTCACTGCCTCATCCGGCGTACATCCCTTGCCGATCAGGAAACCGGCACGATTGTTGCGGCTGTGGCGGCTGGTAGCCGTGACAATCAGATCACCAACACCCGCCAGTCCGTAGAAGGTCTGCTCCAGGCATCCCATTTTTGTGCCCAGGCGAACGATCTCAGTGAGGCCGCGCGTGATCAGAGCCGCGCGCGCATTATCGCCGTAGCCCAGTCCGGTGGAAATACCGGCCGAAAGGGCAATGACATTCTTCAGAGCGCCGCACAGTTCCACGCCTTTCACATCTACATTGGTATAGACGCGCAGACAGGTCGGACTCTCCTTTGTTCCCATGAAAACATCCTGTACCATTTCCGCCGTTGCTGTATCCTCACAGGCAGAAACAATTGTCGTGGGAAGATCCATGGCAACCTCTTCCGCATGTGTCGGGCCGGAGAGAGCAACGATCTTCACACCCTCGGGACCTTTGCAGGCTGTTCCTTCCTGTCCGTCAGCTGCGGTGCCCGCATTTTTTTCCAGCTCGCTCCGGATCACTTCCGACATTGTCATCAGCGTATCCGCCTCGATTCCCTTTGCAACATCGACGATCACCTGGCCGTCCGGAATAAAGGGCCTTGCCGACGCCGCCGTGGAACGTACGAAAACAGAGGGTACCGCAAACAGCAGAATATCCTTTCCCCTGCAGACTTCTTCTATGGATTTCGTAAACTGAAGCTCCTGCGGAATCACCATATCAGGCAGTTTCGGATGCCTGCGGCTTGTCGAAAGTTCATCGATCTCCGCCCCGATCGCCGACCACACGATCACCTCGTTTCCGGCATTGCAGAGCATCCTTGCCAGTGCCATTCCCCATGTACCCGCACCAAGTACACCTATCTTTTTCACAGCAAACCACCTCCGGTATATTTCTGAATATTATTATAAAAAAGCTCCATAGGCTGAAACAGACATTTTGTCCTCTGTATCCGTTTTTTCCGTCTTCTCTACTCTACCATCATTTTGATTATATGTAAAAGAGAATGATATGTCCTGCAGCCGTCCGATGGCACGTTCCATGTAAAGATGCTTTCCGATTACGGACTGTTTCAGGCATCTGTGGTTTGAGGCCGGACGTAATAATCTGTATTTTTGTTGGTTCTTGTCCATATTCCCCATGAAATCGTTTATAATAAAATGAGATTCAGATAACTCTGGGGCTGTTCTGCGGTTATCGGCTGCCGAACGTCAAATATCAGAATACAGTAAAAAGAGGGGTAAAACATGTCTGCTGAAAAAAAGGCCGCAGCCGTCTATACGGGTACGCAAAAGAGGCAGAGATCCGCCAGAAAGAGTCCGCCTGAAAAACAGGATCATCATTCCGATCCGCCTGTATCCGCAAATAAAAACAGTGCGATCATCGACTGCATCACCTTCGGCTTTTCCGCATCACTTCTCATCGCCTCTGCCGCCGCAGCGATTTACACCGGGACCGGCCCCACGCTGGGAGAGGACTTCTGGCGGATCCTGATTTCCCCCGCTCCGCTTGTCACAGACTATTTTATGCTGGGAAGCCTGCCCGCAACCCTGCTCAATGCAGGCCTGTGCGGTCTCACCATGGCTCTCTTCATGTTCTTTTTGTCCGGCCGCTCCCATGTCAACACCCTGGCCGGCTTCTTTCTGGTAATTTCCCATTGTTTTTACGGTCTCAATTTTCTCAACATGTGGCCTTGTTTTCTGGCGCCCTTTCTCTACCTGTATCTCAAGCATCTCGACTACAACGAAAACCTGCACGTCTGCATGTTCGCGACCTGCTTTTCACCTTTTGTAAGTGAACTGCTCTTCCGCTACACCCAGGGAAGAGATTTCAGGACCGGCCAGGTCTTCCTCACCTTCCGCGGCTGCATACTGACACTTGTTTTCATGTTCATCATCGCTTTCATCGCCCCCGCGGTCCTGCCCGGCGCCAAGGCCTGGCACAAGGGATACCTGCTCTACAACGGCGGTCTTGCCTACGGCATGTTCGGTTTTCTGCTCTACAGCTTTTTGTACCGCACGATGGGCATAGACGCCCCGCTCTCGCCGGTCCGCCACAATTCCGTCTACAACAGCTTCGGACGCTCCTACAAGCTGTTCGGCAATACCTTCTTCATTGTACTCTTCCTGCTGTGCCTGCTGGCAGGCTGGTTTTTCAACGGCAAATCCCTGCTCGGGATCGGGCATCTGTTCCAGGACACCGGATATCACAGTAATTTTGCCAGGAAATACGGTATGCCTCTCTGTCTCATCAACATCGGACTCTACGGCATGCTTTTCCTCCTTTACATCAACATCACCATCCATTTCACGGAGGGCGCGGGATTCACCGGCCCCACCTTCGGCGTTATCCTCGCCGCCCTGACCTTTACCGCCATGGGGCAGCATGTCCGCAATGTGTGGCCGATCTTTGTCGGATACCCCCTGCTCTCCCTGCTGTCGACACTGTTCAATCACTTCATCGGAGGTGATGCCGCCTGGACTGTCTCCACCCAGGCCTACATCAACAGTGTCGCCTTTGCCACCGGTCTCTGTCCCATTGTAGGCCGCTATGGCAGCGTCGCAGGTATCGCGGCAGGAATGCTCTGCGCCGCCCTCTGCACCGCCACCAGTGCCCTCCACGGCGGTCTCATGCTCTACAACGGCGGATTCACCGCCGGTGTCGCAGCCCTGATCCTCCTTCCGGTCCTTGAAGAATACGTCCGCCATCCCCGCAACGACATGGACCACCACATCGATCTGCGCGACATGATCACAGTCGACCAGACCGCCAAACGCAAGCCAGCAAAGAAAAAACGCCGATTTACCCGGAAAAAAGGGTAGAGGCAGCAATATAAACTGCTATGCAGTTCACACGCACAAACACAAGCCTGCAAAGAAAAAACGTCGATCCACCTCCGGCCGGCCCGTGTCCGCCGTAAGGCGGAAGATTTCATTACACGGGCAGTGTCATAAAAAAACACCGGGATACCGGGACAGTTCTGTCGGACACCGGGGACGGCTCTGAATGTTCCGGGATACTGAGGACGGCTCTGAATGTCCCATTTTCTCTGGAAAATGGGACATTCAGAGCCGTCCCCTTCGTCCCGGAACCGTCTCCTGCGTCCCGGTGTCTCAATCCGTCCCGGGTATTCCGGCACTAACGACACTGATGTATTCTTTTTTAGATTATGTCTGTAAGATTCCTGTTCAGATCATGTCCATGAGGTCGACATACTCAAGTCCGAACGCCGCTGCAACATTGCGGTTGGTGACCTTTCCGTCGTAGCAGTTTACGCCGAGGCGGATGCATTCGCTGTTTTTGCAGGCTTCCTCCAGACCTGCCTGCGCTATCTGGAGACCATATCTCAGGGTAGCATTTGTCAGGGCGATCGTGCTGGTGCGCGGAACGGCACCGGGCATATTTCCGACACAGTAATGCACCACGCCTTCTTCAATGAAGACGGGATCGTCATGAGTTGTGACGTGGCTGCTCTCGCCGCAGCCGCCCTGGTCGATGGCGACGTCCACGAAGACGGCGCCGTCTTTCATTTCGGGCAGGTATTTTTTCTTGAAAAGCTTGGGAGTGGTTCCGCCGGGGATCAGGACAGATCCGATGACAAGATCTGCGTCCCTGACGACGCGCTCAATGTTGCTGTCGGTGGAGACAAGAGTCTGGACATGGGATCCGAAGAGGTTATCCAGCTCCTCAAGGCGCTTAAGGTTGATGTCCACGATGGTGACGTTGGCGCCCATACCCACTGCGATCCTGCAGGCATTCATACCCACTGTGCCGCCGCCCAGGACGACCACATTTGCCTTGGGTGTTCCGGGGACGCCCGCGAGCAGGATTCCCTCGCCGCCGAAACGCTTCTCCAGGTATTTCGCGCCCTCCTGGATGGAAAGACGTCCGGCAATCTGGCTCATCGGCGCAAGGCAGGGAAGGGAACCGTCCTTTTCCTGCATTGTCTCATATGCCACAGCCTTCACTTTTCCCGCCAGCAGGGCATCCGTCTGGGGCTTGTCCGCCGCCAGATGAAGATATGTATACAGGATCAGTCCGTCGTGGAAAAGCGGATATTCCTCTTCCAAAGGTTCTTTGACCTTGACCATCATTTCGCAGGCGCTCCACACATCTGCTGCCTTGTCGATCATAGAGGCACCCGCCTGTACATATTCCTCATCCGCAAAGCCGGAGCCTGCACCGGCGCCCTTCTCAATCAGCACTTCATGGCCCGCAGAGACATATGCGCGCACATTATCCGGAGTAAGTCCCACTCTGAATTCATTGTTTTTAATTTCTTTCACACATCCGATCTTCATGTCTGTAATATTACCTCCTTATATCCTGCCCATCGCTGGTACATTGACAAATCCCCGCTGCGCCTACGGTACGTTAGTAAATCCCGCTGTGTCTCTGCGCCTCCGCCCGGGTTCGTTAACAGATCCTCGCCGGTCTTCGGTACGTTGGCAAATCCCCGCTGCGTCTCCGTGCCTCCGCCCGGGTTCGTTAACAGATTCTCGCCGCGCCTCCGGTACATTAGCAAATCACCGCTGCGCCGCTACGCCTCCGCCCGGGTTCGTTAACAGATCCTCGCCGAGTCTTCGGTACGTTGGCAAATCCCGCTGTGCCTCCGCCCAGGTACCTCAACAGATTCTCGCCGCACCGCTGTCTATGGCAGCCTGTGCAACTGCCTTGGCAACCGCGGGGCCTACTCTGGGATCAAAAGCATAGGGAATGATATATTCGGCGTTCAGCTCTTCATCGGAAATCAGGTCTGACAGAGCCCTTGCCGCCGCCATCTTCATTTCCTCGTTGATATCACTTGCTCGGACATCAAAGGTACCGCGGAAGATTCCCGGGAAGGCCAGTACATTGTTGATCTGGTTGGGGAAATCACTTCTGCCTGTGGAGATGACCGCCGCGCCACCCGCCTTTGCGTCCTCGGGAAAAATCTCCGGAGTGGGATTGGCGCACGCAAATACGATCGCATCCCTGTTCATAGTCCTGACCATCTCTGTTGTGACTGTCCCGGGAGCGGAGACCCCTATGAAGACATCGGCGCCAACCAGCATATCAGCCAGAGAGCCTGCCTTTTTCTCAAGGTTTGTGACCAGTGCCATCTCCTCCTTGATCCAGTTGAGTCCCTCTCGGCCTTCGTAGATCGCTCCCTTGCGGTCGCACATTGTGATGTGCTTAAATCCCGCAGAAAGAAGGAGCTTTACGATCGCGATGGCAGCTGCGCCTGCGCCGGAGGTGACTACCCTGACATCCTCTTTTTTCTTGCCGACCACCTTGAGGGCGTTTGTCAGTCCCGCGAGGGTGATCACAGCTGTGCCGTGCTGATCATCGTGGAAAATCGGAATATCGGTGCACTCCTTGAGCTTTCTCTCAATCTCGAAACAGCGGGGAGCCGCTATATCCTCCAGGTTAATCCCTCCGAAAGAGCCGGAGATCAGCGCGACAGTTCTGACAAACTCATCGACATCTTTGGTCTTGACGCAGAGCGGGAAGGCATCCACATCGCCGAAAGATTTGAACAGGACACACTTGCCTTCCATGACAGGCATACCTGCTTCGGGACCGATATCGCCAAGACCCAGCACCGCGGAACCGTCCGTGATGACAGCACATATATTATGCCTTCTGGTCAGTTCATAAGATTTATCAATATCCTTCTGGATTTCCAGACAGGGCTGTGCGACACCGGGTGTATACGCCAGGGACAGATCCTCTTTTGTTTTGACCGGAACACGGGAGACAACCTCGATTTTGCCTTTCCATTCTCCGTGCAGTCTCAGAGACTCCTCTGCATAATTCATTAAAATTCCTCCTGTTTTTCTGCTTGTGCCGGCCGTCCCGGGGCACGCCCGCTCTTACTGATCATTCTGATCATGCTGATCACACTGACAGCCCAGCCTCCAAAAAGGATAAGCGTCGCCTCGCGGGGCTTGCCCGCGGAGTTTTCGCGCGTATCCCGCGACTGTCAGCTGAAGTCACAGGTATTTACGCGATAAAGATTCAAAAAATGCTTATCCGGTATAATATCTCATCAGTTCCCATAAGCATTTTACATTCTTATGCCAAAAATGCCAATCATAAAACGCTGCCTGCTCACACGAAAAGCGTAACCCCCGGAAGTGCCGCCCGGACACATAATAAAGCGTAAATACCGTTAGTGCTGTCTGGCCACACCACTGCCACCGGTCAGGCTGCTCAGCGACCAGAGGTCGCTGATGACAAAAGGTCACGCATGCCGCGAAAGTGCAAAGCGACGGAGACACCCGCAGAGAAAAAGGTCACTCATGTTACGAAAATGCAAAGCGACATACAGGTTCCAGGATCAGAAGATCACCACTGCCGCTCAGGCTGCTCAGCGATCGGTGGCCGCTGATGACAAAAGGTCACTCATCCCGCGAAAATGCAAAGCGACGGAGACGCCCAAAGAGAAAAAGGTCACCACTGCCGCTCAGGCTGCTCAGCGACCAGAGGCCGCTGATGACTAAAGGTCACTCATCCCGCGAAAGTGCAAAGCGACGGAGACGCCCAAAGAGAAAAAGTTCACTAATAGACATGCCCAAAGAGAAAAAGTTCACGCCCATGTGTGAAGTCTGTCTCTTGCACAATAAAAAAACCGGCCAAAGCCGGTTTTTTTTATTGTGCTATTGTTATTGTTCTATTCGATTGTTCTATTCGATTGCTCTATTTTATTGTGCTGTTTTGCTGTGTTGTTTTGTTGTGTTGGGTTATTGTGTTAATTGAACGTTGTTCGCTTAATGAGACCGCCCCGTCGTTCCGAATGCCCATTTCCACAATTACATTTGAAAGAAGCAGCGGGGATTCCCCCTCATAGGAAAATCAGTGGGGAAAATCACCGGAGAGAATAACCGGGAAAAATCCCCGGGGAGAATCAGGGTGGAGGGTCAGATGCCTGCGATGAATCTATCAAAGGCCGCGTTTCCG
>ODAI013552347.1_pt1 | contig 11899 bp, 10 predicted proteins | sample 1539321 | NCBI WGS metagenome assembly ODAI01 (sample SAMN02144231, study PRJEB22623) | gut metagenome | biome: sheep rumen | host: Ovis aries | place: New Zealand
ACGTTTGTGCTGTGAACGTTACGATGTGGACCTTGTTGGTGGCAACATTGGAAGCAGCCGGTCGGGGATGGTGCTGACAGTTACGGCAATAGGCGAGGCCGATGAAGGCAAGATAACATACCGGAACGGTGCCAAATGCCACGACCTGATTTGCGTGAGCGGTGATCTTGGCAGTGCCTATTCGGGACTGCTTGTCTTGGAACGTGAAAAGGTCACGTACCAGGCAAATCCAAATTTCCAGCCGGACCTCGATTCGTACGATTACGTACTTGAGCGTTTTCTGAAGCCGGAGCCGCGTATTGATATAGTTAAGGTACTCGACGAGAAAGGTGTTGTGCCGACTTCGATGATAGACGTGAGTGACGGACTTGCTTCTGAACTGCTTCATATCTGTAAAGAGTCGGAATGCGGTTGCGAGGTGTACGAAGAACGTATACCTATCGACTATCAGACCACGCGAGTATGCAGCGAGATGAGCAACAATATGTTGCCTGTTTCGAATGCCTTGAATGGCGGTGGCGACTACGAACTGCTGTTCACGATAGACCAAAAGGACTACGAGAAGGTGAAGGATATGGAAGGCGTCCACATAATCGGGCATATTACTGAAAAAGGAGCGCCAGCTGTCATGGTGACACCTCAGAACAGCACGATAACATTAGTGGCACAGGGCTTCAGAGAAAGATGATTCTTATTGAAGAATATGATTGCCAACAGAGTATTTGATTTGGAGAATAATCGGAAATGGAATTAGATACATTCAAGCATAAACGTTGGCGTACTGAAATGGTACAGAAACTTGCCGATAAGGGCATTGACGACAGAAATGTTCTCGATGCTCTTGTTTGTGTTCCGCGGCACCTGTTTTTGGAGACGATGTTGGACTATATGGCATACGAGGACAAAGCGTTGCCTATCAGCTGCGGACAGACGATATCGCAACCGTCGACGGTGGCGTTCCAGAGCCAGTTGCTGGGTGCCTCGCCAAGGATGAAGGTACTCGAAGTCGGCACCGGTAGCGGATATCAGACAGCAGTTCTCTGTGCGATGGGTTTGACGGTATATACTGTTGAACGTCAGAAAGAACTTTATGACGAGACGATAAAGCGACTTTCGGAACTTGGGTACAAAGCCAAGTGTTTTCTTGGCGACGGCTATGCCGGACTGCCCGAGTTTGCACCTTTCGACAGGGTGCTCGTGACTTGTGGGGCTCCACAGATACCAGAGGCCCTTCTGAGACAACTGAAACCGGGAGGCGTTATGGTTATTCCTGTGGGCAACGGACGTCAGGAGATGCTGCACATAGTGAAACAGAGTGAGGATATCAGAGACATAAAAGTGCAGAAATTTGGTGACTGCAAATTTGTTCCGATGCTTGAAAAATTGAATTACTGATAATTGAGGTCTTTTGCTATCGCAGAAGCCAGTGCTGCTTTGAAAGCTTTGACGATGTAAAGATGAGACCGGTGTGAAAGAGGTCGACAGAAAGAGTGACGCGAGGATCGGCGACGAGATGCGACCATTCAGCTTCGCGGATTTTGTTGCGGTGAGGTTGTCGCACGAGCCCGATGCAGTTGCCGTCGGGGGTTCGCAGGAGGTCGTCGAGAGACCACTCGCCAAGGCTGATATCTGTGGCACGGTAGTGGTCAGAGATTTTGAAGAGAATCTGTGCATAACGGTCTCTGCTATCGATGCCATGCGTTGACGCAAAGCGGCGGTCCAGTCGTGGAGCAACAACATTGGAGTAGAGGTCGAAGAGGAAGGGCGACTGGATAGAGTATTGAGTCTTAGCTTTTAATATGAATCCGAATCTGTTCAAAGGATGAATTGATTTTATTGCAAAAATAACTAATTATTTATGATAAAGAAAAAAGGTCTGTGTTTTTTCATGTCTGTCATGATGGCTGCCACGCTTGTTTCGTGCGGTGGCAGCGATTCGTATACGCCTAAACCCCAGGGATATATGCGCATTGACTTGCCTGATCACAAATACTGGCTGGTTGATCCCCTGCCTCTTGCCGACACGCTGATATGGCAGGGTGACACTATGGTTGCTATTTCGCACGATAAGCCTTTCCACACTTTCCCAATCATTTTCGAGGCTAACCAGTGTGCCGAGGTGGGGGAGAAGGGCGCTCCCAAAGGAGTGACATGGATAGACATCACCTATCCGCAGTGGGACGGCATTATATTCCTTACATACAAAAAGATAAACAGTCTTTCCGACTTGGCTGCTGAAGTCGACACCTCCTATCAGTTGCTGTCCAAGCATTTCGGCTTCTCGTCGGGAGTGGACGAACGCCAGTTTGTAAATAATACAGACCATGTGTATGCTACTACTTATCGGCTTCAGGGTCAGAATGTAGCATCGACATTCCAGTTCTGGGCCACGGACAGCGTAAGCCGGTTCCTGCGCGGGTCGCTCTACATAGACTGTGTTCCGAACAACGACTCGTTGGCTCCTGTTCTTGAGTACCTGCAGGAAGATATGGTGCATTTGGTTGAAACTTTAAAATGGAGAAAATGAAGAAAACGATAGGAATTTTTGTAACCCTTTGGGTTTTGACATCGTGTTTCGGATATGCGATTGCGCAAAAGGCAGATGTGTCTCAATTTGAAGGGAAATGGTGGCTCGGAATGATAGAAGAGGCGAATTTGCCTATAAACCTTACTTTTTCGGAGAACGCTCCGGTTCTGTACAGCCCGCTGCAGAGTGACAAGCCGATGAAGGCCACAAAATGGAGTTTCGAGAAGGATACGCTACGCATCAACCATAGCGCGACGGGTGTCCGCCTTACATTGGTGTGGAACTCCGGAACGAATATATTTACAGGTGTTTTCCGTCAGGGACTGCTGAAAAGCCAGATGGTTCTCGAACCGACCGACACGATGTTTGCTCTTGTACGGCCTCAAACGCCACAAGCACCGTTCCCATATTCGGAACGCGATGTTGTCATAGAGCGCAAAAAGGCAGATGTGACTTTGGCAGGAACACTGACCGTGCCAGAAGGTAAAGGTCCGTTCCCGGCAGTTGTGCTTGTGAGTGGCAGTGGTCAGCAGAATCGTGACGAGGAACTGATGGGGCATAAGCCTTTTCTTGTTCTTGCTGACTTTTTGTCTCGTCGTGGAATAGCGGGTCTGAGGTATGACGACAGGGGTGTGGGTGGTTCGAAAGGTGCGGTGAACGATGCCACAACACTGGATTTTGCCGACGATGCGGAGGCGGTGTTCGAGTTTCTGCGCAAACAAAAGAATATTGACCCGAAGTGTGTAGGCATTGTGGGCCACAGCGAGGGTGGCTTGATTGCTCCAATCGTGGCGTCGAGGAACAAGAAGGTGGCCTTCATAGTAATGATGGCCGGGCAGGGGACTACGGGTGCAGATGTGCTGCTGCAGCAGAACGAACGATTGTTTGAACTGAACGGTGTTCCGAAAGAGGTCATCGATGTAAGACTTGACGTAATGAACAGTTTTTTCAAAGCTATTGATACCGTTGCTTTGGATGATTACAATAAGGTGTTGAATACAATTGCTGACGAAAAATGCAAGGATATGACTTCTGAACAGCGAAAGATGGTGTTCCTTCGCAAAGGAGATCTCATGGGTTTGTCCATGCAAATGCAGATGGCATGGATGCGCTGTTTCGTGAAGCTTGACAGCCGTGACTATCTGCGCAAAGTGCGTTGCCCAATTCTTGCCTTGGGAGGTGACCGTGACTGCCAGGTATTGCCTGTAAACTTGGACGGAATCGACAATGCAACCGGTGGTCGTGCCCGCATAAGACTGCTGGCAGGTTTGAACCATCTTTTCCAACATTGCGAAACTGGAGCGACGAGTGAATATATGAGGATAGAGGAGACCATGGCACGCGAGGCGATGGAAGAAGTCTCCTCATTCGTCAAGGAGCAATACAAGGATTGAGGGTCTCCTTATATAAAAAATGAAGATGAGTTTTTGTGGATGTCATTATTTTTTGACTATCTTTGCAAATGAATTATAAAACCATATAACAATGAAAAAGATTTTAACTTGCTTGTTTGCAGTTTCTTTGCTTGCGTTCACATCGTGTGAAAAGAATAATGAAAACGAAGAACAACCTCGTCCGACCGACTATGCCGCCGCATTTATAGGTACATACGACGTTACGATTAACGCCAGCATGACACTGCCGATAATAGGAGAAACTCCGGTCCCGCTGCCTTCGATGGAAGCTGTATGCGAACGCAAAGGTGATGGCAACGAGGTGACCCTTACAATGTCAAACCGCACAATCGAAGGCTATGCAAACGCCTCTGGATTACATGTTGATCCATTTATTGCCCAGCAAAACATTGCGGGCTACGATCTTTCTATCACCGTTACGGTGCCTGTCGTTGCAGCCCCAACAGACGGTGTCATTAGTGGAACGGCAACGCTGAGTGCAAGTCTGGCAGGTGTTGCAATACCTGGTACGGCCGAGTACTCGGCAGTCAAAAGGAACTGAAACAAGTCTAGGAAAACTATATAGAGATGTACATTGTAACCGGTGCGACTGGGTTTATCGGGTCCAATCTGATTGCAGAGATGCAGAGTCGTGGCTATGAGGAGATTGTAGTTGTCGACTGGTTTGGCTGTGACGCCAAGTGGAAGAATGTAGCTAAACGCGGAGCCCTGCGGTTTGTGATGCCCGAACAGCTAAGCAGTTTTTTGGATAAAAACGCCAAGAAGATTAAAGGAATATTTCATCTCGGAGCCATATCGTCGACCACAGAAACCAACGTGGATACCATTGTCGCCAACAATTTCCAGCTTACGGTTGATTTATACGAGTTTTGCCGTATGCATGGTATACGCATGGTATACGCTTCTTCAGCTGCTACGTATGGAGCTGGAGAACATGGCTTTGTGGATAATGACGATTTGTCGTTCCTCAGCAGTTTGCGTCCGCTGAATCCGTATGGCTGGAGCAAAAACGCTGTGGATAAATTCATTGCTTCCGACTCGTGTTTCGATTATAAAGGAACGGGCGTTGTGGGCTTGAAGTTCTTCAATGTATATGGTCCTAACGAATACCACAAAGGGATGCAGATGAGCGTGATGCGTCATTTCTGCAGACAATTTAAGGAAACAGGCAAGGTAAGGCTCTTCAAGTCTTACCGTGAGGACTGTGCAGACGGAGAACAGCGTCGCGATTTCGTATGGGTGGGCGATTGTGTGGATGTAATGCTCTGGATGATGGAACACAACGAAGCAAGAGGCCTTTTCAATGTCGGAACTGGCAGCGCTGCATCGTACAACACTGTCGCTCGCAGTGTAGCAGAAAGAATGGGGGTGAAAGCTGAAATAGAGTACATCGATATGCCTGACTCTGTCAGAAACCAGTATCAGTATTTCACAGAGGCTGACCTTACCAAACTGCGTAGCGTCGGCTATGACAGAGCGATGACCGGTGTGCCTGACGGTGTGGCAGAATATGTGGGCTGCTATCTGTCGCAGCAGGATAACTACAGATAGATTATAGCAGGTATGCCCACGTCCACGTGGGCATACCTCGTTTTTACCTCTTTAAACATTAGGGTGCGTCAGAAGGATGGGGGCATGTGTTTGCCGTTGCACCTGCAAAACTCCGACAGGAGGATGGCGGTGGCGGTGGCGGCGTTGAGCGATTCGCATGTTCCGCCGATATTGGGGATGGTAAGTCGTGTGTCGACGAGCGAGGCGACGGCTGCAGATATCCCCCGGCCTTCGTTGCCGACAACAAGGATGGCGGGCGTCGTAAGGCTTGAATGGTAGATGCTGTCGCCGTCGAGGAGCGCACCATAGACAGGTGTGCCTTTCTTTTTTTCGGCGGAGATATAGTCGACGAGGTCGCAATAGTCAATACGTGTGCGGAATATGGCTCCCATGGTGGCTTGAACAACTTTGGGGTTGTAGCATGACACCGTGTCGCGGCTGCAGACGACGTGACGAATGCCGTACCCGTCGGCGGAGCGGGGTATTGTGCCCAGATTGCCGGGGTCCTGCAGTCGGTCGAGGGCGAGTGTCAGCTGGCTGGCGTTGCTGGCTGGCGCGACGGCATGGCGTTCGACGAGCATCCACACTTTGTTGGGAGTGCGCTGATTGCTGAGGCGCTCCAGCTGGTCGTCGGTCACTTCTGTAATCTCGCACCCTCTCTGTTCAAGTCTTCCGGCCATACTTCTGCCCTCCGCCGTTGACAAAAAGTCGTTTGTCATGCAGACTGTGCGGATGGTGAAGTCCGACGCTACAGCCTCGGTGCAGAGTTTGACACCCTCAACGACAAAGAGCCCCTCTTCGTCGCAGCGTTTCTGCTGCCGGTAGGCGGCAAGATTCTTCAGTTGGTTTTTCGATAGGAGGTTCATTACTTATATAACGCCTCTTTATCATTTTTGTTGTAACGGCGTTAAAATTTAGGGAACTAATGCAATAGTTCCCTAAATGTTTCTGCGGGTCGATGATGTAAAGTGTCAGTTCCTATTTTACCACCACGCATTTTCGGGCCTGAGCGTTGGCGGGTTTGACGATGTACACTCCAGTGGCAGGGACTGGCATCGTGATGCTGCCTTGACTGCTGACCATGGTGTGTATCAGACGTCCGCGGATGTCGTAGACGCTCACTGCGCCATTGCAGTTCTCCACCACCACTGCACCGTTGCGTGCATAGACACGCATGGGGTCATGAACAGGTGGGGCGCCTATTTCGTTGGTTGACTTGAAGTGGGCTGTCAGCAGGAGGGTCTCGCCGTCGCCCGGCTGCACCACATACGGGTTGTCTGTGCTGCCGTCGCTCCAGTGGTCGAAGACATAGCCGCTGGCGGCATGCGCACTCACTACGGAAACGTGTTCGTCACAGGAAGACGTATCAGTCATCTCCACTGTGCCGTGTGTTTCGTCCTCCGATTTTACCCTTACCACAAACGGCATATAAATGAAGTTGCTGAACGTCGGCCAGTTGACGCTGTATGTATAGCCTCGTCCGCAGGGAACGCAGACAGGAATGTCGGGTCTGCACGATGCGAACGGAGATGATACACCGTTGGGGGGAGAATAGGACATGCATGCCAGCATTTCGATGTTAGGGCACTGCGCAAAGGCGTTGCTTATTTGTGTGATGCTTTGTGGCAGCACGACCTCGCGCAGGCTGTCGCAGCCGTCAAAGCTTTTGCTGCCAATGACAGAAACCCTACTGCCGAAATGGATGGTGCAGAGGCGAGTGCATCCTCTGAAAGCCCAGGAACCTATAATTGTCACGCTGTCGCCAACAAATACTTTCTCAAGACTTGTACACCCCTCAAAAGCCGATATGCCTATCTGCTGCACCGAATTCGGAATCGCAATGTTCCTCAGCGAGGGGCAGTCGATACACATGTCTGTGGGGATGTTTCTGACACTGCTGCCGAGAGTCAATTCTTCAAGCACAGGGCAATCCGCAAATATCCTCGGCTCCGGGTACGCCAAGTTATAATAAACCCTGCGCAAGTTCTGGCAGTATGCGAAATTCAGGTTGGCCAGCATGGGGTCTCTGCCGTCGACGGATATCTCCTCCACCATTGTTCCCACAAAAGCCCTGGGCGATATTGTGTCGACTGTAGCGGGGTAGGCAATATCCGTGGTGCTGCAGGCGGCATGCACAAGATGCCTCATCGTGCTGTCGGCATAGCACCAGCCGTCGGCATTGTAGGCGTTGCAGAAGGCGGCACCCCACGGTGCACCGGTGGCAGAGCCTTGGTAGTCCACATTGGCAACCATGAAAAAGGCATTCTCGTCTATCATCGTCACTGTCTGCGGAATCTCTACCGTTCCGAGACTGTAACAGGCTGCAAAGGCTCTGTAGCCGATTCTTTTCAGTGTGGGCGGAAAAATGACAGACGCCAGTTTCCTGTCCGATGCGAAAGCCTCGGCGCCAATCTCACGCACCGTGAGTGCAGCACCGTCGCAGGAGACTGTCATTGGGATTTCAAGGTCGATGTATGGGCTGGCACTCGATATGGAGTCGCTCCTGCCTGTAACAACTGCGTAGCCGTCAACGATTTCATAGTTAAGCAGGTCTCCAGACGGCGAGACTTCAGAGAAACTCTGGGCATATGCCGCCAGCGGTGCAAAAAAAACTATCAGCGAAATAAATATCTTTGTTTTCATGGGTTTGGTAACGACTAAAATAATGAGAAAAAGTTTGTTGTCACTTATAGAAACCACTAATGATTCTTTTTCGAACACAAATTGCACGAATCGAACGAATGCCGGTTTCTTGCAGGCTTCTCAGTTCTTCACAAAAGTCTGTGTGCCCGACTGCCCGTCGTGTGTCAGGCGAATGACATAGTGGCCGTGCGGCAGCGGCGCGGTGGCTATCTCGGCCTGCGGGCCGGCGAAGTCTACAGACATTATGCGACGTCCGTTGCCGTCGTAGATGTCGGCATGGTGGTGTCCGTCAGCGCCGGTGGCTACAGTGATGTTGCCTGTGGTGGGGTTGGGCGATAGGCTGAACTTGAGCGTCTGCGGCATGCTGACACCTTCTTGTCCGCCTCCTGCTTCCAGTTTGATGAACAGCGCCATGAAAGAGGAGTCTTGTGTCACTGTAATATGGCGCGGGTTGGTCCAGTAGCCGTCGCTCCACATGTCGAATATGCAGCTGTCGGCTGGGGTGGCTGTCAGTACCGTCATGTCGCCCTCATAGTAAATTCCGCCGCCGTCGACAGTACCCAGCTCGCTGTCGGCAGACACAACAGTGATGGAGTATTGTGGTTTCTCGACGAAATAGGCTGTGAACGAGGTGTCCTGTGTCACATATATGGTGCGCGGATTGTCGGTGTTGCCGTCGTTCCAGTGCGAGAAGCGGAAGCCGTGTGCCGGCACGGCAGTAATGGTTGCGGGCTGGTTCTCGGGGTATGGCCCTCCTCCAACAACGACTCCCGTTTCATCGTTGGCGGACAGGACTTCAAGCATATAGTGCTCCGCCAGTGTGAAGTATGCCGTGAACGATGTGTCGCCGTAGGGGTGGATGATTCGCGGGTTGTCGGTGCTGCCGTCGTTCCAGTGCAGGAACCTGTAGCCGAAGGCGGGCACGGCGGTAATGGTGTCGTACCAGCCTATGGGGTAGCGTCCGCCGCCAATTGCCTCGCCGTGTATGGCGGAGTCGACATCCACATCAATATTCAGCTGGTCGACAATGGGTAGATACATTCCATAGTAGTTGTTGGGCCAGGGGCAGTGCCAGCCCACGCCACCGGTATATATCGCACAATGGCCGCGTGTAAGATCCCATAACGGAGAGTCTTCTGCAATCGGACGCGGGCAGTCGTCATCCCATACTCCCTTGTCGGGATGCACCTCTCTTCTAATGTGTACATGTGCTGTGGGGATATACTCGGAAAAGTTTATGAGGTAGTAACCCTGTACAGAGTCGTATACGGGAACATTGCTGCGATCTGTGCCTTGAATATAGAAGTCCGTATCAACATATACGGGGTTTTCGAAATAGCACTCGTAAGCATAAAAATACTGCGTGACCGGCGCTAAGCCTCCCTGCTCCACCGGCATCCAGTGGGGCTTTACCGTATCCCAGCGCACAGAATCCAACAGCTGCAGGTCTATTGTGACGGCCCACGGGGTAGGAGTGCCGGTCCACGAGGAGTCCTTCATCGTTAGCTGGTATAGGTAAAGGTGTTCGGGCAGTTTCGTCGGTTGTACAAACGGTATGTGGCCTGCATAAGGGTCCACCAGTGCAACAAGGCCTCTCACAAGCATGGGCTGGTTGGCATACCCCCATATTGCAACGGGGCCACCGGCAGAAGTAGTCAAGTATGTTTCGTACCAGCAGCTGTCGGTTACTCCGTACATCGGCACCTGGTCGTACCATTCGGTATAGTAGTATTTTTCATATCTGGATGGTATTGTGTCGCAATCCGTACATGGTATTAGCGACTGTGCCGCAGCGGTATAGCAGTATACAGACAATATGACAAGAACAAGGTTTTTTGCAAGTGTTTTCATAATATTTTATATTTAATATTTTTTTCTAATTGTTTCCTATGCAGTTTTGCTCCAATGAAAGACGATATGGCGCAAAGCCGAGAAATGATACCGGGTATTTATGAGAATCGTACGGTAACCTCATCGTAATTTGTAACGGTAACGAGGAACCATTATTGCCTATTTCTGACGGCAGTGCATTATCTTTATCCTTTTGGGCACAATCATCATTGCTGTATCCGTTAGTGGGCATTTCATAGTTCATGAGAAAAAAAGGCTCTTGGCTAACAGTTGAAGTAAGTCCCCATAGCAGGCTTTCCGTATTGTTGTTGAAATAAGGTGTTGCTGACTGATGGTACTTGTTTAGTGTTGTAATTGTATTTACCGGTATTGAACATTCTCCCACATTCCATGTGTTTATCCGAGTTGTTGAATATGATTGGTTGTCGTTTGACACAAGTGTGGCTGTAAATTTATTGTGCGGCAAATAGATTAGTTCCCTCAATCGGGTATCATCTGTCTTTTCGTATGCACCTTCGGCACATGAACTTTCATTGCCATTGTTCAGTATATCGAACTTGTATGTAAGTATACCGCCTAAGTTCAGCGAAGTGACATTTAGTGCAATAGCGTATCGGTTTTCAAAAATATTGCAGAGTCGAAGAGAATCGTTAAAAACGATTGAATAGCTATCATCCGTCTTATCCCCGCATATTGTCAACGCATCCCAGTCCATGTGTTTGATTGTGCTGTTAAGTTGGCGACCTCCAAGATATCTCCATGTCTCTTTTATGCTGTGTCTGGTAATCACATCATGATTATTGTTTTTGTATCGCGAAACGGTTACAGTATAATTGTTTGTTCCTGTAACATCGCAGAGTATCTCGTTACTGCTTGTGTTATATCGCAGGTTGTTGTCCCATAGAATGGTGTCGTTATAGTCGGGGTAGAATTTTGCTCTTACAAAACAAGGGTGTACCCCTACAGTGTCTTCAATGCCAATCATGTCAAGCACTGCGTTGTCCCAAAAAGCAGAACCATTCAGATAATAGCAGTACCCCTCGGCATAGCATGTCATGCGATATAATGATGCCATACCCTCTACATCACGCACTTTTGCCGTTGCACTGGTGGGTGCGGAGGGGTCTATATCTGCTGCAATGGCGTCCGGCATGGCAAAGAAGCCTGCAAAGCCGGTGCTGTCGATAATAGTGTATACGTATCCTGGCTCGTTGCCTATTGTGTAACCATATGCTTCTCCTACATAAGTGTATCTTGTTCCGCAGAAACAGCAGAAATCCACCGATTGGGTTGTGTCGCTTTTTCTGCGCAGTGTTACAAAGCGTACATCGTGAACATTGTAGCCGAAAGGCAGCCGAAAAAGATGGGTAAGGGTGCCTGTATTGGTTTTCTGAATATAGAATGAGGAATATGTGATTATGTGTGGCGGATTAACTCCGCCAGGGTCTTCCCCATAGTCCATCACAATATTATAGTCGGAATTGTAGTTTCTGACGACTGTCTCATAAGACCTATAGGAAATGCCTATACTAGGCTGAACGATGCCTGGTCCTTGTGCTATAGTATAAAATATAGCAGTGAGAAATAATAAGAAAAATACAGTTCTTTTCATTTAAGGGTTTGATAATTTTTTTTGGTTTCTTACGTTACCCTTGCAGGGTATCCTTATGGTGCCTCGGATGCCGGAGGGGCGGGTTGGCGCGGAGAGGACTGGCAGACCCCCTGTGCCGCACCTCCCGCCGGAGGCATCCTTCATCTTTCATGGCCCTAACCCGCATCGGCACCGGACATGCGGGAGGGCTCGTTAAAGGTCATATCTGTTCCTTTTTGTTGTAACGGGCGTCGGATTACAAATCATAAGCGGTCGAAAGATTTATTAGGTGCCGAGGATACGCCGTCTCGAATCTTATAG
>ODAI014074153.1_pt1 | contig 11899 bp, 6 predicted proteins | sample 1539321 | NCBI WGS metagenome assembly ODAI01 (sample SAMN02144231, study PRJEB22623) | gut metagenome | biome: sheep rumen | host: Ovis aries | place: New Zealand
AGCCTTCCTTCTTGAAGCCTTCCTGGATGGCGTGGGTGATGGTCCAGCACTTCTTGCGGAGCTCGTCACCTTCGGGGCTGTCGATGATCTCCATACGCTTGATGTTGCCGATGACGAGCGGCATAGGCAGCGACTTGGCATACATCTGGGAGCGCATATTGGCGCGGAGGTAGTTGATGATGCTGTGAGGGCCTGCCACGAAACCTCCGATGGAGGCCATAGACTTCGCGAAAGCGCCGATATAGAGGTCGATGCCGTCCATCACTCCGAAGTGCTCGGAAGTGCCGCGTCCGTGCTCTCCGAGGAGGCCGAAGCCGTGGGCGTCGTCGATGAGGATACGGAAGTTGTACTTGCTCTTGAGGGCGACGATCTCGTCAAGCTTGCCGAGCGCGCCGGTCATTCCATAGACACCCTCGGTGATGAGCAGCACTCCGCCGCCGTTCTCGTCCGCCTCCTTGCAGGCGCGCGCGAGAACCTTCTCGCAGTCGGCCATATTGTTGTGGCGGTACTTGTACTTGCTGCCGATATGGAGGCGGATGCCGTCCAGCAGGCAGGCGTGGCACTCGGCGTCATAGACAATGACGTCGTGGCGTGCGGTGAGCGCATCGATGGTGGACACGATGCCCTGATATCCGAAGTTGTAGAGGAAAGCGTCCTCCTTCTTCTCGAACTCGGCGAACTTGCGCTCGAGGGCCTCGTGATAACGGGTATGGCCGGTCATCATACGGGCGCCCATAGGATAGGCAAGGCCCCACTTGGCGGCAGCTTCGGCATCAGCCTTGCGCACCTCGGGGTGGTTGGCCAGGCCGAGGTAATTGTTGAGGCTCCAGTTGAGCACCGGAATGCCGTTGAACATCATGTGGGGGCCGAGCTCTCCCTCAAGCCTGGGATACATGTAATAGCCGAAGCCCTGCTCGAAATACTGGCCGATAGGACCGGCGGAACCGGTTTCTATCCTGTCAAAGATATCAGAATACATTGTGGATGATATTATTCAATTATGCGTCTATGTTTGCGTAATGCGCGTTCTCTTCGATGAACTGGCGGCGGGGCGGCACGTCGTCGCCCATGAGCATAGAGAAGGTCCTCTCCGCCTCGGCCGCATTCTCGATCGTAATCTTGCGCAGGCGCCTGCGGGAAGGGTCCATCGTGGTGTCCCAGAGCTGCTGGTCGCTCATCTCACCGAGACCTTTGTACCTCTGGACGGTAACTCCCTTGTCGGTTCCGCGGCCAAGCCTCTGCGTGGCCTCGGACCTCTGTTCGTCGGTCCAGCAATAGATCTCCTCCTTGCCCTTCTTCACGAGATAGAGCGGAGGTGTGGCCAGATAGACGTAACCGTTCTTGATGAGGTCGAACATGTACCTGAAGAAGAAGGTGAGGATGAGGCAGGCGATATGGCTTCCGTCCACATCGGCATCGGTCATGATGATGACCTTGTGGTAGCGGAGACGGCTGAGGTCCATCCTCTTCTCTCCGTTCTCGTCCTCCTTGGCCACGGTCACGCCGAGCGCGGTGTAAATGTTGCGGATCTCCTGGGATTCGAAAGCCCGGTCTCCGGCGGCCTTCTCCACATTCAGGATCTTTCCCCTCAAGGGAAGGATGGCCTGGATGCGGCGGTCGCGGCCCTGCTTGGCGGTGCCGCCTGCGGAATCTCCCTCAACAAGGAAGAGTTCGCATTTCTCTGGATCGGATTCGGAGCAGTCCGCAAGCTTTCCGGGCATTCCGGCTCCTGTCATGGCTGTCTTGCGCTGGACCATCTCGCGGGCCTTGCGGGCCGCATTGCGGGCAGTTGCAGCGAGGACTATCTTCTCGATGATGAGCTTGCCTTCTTTGGGATGCTCCTCGAGATACTGGTCCATGGCGGCGGCCGTAGCCTGGGAAACAGCCGAGGTCACCTCACTGTTGCCAAGCTTCGTCTTGGTCTGGCCCTCGAACTGCGGTTCGGCCACCTTTACGGAAATCACCGCCGTGAGACCTTCCCTGAAGTCCTGGGGATCAAGGTCTCCCTTGTACTTGGCCAGGAGGTTGTTCTTGTCGGCATAGTTGCGCAGGGACCTGGAAAGGCCCATCTTGAAGCCCTGGAGATGGGTTCCTCCTTCGATGGTGTTGATGTTGTTCACATACGAGTATATCTTCTCCTGGTAGCCTGTATTGTACTGCAGGGCTATGTCGATGGGGATTATCTTGTCGGAATTGACGCACACCGGCTCGGGGATGAGCTGCTCCGCACCGGCGTCGAGATAGTCGATGAACTCGCGGAGACCGTCCTTCGAGTAGAATACGTCGCTCCTGTATACCTGTTTCCCGGTAGGCTTCGACTCTCCGTTCTCATTCTGGACATATTCGTCCACGAGGTCCCTCTTGTCCGTAAGGGTAAGTTTTACTCCCTTGTTGAGGAAGGAAAGCTCACGGAGCCTGGCGGCGAGGGTGTCATACTTGTAGACAATGGACTGGGTGAATATGGTGGCATCGGGATGGAAAGTGATGATGGTACCTGTGTCGGAGCACTCACCGACGACCTCCACTCCCGTAATGGGCTTGCCCTTGGAGTATTTCTGGACATAGACCTTTCCCTCCCTGTGGACCTCGGCGACAAGGATGTCGGACAAGGCGTTCACGCAGGAGACACCCACTCCGTGGAGGCCTCCGGAAACCTTGTAGTTGTCCTTGTTGAACTTTCCTCCCGCATGGAGGACGGTCATAACGACCTCGAGGGCGGAACGGTGCTCCTTTGGATGCATGTCCGTCGGGATGCCTCGGCCGTTATCCTTCACGGATATCGAATTATCCTCCAGGATGGTCACGTCGATGGCGCTGCAGAAACCAGCCATCGCCTCATCGATACCGTTGTCAACCACCTCATACACAAGATGGTGCAATCCCCTCTCCCCTACATCGCCGATGTACATCGAGGGCCTTTTGCGGACAGCCTCCAGACCTTCCAGCACCTGTATGCTGCTGGCGGAATACTGTTCCTCCGCCTTGATCATTTCTTCGTTGTCTATCATATATATTACTTAAAACTCACAAAGATACTAAATTCCTTACAAATTCAGGGCGATTCCAGCCGTGGCGTTCACCCCGCTTTCCGTATAAAGCGGATGCCTCTGGATATTGGCTCCGAGAAGGTTCCCTCCGGCAATCCAGAACGAGAGCTTGCGGCTGTAGCGATAGCGCATGAATACCCCGAGATCGACGAATCCAGGAATCTTGAATTCTCCGTCTGTGAAGGCCTTCGCCCCACCTTTGCGGGCGGAAGAGATGTCGGCCCTGGCACCGAAGAGCAGCCTTCCGTTCCAGTCGTACGCAAAATGCAGGTTCGCCTTAAGGGCTGCCGGTTCAAAGACATTCGGAGTGGAAGCCGCATCGAGGTCGGTAGCCCTCAGGAGAAGGTCGCCGCCGAATTCATACCCCTCCGATCTCCAGAGGGCTGAGGCATTGAAGGAGAACATCCCGTAGTCTTTATACGCAACCCCGCCCAGAAGGACAGGGAAAGGGAGGGTATTTACAAGGTCCACGGCATCCAGGAGGCCGTTCCCGATGACCGAGTATCCAGCTGAGAGATCGAAGCTCAGGGTGGACTTCACGGAACCCCTGACACCGAGACGGGCATTTATCCGTTCGACGCTGTTGTCAAGAAGGGGGCCGTAGGAATGTCCGAAAGAAGGATCGAACCAATGGTTGCCGGCGATGACGGAAGAATAGGAATTTATGTCTCCCTTGCCGTCGACCTTTCCATAGACGTTGAGGACCCCGGGGACAGCCTCATATACAGCCGACACCGCGGGATATATGATCTGGCTGCCCTGCTGGTGGTTTTTCAGCAATTCTTCGGGACGGTCATCCCCGCCCATGAACGTCTCCAGCCTCACCCCGAGGTCGGCCCTCCAGCGGTTCCCGGAGAGAACGTATTTCGGAGTGACCGCGAGGAGGCCGGTATTGGACTTGAAAGCCTTCCTGTAGGTTGCGACCTGGGCGTCCAGGTCCACGAGGATGCGGTGGCCGTCGAGTATCTCGGAGCCGACGGTGGCATCCAGAGACAGTTCGTTGCCGCCCAGGGGATCGGCAAGCAGGGTGCCGTAATGGCGGGAATCGAAACCGTCGGAGAACAGCCTGAAGGAGAATCCGGCGTCATAGCTGAACTTTCCGGTATCATGTTCGTTGCTCTTCAGCCTGGCTCCCAGGTCGAATGCATGGAAGTTCCTGGTTACCAGGGTATCCTTCGTGCCTATGCCGTAGTAGCCCACCCCGAACGAGAGGGTTGAGTTCCTGAAGTCATAGCCTCCGCTGACTCCCGCCCTGTTCAGCATGTCATGCCCCTTGTGGGTGTCGGGCATCGAGGCGTTGGATGTCGGCAGGATGCCGTTCAGGTTTCCCGAAGGGGACACTTTCCCGGCCTTGAGGGTATAGACATTATCCGATACGGAAGGCCAGACGTTACGGTAGTTCCCGAAATAGGAACCATGGTTGAAATAGACGCTGAGATGGAAGGGGCCCGACATCCTGGGAGTGAATACCACTTCGGCATCGGGATGGAGGGAATAGCCCGCTCCGAGGCGGGCGTAGAGCTGGTTGGCGGCGGCGGGGCCGTCGTCGGGCTTCATTATGACTAGGTAGGGCCTGAACTCGTACGAACCCTTGTAGGGGTTGTCGAATACGGAATAATCGAAATCCAGCTTGAGGCTGGTCAGGGAATCGGGAACCTGCATGGGGACATCCTCCTTGAGAAGTCCCACAGGCTTGCCCTCATAGGTCCTGTCCACCTCCACGGTGGGGTTCAGGTTCTGCCCGGAAAGGGCCTGGGATATCGTCAGGGCCGCGCCCAGGACGACGGATGTCAGTATGATGTTTCTTTTCATTCCGCGGAAAGTTTCTGGAGTTTCTCAAGTCTCATGTTCACGTTGTCCAGCACATCGTCTTCCATTCCGGAAGGGCTGTAGCCGTTCTTGACGCTCTCGAAGGTGGCCCTGGCCTGCCTGACGTTATCCTTCTCCATGAAGGTGTCTCCCAGAACGATGAAGGACTTGGCGAGCCAGTAGGATTGATTGGGGGCCGCTTCGGCGAATTTGTACACCCTGGACTCGACCTCGTCGAAGAGGCCCTGGTCGTAGATGTCCTGGATTATCATGTACGATGCCTCGGCACCTTCGTCGGTCTTGGGATTCGCGCTCAGGGAACGGAGAATCTCGAAGGCACGGTCGCGGTCGCTCGTAGCGAGGTAGGACTTGGCCTTGACATATTCGGCAAGACGGGACTCGTCGGCTGTGGTGGAACCGTCTGATATCACCCTGTCGGCGCAGGAGAGGGCCCTGTCATACTGGCGGGCTCCGAATGCCGAGCGCATCATGCCCACAGCAGCGGCATGCCTGTTCTTCGCCATCTTGGCGGAGGAAAGGAGGGTGTTGTAGCCGTCATATGCGTCATTGAATTTCTCCATCCCGTAGGACAGGGTGGCGAAATTCAGGCTCGCCATCTCAAGGAAGGAAGCCTTTTCTCCGGCCTCCATCACCTTGCGGTACCAGTCGCAGGCCTGCTCCTTCTTGCCCATGTTCCTGTAGCACTCCGCCATATAGAACCAAGCCTGGGGGACATCGGCGCCGGAGGGATATTTCGAAAGGTAGCTCTCGATGGAGGAAACCGCCTTGGCGTAATTGCCGGAAAGGTACATCTGCTCCGCGGCATTGAACCACATGGCCTCCTTCTCGTCCTCTGTCTTGCCGGCCGTCGCCCCGACCCTGTCCGCATAGTTCAGGTATTCATCCGTCTGGCCCTTGGTCTGGTAGATGGACTCGATGGCGAGGAGGGCGTCATTGTAATACTCGCTCTTGGGCATGTTCTCCACCACCTGTTTGTAGCACCCGAGGGCCTCGTCATAACGCTTGCCATTCCTTGCGATCATTCCGAGCTCGATAAGGGCACGCGCAGCGTAAGACTCCTCCTTCGCATTGTTTTTCAGGTTGTTGAAACATTCGATGGCCTTTTTCTCATCCTTCAGGGCAACGTAAGAGCGGCCCAGTTCATAGACCGCATCACCCCAATAGGGAGAGTCGCTGCTGAAACCGTTCACATTGGAAAGGGCCGCCGCCTTCTTCTTATTGTCACCGAGAAGGCCCCAGGCAAGGCCGGTCTTGTAATACGGATAGACGTCGGTATCGGCCCCGTACTTGTCAATGGCCGTCTGGTAGAGGGCGATGGCGTTCTTGTAATCCCTGCGGATGAAGTCGCAGTCAGCCCTGCGCACGGCGGCATCGGAGCCGTACATGGGGGAACGCGAGGAAAGGTAATTGTCGAACCACTTGGCTGCCGACTCATAGTCTTCCTTCTGGAAATAACTGTAAGCCAGATTATAAGGAAGGAGCTTACCTTCAGCATGCCTGTCCAGGGCGGAGAGGTTGAACAGCTCGGTGAAGGTTTCCACCGCATTGTCGTATTTCTCGTCCCAGTAGTAGGAGTTGCCGAGCCAGTAGCGGGCCAGCTGGTTGAAAGGATCGTTCTTGTCGGAATAGAATGTGGCCGCCCTCAAACACGGGACCGCATCCCTCCACGAACCGTTGCCGATAAGCTGGTTGGCCCTGAGATAGTTGGCCTTCATATAATTGCTCCTCTGCTCGGCATCCAGCTCGTCGATATTGTCATAGGCCGCAACGGCTCCGGCGTAGTCGTGGTTGTATAGGCAGGCAAGGGCCTGGTAGGAATATATCCTGTCCCCTTTCTTCTTCGAAGAATATTTTGCGATATAGTCGTCAAATGCAGAGGCGTCGTGGTTGAGGTCGAAGGCCAGCTTGGCATAATTGAAAAGGGCGTCTTCCTGGATGTCCGGGTCGTAGGACTGCGCCGCGGCGGCCTTGAAAGCATCCATGGCCGCGACCTTGTTCTTCGTCTGGATGTACGAGTAACCAAGATGGTAGTTGGCTATCTGGCCGAGGGAATCGGTGCGGCTGGACATCCTGGAATAATTCTCCACAGCGCCCTTGTAATCCCCGGTGGCGTACAGCACGGATCCGGCATAGAAATAATCGGACCTGGTTGCCGCCCCGGAGACGGCGTTCCTGTCATAATACGCCCTCGCGGCGTCGTTGTTGCCGAGGACGAGGTAGGACTCGGAGATTATCCTGGCAAGATGGGGCTTCCTCTCCGCAGGCACGGCCTCGTAAAGGGCAGGACCGTTGTCCGTCACATACTTGTAGTCCTTGTCCATGAAGCGGCACTCGAGGATATAGTAGTTGGACATTTCCTCGAACCTGGGGTCTTTGGCGCTCTGGATGAACCACTGCTCGGCGGAGTCGAAATCCTTCCGGGCATAGTCGATGTACCCGAGTCCGTAACGGGAAGGGGCGGTGAAATCACTGAAAGGCATCTGGAGCACCCTGGTGAACCCTTCTTCAGCCGGCTCCATCCTGTCCAGGGCGAATTCGGAATATGCCTTGCGGAACACGAAACCGGCCACGTCTCCCGAAGCCACCGTCTCTTCAGGGACAGCCGCGAACTCCTTCGACGCCCCTTCATAGTCTTCCTTTTCGAAGAGATTCATCCCGTGACGGTAGCGGATCCTGGGGATCAGCGCCGACGCGGGGTAATCTTTCGCATACTGGTCCATGAGGGTCTCATAGCCTTCGGAGCCCATGGTAACGGCGCACAGCACGCTCCATCCCTTGGCCTCGGGGTCTCCCCCTTTCTTTGCATCGATACTCTCAAAAATAGTACGGGCCCTCTCATACATGCCGTTCGCATAAAGGTTTACGGCCTGATAGAAATCTTTCTTACCGTCATCAGCAAGGGCATTCCCCCCACCCGAGGCAAGGATGACCGCAACGGCCAGGACCAATGATTTTATATCCATAGAAAACAATTTTTTCCAACATTAAATATAATTCACAAATTTAATGAAAAATTACCTATTTTTGCATAAAACGAGGGTGAAAAATCACCGAAAAAACAGCCATGGAAAAAGAATTATTGATATCCTTCAAGGACGCCGACATAATGAACGGCGAAAGCGTCGTCCTCTACTCCGTGGACATCGACATCCACAGCGGGGATTTCGTCTATATCGTAGGAAAAGTCGGTACCGGAAAGACGTCGATCATCAGGACCATGACTGCGGAAAACCGCCTTGAAAAAGGCGAGGCCTTCGTCTGCGGATACAACCTCAAGACACTGAAACCTAAGGAAATACCCTTCCTGCGCCGCAAGCTCGGAGTGGTCTTCCAGGATTTCCAGCTGCTCATGGACCGCACGGTCAGCGAGAACCTTGAATTCGTCCTCAAGGCAACCGGCTGGAAAGACAGGGAGGCCATAGACAAGAGGATACACGAAGTCCTGAACGACGTGGGAATGGGAACGAAGGCCCACAAGATGCCCCACCAGCTCTCAGGAGGCGAGCAGCAGAGGATCGCCATCGCCAGGGCCCTGCTCAACCATCCCAAGGTGATAATTGCCGACGAACCCACCGGCAACCTCGACAACGAGACTGCAGACGGCATCCTCAAACTCCTGATGAGCATAAACAAGGACAACGGCACGGCAATCGTGATGGTCACCCACAACAGGAACATCTTCGAAAAATACCGCGGAAGGATCTTCGTCTGCAAGGACGAGACCTGCGAGGAGAAGAAAGCCGACGAGGTCATCGACCTCTCCCTGACGATATGACGCGGAAAGAAAGGTTCGCCCACATCCTTTCCTGGTTCCGTGACAATGTGCCCGCCCCGGAAACCGAACTCTCGTACAGCGACCCTTTCGGCCTCCTCGTGGCCGTGATCCTGTCAGCCCAATGCACCGACAGGAGGGTGAATATGGTCACCCCGGCCCTTCTGGAGCGTTTCCCCACCCCGGAGGCAATGGCCTCAGCCTCGTTCGAAGAACTGTTCCCCTATGTGAAGTCGGTTTCCTATCCCAACAGCAAGACCAGGCACCTGATCGATATGGCTTCTATGCTGGTCGCAGATTTCGGATCTCAGGTCCCTTCCGACATTGACGCCCTTATGACACTTCCCGGAGTAGGCCGCAAGACGGCCAACGTCATCGCCTCGATAGTGTATGACAAGCCGGTCATTGCCGTGGACACCCACGTATTCAGGGTTTCGCACAGGACGGGCCTCTCGGACGGAAAGACTCCGGAGGCCGTGGAGAGGGATCTGGAAAGGCATATTCCCGTGGAAGACAGGGCTCGCTCCCACCACTGGCTGATACTGCACGGACGCTACATCTGCACCGCCCGGTCGCCGAAATGCCAATCCTGCGGCCTCGCTCCCTGGTGCCGTTACTTCGGGCAGAAATAGCTCTTACCTCGACACATAGAGAAGGGTCTGCAAAGGCTCAAGGACGACGGGAAGCGAATGTCCCCCGTTGCAGGCTATGGTTTCGATATGGGAAATCTCCCCGCTGTCAGGATCGAGAACGCTCCAGCGTCCATCTGCCGATACTCCCATAGCACCTTCATAACGCTTGTCGGAAGAGTTGAGCACCAGATAGATATCCCTGCCTTTGCGGGAGAACTTGCCATAGACCAGCATAGGATCCGAAGGCGCGAACCTTTCTATGCATGAAATCTCATTAAGGACATCCTGAGGATTGATCCCTGTGGAAGCGTTCACCACGGTTCCCCCGGAACTGCGGAAACTTTCCACCAGGGCATCGACCTTCTCAGGCAGGACTATCGCCTCAGGAAGGACCAGGGCATCGAAACTGTGGGAGCCGATGATTATCCTGCCATCCTTCACGGAGGCATCCTGGAGCACCAGATAGTCGGCGAAAACGAAAGGAATCTGAGCCTGCGTGAGAGCGCGGCCCGCATCGCGGAACGAACCGATCACCGTCTTCATCACGGAACTCTGGTTTCTCTCGTCCATTAGTGGTTCCTTTTCAGGCAGAAATTCCCTCTGAAGATCATATGCAGGATAGTACAGGAGCACGTCCTTGACTATTTCGGCCTCCCTCACGATGGAGTTGATACGGCCGACGAATTCGCAATAATCCTTGTATTCTGCCGAAGAACGGTAAGGAAACGCGGGAGCATAATTATCACCGTAAAAAAGATTGAACTCAGTGACTCCCCCGGCCATCTGGCAGGTTGCGGTCCCCTTCATTGCCTCCACCGTGGCGGGTCCGCCTCCATAAAGGGTCTGCTCGTGGTCGCTGATCTCGGTAAAGACACGCCTTTTACCGTCAAGATAGGCGGCGGACTCCGGGAAGGCCGCGTGAATCCATCCTTCCCTGTTCCATACAGTGGGATCGGTGTTCAGCATATCCAATCCGGGGATATCGAGTCCCCTTTGAGTCAGCAGCATATTCCCATAGAGAGGAGTGTGGCGGACTATCGTCTGCTCACTGAGGAAATGACCGGAAGAGAGGGTTCCCGCATTTGCACACCACTTCTCTATGATATCGCAATAATTGCTCCTGAAATGCTCTCCCATCAGTTCCCAGTAACGCTGACGGACTACCTTGTCACCCTCTCCGTCACCTCCAAAGAGAGATTCTACAGGAAGTTCTTCTCCATATCTCTCCTTATAATCAGCATCTATTCCTTTGGTCCAGGGCAGCATTGGAAGCAGTTTCTTGTCGGGATCGGGCCTGTCCTGCATCAACACATTGCTGCGGGCGACTTCGGGAATGAGGCCGAGGTTGACACCCAAGTATGAGGGCTCGTCGGTGAAGAATGCCTCTATGTGAGAGAACAGCCCGTCTCCCAGATGGTCACGTAAGGCCTGATGTGTTACTTCGATGAAAGTCCTTACCGCCTGCTCGTTGCCAGGATCCGGATAGCGACGCTGGGCCGCATAGTTGTTGCAGGCGTGGGTATATTCGTATGATTCACGGACATAATACCTCTCCCCTTCCGTCTTGGATTCGTCATACACCAGCTCCAGTGCCTCCAGCGACGGATCCACCTCCAAAACCCTTCCTCCTGCGGAAAGGCTGGGATACCCGTCCTCGTCGTAGAACCAGACACGCAATCCACCCTCTACCGCCAGGCGGACCCCATCCGCCAGGAGAGCCCACTCTCCCTCATCCTTGAGATAATCCTTGCCGGTGTAGCTGAGCACCACTCCCCCGACACCGCAGGAATCCTTAAGATATGAAAGATAATCTCTTCCACGCAGTTCCCCGTTGCGGGTAACACCCATTTGGGACATAATGATCTTCAACGGTCGGTATTCCGCGGGTATTTCCGACCAGTCTTTCTGCCATTCCCTGGGGATGTCCCTGCTGCACGAAGCCAGGGCGACCGCTGCAAGGACAAAGAACAATACTGAAGAACGTTTCATGTTATAAGATGATTGTTTTATTGGCACGCGAAGTGAGACCAGCCTGATTGACATTCTCCACGCAGATATGGGCCTTCTTGCCAAGAGGTACTGGCAACCGGACTTCCATCCGGGGAGGATCTGCGGGCATAGTATTGTCTCCGTTGGTATGGAAAGACTGATACTCCCCGCTTTCCGGTATTCTCGCCACTGCCTTTCCGTCAATGTAGACATTGAAACAGGAGATGCCGGATTCAGCATCCGCTTCCGCATTCCATTTTACGACAAGGGAATCGCCTTCCACCCTGGCCGCAATGCCGCGCGGCTGTGGAGGAGCCGTCCTGTCAAGGACGTCGTTGGTCGTAGCGAATTCTTTCCATGCCCTGGCCGAAGCCTCATCCGGAAAACGGCAGAAACCGGTTTTGACTCCAGAAAATCCTCTTTCAGGGAAAACTTCGAAAGTAAGGGTGTCCCCGAGCCATGTATGAGACGGGTCTACATCACCTAACCTTCCTTCTTTTACTGGCAATCTCTCTCGAAGGGCACTCTCGAAAAACGGAAGCATCATATGGCGCAACTTGGTGTAATTGTGATTCTCACCGATATTGCATACGATTGACACCGGGGCGTCTTCAGCACGGAGTTTTGCG
>ODAI011951599.1_pt1 | contig 11898 bp, 7 predicted proteins | sample 1539321 | NCBI WGS metagenome assembly ODAI01 (sample SAMN02144231, study PRJEB22623) | gut metagenome | biome: sheep rumen | host: Ovis aries | place: New Zealand
ATTTTTCGCAAGACAAGGCGGAGGACGCGGCAAGGCTGGCGCCTTGCAAGGACGACAACGCAGTATTGTGAAAAATAGACCGCAAAGATTGGCTGCTTTTTATTAGGTATTAGTATATAATGATTCTTTTGCCGAAAACGCAGGGTTCGGTCAAGACCGAACCCTGCGATTAGCTTTATATGATTTTATACAGCTTGAAAAAGCTTAAATTGTTTCGAAATCCGCGGCCGGGGTATCGTCGCTTATAAGCTCGGGCTTGGTGCTTTCAAGCTCAACCTTTGCGTAGCGCTGCATGCCGGTACCTGCCGGGATAAGCTTACCTATGATAACGTTTTCCTTAAGACCTACCAGCGGGTCGACCTTGCCCTTGATTGCGGCGTCTGTGAGAACCCTTGTTGTCTCCTGGAAGGAAGCCGCGGACATGAAGCTGTCCGTTGCCAGCGCAGCCTTTGTGATACCGAGGAGAAGCTGTGTAAAGGTTGCTTCACGCAAATCGGTTTCGCCTGCGGCAATGCGCTTTTTAATCAGCTCGTTTTCATAGAGCACGTCGTTTTTATCGTAGGTCTGACCTGACAGGAAGCTTGTGCTGCCCGCGTCGTCAACCTTAACCTTACGCATCATTTGGCGTACAATTACCTCTATGTGCTTATCGTTGATTTCAACACCCTGCAGACGGTAGGTACTTTGAACCTCGGAAATAAGGTAGTTCATTACCGCTTCGGGACCGAGAATGTCAAGAATGTCGTGCGGATTAACGGCGCCGTCGGTGATTTTTTCACCCTTCTTAATTTCCTGACCTTCGGCAACCTTTACGCGGAAGCCGAACGGTATAAGATACGCCTTTTCTTCGCTTGTTTCCTTGTTATAAACAACGGCATGACGCGCGTTTTTGATTTCCTCAAAACGAACCTCACCGTCAATTTCACTGATGATTGCAAGGCTTTTGGGCTTTCTTGCCTCAAACAGCTCCTCAACACGGGGAAGACCCTGCGTGATATCCTCAGCGGAAGCAACGCCGCCGGTGTGGAAGGTTCTCATTGTGAGCTGTGTACCCGGTTCACCGATTGACTGAGCCGCGATAATACCTACGGCTTCACCGACGGTAACCGGCTGACGGTTGGCAAGGTTCGCGCCGTAGCACTTGCGGCAGGCGCCGTGTTTTGCGCGGCAGGAAAGTACGGAACGGATTTTTACGCTTTGCGCGCCGGAGTCAACGATGATGTCCGCTTCACGGTCACCCATCATAACGTCCTTTGAAACCAAAACGTTGCCGTTTTCATCGCAGAAATCTTCAAGCAGGTAGCGTCCGATAAGACGTTCGTGCAGGCTTTCAATAACGTTTGATTCGCCCGCCTTGATGTCAAAGATTTCAAGACCTTCGTGTGTACCGCAGTCCTCGTCACGGATAATAACCTCCTGAGATACGTCTACAAGACGACGCGTGAGGTAACCGGAGTCGGCGGTACGGAGCGCGGTATCGGCAAGACCTTTACGCGCGCCTCGGGAAGAAATAAAGTATTCCAAAATGTTCAGACCTTCACGATAGTTAGCTCTGATAGGAATTTCAATTGTTTTACCCGAGGTATTTGCGATAAGTCCGCGCATACCGGCAAGCTGACGAATCTGGCTCATGCTGCCGCGGGCGCCGGAGTCAGCCATCATGAAGATTGGGTTGTAACGGTCAAGGTTGCGCTGCAGAGCCGCGGTAACGTCGTCGGTTGCCTTTGCCCAGATGTTGAGGATTTCCTCGTAACGTTCTTCCTCACTGCGCAGACCCATCATGTATTCGTCGCGGATAGAGTCAACCTCTTCCTCCGCTTTTGCGATGATTTCCTTCTTTTCGGGCGGAATAACCGCGTCGCATACGGCAACGGTCAGCGCGCCGATTGTTGAATATTTATAACCCTGCGCCTTGATGTTGTCAAGCAGTTCGCTTGTGCGCGCGGCGCCGTGCTTCTTGATTGAAGCGTCAATAATCCTTTTAAGTCCTGATTTGCCGACAAGGAAGTCAACCTCGAACTTAAGCTTGTTTTCGGGAATGCTTCTGTCAACAAAGCCCAAATCCTGCGGAATCGGATTATTGAAAATAATTTTACCGATTGTTGTATCTACAATTGCGGTTTCAAGTCTGCCGTCAATTACCTCTTCACGGCGAACCTTGATTTTGGAGTGAAGCTCAATAACGCCTGTCTGGTACGCCATCATAACCTCGTCCACGTTGCGGAACACCTTGCCTTCGCCCTTTTCGCCGTCCTTGTCAAGGGTGAGGTAGTACGAACCGAGAATCATATCCTGGGTAGGTACGGCAACCGGCTGGCCGTCCGAGGGCTTAAGCAGGTTGCCGGCGGCAAGCATAAGGAAGCGTGCCTCAGCCTGAGCTTCGGCTGAAAGCGGTACATGAACCGCCATCTGGTCGCCGTCGAAGTCGGCGTTGAACGCGGTACATACCAACGGATGGAGCTTAATCGCCCTGCCTTCAACAAGCACGGGCTCAAACGCCTGAATACCGAGGCGGTGGAGCGTAGGAGCACGGTTGAGCATTACGGGATGTCCCTTAATTACAACCTCCAGCGCGTCCCAAACGTTTTCCTTGGCGCGCTCGACGGCTTTTCTTGCGGACTTGATGTTTTGTTCCGCCTTGGTTTCAACAAGACGTTTCATTACAAACGGCTTGAACAGCTCGAGAGCCATTTCCTTTGGCAGACCGCACTGATACATCTTAAGCTCGGGGCCTACTACGATAACGGAACGTCCGGAGTAGTCTACACGCTTACCGAGAAGGTTTTGACGGAAGCGTCCCTGCTTACCCTTAAGCATGTCTGAAAGCGACTTAAGCGCGCGGTTGTTGGGACCTGTTACGGGTCTGCCGCGTCTGCCGTTGTCAATAAGCGCGTCTACGGATTCCTGAAGCATGCGCTTTTCATTGCGTATAATGATTTCGGGAGCGTTGAGCTCCAAAAGCTTTTTAAGACGGTTGTTGCGGTTTATTACACGACGGTAAAGGTCGTTTAAGTCCGATGTGGCGAAGCGGCCGCCGTCAAGCTGAACCATAGGACGAATGTCCGGCGGAATTACGGGAACGACGTCAAGAATCATCCATTCGGGGCGGTTGCCCGAAAGACGGAAGCTTTCAACAACGTCAAGGCGCTTTTAGATGCGTATACGCTTTTGACCGGAGGCTGCGTCAAGTTCCTCCTTAAGCTGAGCCGCGAGAGAATCAAGGTCGATTTCCGCAAGAAGCTCCTTGATTGACTCGGCGCCCATGCCCGCCTTAAAGTCGTCCTCATATTTTTCGCGCATGTCGTTATATTCTGTTTCGCTGAGACACTGATACTTTGAAAGGTCGCGGCAGTCGCCGGGATCGGTAACAATGTACTGCGAGAAGTAAAGTACGTTTTCAAGCACCTTCGGGGAAATATCAAGCATAAGCGCGATACGCGAAGGAATGCCCTTGAAGTACCAGATATGTGAAACGGGAGCGGCAAGCTCAATGTGACCCATACGTTCGCGTCTTACCTTTGAACGGGTAACCTCAACGCCGCAGCGGTCGCAGATTTTGCCCTTAAAACGGATTCTTTTGTACTTTCCGCAGTGACATTCCCAGTCCTTGGTGGGTCCGAAAATGCGCTCGCAGAAAAGTCCCTCGCGTTCGGGCTTAAGTGTTCTGTAGTTGATGGTTTCGGGCTTTTTTACCTCGCCGTAAGACCATGCTCTTATCTGTTCGGGGGAAGCAAGACCGATTTTAATTGAATCAAAAATATTGTTGTCTATCATTTTACTTCCTCCTTATATTTCGTCTGAGCCGAAGTCGTCAAAGTCAAACAGAATGTCATCGTCGTCGGACTCCTCGTCGGCAAGGCTGTCGTCAAACATGTTGCCTTCCTCGCCGCCTTCGTCAAGGGTGTAGCCGTCCATAGAGGTCATTACGCTGTCCTCGTCAAACTCGGTTGAAGCCGCGTCGGCAAGGTTTTCGTCCTCTTCAAACTTCTGCTTAATGTCAATTTCCTCGCCGTCAACGTCAAGTACTCTGACGTCAAGCGACAGCGACTGAAGCTCCTTGATAAGTACGCGGAAGGATTCGGGAATTCCGGGAGCGGGGATGTTTTGACCCTTTACGATTGCCTCGTAAGTCTTTACACGTCCGACAACGTCGTCCGACTTGACGGTCAAAATTTCCTGAAGGGTGTACGCCGCGCCGTATGCCTCAAGAGCCCAAACTTCCATTTCACCGAAACGCTGACCGCCGAACTGAGCTTTACCGCCCAGAGGCTGCTGTGTAACAAGTGAATACGGGCCTGTGCTTCTTGCATGGATTTTTTCGTCAACAAGGTGATGCAGCTTAAGGTAATACATGTAGCCTACGGTTACGGGGTTATCAAAGCGTTCGCCCGTGCGTCCGTCAATAAGCCATGTCTTGCCGTCCTCGCTGTAGCCCGCGTCCTTAAGAGCGGCAAAAATATCCTGCTCGTGAGCGCCGTCAAATACCGGCGTCATTATTTTCCAGCCAAGCGCCTTTGCCGCGTAGCCGAGGTGAACCTCAAGCACCTGACCGATGTTCATACGAGAAGGTACGCCGAGGGGGTTGAGCACGATGTCAAGCGGCGTGCCGTCGGGCAGGAAGGGCATATCCTCGACAGGGAGAATACGCGAAACAACACCCTTGTTTCCGTGACGTCCCGCCATTTTGTCGCCCACGCTGATTTTGCGCTTGAGCGCAAGGTAAACCCTTACAACCTTGTTTACGCCGGGCTGCAGCTCGTTGCGGCTGTCGGCTCTGGTGAACACCTTTACATCAACAACCGTGCCGCATTCGCCGTGCGGTACGCGCAGGGAGGTGTCTCTTACCTCTCTTGCCTTTTCGCCGAAGATTGCGCGAAGCAGTCTTTCCTCGGCTGTCAGCTCGGTTTCACCCTTGGGAGTAACCTTGCCGACCAAAATGTCGCCTGCCTTGACTTCGGAACCGATTTGGATAATGCCGTCCTCGTCAAGGTATTTGAGCATATCCTCACCGACGTTGGGGATATCTCTTGTAATTTCTTCCGGGCCGAGCTTTGTATCTCTTGCCTCGGTGTCAAATTCTTCTATATGAATTGATGTGTAAACATCGTCGCGAACGATTTTTTCGTTGAGAAGTACGGCGTCCTCGTAGTTATAACCTTCCCAGGTCATGAAGCCGATGAGGGCGTTTTTACCGAGTGCGATTTCACCGTTGTCGGTTGCGGGACCGTCGGCAAGAACCTCGCCCTTCCTGACGCGCTGACCTCTTTCCACAATCGGGCGCTGGTTAAAGCATGTGCCCTGGTTTGAGCGCAGGAACTTGATAACCTCAAAGTCCTGTACCCTGCCGCTGTCGTACTGAACGCGGATATTGCGCGCGTCAACGCTCATTACAATACCGTCTTCCTCAGCAAGAATACATACGCCGGAGTCTGTGCCCGCCTTGTATTCCATACCCGTACCTACAATCGGAGCCTCACTTTTAAGAAGCGGAACTGCCTGACGCTGCATGTTCGCGCCCATGAGGGCACGGTTCGCGTCGTCATTTTCAAGGAACGGAATCATTGCGGTTGCGACAGACACAACCATTTTAGGCGATACGTCCATGTAGTCAAAGCGGTTTGCCGGAAGCTCCACGAATTCGTCGCGGAAACGTCCTACTACCCTTGAATTTACAAATCTGTGGTTTTCGTCAAGCGGTTCGTTAGCCTGGGCAACATAATAGTTGTCTTCCATGTCGGCGGTCATATAAACAACTTCGTCGGTGACGACGCCGGTTTCCTTGTCAATTTTGCGGAACGGAGCCTCAACAAAACCGTATTTATTTATCTTCGCGAAGGACGCGAGGTATGAAATCAAGCCGATGTTGGGACCTTCGGGGGTTTCGATAGGACACATACGGCCGTAGTGTGTGTAGTGTACGTCACGAACCTCAAATCCGGCGCGGTCACGTGAAAGACCGCCGGGACCGAGGGCCGACAGACGGCGCTTGTGAGTAAGCTCGGCAAGCGGGTTTGTCTGATCCATGAACTGTGACAGCGGCGAGGAACCGAAAAATTCCTTGATTGCCGCGGTAACGGGTCTGATGTTGATAAGGGTGTTGGGCGAAAGCGAATCCATGTCCTGAGACTGGGTTGTCATTCTTTCGCGGACAACTCTTTCAAGTCTTGAAAAACCGATTCTGAACTGATTTTGAAGCAGCTCGCCTACGCAGCGGATACGTCTGTTGCCGAGGTTATCGATATCGTCGGTGTTGCCTACGCCGTGCGCAAGGCAGTTGAGATAGTTGATTGTGGCAAAAATATCCTCAACGGTGATGCAGTTGGGAACAAGCTCGTTAGCGCGTTCGCGGAGCATATCCTTAAGCTCTTCCTCGTTTTGGGCTGTGTCAAGGATTTCGCAAAGAATGTCAAAGCGGACGTTCTCCTTGATTTCACATTCGGCTTCCGCGTCAAAATCAACGTAGCGGGAGATGTCAACCATGCCGTTGGAAATAACCTTGACAATCGTTTCGTCATCGCCCTTGACATAAGCCACGGTAACGCCGGCGTTCTCGATTTCAAGAGCCTTCTCCTTCGAGATTTTCTCGTCGCGAAGCGCCATAACCTCGCCTGTGCGGGGATTGGCTACAGGTTCGGTGAGAACACGGTTTGCGATTCGGTTGGCGATGCCGAGCTTTTTATTATATTTATATCTGCCTACCCTTGACATATCGTAACGGTTTTCGTCAAAGAACAGGTTGTTTATGTGCGTCTGGGCGCTGTCAACCGTGGGAGGTTCGGAAGGACGGAGCTTTTTGTAAACCTCAATCAAGCCCTCCTCGATGTTGTGAGCCTGATCCTTCTCGATAGTCGCCTTCATTCTTTCGTCGTCGCCGAAGAAATCAAGAATTTCGGCGTCGGTGCCAAGCCCGAGAGCTCTGATAAACGAGGTAACGGGGAGCTTTCTGTTCTTGTCGATGCGAACATAGAACACGTCGTTTACGTCGGTTTCATACTCAAGCCACGCGCCGCGGTTAGGAATGACGGTTGTAGAGTAAAGCTCCTTACCTGTTTTGTCGTGATCCATCTTGTAGTAAACGCCGGGGCTGCGGACGAGCTGTGAAACGATAACGCGCTCCGCGCCGTTTATAACAAAGGTTCCGCTTGCGGTCATAAGCGGAAAATCACCCATGAACACATTGCTTTCCTTGATTTCGCCGGTGCTCTTGTTAAGAAGGCGGGCTGTAACCCTGAGCGCCGCCGAATATGTGGCGTCGCGAACCTTACACTCAATTACGCTGTAGTTGGGATGATCCACGTCAAGCGTGTAATCGATAAAATCAAGTACAAGGTTGTCCTGATAATCGGTGATACCCGAAACATCCTTGAACACATCCTTAAGTCCCTCTTCAAGGAACCATTTGTAGGACGCTTTCTGCACCTCAATGAGGTTGGGCATATCGATAACTTCTTCGATTTTGCCAAAGCTCATTCTTTCGGTGTTGCCAAGCTTTACGGGTTTGACATTTACCATAGGCGTATCACTCCTTAAATATTTTCATCTTTCATCAAACGGAATATGATGTAAAATCAGCCGCGAAAAATTTGTATAAAAAACATCTTGACAGGAAAATTGTTTTGTGATAATATCCCCTTATCAAATGAGGTTTTTTTCAATAAATTTGTCGGCTTTCGGTACATATCCCCATTATGGTACATTTTACTATTTTATACCCCCGAAGGGAAGTTGTCAAGAGGATTTTCCAAAGTTTTTACATTTTTTTAATACTTTTTTAATTGTTAGTGCTTCAAAGGAATTTTTGACCTTTGAAGCTTTAATTTCAGGCAAAAAGAAACACGCGGCAGCGTTGGCAATTTTTATCTCGCCTCGCAGTGTCGCAAACTGTCCTCGCGGCTCTGCGCCGAAAAATTATTTACGCGAAACGCCGGCTTTTCGGGTACGCCGGATGTCGGGTACGCGAAATAAAAAACATTGACAAAGCAGGGACATAAGGGTAAAATTGAAAAAAGAAGCCGCGATGAAGGAGCTGAGATAATGGAAGCAAATTTTTATTTGGAAATAGCCGGATTTATTCTGAATCTGTTGCTGCTTACTTACTATATCATATATATGATTGCGGAAATCCGTATACTTGAAAAGGAAGGCGAAAAGGGCTGGAAAGCTCTTATACCTATATATAATTTCTATGTTACCTACAGAATCGAGGGCGTGTTTGTTCCATGGTTTTATTTCGCGGCAAGCTGCACAATACTGGAATTCATTGAGGATATTCTTAAGATTTGTTCGGTTCACATGCCCGTTTGGCTTGAAATAATATTTGCCGCGGCAAATCTGCTGATGCTGATTACCGAAAGCGTTTTTTCGGTGCACCTGGGAAGGTCGTTCGGAAAAAGCACGGCGTTCAAGGCGGGACTTGTGATTTTGCCGCAGATTTTTTACCCGATATTGGCTTTTGGCAAGTCAAAATTTATTCACCGTAAGCAAGGAGCGGAAGATGCCGGTTTATCGTATAGCGCAACTAAACATTAATATAAATCCGCTGTATCCTCAGACCGCAAAGCGGCTTGAGCCGTTTTTGAGCGGTTCGGCAAAGGCGGACTTTGACGCGTCGGCGAATTACGCGGAAATTGCGGAGTATGTTTCAAAGCAGGAACCGCCGTGCGCGGAATACCTTGCCGAAGGCGCGATTATTCTTACCAAAATTTGCAAAACCGTTTTATCACGGTTTGACGGCTGCTTTTTTCATTCCTCAAGCCTGATGATGGACGGTAAAGCGTATGTTTTTACCGCGCTGAGCGGTACGGGCAAGTCAACGCATACCGCGCTTTGGCGAAAAAAATTCGGCGGCAGGGTTACGATGATTAACGACGACAAACCGCTGATACGCAAAATTGACGGCAAATATTTGGTTTGCTCAACGCCGTGGATGGGCAAGTCCGAAATCGGAACAAATATTGACGTGCCTGTTAAGGCAATTTACGTGCTTGAACGAGGAACAACCAACAAAGCCGAGCGCGTAAGCGTTTCAAGGGTGTTCAGGCAGCTGCTTGAAGCAACGCTTTTACCGGAAAATCCCGAGGATATGAAAAAGCTGCTTGGGCTTTTTGACGGGCTGTTTTCAAGTGTTCCGCTGTTTCTTTTGAGCTGCAACACGGACGTACAGGCCGCTCAGGTTGCCTATGACGCGGCAAACAAGGAGTAAGGTATATGAATATTGAACACGTTGTATCCGTAGAAAACATGCGCCAAAGCGACGCGCATACAATTGAAAGCGGAATCACCTCCGCTGAGCTTATGCACCGCGCCGCCGAAGGTATTTTTAAGGCGGCAAGGTTTGCGGGCAAGGTTGCCGTTGTGTGCGGTTCCGGCAACAACGGCGGCGACGGCTACGCGCTGGCGTGCATACTGTGCGAAAACGGATTTACGCCCACGATTTTCCGCACAAGCGGCAAATTTTCCAAGGACGGACTTTTTTACTACAAAACAGCGTTGTCTTTGGGAGCGGCGGAGGAAAACCTGAATGTTCCCAATCCGTTTACGGGCTTTGATATTGTAGTTGACTGCATACTCGGCACGGGCTTTAAGGGCGAAGTAAGCGAGGACATCGCGCGCGTGATTGACGCGATAAACGCTTGTCCGGCTTTTGTCATAAGCGCGGACATCAACAGCGGAATAAACGGCGACACGGGCGCGGCTAAGGTTGCCGTGAATTCCGACCTGACGGTTTCAATAGGTTATTTAAAGACCGGTATGTTTTTAAACGACGCTCCGTTTTACATTGACAAGCTCAGAAACGCCGACATAGGCATAAGCCTTTTGCGGGAGGAGTATAAGCTTGTGGATTACGGCATGCTTCATATGTTTGAGGGCTACGGCTCGATTGTGATGAGCGAAGAGGAGTTTTACGAGCGCTTTGCCTTTGCGCCCGGGGACGGCGGACTTGCCGAAAAGGTAATTCGGCTGAGCACCGAACAAGGCAAAATCATTGTGGTAAAAACGGAACATTCGGCGGTAATAGGCGACATTAAGTATGTTTATTTCTGCGCCGATTATATTGTTTAAGGAGCGGCTGTTATGATGAATCTGTTTCAAAGGTTTTCGGCGTTTATGCGGGGACGCTACGGCTTTGACACATTAAACAAGGTGCTTGCCGGAGCGGTGTTTGTGATTTATATCATCAACCTCTTTGTGTTCAACAACGTCGCGCACATTGTTCTTCTTGTTATTAATATACTGGTGATCGCGCTTCTGATTTTCAGAATGTTATCGCGAAACATAACCAAGCGCAGCGCGGAAAACCGGGCGTTTTTAAAGTTTTATGAGCCTTTAAAGAACCGTATAAAGTTTGCGATTCGCAGATTTAAGGACAGGAAGGATTACCGTTACCGCAAATGTCCCGCGTGCAAGGCTACGCTAAGGGTAAAGAATAAAAAAGGTACGCACACGGTGCGCTGTCCCAGGTGCAAATACGAGTTTAAGACTAAAATTTAACAATTCTTATTTTTCTTGACTTTTTAATTTTATATTGCTATACTATTTCTATTGTATGAAAGCACCGCTTTCGGAAAGGAGACCTATATGGCCAACGAAAAGATTTACGACGATATGGAAAACGAAGGCACACTTATCACCCTTGAGGACGAAGAGGGCAATGAGGTTGAGTTCGAGTTTTTGGACGTTATCGAATATGACAACGACGAGTACATTGTGCTGATTGAAAACCGTGAGGATGCCGACGAGGTTGTTATCCTTAAAATCAACGCTATTGACGAGGAAACCGAGGAATATCTCAGCATTGATGACGAGGATTTGCTTGAAAAGCTGTTTGAGTTATTCAAGAAAAAATACGACGGTGAAATCAATTTTGAATAATCGCCTAAAAGTATAACAAATAAGAAAGCACGGTTTTGACGCCGTGCTTTTTTGCGGCTCTGTAATTAATTTCGGGTAAGAAACAGAGCCTGAAAAAATAATGAAATTTTAAAAAGCAGAGCATATTTGCGCAAAATCCGCCGGAATGGAATTGTATGAAAATCAAAAACGGAGATTGCCGATATGCTCTGCGTTTATTTTAATTACTTATATATTCTTGTTAAACGTCCATGCGGTCAACCAAATCCCAAACAACATCCGAAATACTTACGTCAAGGTTCGGTTCGTCATTAGTTACCGCAAAAATATTAATGTCCTTTTCGGTGTCGCTGTAAACCATAGTCTGGTATGTGGTTATTGAACCGGAATGGAACAATCCGCTTCCCAGCATACGGATTCCGAAGCCGTAATCCTCGTCCTTGTCGTCGGTGTAGTCCGTGGACATCATTTCAACGCTTTCCTTGTTCAGAACCTCGTTTGTTTTAAACGACGTCAGCCACAAATCCATGTCGTGCGCGTTGGAAATAATGTCGCCGAGTCCCATAGTTACGCCGACGTACACTGTCTTGGGATGGACAGTCGGAGCGGCAAGATGCGGTATGTTTCTGAAATCATTTTCGTCAATAAAGGACGAATTCACCATACCCAGCGGCTTGAAAATCTTTTCGTGAACATAGTCGCTGTAGCTTTGACCTGTGACGATTTCAACAATGCGCGCCAACAGGAAATAGTTTGAATTTGAGTATTCAAAATCCGTGTCAGGTTCAAAAACCAGAGGCTGATGAAGTATCCAGTCCTCAAGCCTTTCGCGGTTTTCGGCAACGGAGTTCTTGTTGGTGATTACGTCGCGAAGCTCGCCGGTGGGAAGCTCGGTAAAGGCGTTGTCAATATATTCAACGTCGTAAAATTCCGCAATTCCCGAACGCATGTCAAGCATATGACGCAAGGTTATGTCCTTGCCGATAGTGTAACGCGGAAAATATTTTGTCACCTTGTCGTCAACACTCAGCTTTCCGTCCTGCTGCA
>ODAI014514997.1_pt1 | contig 11898 bp, 10 predicted proteins | sample 1539321 | NCBI WGS metagenome assembly ODAI01 (sample SAMN02144231, study PRJEB22623) | gut metagenome | biome: sheep rumen | host: Ovis aries | place: New Zealand
ATGAGAGACTGGGGAAGAGACTGCGTATGCCCTTCCGGAATGGATAATTTCTGCGGTCACAGATTTGACGGTCAGTACGGTGAACTTCCGTTCGGTTACGATCACAAGTATGTTTATTCTCACTTCGGTTATAACCTTAAGGCAACGGATCTTCAGGCTGCCGTAGGATGCGCGCAGATCGTTAAATTCCCTTCATTTGTGGAGAGAAGAAGACATAACTTCGACAGGCTCTATAACGGTCTTAAGGACTGTGAGGATAAACTTATCCTTCCTGTTCCCGCCGAGAATTCAAGGCCTTCGTGGTTCGGATTTATGATGACGGTCAAGGAAGGCATCGACAGGACTAAGGTCGTAAGATACATCGAAGATCACGGCGTTCAGACAAGAAACCTGTTTGCCGGGAACCTTACGAAGCACCCCTGCTTTGATGAGATGAGGCAAAGCGGCGAGGGTTACAGAGTGGTCGGTGAACTGACCAATACGGACCGCATTATGAAAGATACATTCTGGATCGGCGTATATCCCGGCATGACGGATGAGATGATCGACTACATGATCAAGACTATAAAGGAAGCGCTCGAACAATAATGGATAATACTGAACAGGCGGTCGTGAGAAACTGGTTTGACCGGTTCGTGCTCTGGTGCATGAACCTTCTGCTCAAGCCGTTCGGAAAGAAACTTGAGGGCAGTGCTGCCGACGGATTTATACAGTTCGTAAGGTTTGCCCTTGTAGGTGTCTCCAATACCGTTATCTCATATCTGATCAATGCGGCGACATTGTTCATCCTCGGAAAATACGGGTTGTTTCCCAATACCGATATCTACATCGGTAATACGGTAGCGTTTATCCTGAGCGTCCTCTGGGCCTTTATGATCAGCAATAAGTTCGTATTTAAAGAAGACGAGAGCAAGGAGAAGCGCGTATGGTGGAAGACTCTGCTCAAGACTTATGTTGCTTATGCTTTCACGGGTTTAGGTCTTTCTAATCTCATATCCCATCTGGGCGTAAACGTCTTTCATATGAGTAAATACATACCTCCGTTGATCAATCTCGTTATCGCGGTTCCGATAAACTTCGTTCTCAATAAGTTCTGGGCTTACGGACAAAAGAAAGGAAGTATGAATGAGTCAGAAGATCAGCCTGCTTGATTGTACGCTTCGTGACGGCGGATATCTCAATGACTGGCAGTTCGGTCATGACAACATGGTGTCCGTATTCGAGCGTATTGTTGATGCCGGAACAGATATCATAGAGATTGGTTTCCTCGATGAAAGAAGACCGTATGATTACGACAGGAGCATAATGCCCGACACTGACAGTGTGGGAAAGATCTACGGCGATCTCGACAGAAAGAATACCAAGGTGTTCGGAATGATCGACTTCGGTACATGCGGACTTCAGAATATCAAGCCCTGTTCCGAGAGCTTTCTTGACGGGATAAGAGTCATCTTCAAGAAGCATTTAAGAAGGGACGCTCTGCTTTTTTGCCGGGAGTTAAAGAAACTCGGATATATAGTGTTCGCCCAGCTCGTAAGCGTCACGGCATATTCGGACGATGAGCTTGCCGATCTTTGTATGCTGGCAAATGAAGCTAAGCCTGATGCGGTCTCGATGGTCGATACATACGGACTTACTCACCAGAACGATCTTAAGCATATCCTCGAGATACTCGACAGGAATCTTAATGATGATATAGCCATAGGGTATCACGGACACAATAACTTCCAGATGGGTTATGCGAACTGTCAGACTGTACTTGCTTATTCGAAGGAGACCAAAAGAGATCTTCTCGTGGACGGCACCTTGTACGGCATGGGGAAGAGTGCCGGCAATGCACCTATCGAGCTGGTTGCAATGCATATGAATAACGAATACGGAAAATCATATCAGCTAAGCCAGTACCTCGAAGCCATCGATGCCAATATCATGCAGTTTTATCAGCCTGCCACATGGGGATATAATCTTTTCTTCTTTATCGCGGCGAGCAACGACTGCCATCCCGATTACGTCAAGCAGCTTACCAATAAGCACACTTTGTCGATAAAGCAGATGAACGAGCTTCTCGGGAAGCTTCAGGGCGAGAAGAAGCTTCTTTATGACAGAGAGTATATGGAAAGACTCTATCTTGAGTATCAGGATAAAGAGATTAACGACACTTCATGCATTGAATCTCTGTCGGAAAGGTTTAAGGGAAGGACGATCCTCGTAACCGGTCCCGGAACCTCGATGAAAACACAAAGCGAAAAGGTGCTCGACTTCATACAGAAAGAAGCACCTGTGGTGATCTCGATAAACGGTGCTCCGGGGGCAGAGAAGCCTGACTATATATTTCTTACTAACAATAAGCGGTATATTCAGATGTCAACTTATCTTTCCAAGAGATCGATCCCTGTTATCGCGACATCGAATCTTACTCCCACGGATAAACCGTTCGAGTATGTGGTTAATATAAGCGAGCTTCTCGACAGATCCTCCGAATATGCCGACAACTCGCTTATGATGATACTTAAGGTTCTTATGAGAAGCGGTGTTAAAGAGGTCAATCTTGCAGGCTTCGACGGTTATTCCGGAACGGATGCCAATTACCTCGACGAGGGCAAGGAGTACGATTTTGCCAAGAAGAAGGCAGATTATCTCAATGCCTATATGTCTGAATTCATCCGTGCACATAAAGACGACATTAAGGTAAATTTCCTTACAACAACAAGGTACGATATTACATGACAAGAATAATCAGAAAATATGAAGCGGTTCTCTTTGATGTCGACGGTACACTGCTCGACACATCAGAGGGTATCGTTAAATCCGTTAGGCAGACAATTGAACACTTCGGATTCCCCGAGCTTCCCGAAGAGGATCTTCTTAAGTTTATAGGTCCTCCCATCGAGTGGTCATTCGAGGGAAGATGCGGCGTGACCAAAGACAGATTAAGTGAAGTAACGGATTATTTCAGAGATATTTACAGCAATAAAAACCTTCTTTTGGCAAAGCCTTATGACGGCATATATGAGCTTCTGGATTTCCTTAAGAAGAATGATATTCCGATAGGAATCGCAACATACAAGAAGCAGGATTATGCCGAGAAGCTTCTTTATGCGATGCATTTTAACGACTACACGGAACACATTTACGGCTCCGATTATGAAGGAAAGCTATTAAAGTCCGACATTATCAATCTTTGTATCGACTCTCTTGGCGTGTCGGATCACTCGAAGGTGCTGATGGTCGGTGATTCCAAGCACGATGCCAAAGGAGCAAAGGTCGCGGGAGCATCCTTTGCGGGCGTATCATTCGGCTTCGGCTTCGGGAAATTCGGAGGGGAAGATATAAACGAATACGATCATGTTTTCTATGCGGACAAAGCACTCGATCTGAAGAAGCTTTGGGAGGATTAAGATGAAGAAGAAGGTAGCGCATATAGTAGCGGATTTCCTCGCGGACAGAGGTGTCACCGACGTCTTTACCGTAACCGGCGGCGGTGCGATGCACTTAAACGATGCCATAGGTCACAGCAAAAGACTTAACAGCATCTATAACCATCACGAGCAGGGCTGTTCGATAGCTGCCGAGGGTTATGCGAGACTCACGGGAAAGATAGCCGCGGTGTGCGTTACATCGGGCCCCGGAGGCACCAATGCGATCACGGGCGTTATGGGAGGTTACCTCGATTCCGTTCCGATGTTTGTCGTCTCCGGCCAGGTAAAAAGAGAGACTACAACATGGTCCGTGCCGGATCTTCACTTAAGGCAGCTCGGAGACCAGGAGTTCCCCATCGTAAATGCGGTTTCCTGCATGACAAAATATGCCGTTATGGTAACGGAGCCCGAGAAGATCCTCTATCACCTCGAAAAGGCATGGTATCTTGCAAACAACGGCCGTAAAGGACCCGTTTGGCTCGATATCCCGCTCGACGTTCAGGCTTATCCCGTGGAGGAGGATGATCTTGAGCACTTCGACGGCTCAGAAGAAGCGGCGAAGATAGAATCACAGGAAAAGCCTGTATATGATGAGGCTTTGACGGCAAAGATAATCGAGAAGATATCCGCGGCAAAGCGCCCGGTAATGATCGCAGGAGAGGGCGTGAGATTTGCAGGGGCAAAGGACAAGCTTCACAATGTGATGGATATTCTTAAGATCCCCGTGGTCACCGCATGGAACGCCCATGATCTTGTGGAAGACGATAATCCGTATTATGCCGGACGCCCCGGAACGGTGGGAACAAGAGGGGGAAACTTCGTCCTTCAGGGAAGCGACCTTATTATTTCCGTAGGATGCAGACTTAATATCCGACAGATAAGCTATAACTTCAGGGAATGGTCCCCCGATGCATATAAGATAATGATAGATATTGATGAGGCAGAACTTAATAAGCCCACTCTTAGTATCGATATGAAGGTGCATGCGGATCTTGTTGACGTTCTGGATTCGATCGCAAGATCGGGCTTTACGGCCGACGGCAGACATGATTCGTGGCTTAAGTGGTGCCGCGATGTTGACAGAAAGTATCCCGCCTGCCTTCCTTCTTATGAGGATAAGAAAGAACCCGTCAATCCTTATGTGTTTATAGACCGTTTCTCGAAGGTTTTAAATGATGACGATGCCGTTATCTGCGGCAACGGATCGGCATGTGTCGTGACTTTCCAGGCCATGCATGTTAAGAAGGATACGAGGCTTTTTACGAACTCCGGATGTGCAGCTATGGGATACGGATTCCCTGCGGCTGTGGGCTGTGCCGTGGCACGACGCGGAAAGCGCACGATATGCGTCGACGGTGACGGATCGTTCCAGATGAATATTCAGGAGATGCAGACTGTTATCTATAACAAGCTTAATCTTAAGACATTTATCATCAATAACAACGGCTATCATTCGATAAGACAGACGCAGTCTTCAAAGTTCGAACCGCCGCTCGTAGGCGTATGCGACGGGAACGGTCTTTCCTTCCCGGATCTGTCGAAGCTTGCTCCGGCTTACGGGATGCGATATGTAAAGATCAGTAATACAGATGAGATAGAAGCTAAGGTCCGGGAAGTGCTGTCGGGTGACGATCCGGTTCTTTGCGAGGTGTTTGTAGATCCCGGGCAGAACTTCGAGCCGAAGCTTTCGAGCAAGGTCCTTCCCGACGGTAAGATAGTATCTCCGCCGATAGACGATATGTTCCCTTTCCTCGACAGGGAGGAGTTTTCAACTGTTAAGGCCTCGATTCCGGGAGCGAACGAATGAAACGCGCGGTAGTTACGGGTGCTACGGGAATGCTTGCCGTAGCGACGATAAACCTTCTTCTTAAGGAAGGATACGAAGTCATTGCGGTTGCACGCCCGGGTTCTTCGAGGCTGAAGAATATTCCGGAGGATGATAATGTAACCGTAGTTGAGCAGGATTTGCAGCAGATAGCCGAGCTTCCCGGGGTTTTGAAGCTGTCGGGAATCGATGATGCCGAGCTGTTCTTCCATTTTGCATGGGACGGCACTCACGGCGCATCAAGAGATGATATGGACAGCCAGCTTAAAAATCTTAAGGCATCTGTTGATGCAGTAAGAGCCGCAGCGGCGCTCGGGTGCAAGACTTTCCTGGGTGCGGGATCTCAGGCCGAATACGGAAGAGTGAAGGACGGCGTTAAGATCGGTCCCGAGACTCCCTGCTTTCCGGAGAACGGATACGGTACGGGTAAGCTTGCCGCAGGGTACATGACCCGTATAGAGGCCCGAAAGCTTGGCGTGAGACATGTCTGGTGCAGGATCTTAAGTGTTTACGGCCCTTACGTCGGCTTACATACGATGGTTATGAGCGGTATAGCTTCAATGGTCGAGGGAAAGTAGGCGTCCTATACAAAGGGCGAGCAGATGTGGGATTATCTTTACTCGAAGGATGCCGCCAAGGCGTTTTATCTCGCGGCGACAAAAGGGCGCGACGGCGCGGTCTATCCGATAGGTTCCGGTACGGTAAGACCTCTTGCCGATTATATAAAGTCTATAAGGGATGCGGTCGATCCTTCGTTGCCGATAGGATTCGGTGAGATCGATTATTATCCCGGGCAGGTGATGTATCTTTGTGCGGATACGGAAAGCCTTAAAGCTGATACGGGGTTTGAGCCCGATTATACATTCGAGGAAGGAATAGCCGAGACTGTGGAGTGGTACAGGAAGGAGTTTGTAAAATGAAGAAGATCAGTGTGCTGATACCGTGCTATAACGAGGAGGAGAATGTCGGACCGATGTCCGAGGCTCTCGTTAAGATGTTTAAGGAAGATCTTCCTTCTTACGATTATGAGATCGTATTCATTGATAACGATTCGACCGATCTTACAAGACCTAAGCTCCGTCAGATCTGTGAGGAGAACAAGAGGATCAAGGCGATATTCAACGCCAGAAACTTCGGTCAGAATAACTCCCCGTTCTACGGTATCCTTCAGACAACTGGAGATTGCACTATTTCGATGGCCTGCGATTTCCAGGATCCTGTCGAGATGATCCCGAAGTATGTTCGCGAGTGGGAGAACGGATATAAGATCGTTGTTTCCGTCAAGACCTCGTCCAAAGAAAACCCTTTCATATATATGCTTAGGAGCATCTACTATAAGCTCATAAGGAAGTTCTCCGATGTTGAACAGATAGAGCACTTCACGGGCGCCGGACTTTACGACAGAAGCTTCGTAGAGGTGATGAGAGATCTTAAGGATCCCAAGCCCTTCTTAAGAGGCATTGTAGGGGAGCTTGGATTTAAGATAAAGAAGATCCCTTTCGAGCAGCCTCAAAGAAGAGCGGGAAAGACGCACAATAATTTCTATACGCTTTATGATACCGCTATGCTGTCGGTAACGTCCTATACGAAGATCGGTCTGCGTATCGCGACGATAGGGGGCGGCATTCTCGCGGTTATAAGTCTTTTGGTAGCTTTGATCTATCTTATACTTAAGCTTTGTATGTGGTACGATTTCCCGGCCGGTATGGCGCCTGTCACGATCGGAATGTTCGTGCTTGCATCCATTCAGATATTCTTCATAGGCTTCCTTGGAGAATACATTCTCAATATCAATGAGAGGATCATGAACAGACCTTTGGTAATAGAAGAGGAACGAATCAATTTCGATGAAGATTCAAAAGCTTAATAAAGGTACCGTATGGACCGTTATTGCCGGATTCTTTGCCGCCGCGCTCGCGGTCCTGGTCTGTTATTTTCTTAAGGATGAAGTCCTCGGCTGCCATGATTCGTTCGAGGACTTTATATATGCACAGATGCATACGACATCCGAGTGCTTTCATAAGGTCCTTAACTTCAATCTTGCAAGAGGAAGAGTAGGCTTTCTGAGCGCTCTTGTGATGACGATTCGCTACATAGTCCTCGGAACGGGAAACTATACCGCCGTATGGCTTTTGCAGCAGGTTCCGATATGGCTTACCGTATTTCTGATCTCGTGGATGGTGGCAAAGAAGACACAGCCTGTTTACGGGATCATATTCGCGGCATTCTTCAGCGCGTTCCTTCAGATAGATAACAATCACAGTCTGATGGTCTGCTATCCTATGGATTTCATGTACGGGATGAGCCTTATGGCCCTCGGCCTTTTCTTCTATGATAAGTGGCTTACGAAGCTTAAGGAGAAAGGAAGCATCTGGTTCCTTATCCTTAGTCTTTTCTTCTACTATGAGTCCATGACGGTCTATGAGCCTTTTATCACGGCTGCCGTCCCTTATGCTTTTATAAGCATAGGTCATGCCTGCGCACATAAGGATGAACTCGGGAAAAAAGCGTTTCCCGCGTTTATCGTGAGACTTGTTCCGCATGCCCTTACCGCGGTTCTTTTCATGGGGATCTTAAATTTCATCAAGTCTCATCCGATAGTTTCCGATGTTGAGGTTACGGCTGTCGATGAATACGGTTCTTTACATGATTTCCTCGACACATGGGGTACCTTTACGACATCCCTTTTTCCTCTTTCGGGAGTTGACAGACTTAAGATTGATATCGGCGGCAGCATCGGAACGCTTACGGGAGGAGGATTCCTTCCCGTCTTTACTCTTTGTGCCGTTGCATCTGTCGCGGCAGCGTTTATGGCGATAAGAAGCTTTTACACCAAGCTTGAGCCTCAGGCGCAGAAGCAGACTGATTTTACGCTTCTTATCATAGGTATGTGCGGAGCGTCCTATGCGCTTTTCTTCACTGCTCCGCATGCTCTTACTTACAACTATCAGATGTGGGTCGAGGTTCTCGGCGCTACCGGCTACCTTACTTCGTCCATGTGCTACTTCGGATGGGCTTTGATGTGTGCAAGCTTCATGTCGATCCTTTTTAATTACTCCTGCCGAAAAGGAAATGTTACGAGCTTTACGGTGATGGCTCTTGCCTCGTTGTTTTTCTTCTTCGGTGCCGAGCTTACCGTAAATATCAATACGACCTTCAAAAGCATAAATGCCACGACAGGGCAGAAAATGTCTTACAGAGCCCAGGTTTTCTATTCTTTCTTTAAAAGCGACTACGCGCAGGATGAATCGTCTCCGGAGTTTGTTTTCCTTCCGGGTTATATCGGGATTCACGATAACATCGCAGCCTCGGAAATGTTTGCCGACTATGAGACTTCAAGGGATATGGCATTTACGAATGATCTTTTGACGTTCAATACTTACTATGGAAACTACAATTCGTCGGGCCTTATGATCTACGATGTGGACAGTGAAGCAGGATGGTTTGTAACAATAGATAATCCTTACGATGCTCCGGGAGACTGGACCACAAGTTCGGATATCGTTTTTATATCGTCCAGACCCGACGGCTATGAGTTTATATATGAGTATGAAGGTTCGGATGAAGAGGTTGTTCAGGACATTGACGCGGGAAGAATGGAGGTCTACGAGATTCCAAACGATGAACCCGTAGATGTCGATTCGCTGACAATTCTTTTAAGATAATATATAATAGCCTTTTGAATGGAGAGTTGTGACTATGAATAAGAAAGAAATCAAATTAGTGACGGCGGCGCTCGTTACGGCGCTCGGTCTTTGTGCCTGCACGGCCAATACGGGCGTGGCAACCGAACCTTCGGATGCATCGCAGTCTGCATTAAGCTCGGATCCTCAGGCTACCACTGTCGATCTGTCGGATCAGTCGGTCGAGACGGTTTACGGAACGCAGCTTCCGGGTTATCTTAACCATCAGTACTACTTTGAAGGTAATCCCATACCTTTGACGGAATCCAATTTCTATTTCATAGATACTTTCACGGAGCTTACGACTTATGCGGGTTATTACTATCCTGCAACGGCTGACGGTTATATAGATCTTGCCGCTTCAATCGACAGTGCAAGCGTCACGGATGAGCTTTCACAGTATCAGACTTACGGAGATTTCTTTGTATCTTATTCCGAACAGATGCTCGAGAGCGCCTGCATAATTCAGAAGATGGCGAACGAGGAGGGACTTACCCTTCCAGAAGAGCAGCTCACTCAGATAGATTCGGTCATTGAGCAGATCAATACTTCGGCAGCTCAGGCTAACCTTACGGCAGATGAATACCTTTCGATCTATTACGGCGAAGGCACGACGGTCGATGCGTTCAGACAGACGATAACGAATTACTATCTGGCAGATCTTTATACTCAGGAGTTTATCGATAACTATGAGTTTGACGAAGCTGAGATAACCGTTCCGAACATAAGATATGCGCTTTTCTCGGCAAATGAGGGAATGACTGAGGAGGAGATCGCCACAGCGGAGGCTAATGCCAATCAGGTTTTTGAGGAAGCGGGCGGAGACATGGATATATTCGCGGTGTCCGGTGCGCTTGCTTACACTAACGGAACTGCGGCTGACTATGGCGAGATCGGTGTTCCCAATGACGGCTCCATCGATGCCGTATTCACCGAGTGGGCATGGGATCCCGAAAGACAGGAAGGCGATATCGAGCTTATCTATTCTCCTTCTTTCGGTTACTTTATAGTCGGATATGTAGGTACTACAGAGATCGATCAGTCTGCGAAGGAGCAGCTTGCGGTTTCTCATTTAAGTGAGCAGATAAGCTCTGCAATAGATAATAATGAGTATGAATTCTATACAGACGATCCGTATGAGCCCGCACCTGCCGTTCAGACTCCCGATGTCTCACTTCCCGATGATATCGCAGGCACTTCCGTAACGACTGTTGCCGATTCTTCTTCAAATGTCGGCGGACTTACCGGAAACAAGGCTCTCGATGTGATCCTTGTTGTGCTCTCGGTAATCGGCGGTGTAGCGGTTATCGGTCTTGCAGCTGTAGGAGTTATGCATATTACGGGTAAGAACAAGAAGAAGGATAAGAAAGAGGAGGAGGAATAATCCTCGTGGAGATCAACGAAGAACTTATAGATTATCTTCAGAAGCTCGGAAGGATCCGCCTTTCTGAAGAGGACAAAAAGAAGACCGTGAAGGATCTTGGCTCCATCATGGGGTACATCGACAAGCTTAACGAGCTCGATACTACCGGGGTTGAACCCTTAAGCCATGCGTTCGGAAGGACCAATGTGGTCCGTGAGGACGTTGTTACAAACGGGGATATGAGGGACAAGGTTATAAGCAATGCCCCTAAGTCAGATGAAGGAACAATTCTTGTTCCGAAGACATTCGATTAAGGCGGAGGTAATATGGATTCAAGTGAGATTCTTAAGCTTTCCGCCCTTGAGCTTGGAAAGGCTATAAAAGAGAAGAGGACCACATCGGTTGAGGTCGTAACGGCATTCCTCGATGCGATCGGAAAGCTCGACGGTAAGTACAATTCCTATATAACGGTCAGGAAAGATGAGGCTATCGAAGATGCGAAGGCCGCTGATGCGAAGATCGCATCGGGTGAGCTTACAGGTGCTCTTGCGGGCGTTCCGATAGCCATTAAGGATAATATGTGTACCGAGGGGATCCTTACCACATGCGGATCTAAGATGCTTTCAAACTTTGTTCCCCCTTATGATGCGACGGTCATGAAGAAGATCAAAGAAGAGGGTATGATCATCCTTGGTAAGACGAATATGGATGAGTTTGCGATGGGCTCCACCACCGAGACCAGTTACTTTGGTCCCACGGTAAACCCGTGGGGCGATAACAGGGTTCCGGGAGGTTCTTCCGGCGGCTCCGGTGCGGCTGTTGCCGCAAGGCTCGCTCCTATCGCATTGGGTTCCGATACGGGCGGATCCATAAGACAACCTGCATCATTTTGCGGGATCACGGGCCTTAAGCCCACATACGGTAAGGTATCGAGATACGGACTTGTCGCATTCGGTTCTTCTCTCGATCAGATCGGTCCCATGGGCACAGACGCTCTCGATATTGCATACATGTTAAATGTAATAAGCGGAGAGGATCCTAAGGATCAGTCATCGTCAAAGTCCGAGAAGGTCGATATAGACGCCATAAGAAACTTCGATGTTAAGGGTAAGACCATAGGTCTTCCGGATCAGTATTTTGCCGAAGGAATGGATGAAGAGGTAAGGACCGCCGTAATGAATGCGGTCAAGCTCTTTGAGGCTAACGGTGCCAAGGTCGAGACATTCCCCATGCCGATCATGGATTATGCCATCCCGACCTACTATATAATCTGCTGCGCGGAGGCTTGCTCGAACCTTTCGAGGTACGACGGTATCAAGTACGGATATGCTCCGGAGCAGACAGATGATCTTATGGATCTCTATGTTAAGTCCAGAAGCGAAGGCTTCGGCATGGAGGTAAAAAGAAGGATCATGTTGGGTAACTTCGTTTTGTCTTCCGGATATTACGATGCGTACTACAACAAGGCTTTGCAGGCTAAGGCTTTGATCAAGAAGGCCTTCGACGAAGCATTTGAAAAGTATGATGTAGTGATAGGACCTGTTGCTCCCACACCTGCTTTGAAGGCCGGTGAGAGCCTGTCTGACCCGCTTAAGATGTATCTTGGCG
>ODAI014709054.1_pt1 | contig 11898 bp, 7 predicted proteins | sample 1539321 | NCBI WGS metagenome assembly ODAI01 (sample SAMN02144231, study PRJEB22623) | gut metagenome | biome: sheep rumen | host: Ovis aries | place: New Zealand
GACTCGGCAGCTCCCGTTATATCAGCTTCCTGGAAGACATCACTTCCGAGGAGTTCTGAATTAACCTGACCGGTAAATACAACAAGGGGGATTGAATCCGCAAATGCAGTCGCAATTCCGGTGATGATATTGGTAGCACCCGGGCCGCTCGTTACTGCACATACACCGGGCTTTCCGGTAATCCTGGCGAGGCCGCTTGCCATATGTGCGGCATTCTGCTCCGTGCGAACGAGCACGGTCTTGATATCCGACTCAAGTATAGAGTTATAGAAAGGGCAGATAGCTACTCCGGGATATCCGAATACGTATTTTACGCCCTCTTCTTCAAGGCATTTGATTATAATGTCTGAACCGATCATCTGATCCTCCGTATCACTTATCTGTCAGCCATGGGGATATAGTCTCTGTGATGACCTACATACTTAAATGCAGGACGGACTATCTTGTCATCGTTCATGATCTCCTCAAGTCTGTGTGCGCTCCATCCGGCTATTCTCGATATGGCAAAGAGCGGAGTAAAGAGCTCTCTGGGGATTCCAAGCATACCGTATACAAAACCGCTGTAGAAGTCAACATTTGCGCAAACAGCCTTATTGATCCTCTTGTTCTGCGTGATGAGCTTAATGGCAATCTTTTCAACCCTGTCATAGAAGTTGAAGTCCTTCATGCGGCCCTTCTCTTCAGCAAGGCGTCTGGCATATCCTTTGAGGATAACCTCTCTGGGATCGGAAAGCGTATAAACAGCGTGGCCCACACCATAGATAAGTCCTGTTCCGTCAAATACTTCCTTCTTAAGGATCTTCTGAAGATAGGTCTCGACCTCATCCTCATTCTCAAGATCGCTTATATTCTCGTAGAGATTGTCAAACATCTCCTGAACTTTAAGATTGGCGCCACCGTGTCTGAATCCTTTGAGCGAACCGATGGAAGCCGAGACTGACGAGTATGTGTCGGTTCCCGAAGAGCTTACAACATGGGTCGTAAAGGTGGAGTTGTTTCCGCCGCCGTGATCCGCATGAATGATCAGCGCGATATCAAGAACCTTGGCCTCCAGTTCAGTATACTTACCGTCGGGTCTTAACATCTGAAGTATATTCTCTGCCATGGAGAGTCCCTTCTTGGGATTCCTGATGACAAGAGCTTCATCCCTTCTGAAGTGAAGGAATGAATGATATGAATAAACTGCGATAAGAGGAATCTTATTGATAAGTTCCAGGCTCTGTCTGAGTACATTGTCAGCCGATGTATCATCCGGATTATTATCATAAGCATATAATGTAAGAACACATCTTTGAAGAGCATTCATGATATTGCCGTTGGATGCTTTCATAACGACGTCTCTTACAAATCTCGCACCGAGATCCTGGAATCCTTCGCCTATATGAATAAAATGCTCAAGCTCCTCCTTGCTGGGAAGATGGCCGAAAAGAAGAAGGAAAGAAGTCTCCTCGAATCCGAATCTTCTGCCCTCAAGGCCCTGAACAAGGTCTACAACATTGATTCCCTGATAATACAGCCTTCCTTCACAGGGTACCTGTTCACCGTTTATATACTCAACCTGTACGATATCGGACACTTCGGTCAGACCCGTAAGCACACCTTTACCGGCCTGGTCACGCAATCCTCTTTTTACATCATATTCAAGGTAGAGATTCTGATCTATACGATGAATTGAACCTAGCTTTCCCGAGAGGAATTCGAAATCATCACGGAGATCGCCCATCTCCTCGGCGCTCAGCATCTCGATATGTTCTGTATTGTCAATAACCATCTGGTCTCCCTCCATATGGGGATAATTGTATACCGTTATACAAGAACCGTCAAGTGAAAAAATCACTTGTTTTTTTATTATAAAAATGTGGCCCGGATATCCGGACCACATTTAATATTGCTTTAGAGATACCGGTCTTATTTGCTGATATCGATGTTCTCTCCCACGAGTCCCACATAAGCGCCTGCTCCTGCTTCAGAACTCTCTGCATGAGCTATTAACCACTTATTTCTCGCCCAGAGGAGCTTATCCTCGTCATTCTTATCGGAAATAGCGGGCTTGTTGGTATTCGTTCCCTTAGGAAGGACTATCGCTACTCTGAAGCCGTCAGCGTTATTTCTGCAGGGTGCATAATGGAATGAAGTCTCATATACTTCAACGCATACGCCTGCAGGTGCTTCAAAAGCCATAACCTTGGAAGTGTCGAGCTTTCCGTCCTTAAAGTCCTCTGCCTTGGCAAGAAGAAGAACAAAATCGGTAGTTCCGATATTGATCTCGCTGTCTCTGTGGTACTCGAGGCAGTTAAGCTTAGTATTGTGTCCCCAGCACATTCCAAGCTGTATGGGCATTCCGCCGTATGCTCTGTCTCTTAATTCATTAATTATGGAACACATCTCAAGACTGTCTATACCGGGCTCATAAGCCACGCCGTCTGCGGGATGTGCGATCCGGTTCATAGCATTTAAAAGCTCAGCGGTATCATATCCCCCGAGTACTTTTCCATATGCCGCAAATTCAGGATCATTGACAGAATAGATTTTCATTTTACTCTCCTTATCGTTTTTCGGTTCATGACCGTATTAAGAAATACCTTTATCATTTTAGCACAAAAGCTTCATTTTTCACATATTCAAATGATCACCTCAGGATCGTCCTCAGTTCATCCAATATGCTGCCGTTTACATCTACTCCTATTTCCTCAGACCAGGATCTGCGCACATCCCCCCTCATCGCCGTTATCCTTATGATGATGCTGCTCTTTCCGTAATCCAGCGGTATCCTGAAAAAGACATCATCCTCTGTCATGAAACTGCCTCCGGGATAATCAAACACTGCATCATAGACAGACATCTCAGGATCATCAAATTCTACTTTTACCCTGTCCGCATATCCCCAGCTGTATGCGCTTACATGTCCGCTCTCTCCTGCATGAAACAACAGCGGCTCCTCGTCATATCTGAAAGCGTTGGTATCATCTACCGCATCAAGGTCCCTGAACACCTCGCCCTGAACATCTATCTCCAGTGATTCATGTGTTCCGACAGTTGCGGTATTCCCGACATTATCCGTACTCGTAACAGTGATCGTAAATCTTCCGTTAAAGAGGGGATCGTCATATTCACGTATCCTTGTGTTTTCTTTTACCTTTAGATCAAGTACGACTCTGTCATCCCCTCCTGAGTTATATGTCCTTGTGTATCCGTTATCGAGGTTAGAGATCACTACTTTATATTCCTTAGCACCGCTTCCTGTATCATTTACCCGGATGACAGCTTCCACTTCCCGTTCTCTTCTGTCTATTACACCGGGATAGATATTGCTGATATCATACCCTTCAAGCAATCCCTCTTCACAGCCGTTTACCGAGATATATACATCGGGAGCTTTTCCGTCGGAACAGATCACGATACCGCTTAAGAGGTCCCTGTCCCGAGCTGAATATGTTTCCTGCATATCATCATTTACAAGCCCTGCTTTAGGATAGATACGATACGTGTTCCCATCTGTTCCCTCAGAGATCAGAAAATCCTCTGATAGCGAAACATCCTTATAGTTGTTATACCTTTTAAACTCCTTTACTTCACTTACCGATAACGGTGATGAAGATCCATCCGTAAATATCTCATGATCCGAGCTTCCTCTCTCGGACCAAACTCCCGTAAAAGACCCTGTTACTGCCCGCCCGGCCTCATGATCACCCGATCCGCTCTCTATGAGATCCATACAGAACCCCATTTTATTGATCTGATATCCGTCCTTCCTGGTCGGGTACTCGATATACCCTTCTCCGTACAGATTAAAAGGTGCGTTATCGGATGCTCTGACATAAATAAGATCATCCTTTGCAAATATATATTCTCCGTCTATACTTATCTTTCTCGTATAAACATCCGGTGTAAGCCCCGGGATATATTCCCCTATGGGAGGTATCCTGATGATCACGGGCTCCGATATATTTCCCGCTCTGTCTGCAGTATATATATGCAGAAATCTCTCGTCTTCAACTCTGTCGGCAGGCATGCAGGAAAGCTCTCCCGTTATCTCATATAATTCTCCTCTGTCACTCTCGCTGTCACTGATATAGATTTCATAATGATCCGTTCCCGAGATATGAAGTATATTTAACTGCGATGAACACAGCTCCTGACCGTTATATATATTTACAGCATCCACCTTAAAATCATAATACGTCCCTCTATCCGACGGTTCATCCCAGCATGCCGTAAACTTAAACCTATCGGTATTTCTTTTATCCATTCGAAGGTTAACCGGAGCATTCGGATTCTCAGTATCATCGCAAACAATCCCGTTCATACTTGTTTCAGTACTGTATATTCCCGTCCTTACCGCTGCAAACGAGTACCTTCCGCCGCCATCATTGAAGCCCGCTTCTGACACAGGATTTATTGAGAAATCATTTCGGATAAAAGATGCATTATTCCTTGCTATCCTGTCATCGACAGATTCTAACTGTCCCTGATCTCTGTAGATATCAAGGCCTCCCGGGATACCATCATTATCCCTTGTAGCACCTCTTCCGCCTCCGGCCTGAAGGAGCAGATATTCATTTCCATCCCTTTTTAATACAGCAACAGATCTCTCGCCGCTTTTCTTTTCATGCTCTGCATCTTCCGAACATTCCTGTCCCGCATACAGATATATGCTGTCTCCTCTCATCAGATAATAATCCGCAGATACGCTCGCACCCTTTCCTCCTGTATGATACCTGTCAGCTTCATAGTATTCACATACGAGAGTGATCTTCGCTTTACCGTTACCTCTGTTTCCTCCATTTCTCATTAAAGGATCATATGTTTTTCCGTCCACTGTAAAGCCGGGAGTTCCGTCCTTATATCCGCTTCCTCCATAGCAATATCCGCTTCCTGTTCTGAAACCCCCGCCCTTGCAACTGTTATAGGATGCAAGTGTATAATCGGTATATCTCGTCGGTGCACCGATATCGCCGCCTCCGTTACCTCCATACAGGCATACTCCGTCCGGGCCGTTAGTTCTGATATTCTCCGGATTGGGATCGGCCAGAGTCCTCTTTACAGTTCCTCCTCCACCGCCTGCAGCGATGAGAAGATCTGAGACGGATGTATCAGAAAGAAGCGCACCTCTGTTTATCGCGATATGGGTGGCACCGCCCCCTCCTCCGCCTCCTTCATTCATATTGGTCCATACGGTCCTATCATCCCAATATGTGATGGGTATATCAGGCATGGAATATCCTGCGGTACCGCCGTTATATCCGCCGGCGCCCGCGTATGTATGGAGATTATATCCACTGACAGAATCTCCTCCCTTGCCTCCGACAACGACATACAGGACATCTCCTTTTTCCATTTCCATGTATCCTCTCGTATATCCACCCGCTCCGCCGCTGTATCCGTTTCCGGAGCCTCCGCCTGCTCCCCACACTTCGAGTTCATATATACCATCATAGGGTGCAATAAAACTTTGTACTCCACCCGTATAAGCAAATTCAGTTTTGCTTTCAGGAAATCCCTCATCTCCCGCATATCTTTTTTCCGAAACATGATATAGTTCCTGCTCACCCTGCGCTCCCATAACGCAGATATGATAGATCCCATCCTGAGTGATATTTATCTCTTCTCCTGCAGGCCCTCCTGTATTTATCCCGTTTATATCCTGGACAGACGTTGAGCTTTCACTCGAAGGATTAAGTACAGCCCACTCATCATCCCCCGCCCTTCTCTTACTTACCGTATATAAGTATTTCATTGGCGAAAGTCCGGGCCAGCTAAGATCGGAATATGGCCCACTTATAAAATTCACTGTACTGACTCTAAGCGAAAAATCATCCCATTTCGCATACAAAGTGCAATCTCCCGAAGGAATGAACGAATCTCCTCCGTATCCTGCGCGTACTGTATATGTATCATCCGTAAACCATCCGTCAAAAACCTTACCTGTCACGGATGCATCAGGCAGGATCACAGATTCTCCTGTCCACATCGCAGTGATATGATCAGGTCCTTCACCCTTAAATCTGTAGACAGCATCCATGCCGGTGCTGCTCATTTCTCCATGAAAAGGTTCATCCCTGTACCACCCTGTAAAAGAATACCCGGTTTCGATATCAGAAATTTGGACATTTTCATCTCCTGTATAAAAAGAAACTCTGATCACATCATCGCAGGCTGCTCCCAGAGTATCCAAATGAAGTTCTGTCCCATAATATTCAGTAACATGCTTATCTTCTTTTGATCCATCTATTGTTCCTTTTCCGGGGCTTATGATAAGTTCTGATTCTGTCTGCCTCCATATGGCGTAGAGAGTTATCCTTTCTTCATTCTCGGATGTCAGATTATAAATCTCATCCTCATCCGCAAACGCATCACCCGAACCGTTCCTTTCGGTATTCCACGAATCAAAGACATATCCTTCCCTGGCAAAAGTATTCTTCCGTAGTTTTCCGTTTGATACGAATCGCCTTCCTTCTATCTTATCCGCATTGTCATACGAATAAGCCGAAGGCATCATATCTCCCTCTCCACCGTTTGCATCATAATCAATATAGTATATATTTGCGGAGACAAGTGCGCTGCATTCATGATGCATGATGGGTGCCCCCTGCTCGAGATTGGTCCCGTCATATGGACAGAAATATACATACGTGCCCGGAATGCCCGGAGTCACTCCGCAGTAAATATACCTGATATCTCTGATACCCGTGTAGCTCGTATAGACGAACCTGTCGATCCTCTGTCCGCAGTCTGCACAATACGCAGCCCATCCCCCATCATAAAATCTCTCACAGGGGCAGTATGTATTGCGTACGGAATAATACTCATCCATGCCTTCATATCCGTGGATGCATTTTCCGTCCCATTCGTATACCCATTTCCCGACGGGTACTATGTCATTACTTATGGTACCTGTATATCTGTGATACCCTGTCGGTATCTCTGCCGGCGTCCTTCTTTCTGCTCCGGGGATAACGGTAAAACCATACGTATTTCTATATATCGATCCGTCAGTCTGGATATAACCTCCTGAGGAAGCCTTCTCAAAATGTCCCGGATGAACAGTCGTCCACGCAATATTTCCGGTATTTTCATCACGGTAATATTCGATATAAGGATTTAAGTTATACTCCCTTATCATCTCTTGCACGCCGGGAAAATCCGGATTCCCGGTTCCAAAAGCATATACATCGGACGAATAACAAAACAAAAAAACGGATAGCAAAAAAATGCATATTATGATATGCAAAAAAAGATATGATATTTTCTTCAATACTCTTCCCTCCTGTAGATCAAATTCAGTATTTCAAAACCATCAAATAATGAAAACTTCCCCCGAACGGGGATAGGTGTTTCTTCTTCAGATTGAAGAAGGATCAAGTGAGATGTAATATAACACTTTCAAAATAAAAAAACAAGAAAAAAAGAAAGATCCCATCATGAGATCTTTCTTTAACATAAACTGTTATATTGCGTATATCAGACGAGTGCCTGAGTTTCTCTTGCTATTGCAAGTTCTTCATTGGTGGGGATGACAGCAACAATAACCTTGGAATCCTTGGTTGAGATGATATTATCATCGCCCCTCTTATTATTCTCCGTCTCATCAATCGATATACCCAGATATCCAAGATACTCACATACCATAGTCCTGACTATGGGGGCATTTTCTCCGATACCTGCGGTAAAGCAGATCACATCCACACCGTTAAGCGCGGCAACATATGATCCGATATACTTGGCCACTCTGTAGCAGTATGTCTCAAGAGCAAGAGTTGCAAGCTTATTTCCTTCAAGATGAGCTGATTCAAGATCTCTGAAGTCACTGGAAAGATCTCCCGAGAGACCGTATACCCCGGATTTCTTGTTGAGTACATTAAGCACTTCCGAGAGAGTCATATTCTCTTTGTTGGCAATAAACTCGATGATCGCAGGGTCGAGATCTCCGCTTCTCGTTCCCATTATAAGTCCCTCAAGAGGAGTAAGTCCCATGGAAGTATCTACGCACTTTCCGTTCTTAACGGCAGATACCGATGCACCGTTTCCAAGGTGACATACTATCATCTTGAGATTGTTGTAGTCTAACCCAAGAAACTCAGCAGCATGAGCGGAAACATATGCATGGCTGGTTCCGTGGAAACCATACCTGCGGATCTTGTACTTCTCATAATATCTGTAGGGAAGACCGTACATATACGCCTTCTCGGGCATGGTCTGATGGAATGCGGTATCAAAAACAGCTACCATGGGAGTCTTAGGCATAAGCTTTCTGCATGCATCTATGCCTATAAGATTTGCGGGATTATGAAGAGGTGCCAGGTCGTTGCACTCTTTTATGGCTGCAATAACCTTGTCATCTATCACGGTTGATGAAGCAAACTTCTCTCCTCCGTGTACAATCCTGTGTCCTACTGCGCCTATCTCGTCGAGATTCTTTACTACGCCGGTCTTGTCATTGGTAAGAGCCTCAAGCACAAGTCTTATTGCTTCAGTGTGATCCGGCATGGGAGATTTTGCTACTTCCTTGTCTCCTCCGACGGGAGTGTAATTGATAACACTGCCCTCCATACCGATCCTCTCGCAGAGTCCCTTTGCGATCCACTTTTCCGTGTCCGAATCAATGAGCTGAAATTTAAGTGAAGATGATCCGCAGTTAATAACAAGTATGTTCATTATGTATTCCTTATTCCTTTCAGATGATTATAAAAGCTGTGCCTGGACAGCGGTAAGAGCTACGACACCGACGATATCCTCATATGAGCATCCTCTGGAGAGATCGTTAACGGGTTTTGCGATCCCCTGAAGGATAGGTCCGTATGCTTCCGCACCTCCAAGTCTCTGAACGAGCTTATATCCTATATTACCCGCATCGAGATTGGGGAAGATAAGGATGTTAGCTCTTCCACCTACAGGGCTTCCGGGAGCCTTGGTCTTCATGACTCCGGGAACGAGAGCAGCATCTACCTGCAGTTCTCCGTCGATAACCAGATTGGGAAACTGCTCTTTGGCGATCCTTGTAGCTTCTACCATCTTATCAACGAGTGCATGCTTTGCACTTCCTTTGGATGAGTGGCTTAGCATTGCGACAACGGGCTTGGGGCCTACCAGCGCCTTAAATGATCTTGCTGATGAATCTGCAATAGCAGCAAGCTCCTCGGGAGTAGGATCCTGATTGAGTCCGCAGTCTGCAAAAATGAATGTTCCGTTCTCACCCTGATCCTTAACAACGGTATCCATTACAAAGAATGCACTTACGAGTTTAACGCCGGGTGCGGTCTTTAAGATCTGAAGAGCAGGTCTGAGCGTATCAGCCGTGGAATGACAAGCTCCTGCAACCATTCCGTCCGCGTCATTGCTCTTTACCATCATGATGCCGAAAGTAAGCCAGTCTTTAAGCAGAGTCTCTCGAGCCTTCTCTGGAGTCATGCCCTTGGCTTTTCTCAGTTCATATAACAGATTGGTGTATTCGTCGAGTTTGGGAGTATTTTCGGGATCCACTATCACTACATTATCGAGATCTATTTCAAGCCATCCGGCTCCGTCGAGGATCTTTTCGGGATTTCCTACAAGAATGATATTTGCGATCCCCTGCTCCATTATCTTGGAAGCAGCTATAAGTACTCTTTTATCTGTTGATTCCGGAAGTACGATTGTTTTTTTGTCGATCTTGGCACGTTCCTTGATCTGGTCAATATAAGCCATGTTTTCCCCCTTGTATTGCATATTTAGACATTGCAACCATGTTTTTTTGCGATATAATGATTATATAATAAGGCTTTTTTGGGCGCAATAAATGTTATTTTTTAGACATTCCAAAGAGGATTTTCTATGAACATCAACGGGATCATCGCCGAATACAACCCCTTTCACAACGGACATGTTCACCAGATGAACTCTGCCCTGCAGGTATCCGGTGCCGAAAAGACCGTAGTTGTCATGAGCGGCAACTTTGTCCAGAGAGGCGAACCCGCCATTGTCGATAAATTTACCAGAGCCAAAATGGCTCTTATGAGCGGGGCCGATATGGTCATCGAGCTCCCTTTCTGCTATGCATGCTCCAGTGCCGACTATTTCTCCAGAGGTGCTGTATCTCTTCTGGCAGCGCTCGGCATAGTGACCCATGTCGCATTTGGCATGGAAAGCGGCACAGTCGGAGAGCTCGAACCCATCGCCGAGATCCTTATAGATGAACCTGAAACCTACAAAAAGGCCCTTAATGAGGGTCTGAAGATGGGGCTTGCCTATCCCCTCGCCAGAAATAACGCTCTGGTATTATGCAATCCCGAAATCACCGGAAATAACGATCTCCTCTCAAGCCCCAATAATATCCTCGCGCTTGAGTACATCAAGCAGATAAAGAAATACCACTTTAACCTCACTCCGATCTCAACGCTTAGAAACGGAGCAGGATACTATGACAGATTCCTCGATACATCCGCTTATGCTTCGGCAATGGCGATCCGTCATGCAGTAAGTTACGGTGAGGATGTAAACAGACTGAAAGAATTCATGCCTGATTCTGCGTTTGATCTTCTTTCCGAATGTATCAACACCGGCCGCACAGTATTTGCCGATGATTTCTCGGAGATGCTCCTCTTCAAGCTTATCAAGGAGCGTGAAGAGGGCTACACCAGATACCTCGATGTATCGGAAGAACTCAGCGACCGCATAGTCAATCATCTGCCGGATTATAAATCATTCAGTTCTTTCTGCGAGCTCTTAAAGTCCAAAGACAGAACATATACCCGCATAAGCAGAACCCTCATCCATATACTTCTCGATATAACAAGCCATGATCTCGACAGATGCGGAATGGTCGGATTTCCTCCGTATGCAAGGCTTCTCGGTTTCAGACGCGATTCGGAAGATCTGCTAAGCAAGCTAAAGACTTCCACTTCCATCCCCATCATCACGAAGTATTCCGATGCAAAAGAAAAACTCACCGCAGAGGGAATGAGTCTTCTTAAAAAGAACATCCTCTGCGATGAGATCTATAATTCGGTCATTGCTGTCAAATCCGGCAATAAGATCGTAACCGATTTTTCCAATCAACTCGTTGTGGTTTAATGGAGTTAATTCTTGAATGAATGTATGGGGGCGGGTATCCGTCCCTTTCTGTTTATAAAGTCGTCACATGCAAATCTGTTGACCGGCATGATCGGAGCATATCCAAGGAGACCTCCGAAAGTTACCGAATCTCCTACAGTCTTGCCTATGGCAGGAATGATCCTTACAGCCGTAGTCTTGGCATTAACCATACCGATAGCCATCTCATTAGCTATGATACCGGAAATAGATGCAGCCGATGTATCTCCCGGAATAGCTATCATATCAAGTCCTACAGAGCATACGCATGTCATAGCTTCGAGTTTCTCGATAGTAAGAGCTCCTGCATTAACGGCATCTATCATTCCCTGATCCTCACTCACAGGGATAAACGCACCGGACAGCCCGCCGACATATGAAGAAGCCATAACACCGCCCTTCTTTACCTGATCGTTAAGAAGTGCAAGTGCAGCGGTAGTTCCGGGTGCACCGGGATGCTCAAGTCCAATCTCGCAGAGGATATCAGCAACGCTGTCTCCAATAGCCGGAGTGGGGGCAAGTGACAGATCTATGATACCGAAAGGAACCCCCAGTCTCTTTGACGCCTCCCCGGCAACGAGCTGACCGACTCTGGTTACCTTGAATGCAGTCTTTTTGATAGTCTCACAGAGAGTCTCGAAATCCTTTCCTCTTAACTGTTCAAGTGCAGTCTTAACAACACCCGGGCCACTTACACCGACATTGATAACGGCTTCACCTTCGGTTACGCCGTGGAATGCACCTGCCATGAAAGGGTTGTCATCCGGAGCATTTCAGAATATAACAAGCTTAGCGCAGCCGACGGTACCGTCCTCTGCAGTCTTTTTTGCA
>ODAI014757078.1_pt1 | contig 11897 bp, 13 predicted proteins | sample 1539321 | NCBI WGS metagenome assembly ODAI01 (sample SAMN02144231, study PRJEB22623) | gut metagenome | biome: sheep rumen | host: Ovis aries | place: New Zealand
AACGAAGAACTGGTTTCAGGATTTCGGTATGAAGAGGTCGTTGATGGCAAGGTGTGGAATAGTGAAATTCTTACTTACCCCGACGCCGGAATGATTTTTACTTTCAATTGCCCGGAAGAAATACCATATACACCAGAATTCCGCTGTTTCTGGCTTCCACAGGAAGCTACAGAAGGGATTACAGATGAGCAAGGCTGGACGAAACGGCTGTTCTGTGATTCGGGGGACACCATCCCATACTGCATTTCTACAATAGATTATATCCGCGATGGACTTCAGCTTGTGATCAACGGCGATGTGAGTGTGGTAAAAGAGGAGCGGCTGGGTGATTGGGAGCTCCTTGAGGTCACATCAGATTATAGCGAACTGCCCTATCAAACATACGACTTTGCAAACTATCTTATGCTTTTTGATCAATCAACAGGATATCTGGTCCTGATCTCCGGTGAATCAGATATAGAAACGTTAGAGCATATCGCATATGAGATGGAAATCAGAGAAAGCAGTTCACCACGGATTGAGTACACCGGGGGTGCGCCGACCGGTGCAATTGACCTCGCGAGAGGATAATAATCATCAAAATAGATTTTGATGGGTTACCGGAAGCCAATTGAAAAAGCAGAGCCTACCTCTCATTAGAGTGGCAGGCTCGCTTTTTGCACTCGTAAGGGCGCTGACAGGCCAATGAGGCAGAACCCGCTTTACTCCTTGTCGGAGTAGCGGGTTCTTTTTACTTGCTCAGGTGTGCTAAAATATATTTTCAGATTTTCCTTTTTCCTGTAACCTTCCCCTCCCAAAACGCTTTTATTAGTGTGAGGGCCCATAAACACAGGAGGATTTAAGTATGAATGACAATCAGATTGTCGATCTCTACTGGACACGCTCTGAGAAAGCAATCGAAGAAAGGTAAGTATTGTTTTAGCCTCCCGGTATTATCTGTTCTTCATCAAGCGGTTCGCTGAAAAAACCCCGGATCTCGCCGGACGCACAGTCAATGAAGCAAAAATAACTCATCCAGTCGCCCCAAAAGGTGACGCGATAAAGTCCGTCCGGATCGACGTTCAGATCCACATTTTTTATATCCGACAGCTCGACCCCGGCCTGTTCGGCTGCTAGTTCCAGTGCAACTGCAGCGGAGAGTCGAAAATACGTTTTGCTCATGGTTTTTCCTTTCCGATTGTCCAATCGTAATTTGACGCGCCCTGCTTTCGAGCAACGACATGTTCATTCTATCAGAAAAAGCTTAAAACCCGGTTGCAAAACATCTGAAAGAATCTGAATTGTGGAGTATTTACTGTGCGTCTAACCGCAGGATGAGATTGCCCGCATATTGATATACTGTTTTCATTCATGAAAGTACTTTTTTCGTATGGATAACATACGAATGATGAGCCGATCAATAAAGTTGGTGTACAGCTTACATAACGCGGGGAGATCGGAGAGGCAATAGCAAAGCTCGCTGAGCAGGATACCACCGAACACATCCAGCAGCACATGCTGACGGGTCGTCAGGGTAGCGGCATTTTTGCTTCAGCAGAGCTTCTCTGCGCATGCCGGCTTTTTCCAGAACTTTCCACGAGGCGGTGTTTTCCGGGTTACAGACGGCGTTCGCCCGATGAAGGCCGAGCTCATCGAAACAATAAGAGAGTAGCACCCCTGTCATCTCAGCAGCATAGTGCTTTCCCCGGTGCTCCTTCAGCAGCAGCCAGCCGATCATTCCGGTATCCGTTTCCGGATCGATCAGGATGTGTGTCCGGCCGATTTTCTCCCCGCTCTCCTTCAATACCACAGCCAGTTCGTAGCTGAGGCAAGGAACGCGTTTTCCTTCTTCGATGATTCTGCACAAATGCTCTTCGGCCTGTTCCCTGCTCATCGGATCAAACGGAGTGTAATGCAGAGTCTCGCTGTCCGAATAGATTTGGAAAATGATATCGATGTCGTCCGCTTCAAACGGACGAAGAATCAGTCGTTCCGTTTCGATCATTCGTCTGCCCCCTCTTCCCCGATCCGAAGATTCCGTCTTTTCACTTTGAATGTCACAAAACCTGACTTAAAGTATATCAGAAGTCTGCGGGTTCTTCAACAGATGAAGTTCCCAGTGCTGTACCCGGATTTATCATATCTTTTTCATATTGTTTAACGAATTTGATATGTATTTCCTTTTTCTGATTTTCTGTGGTACTCTATAACCGTCCTGAGGGAGAAACAAAAAGGGACCATCAAACTACAGAAAGAAGGCGCTGATCATGTTGAAAGAATTTTATGAAAGCTTCTCTCATCGTGAAGGAAAATGACAATCCGGCTGACTCCGGTCACTACAACAATCTTACAGAAAGAAGGCGCTGAATATGCTGAAGGAGTTCTATGAAAGCTTCTCTCACCGCGAGGGCAAGTAATGAGAAGAGATAACGGATAACAGGGGCTGCATTCTGAGTGGAATACAGTCCCTGTGTGTTCTTTCTGTTATGAAATAATTCTGATCAGCAGAGGCCTTTGTTGTGGCGCTCGATGGAATCGGCGATGCGTTCCATGCCGGTCTCAAGGATGCGCAGATGGCATGTGAACCATCCGCGTCATTGGTACTTCAGGTCTTCGACAGGAAATAGAATTGCAGAGATGATTTCTCCTCTTGATTTTCTTCTGTGATAGGAATATAATAACTTGGTGTTAGATAGTTCTAATTTTTGTTACCAACGCATTGCCCCAGAAAGATGCTTGAAAGAAATTAGGGAATATTTTTTTGCAGTATGGTTATAGAAAGCTAACTGTCAGGAGCAACCATCGCCGGTGACGGCCGGGGACGCAGCAAGAGTATTGAAGGAGGTAAAACAATGGGCCTGTTTAAAAGCTTTGTAAGTCAGACTCGGAAACCTGAGGGACTTCTCGGGAAGATGATGCTCAGCGGTATGAATTCCGGACACGCCAAATTGGCAGACTGGGGCTTTACACACCTGCCTGAAATCACTCCAGAAAAGGCAGTGGATCTGGGCTGCGGCGGCGGACGGAACGCCGGGGAGCTGTTGAAAAGGTACCCGAACGCCCATGTAACAGCTATTGATTATTCGGAACTGTCTGTAGAGAAGGCAAAAGAATACAACAAGACCATGATCACTGCAGGGCGCTGCAAGGTTCAGCAGGGGGATGTATCGGATCTCCGACTCGCTGCCGAAGCGTTCGATCTCGCCACGGCATTTGAAACCATTTACTTCTGGCCGGGAATTGAGAGATGCTTTGCACAGGTGGCGAAGATACTGAAACCCGGCGGAACCTTCATGATCTGCAACGAATCGGACGGCATGGACCCCACAAGTCTGAAATATGAAAAAATCATTGACGGCATGAAAAACCATACCGTGGAGGAAATTGCGTCGGCATTGAAAGCTGCCGGTTTCTCGGAAGTAGTGAGCGATCATCACCCGTCCAAGCCGTGGATTACGGTACTGGCGAAGAAATAGAAAAGGAAGAACCGGAAGTGATGCAGCTTGTTTTAAGGAGGCGCTGCAATGCAATTTGATGAAATGGGAAACAAATCCGGAAAGACGCTGATGCTGCTTCCGGGGACAGCCTGCGACTATCAGACAAACTTCGGTACCGTACTGGAAAGACTCGGAGAAAAATATCACCTGATCTGCGTCAATTACGATGGGTTCGACGGCAGTGACAGGATCTTTCCCGACATGGTCACGGTCACTGAAAAGATAGAAAAGTATATCCGAGACAACTATAACGGGAAGATCGACGGCGCTATCGGCTCCTCTTTGGGAAGCAGCTTTGTAGGCCAACTGGTACAGCGGGAAAATATACATATCGATCACGCTATCTTCGGCAGTCCGGATCTGGATCAGAGCGGAAAATTCAGCGCATGGCTGCAGTCTAAGCTGGTAGTTCCTCTTTTGACCGGCTTTACAAAGAACGAAAAAAGGAAGAAAAAAACCAGAGAAAAACTCAAGAGCTTTTTTGAGATGAATGATGAGACCGCAGACCGGTTCATGGGCTGCTTCGCAAAATTCAGTCCGGAGTCCATTAAAAACGAATATTACACGGACCTGCTCACCTGGCTCAGGGACGATATTCATGTGGAGAACACGAAGGTCCATTTCATCTATGCCAACAAGATGGGTGAAAAGTATCTGAAGCGCTATAAAAAGTATTTCCGTGATCCGGATATCCGGGAATTTGATATGCAGCATGAGCAGTGGCTTTTCGGCGGTGAGCAGTATACCGCTCCGGTGCTGACAGCGATCGATGAGTTTATGGAAGCTTGTAAAAAGAAGGGGGAAAAACAATGAAACGCGGATTAAAAGGTCAAAAAAGATGAGATACACAGGAATGCCTATGGGCATGTGGGCTCTGTTTGCAACTTCTTTCAGGAAACATCTATCATCGGTCTGCGGATATGATTCTGAAACGGCAAAAGTGATTACAAATAAGGCAAAGCCTCGATATAAGGAAATCATCCGGCGCCTTCCGGAATTTGAGAAAGCAGATCGGTTTAAAATGAACATTGTAAACTGCGCCATGCTTTCCGCTTTTCTTCTGAATCTGCCGGAGAGACCGACGGTGGAAACGGCAACAGAGTATTATCGCTCGTCCATGATGACCGCTCCCATGAAGTGGTTCTGCCGGATGAGCGGGATGAAGAAATTCACGGAATCCGATACAGACGGGATGGCGAAAACCGCAGCTCTGCAAGCAGCGGACCGGAATCCCTATTCCTGGAACATGGAATTTCTGCCTTACCCGGACGGCAGCGGTTACGAGGCACGGTTCACAAAATGCGGTATCTGCACGCTGATGAAGGAGCTGGGGTTATATGACCTGGTTCCTGCCATGTGCCGCCTGGACTATACCATGAGTGAGGCGGGCGGTGCGTCGGAATTCGTGCGGGAATACACACTGGCCTCCGGCGGTCCCTACTGCGACTGCGGATACAGAAGAAAGGTCTGACGCGATGAAATACCACATTGAAAAAAACACGGTACAGGAGACGCTGGTCATTCCTCTTTTCGGGAGGCTCGTGTGCTCTGAGCGTTTTCCGGAGCTCTTCTCCGACCCGGAGGCGGAGAGAATCTGCAACAGCCTGGACTACGATTTTGCGGAAAAGCGGAAGAAGATGGAATCGGCCGCTGGTCTGTTCGGCGCACTCGAGGTGGCACAGCGCCAATACGACCTCCGCTGTGAAGTGGAGCGCTATTTGAAGAAGCACCCGAAAGCGGCTGTAGTCAACCTTGGCTGCGGTCTCGACGACACTTTCTCCAAGGTCGACAACGGAGCGTGCAGGGGATATAACATCGATTTTCCTGATGTGATCCGGGTGCGGAACGACCTTCTCCCCGCAGGCGATCGGGAGACAAATCTTGCCTGCGATCTGAATGATCCTTCCTGGATGAATGAGATCGACGCATCGGGCGGCGCAGTCTTTTTTGCGGCGGGCGTGTTTTACTATTTCAGGACGGAGGACGTGAAAAAACTGTTTTGCGCTATGGCAGAGCGATTCCCCGGAGGCGTGCTCGCCTTCGATTCCTGCAACGAGCGCGGCGCGAAACTGATGCGGAAGACCTGGCTGAAGGAGGCCGGGATCACCGACGTGAGCGCCTTTTTCTCCCTGGAGGACGAGTCGGAGCTTAAGGGATGGAGCGACCGTTTCGCTTCCGTCACGGCCAAAAGCTACATGCGTGGATATCGGGATATTTATAATAATGTCGGCGCGTTCCATAAGCTGATGATCCGCTTCTGCGACGGACTTGTGAAGATGAAGATCATAAAGATCGTCTTCGGAGGATAATTCCATGACAAGAAAAGAACAGATCAAAAGCGCCTATAAGCTGACGGGAGGGCATGCCGGCTTTTACGACGGGATGATGACCTATGCCACTCTCCCGGGAAAGGTGATTTGCCGGGTCGTCTGGAACATGGACGGGGAAAAGAACCTTCGGTATCTGGAAAAGGCGCTTTCCGGCATTCCGGAGGACTTCTCCGGGAAGCTGCTGGAGGTCCCCGTCGGAACCGGCGTACTGACTATGCCGGTCTACCGGGAGCTGCCAGATGCGAATATCACCTGTCTGGATTATTCAGAAAACATGATGGCGGCAGCACGGGAAAAAGCACGGGCCATCGGGATAAAAAACATCACTTTTCAGCAGGGCGATGTCGGCGCATTGCCCTTTGAAGACGAGAGCTTCGACATCGTGCTGTCCCTCAACGGCTTTCACGCCTTCCCGGACAAGGAAGCCGCTTATCTGGAAACTTACAGGGTTCTGAAACCCGGCGGCACCTTCTGCGGCTGCTTCTATGTGCAGGGAGGTCATAAGCGGACCGACTGGTTTATCCGTCACCTTTATCAGCCGAAGGGGTTCTTCACACCGCCCTATGAAACGGCTGAGAGCCTTCGTACCCGTCTTTCCGGGCTTTACAGGGAAGCGGAAGTTACGATGGTGGAAGGAATCGGATGCTTCTGCTGCAAAAAATAAAGGAGTTTTCAGAGCACGAAAGAAAAAGTCCTTCCGATTGACCCGGCAAGACATAAAGTTACTGTTTTGAGGAGAAATCAGATATGGCGAGAAAAGATTCAGAGAATCAGAAGAAATCCATGAGCAGACTGTTTCGGGGCAAGGCGATCTTCAAACCGCTGAATACTGGCAGGATCGACGAGCATGTGGCCTGTGTGCGTGAGTGGGTGGCAAATATTTTCTTTTATACGAAGAACGGCACCACGATCATGATCGATGCGGGCTACAATTATGCCAGACTGAAAGAAAAAATGGGCTGGCTGGACATGGACCCGGCATCGATCAAACATATCCTGATCACGCATCAGGATACGGACCACGTCGGTGCCTTGGAGCGGGACAGCGAACTTCTCTTCAAGGGCGCGACAGTGTATATCGGGGAGATCGAGAACCGGTATCTGACCGGCGAGGTCAGGAGGAAGGTGTTTCACGGAGCATACAGGCTTCCAATGGTCAAGACGGATAATCGGAAGATTCTGCTAAAAGACGGCGAAGTGTTTCAGATCGGGGATATCAAAGTCGAATGCATTCTGGTTCCTGGACACACTTGGGGACACATGGTCTACCTCATCGATGATGAGTATTTGTTTACCGGCGATACGATCTGGTTCGGTGCGGACGGCGGCTACAGCTTTATCAGCACGCTGGCTGAGGATAACAAGCTGGCGGTGCAATCCCTTGCAAAGCTGGAAAAGAATCTCCGCAGCAGAGGGCAGTCCATAAAGATCATTACCGGTCATACCGGCTGGACGGATAACCTTGACTTTGCTTTTAAGCACAGAACAGAGATCTGTAAACCGTTCACCAAAAAATATACGGATCCGTCCGCGCCGTACGACGGCTACATAGAGGACGATGACACCGAAGAAAGTGCGAGAAATATACTTCTCAGAAAGGTGGCAATCAAATGAAGGCAGATTATAAGAACTGGGTACCGAAAAGCATGGTCTATGGGCTCACAGGCGGGACGCTTGCCGCGTTTGTCCTGTTTCTTCTTTTCGGAGCAACAGACATGATTCTTCAGGGAACGCCGAGACTGATCTGCGGGATCATTTTCGGGATCGGCACCCTGGTTCTGCTGTTCTTTACCGTGTGGATGGGAGCGCTGCACAGGACATTCGACTACAACGGAAAGCGGAAACTGGCAAAGACGATCATTGACGGCACCGCGAAATACGTAACGATCCCGGATGGCGGAACCGGCCTGGATGTGGGCTGCGGCAGCGGCGCACTGACCATTGCCTGTGCGAAGTGGAATCCGAAAGCGACAATGGTCGGCTGTGATATCTGGTCCGGGGCGTACAAGGCAGATTTTACGAAGAAACGCTGTGAGGAAAATGCCAAAGCAGAGGGTGCGTCCAACGTTCGCTTTGAGGAAGGCAATGCCATCCGTCTGCCGTTTGAAGACGAGAGTTTCGATGCCGTCACCAGCAATTATGTTTATCACAATATCACCGGTCATGATAAGCAGAAACTTCTTCTGGAGACCCTGCGCGTGCTGAAAAAAGGCGGCACCTTTGCTATCCATGACCTGATGAGCAAGGCCCGCTACGGCGATATGGACGACTTTGTGCGAAAACTGAAAGCGGAAGGCTATGAGCAGGTTCGCTTGATCGATACCACCGACGGGACCTTTATGGGCAGGAAAGAAGCCTCGTGGCTTGGACTTGCCGGTTCCACGCTGCTGATCGGAAAGAAATAAACATAATGCTCTGTGCGGTCAAACGGCAGATCTTTTTCTCTCATGATTTCTCTATCCCCAATCCGCCAAGACCTTTTTTAGTCTCCGGTCAATATCGATCCGTGTTTCTCTGCACTCCTTCGGGTGTTCTTTTCCGGCCTTGAACATAAAGGAAACCAATAGTCCGGAGCCCACCGGCAACATCATTTTCAGCATGGACTCGGGAAAGGTAAAGTGCGTCCCGTATTCATAGAGCCAGCTTTCGTATGTGCAGTCATGCGGCCGTCTGGCAAGGCGATCCTCCATTCTGCGGATGTATCTGCAGGTATCCCAAAGCACGTCATCCTCCGCACCGATGAAGATGAGCTTCCCGTGGATATTCTCTACCTTGATCCGCTCTTCCTCTCGGATGGGATGCTTCTTCTCGGATTCGTCGAACATGTTCCGTGAAGCGACCTTATCGCCGCCTGCCTTGGATTCCTCCTGAATCTTTTTCCAGTATTCCGGATGCCGATAGGCATAGGGCAGATAAGGCAGCGGCTCGTTTTGCCATGATACAGAGGATTCGTTATCACCGGGCCTCTCAGTCGCACCGTCCTTGCCGTCGCGGTAGAAGCCCTCCATCACAAAGTCCGGGGGCGAGATCGCAATCGTCAGCGACAACTCTGAATAATAGGATGCCGCCAGAAGCGCCATCATTCCTGTGGTGGAAGCACCCACAACCCCGATCATTTCACAGCCTTGTGCTTTCATAAACTTGATCGCTTTGCTGAAGCGCTCCAGCGGATAGTTGTGATGCCCGTAATCTCTCTTATCCGGCGACATCGCCATCACATGGATACCCTGCTGATTCAGCCATTTCGCCCCGGTCCGGGCCATGCGGTCCTCCGCGCTGTCGCCCAGCATGAGGATGAACCCCCTTTTACTCTCGGCCGATGCCGGATACCACGCTCCGTTATATCCATCGGACTCTATTCTGAATACCTGCCTTTTCATAATAAACCTCCCTCAAAACAAGGAGCAAATCCATGATGTCATCTATCCTGATCTATGGTTTATTATAGTTAGATATTGCTAATTCGTCAAGTACAAGCGCTGTGGAAATGTTTGAATCTCCACAGCGCTTCTGGTTCCTATTTACTTATCCGGCTGACATATCCTCTATTGAATCTCCATGCCGCCATCGCATTCTATGGTCTTTGCACAGGCCGGGTCACCGACCACACTCCCAATGGATTCTCCGCCGCCGGTGATCCTTCCGGACACGGCGCATTCGCGGATTTCAAAAGAGGACATCACGTCACTGCCCTCCATCATTTCTTTCCCAGCACCGATGAGGCCGCCTACAGAATCTGTGGTACCGGAAACATGGATGGTAACATCCTGCACGGTGCAACCGGTAATCTGTGCCGGTGCAGACGGATCATAGCTTCCGCCGAAGCCCAGCAGGCCGCCTACAAGGCGGTTACCTTCCCCGCTGACTGTGAGCACTGTATTCTTTGCGATGCAATTTGTGATCGCAGGGGCACCCCACGGTGCGCCGCAGACTGCACCGAATCCCCATGTGGCATTGCCCTCTGCGGTGATGCTGCCGCCGACTGCAGTGCAGTTTTCAATGGAACTCATGGTTGTGCCGCCCGCAATCAGTCCGGCACACGCGCCGTCATCGCCAAGCACAGTAATATCGGCTGTGGCGGCACAATCGGAGATCAGGTCAAAGCCGGTTCCCACGATGCCTCCGATCCCCTGCCTGTCAGAACATTCTCTCCAACGAGATCGATGTTTGCGACCTTGCAATTCATAAATTGCAGCCCAACTGCACCACCTACGAGATAAGCTCCCGATACATTTACGTTTTCGAGGACAAAATCGCCGATGTATGCTTCTGCAGCCTCTGTTCCGCTGGCACATCCAAACAGTCCGGCCCCCATGGGAGTATCGGCAGCTACTGTCAGATTGAAAATCTTATGGCCTTGTCCGTCAAAGGCGCCGGCAAAAGCATAGTGCGGATGCGGGACCTCAGCATCTTCCGGGGCGTCAGACCTTGGCTGAAACGCTCCAATGGGCTTCCAATTCTCGTACTCAGATAGATCAATGTCGTCGATCAACACATAGTGTGCCGTCAGATCATCACGTACATGGTCCATTTGCCCCGCCGTTGAGATCTGCCATGGATCTTCCGCTGTCCCGCTGCCCCCGGCAAAGACTGCTTCTGCCGAAGCCGTTACAGGGAACACCAGCAAAAGCGCGACCACAAGCAGAATCGAACACCATTTTCTCTGCATAGAAATGCCTCCTCTCAAATTATGGCAACATGGTTAGTTGCCTCTTACTATTGTAGGACAGCATTTTCGCTTCATCCAGCCCAAAAACAATTCGTTTTTTCCCAAAATCAGTATTCTCTCGGGAGCACTCCAAAACGGCGTCTGAACGCTTCGGAAAACTGACCGGCTTTGACATAACCAACTGTTTCTGCCACTTCTCCGACCGTATACATTCCAGTACGAAGCAGTCTTGCTGCCTCGCACAGTCTGCATTCAATGATATATGCATGCAGGGGCATTCCGTACTGTTTCTTGAAGTCTCCGGTAAGCTTGGAGGGGCTCACGCCATAGTCATGTGCCAGCGTGGAAATACTTGGCGCCGAAGTATACTCGCGGTCAATTCTTTCTTTTACTGCCCGCACAAGCTCCGCATCGTCAGGCCGAAGCCTGTTCTGGTGCTCTCCCATTGCATCCCGCATGCATATTGCCAGCAATTCATGCACAACCCCTTCCGCGCGCATCATGGCAAAGCGATCGGTAATATCGCTCAGATGATGAAACGTGCCCAGCATAGCTCTGAGCTCCCGTGAGATCGGGAATCGCCGTCCGTTCAGCTCCTGAGTGATTTCCGCCACATCTGTCTCTGAAAAATATTGGCTCAAAAGTGACACCGCATAGCTTCTCGGAATGTTGATGGCGTGAAAGGCAAATTGTGCGCCTGCTCCGTAACACATTGCTTCGTCTGATCCGTCGCCGAGGCACAGGCATGCCTCCCATGGATCCAGCCTGAATGCATGATTATGGTTACATGAATGCCATACTACTCCTTCCCCCAGACAAAATAGCAGGCGGAGGTCACCCCCCACTTTACCTGACACCTGGGCTTCTCTTTCATAGCACATGCTCCAATTGGACAGGCTGATACCATTCGTCGTTGTCAGGCAGGAAATGTTGCCACAGCCCAGTTCTGATGGCAGCTGCACGGTCAAGGCGGGTGCTGTCCGGGTTAATTGGTACAGCTCTGACAATGCTTTTTTGGCGTTCATGGTTTATTCCTCCCTTTCCCGGAGAGCATCTTCTGCTTTCCTCAAAGGCTGTTCAGTTCCTGGGCCATTCGCTCCGGATAAAACAGCGCCATATCTCCGTGATCCATGCCCGCAAAGCTTTTGAAAACAGTATCAGGGACAAACTTCTTCATGTACTTCAGATCCCAATCTCTGGCTTTGCGTTCTTTTTCCGCATACCAGTAATGAATCTCGCTGCAAAAACGCATGGTTTTCTTCGGCATTTGATAGTTGTTGCAGGAATCGAAGGTATTCCACAGCGTCTTATACGTGCAGTGACGGAACATATTGGCTAAGTATTTCAGATCCTCCTCGCTGTACTGGGGGGAGCTGAAGGCCTTCACTATCACGTTTTCCCCGCCTAGCTTGCCGAGGGCCA
>ODAI014189574.1_pt1 | contig 11896 bp, 14 predicted proteins | sample 1539321 | NCBI WGS metagenome assembly ODAI01 (sample SAMN02144231, study PRJEB22623) | gut metagenome | biome: sheep rumen | host: Ovis aries | place: New Zealand
CAAAACATGTTATTAATTTATTTTTCATTATCAAATTTTTCCCTCAATATCATCGTTAATATAGTAAATATTATCGAACAGTAAATATAAAGTTTTTTAAATTAATAGGACCTTTTTAATTGAAAAAATATTAGAATAATGTTTAATTATTAATTGAAAAGATTAAAAATAATTTAAATAAAAACAATAAGATAAAAATAAATTTTAATTAAAAATAAATCGATATGAATAAAAAAAGTAAAAAAAATGTTTCAGACTATAAAGCATCTGAAACTCTGTCTTTGATAATTTCGTACATACGTCTGTCAATTCCAAGAGGATCGGTTAAAATGATTTCACCATCGAATTCAACAGGCTCGTCATCATGGTCATGATGGTGGTGATGATGATGTCCGTGATGGTGGTCATCATGGTCGTGATCATCGTGGTCATGATGGTGGTGATGATGACCGGATACTGACTCAGCGTCAAAATCACTTTCAATTCCAAGCAATCCCGGAATGTCCCTTTTTGTATGCAATCCATGTGCTACAAATACAGGCACTACAATAATTCTATCCAATTCGTTTTCTGTGGATAATTTTTTAATTGTTTCTGGAATACCTGGTTTTCTGATTTCCATAAATCCATATTCTACGGGCATATCTGGAAATTCTTCTTCATACATTTCTTTATAAGCTTTAATTACTTCTTCCCCATCATCCAATCTTGAACCATGGCTTAAAAGCAAAATTCCTGTTTTATCAGACATATTTATCATCCATTAATAAATTATAATTAAGTTTCAAATTAAATTAAATTAAGTTATCTTGAGAAAAAAATTTTTCAAAAAAAATATATGAAAAACTTATAATTTTTCATCTACCATACTAATTAAAATATCAATTAATATATCATCCGCTTTGATTGGCTCAGGATATAATATTTCACCGTCAAAGTCCACTGGAGTCAAGTCATGAGAGTGATCATGCCCATGTCCGTGGTCATGTGAGTGTGAATGTTCATGTTCTTCTAAAAATCCTAAAATATGTGGAATATCATGAGTTGTATGCATTCCCGGAGCAATAAAGACTGGCACAACCACTAATCTTTCTAAATCATTTTCTTCTGTTAATTTATTAATAGATTCTGGTATGCTAGGACCGCACAATTCCATAAATCCAAAACTTGATGGTAAATCACAAGTTTTTTCGAATTTATTATATAATGCGGTGGCAAATTCTTTATTATAATTTAGTCTGGAACCATGAGTTACAAGTAAAATTCCGGTTTTAGCATCATCATTTAATTTGGATTCAGCTAATGCCTCTTGAATTCTCTTATTTATTATATCTAAAAGTTCATCACGAGGCCCAATTGAACTTAACAATTCAATTTCACCATCAAATTCTACATCGGGAGCAATTGACAGATAATGTTCATCAGGATAGTTTCCATCAGGACATCTTGGGTCAACTTCTAAAGGTTCAAGACCTAATAATTGCGGAATATCTATGTTAGTGTGGATTCCTGGAGCTAAAAATACTGGAAGTGCTATAATTCTATCCAAATCATCGACTTGATCTTTTAGAACATCCACAGCACCTGCAATGGTAGGTTCTGAAACTTTCATGTAACCTATTTCAGCTGCAAGACCAGATTTTTTGATAAATTTTTCCTTAATTTCATCAAATACTTCTTCTGCATAAGGCAAGGTACTTCCATGACTTACCAAAATTACAGCAGCATTATTTGATAACTTTGAATTTGTATCCATAGGAGATTACTCCATCTTCTCCATCTTCTCTAACTCTTCTAAATACCATCTCTACATCGTCACCGATTTCGAGATTTTCTACATCACAATCAACAAGTTGTGAAGTTAACTTTGCACCTTCTTCAAGTTCAATAACAGCTACAGCATAGGGAGCTGATTTTTTAAAATCGTCAGGTGCTGATCTGATTACTGAATAAGTATATATTTTTCCTTTTCCTGAAAATTGGAAAGGTTCAAGGTCTCCTTTTCTCCTACAGTTAGGGCATACTACACGAGATGGGAAAAATAATTCACCACAAGTGTTACATTTAGAGCCTATAAGATTGTATCTTTGTTGTATATGACGCCATGTTCTTACAGTATCTGACATGTAAATCCTCCATATATTTTCAATAAGTATAATTTATCTTAAATAATATAAATAAGTATTTTTTTTATTACTATTTTTCCTTGATTTCAAGATATGTAATACATTTTTATGCAAAAGCACACAATCGCACTTCACAAATAAACTTATAAAATTTTCATTAAATTTTTAAAAATGAAAATCGATGAAAAAGGTAATATGATTATAGGTACAACGGCCATTCTGGTTGTAGCCTTGATTTTAATTTGCATTTTTGTTGTAAGCTCAATAAATTACATCAATAATCAAAATATTGATTCTGAAACAAATGACAATTTCAAATATATTGTCGATGACTATTCCACAAACCTGGAAATATCAGGTCGGGAGGCAATAGCCCAAGCAACTGAAAAGGTCTACAGCGGTTTGCCAGTGCTCAATAGCAATAATCAAATAAAAAAGAACTTGAATAAGATTTTGAATGAGAAAAATGAAGAATATGATAAAAAATACGGCATTAAAATAACTTCAGAAACCCAATCAGTTGAAAACACCGATTCACCATGGAAACTATTGTTTAAAGTTAAATTAAATTTTGAAAAGGGAAATGAGAAATTTTCAAAGATTATCGAAAAGAATGCATCTGTTGAAGGTTTGAGAGACCCTTTACCAATAGCTAAGCTTACTGTGCTTTCCGGAATTTTAACATATGACGATAAAATTCATTATAAAACCGCATTGGCAGGATATATGCTTCTGCATCATTTTGATTCACCGGAATCCTATATTGAAGCGACTGCTCCATTAACAATGAAAAAGTGTCCATATGACCCATATATACATCATGGGGACCCTAACGTGCTGGATGACTGTTTAGATAAGGGATATTTTCATGAAAGCGCTGATGGTAGCTGTTATCTTTGCAGGCTGGAAGGTAAGGGAAAATGCCCCCATTACGGCTTTGAGGTGTTTATTCAAACTCACACTCCTCTTAAAAATGAATCCTTGTCCTGCTCTGACCATGTCGTTTTTGCGGACCATTACAACGGCGAAAAAATAAATCCGGATGACTGGGACAGCTTAATTCTGGATTCCTCTCACAGAAAAAAATATGGGTTGGATGAAGATGGATAGTAAAGGAAGCGCAACAATCGAAATAGCAATAGTTCTGATAATAATCCTGTTAATTTTAGGGGTTATTTTAACTTCCTTTGAAAATTCAACAGACAAGGTTATCAGTCTACAAGAGAAGGAATATCTGAAGGACACAACAACGGAAATAGCTGACAATCTAATCAATAATGCCGGAATTCCGGATAATTGGTTCGAATTGGGTAAGGGCACGCCTGGTCTGTCAATTGTAAATGAGGGAGGAGAAATCATTCCCAATAGTATTTCATATCAGAAGTTCATAGCACTTGGAAGCGATTATAAAAAGCTTGTATATGAGAACATGTTCAATTCAAAAATTGAAAGTTCAATGGAATTAATCCCGTTCGAGAGGTCTATTTCAAGTGTAAAAATCGGCTCAAATGAAGTGTCAAACGAGATATTTTCCGTGACCAGACTGGTGATATGCGATTTTTACAAAAAGTATGTTATAAAAGACTTTAAAAACGAGGGAAAATGCAATCATAATCACGACCAAAGCTCACACAGCTGCAATTACTTTAAGATATTTAAGGGAAATGTAAAATATTCAGATTACTATCTGCTATTGGATGATGGTGAAAAATACGATTTGAAATACATCCTGGATACAACAAGAGTTGTCAAGGGAAAATACTGGCAGCAGACAACATCAGATGAAATATATCTAAACAATGAAATCAATTTCTATGATGACACAAGTGCAATTGTATTCATACACTTCGATAAGCCAAAGGCAAAGGCGCTTCTGGTTAGTGTTCCAAAAGATTTTGATAAAAGCAAATTAAAATATGATTACTTCAGGACAAATGAATGCAAATTCATAATGAAGGCCTGGTATTAAATCAATACGCCCAATATAATCAGTGAAACAGAAATTAAAATCAGACTTGAGATTGAATCTGTCACGCTTGTTGAAATCGGAATTACAATATTGTCCGGATCCAAATTATGATTGTATGAAACGGTGGATATGTAATAGACTAAAAATACCATTATAGTAACTAGAATAAGTCCGGATAATGTGGAAATTGGAATAATCTTATCGAATCCAACGCCTAATGTTCCAAACATCAAGGAAGATGATTCCGCTAAAATTCCAATTAATGGGAACACGATAATTGCCAATATAAAGCAAATTCCAAAGTTATGTAAGGCTTCCCCTTCAGGTTTTCTCAATGGCTCGACCAGACCTGAGTGAAGGCCTGATGAAAGCCTTGCCCCTAAAATACTTATTAAGCTTCCGGACTCTCCTGAAAACAGTGGAACCAATGTCAATAAGCTTGGGTTTGTGAGCAATGTTTCAACTGAACTGTTCAGGATTCCGCCAGCTGAACCTCCTAAAAAGGAACATAACAGCAAGATTGGTGTGGATTGCTTTAAAATTGTCTTTGTCTCATCTGATAGGCGGTAGCAATATACAAAACCAATAAAGACAGCAACCAAAATGACCACTAAGGTTACGTCCTTAACAATGAAATTAACATCTATCAATTTTAAGATAAATGTTGAAGCGATAATCGCAGGTAAAGTAAACAAATCTCCAAATGCCGCTATAATCGGACTTGTAATATTATCCGGGTCCCATCCATGTTCAAAACTTTTAAATGAAACGAACATTGTAATCGGAAGCATTATCAAGTTTGATATTATTCCTGCAATTGTACATATTAATATGAAATCAATCAAGTCTATTGACTGATAATGTAGCAAAATACAGAATATCTTAGCGACAACACCTAAAAATATTGATAAAACAAGTGTCAGGACAAATGAGGAGAAGATATTATTGTTTAAATCTTCTGAAAATTCAAATTGAGGAGATATCAAACCAATGTGTAAGCTGGTGGATAATCTTGAGGCAAATGATCCGAAAATATTTCCTCTCATACCAATAGCTCCAGGAATAACTACCAACAATCCCGGGAAGGTTTCAAGGAAAAAGGTCATTTTACCAAGAATAATACCTGCTATTAAATCTCCCACTGCACAAATCAAGAGTGCAATTAATCCTTCTTTTATGATATTGTCATGCTCAGCGTAAAAGTCAGAAAACGCTTGTGTAGATAGTGAACTGCGAATCTTCTTCTGTCTGTTGTCTTTCACACATATCACTACCCTTAATCATTTTTTCACAACCTAATCTTCGTCTTCTAACTCTTCTGGAATATCATCTAATGAGCAAGCTCCGGATGCTAATTTTTCAAGTAAATCTGCACCTTCATCTGTTCCTTTTAAAATTAATGTATCGTCAGGCAAAATAGTGGTATTCTTATCAGGTCCATAAATCCAGGATGAACCTCTTCTAATAGAAATAACTCTCATACCTGTACGGTTAACTAAAAGTAAATCTCCTAAAGTATTATTTGCAAGTTCTGATGAATCTGCTATAGTAACTCTAACAATACTTTTATCTGATTCTTCCATAACCATTTTAAATACTGGATGTGGTTTAAATCCAGTCAATACTAAATCAGCTAAATCTTTTGCTGCATTCGCCATACTTTCTGTAGCTTCTGCAATTTCAAGCAAAGCTGTCAATTTCTCTGCATCCTCATATGATCTAGCAGCAACCAATGATTCCTTTTTAATTTCATAATTCATTGAATTAACTTCATTCTCTAATGTGAGCACTTCTTCAGCAGCAGTTTTACTATTGAACAAAACTGCAGAATATGCCAAATCAACCATCAATTCCGACATATTCTTCATTTCAATTAAAAGATTTTTGATTGACAATTAAATTACCTCATAAGTCATTTGGATCAACATGTAATAAACATGCTTTTCTAAGTTTTAATAATGTTTTCTTTTTAGATTTTAAGTCATCAACTTCATCTATAATATTTTCTAAAGGCTCTCTTAAGCATTCAACCGCTTCTTTTTGGTGTAACCAATGACAATTGGTACAATTCCAAACGCCTTTTCCTTTAATCCATTCCCCACCTGTTGTGGAATCTCCACATGGATAAAATGGACAATAGCAGAAGTCACAGTACTGGCCTTCAAAATGGCACGGATAATATTCGCATTCCCTGTTTGGACCGTGTGCAACTTCCCCATTTAAGAATTTTTCATAATGATTTTGTGATAATTCGTGAATTTTAGACCTTATTACATATCCTCTCGGTGTTACAAGCTTTCCATCCTGAACATAAGTCAAGTCATTTCCGACAAGCAATGTACAAGACATGTTAACAATGTCTTCAGTTAAGTCCTTAACCTTAACAATGGTTGGTTTTGGAGGCTCATAAGTACTATCGATGATACCTATTAAAGCATCCTCGCCTTTAATATCTAAAACACATTGTTTAAACCTTCTGAAAGGTTCTTTACGTGTTTTACTGATTGGGTTATAAATCGCAACAATTAAATTAGCTTCAAGAGCATATCTTAATTTTTTCTCAATTTCAGATAAAGGGGTTAAGATATTGCTTAGGCTAATTGCTGCAAAGTCATGTAAAGGAGCTCCCAGGTGGCTTGAAGCATAGTTCAATGCTGACACACCAGGATAAACCTTAATTTCTACACCTTCATACTTACTAACAATTTGATATAAAACATTTGCCATTCCAAAGACACCAGGGTCTCCAGAACTAATTAATGAAACAGTTTGGCCATCTAAACTTTTTTGAATAGCAAACTCAGCTCTGGCTATTTCATCGCCCATACCTTTTTTAACAACTTCCTTGTCAGAGATCAAATCTTCAATTTGTTCAATGTATTTCTTATAACCGATAATAACATCTGACTCTTCAATTGCTTTTATGGCACCTAAAGTCATGTTTTCTCTATTTTGACCTATTCCTATTACATTAATCATTTTACCACTAATATAGTTTTAATACTGATGTTATAGTTATTGAATCATCATCTACCATCAGTCCGTTTCCTCTAAATGTGGCATCCGCTGATGCAATGATTTTATAGGACGGATCCTGGCTGATTACAATTTGACCTGAAGTTGAATTAGGTGAAGCATAACCTAAAGCTTCAATTGAAACAGTTAAGTTCTTATTGTTTGTATCATCACGAGTGGTTACGTTCATTGAATCAACATTAACACCATCGACCTTCGACATGTTTTCCATTTTCAGTGCAACATCCTTCTTATTTGTAATATTGACTGGAGTTGGATCTTTAATTAAAGCCTCATTCACAGTTTCAGGATTGAAAATTGAAGTTATCTTATCAATTTGCATATCAATTAACCCCTGAATATTCGGAGCTTCAGCAGTGACGATAGTATATGAACTAAAGAGTCCTACTTCAAAAAATATAACAAATAAAACAATAATTAAAATAATTCTAACAATTTTATTCGCCATTTTATCACAATCATTAACTTATAATAAGATAATTTTTATTTTTAATATATAATAAAGATAACTAAAATTATTGTAATAAGTTAAATCTTAAATTGTTTTTTAAAATTCTCAAAGTTTATTAACATAGAAAATAAAAAAATTAATTAATATGTCAACTAGTAAACTTCTATTAAAATTTGCAAAAAAAGGAATCAACCTATCACCTGAAGCTTATAATAGGGTTATTAATGCTGAAAATCCAACAGATTTTGCATCATCACTGATAGTTAAATTAAAAAGTGATAAATTTACTTCTAAAGATTTAGTTTCAGTTAGTGGTGAAATGGTTGATGAAATATTAGGTATAAAAAAGCCGGAAAATATTAATCAGAAAACTTTGATTGATGAAGAAAACACCACTCCTAAACCTCCGGAAGCCGGCAAAACACCATCAGTTAAGAAAACAGAACCGAAAATTGAAGAAAAACCTAAGATACAAACACCACAGAAAACAGAGGAAAAACCTAAAAAAACTTCAATTGACGACTTGAAAAAGGAAAGTGACACTCCTGAAACATATGTAAACAAGAATATTTTAGAAGCATCAGAAGTGATTAAAGATACAAAAATTAAATTCAAAAGGAATGAGCAAAAAACCAATGTTAAATATGATTTTAAAATCATACAAGACACTTCTAAAAAATCATACACAAGCGGAGAACTTGAAAACCTAATAGCTTACTTTAAAAGCAGATATGAAAAATTAGCAAATATTTTGCAAAAAAGACCTGAACTTAGAAACTTCACAAAAATAGCTGATATTGATGACTCACAGGAAAGTTTAAGCCTGATATTGATGGTTCGTGAAATAAGAACAAGTAAAAACGGCCATAAAATCATTGAGTTCGAAGATGATACAGGCAATATTTCCGTTTTATTCTCACACAATAACGAAGAATTATTCCAGGAAGCCGAAAAACTCGTGAAAGATGAAGTTATAGGCGTAATTGCAAACAAAAGTAATGATCCAGGTTTTGCATTTGGTCAGCAAATTATCAAACCTGGTGTCTTGAGGATTCCTGAAAAGGAAATGGACTTCGGTATAGTATTTTTATCTGATGTTCACATTGGAAGCTTAACATTCCTTGAAGATGCTTTCCAGAGATTCATTGATTGGATTAACTGTGAATTTGGTACTGAAGAGCAAAGAAGAGTTGCTGAAGATGTCAAATATCTCATTATCGGTGGAGATATCGTGGATGGTATCGGTGTATATCCAAACCAGGATAAGGAACTTGCAATTAAAGACATTACCCAGCAATATAATGAAGCTGCAAGATTTTTAGGAAATATCAGAAGCGACATTAAGATTATCATTGCCCCTGGAAACCACGACGCATCCAGGGTTGCTGAACCACAACCTGCTGTTCCTGAAAAATATGCAAAAGCATTGTACGAGCTTGACAATGTGGAATTCATCTCAAATCCAGGTGTAGTTTCACTGGACGGCATAAACGTGTTAATTTACCACGGACGTAGTTTTGACGATTTGGTAATGGCTGTCAAAAACTTCGAATATGAAAAAAGTGATGAAATAATGGAAGAACTATTACAAAAACGTCATTTAGCTCCGATTTATGGTGAAAGAACTCCACTTGCTTCAGAACTTGAAGATTATCTTGTTATTGATGAGGTTCCAGATGTTTTCCATACCGGACACATTCACATTAACAGTTACAAAAAGTATAAAGGAGTTCATTTAATAAACTCTGGTACTTTCCAGACTCAGACTGAGTTCCAAAAAATTTACAATATCAATCCAACTCCTGCGGAAGTTCCAGTACTTCATAAAGGAAAATATAAGCATTTCAAATTTATCGAATGAGGTTAATCATGAAAAAAAATATTGATGAGATAATTAGTGTTTCAAATGAAATTTACGAAAAAGGATTAGTTTCTGGAAAATCCGGAAACATAAGTAAAAGAATCAAAACATCAAACGGAGATGTTGTTGCAATCACTCCAACCTTAAAATCATTATCTGACTTAAATGAAGAGGATATTATATTAGTTGACATGGAAGGTAATGTGTTAACAAATGGAAAACCTTCTTCTGAAGTCAATATGCATTTGGGAATTTATAAAAATAGATCTGATGTGAATGCTATTGTCCACACTCATTCAACATATGCCACCGGTTTTGCTTTTTCTTCAAAAAGGCTTAAAAGACTTGAAGGATTTGGAGAAATAAATAATAAATATTTAGCTCAAGTTGGATATGAAAAGCCAGGAAGTGATGAATTAGCTAAAATAGTTAGTGAAAATATAGGTGACGAAGACGTATTGATCTTAAAAAATCATGGTGTTATCTGTGTTGCTGATTGTCTAAAAGAGGCTAAATTACTTGCAATTTTTGTAGAAGAAACTGCCAAAATTCAATTCATAACTTATATGTTAAATTCAGTTGAAGATTAAATTTCATCTTCATCTGGGATAACATCTGATTTATTTCTAGTTTTCATTCCTTCTTCAATCATTTTAATGATTAAACCGGATAATGAAGTATCTTCATCAATAGCCATTTTCTTTAATTCTTTTTTTAAGTCTACAGGTAAATTTATAGTAGTTTTGCTTATATCTGACATGATATATAATTACTTTTATGATAATATATATTTTTCTATGAATATTTTGAAAATTACCAAAAAATATTTAAAGTGTATACGAACAAATATATAATTTAATAGTTTATTAACTTATTTTTAATTAATTATTTTGGAGGGAGTATTTATGAACAGTCAAATCGAGGAAGTTTGTGAAATACTTGAATATATTGCAGATAATAATACTGTGCCTCGTAATATCAGAGAGGCAGCTGGGGAATCCAGTACTTTATTAAAAGATGAAGAACAAGACCAATCTGTAAAAATAAGTACAGTATTAGGAAAATTAGACGAAATCAGTAACGATCCAAATATACCAGTTCATGCTAGAACTTTAATTTGGGAAGTTTTATCTAAATTAGAATCAATCTAATTTAATTTTTCTTTTTTTATATTCATTTTGAAACAGCCACTGATATTGTAACGCCATCATAAGAAGTCTTTTTATAAATTAATTTTGAATCAAATCCTGCTGTAATTAAAGCTGAAGGTTCACAAACACCATATATTCCAAATTTTGAAAATACAAATTCTGATCTTGCAACATCATTGGATGTAAACAGCTTTAGCTTTTCTATCTCAACAAAGTTAACAGGAATGTTTAATTTTTCTGAAAGTTCCAAAATGCCCTGTTCATCTTTTTTAATTTCAGCTGATGCAAGCATGTTGATTCTTGACTTATGAATATTCAAATCTGAGATTGATTTTACTAATCCTTCATGAATCTTTTCACATTCCTTTCCACGTCTGCATCCGATTCCGACGACTATTTTTTTCTCCTTTAGGATTAATTCATGCTGACCACATTGAACATGTATTTCATCCGTATTGACTTTGTCTGAATAATTGAATGAAACATTCATTTCAAGTGTAACATTTTCCAGATAATCAAATAAATAATCGTAATTTTTGTCACAATTTAAAGTGAATGTGATTTCTTCACCGTCAAGGATGGCCTTATTGAAAAACAGTATTTCCTTAGTGTCACTGATGGATAAGTACAAATCCTTTGCAATAACGTCAATTCCCAATTTATTGTTCACATCAGTGGAAGTCGTAATCACGGGTGTTGCATCAATTAAATCGGCTATTTTATATGTTAGCTTATTTGCACCTCCCAAATGACCTGACAAAGTAGAAATGACAAAATTCCCATTGTCATCAACATTTAAAACTGCAGGGTCAGTGACTTTAGACTCAATTAGAGGTGCAATTGATCTTATCAGAATTCCTGAAGCCATGATTGCAATAATCGCATCATATTCATAAAATAAAATTGGAAAATATTTCCTAACATTTTTATGATATAAATCTGTTTTAATTACAGTTGAATCATAGTCCAATTTTTCTTTTAAGGCAACTGCCAGATCTTGACCTTTATCTGAAACGGAAATTATTGCAATTTTCATAATATCACATAAATTAATATAAATAATAAAATTATTGTTATTGTAAATAATATAATTGTTAATTTAGATAAATTTACAGCCTTGGTAATGTCATCTGCCAATATCTCTTTATTGTTATCGCCTAAGATATATGTTTCCTTTTTAATCAGTTGAATATCAAGTGCTCCGGCTGTTGAAGCCATGGTATAACCTGAGTTAGGAGACGGGCAATTTCTTGCATCCCTCATCATTATTTTAAAACTGTTTTTTCCATTCAATCTTAACAA
>ODAI014462043.1_pt1 | contig 11896 bp, 9 predicted proteins | sample 1539321 | NCBI WGS metagenome assembly ODAI01 (sample SAMN02144231, study PRJEB22623) | gut metagenome | biome: sheep rumen | host: Ovis aries | place: New Zealand
ACGAAAAGAAATAAGCCATGGAAAGAAGAACGAGAGTGAGATTCGCGCCGTCCCCGACCGGCCCCCTGCACATGGGAGGAGTCCGGACCGCGCTTTACAACTACCTTTACGCCAAGCAGCACGGCGGAGACTTCATCCTCCGTATCGAGGACACGGACTCGCACCGCTTCGTGCCGGGAGCTGAGGAGTACATAATCGAGGCGCTGAACTGGTGCGGGATCGTACCGGACGAGGGGGTTGATGCCGACGGCAAGGTCGTCGAGACCGCATCGGACAGGCATCCCCACGCGCCCTACCGCCAGAGCCAGCGCCGCGGCATCTACCGCAAGTACGCCGAGCAGCTCATAGAGAACGGATACGCTTACTACGCATTCGATTCCGCGGAGGAGCTCGAGGCCGTGCGCAGCGCAGCCGAGAGCCGGGGCGAGACCTTCACTTACAACCAGAAGTCCCGCATGTCCCTTCGCAATTCCCTTACGCTGAGCCCTGAAGAGACCGCGAGGCTGGTGGAGCAGACCTCCAACTGGACCATACGCTTCAAGATGCCGGAGAACACCGTAGTGGCGATGGACGACATGATCCGAGGACACATCGAGGTCAACACCGACACCCTGGACGACAAGGTGCTCTGGAAGCGCGCAGACGAGCTGCCGACCTACCACCTGGCCAATATCGTGGACGACCACCTGATGGAGATCACCGAGGTCATCCGCGGCGAGGAGTGGCTCCCTTCCCTGCCCCTTCACTACATGCTCTACAAGGCGTTCGGATGGGAGGAGACGAGGCCCCGCTTCGCACACCTTTCGCTGCTGCTCAAGCCCGTCGGCAACGGCAAGCTCAGCAAGCGCGACGGCGACAAGATGGGCTTCCCGGTGTTCCCGCTGAGGTGGGTGAACGCGGAGGGAGAGACCTCGCACGGCTACCGCGAGGACGGATATTTCCCGGAGGCGTTCGTGAACATGCTGGCGATGCTCGGATGGAACCCCGGTGACGACCGCGAGCTCTTCACCATGGACGAGCTCATCAAGGCCTTCTCCATGGACAAGGTACAGAAGGCCGGAGCCAAGTTCAACCCCGACAAGGCGAAGTGGTTCAACAAGGAATACCTCAGGATGAAGTCCGACGAGGAGCTCACCGACCTGTTCGTCCCCATCCTCGAGCAGAACGGCATCAAGGTGACAGGGTGCTACAAGTGCCCCGTCAGCCACGATTTCGCATCGAACTCAGTGTCGAAGAACTATGTCAAGGGCGTGGTGGCGCTGATCAAGGAGCGCGCCACGTTCGTCCAGGACTTCTGGACCATCGCGCCTTACCTGTTCGTGGCCCCGAAGGAGTATGTGGAGAAGGACGCCGCGAAATTCTGGAAGGAGGAGAATTACTCCCTGGCCATGAAGGCCGCGGAGCATATATATGCCTACGAGGGTCCCTGGACGGCCGAGGCCGTCGGGGAGGAGCTCGAAGGCTTCATCCGCGGCAATGAATGGCCGATGGGCAAGGTGATGAACTGCCTGCGTCTCGCCCTTTCGGGCGCATCCAGCGGGCTCGGCATCGCCGACATACTCTCCTTCATCGGGAAGGAGGAATTCCGCTCCAGAATGGAGCGGGCGGCATCTGTCTTGGGAAAATAATAATTATGAGAAAGGAACTGCTCGTTTTCGCGGCCGCCCTGGCGCTGGCCGCATGCGCCCCGAAGGAGGCGCATCTGCCGCGCGCGGCGGCTGACGGCATCAATACCGCCGCCTTTGACCAGATATTCTACGACGACAACCTCGTCGGAAGCACGAACGAGGTGCATGGCGTGGTCGTCCTCAAGGACGGAGCCATCATCTACGAGAAATATGACGAGGCGCACAGCGCGGACATGAAGCATGCGCTGTGGTCCGGCAGCAAGACTTTCACAGCGACGGCCATAGGCATCGCCGCGGACGAAGGCCTTCTGTCGGTGGACGACACCGTGACGAAATTCTTCGACTCCTCGGAGCTCCCTGCCGAGCCTTCGGACAGCCTGAAGGCCATGACCGTATGGAACCTTCTGACCATGACTTCCGGCTTCAAGGACGACAAGCTCGGCGAGACCGAGGCCCTTGCGCTCAAGGACCCCACCCGCTTCATGCTTCACGACACTTTCAGTTTCTATCCCGGGGAGAAATTCGTATACAACAGCATGAACACATACCTGCTGTCGGTCATCGTGACCAAGGTTACGGGCAAGAAGCTGGTGGACTACCTGGAAGAGAAACTTTTCAAGCCCATGGGCATAAGCGACTTCTACTGGAGCGAATCGGCCGAGGGCTACAACATGGGCGGCTGGGGACTGTTCCTGAGGACTGAAGACCTGGCCAAGATGGGACAGCTGTTCCTGAACAAGGGAAAATGGAACGGGAAGCAGCTGGTCTCCGAGAAGTGGATCGCGGACGCCATGTCGGTGCAGGTGATGCCTACGCTGGGCCAGGCGCCGCAGCGCCCGGGCTGGCCGGTCCAGGAAGACTGGGTGGCCGGATACGGGTACCAGATGTGGAAGTGTGACAACGGCACGTTCCGTATCGACGGGGCATGGGGCCAGTGGGCCGTGATCGCCCCGGACAAGAACGTGGTCATAGCGGTCAACTCGCTGTGCGGCAATGCCCAGGGAGTCCTGCGCTATGTGATGAAGGACATTTACGACAAGATTTAGGCTTATGAAGATAGGTATCTGCAGCGATCACGCCGGAGTGGAGTACAAAACCCGGCTGATCTCGTATCTGCTCGGAAAGGGATACGAAGTCGTCAATTTCGGTACGGACAGTACCGAGAGCATGGATTACGCCGACGTGGCGCATCCGCTGGCTTCGGCGGTGGAAGCCGGAGAGGTGGACAAGGGCATAGCCCTGTGCGGCACCGGAAACGGTATGGCCATGACTCTCAACCACCACCGCGGCATAAGGGCAGGACTGGCCTGGAACACGGCGGTTGGAAAGCTCGTGAAGGAGCACAACGACGCCAACGTGCTGGTCATGCCCGCACGCTTCATCAGCTACAGGATGGCGGTCAGCATCGTGCGTGCATGGCTGACGACGGATTTCGCCGGCGGACGCCACAAGAGGCGCATCGACAAGATCCCCGTGTAGGCCATGGCGGCGCTGGTTGCATACCGCGGACTGAGGCTGACGGACAATATCGACGACTATCCGGAGGGGATAATCCTTCCGGTGGACAAGCCGTACCGCTGGACCTCCGCGGATGTGATCAGGAAGGTCAAGTACCAGGCCATAAAGCATTTCCATAAGAAGAACCTCAAGGTGGGCCATGCCGGGACGCTTGACCCGCTGGCCACCGGCGTGCTGCTGGTGTGCATAGGAAAGGCCACGAAACTGGCCGAGACGCTGCAGGCTTCGCCCAAGCAGTATCTGGCCGGGGTGACCTTCGGGGCCACCACGCCTTCATACGACCTCGAGAAGGAGATAGACCGCCTGTGCCCGCTGGACGGGGTGTCGGAAGAGGCGCTGCGGTCCGTGCTGCCCGGCTTCGTCGGGGAGCAGGACCAGGTCGCGCCGCTCTTCTCCGCCAAGTCTGTCGACGGGGTAAGGGCCTACGAGACGGCCCGCAAGCTCTTCAAGCAGGGCCGTCTGGCCGAGGGCTCCGACCTCCTCCAGGCCTCCCGCATCACCATCTACGCCCTGAATCTCGAAAACTATATTCCATCTGAAGGTATTGTCTCCAAAGCGGAGGGTATGGGTCCCGAAAATTGTGCCACCCTCGGCATCATAAGAGGGGGGGACCCATTGCCTGCAATGGGGGGGGCCGAACGGAGTGAGGCATTTTCGGGGCCTATACCCTCCGCTGGAGACAAGAGCGGCAGGATCCATGTGGCGGACATATCGGCATACGACCTGCCGAGGGCGATGGTGCGCGTGGACTGCTCGAAAGGCACGTACATACGTGCCCTGGCGCGCGACCTGGGCGAAGCCCTGGGCAGCGGCGCCTTCCTGAGCAGCCTCCGGCGCACACGCAACGGAGGCATAGCCGTCGAAGACGCCCTGACCCTTGACGACGTCTCCGCCCTCTGGAGCGCAGACTCCTGACCCTCAGCGACTTAACCCCGTGACTGTATCCCAAATCGGATACAGACGCAGGACGATATCATTGATTATAAACACTTTGTGCTCCAGCACAAAACCTAATGGACAACTTGACAAACAAATGATGAAGAAGTTAATTCTCCCTCTGATCGCCATGATGGCTGCGTCCGCCGTATCGCATGCGGACAACATCCGTTTCGCATCGCACCCGTCTCTCTCCCCGGACGGGAAGCAGGTCTACTTCAGCTATGACGGGGACATCTACTCCGTACCTGCGGCGGGAGGACAGGCCACCGCCGTCATCACAATGCCGGGCGTACAGGACTCGCCGCTGGTCTCGCCTGACGGAAAATGGCTGGCTTTCAGCTCCGACATCCAGGGCAACAACGACGTGTACGTCGTACCCGTAGCCGGAGGACAGGCCGTCCAGCTGACCTTCCACGAAGCTCCCGACGTTCCGGTGTCGTGGTCGCCCAAGTCGGACTGGATATACTTCGAGTCCACCCGCGGCAGCGCCCGCAAGACCACCTATAAGGTGGCCGTGGCGGGCGGCACCCCGCAGCTGATGTTCGACGGCTACTTCAACACCGTCGTCAACATGGTCGAGAACCCCAAGACCGGCGAATTCCTCTTCAACGAGTCCATGGAAAGCATCAGCTTCCCCACCCGCAAGCGCTACGTCGGCGACCACAACCCCAACATCAAGAGCTGGAATCCGAAGAGCAAGGCATACACCGAGCTCACCGACTACATCGGAAAGGACCAGTGGCCCATGGCCGATAAGGCCGGCAACATCTACTACGTCAGCGACGAGCTCAACAAGGAGTCCAACATAGTGAAATACGTCAAGGGAGGCAAGCCCCTGCAGCTGACAAGCTTCGACAAGTCTGTCCAGTACCCTTCCATCGCCTTCGGAGGCTCATCGATCGTGTTCCTGAAGGACTATGAGATAAACATCCTGGACACTTCCACCGGCAAGGTCTCCGTCCCGCAGATCTCCGTCGCTTCCGGAAGCGTGGAGGTGCGCAGGTCCTTCGCTGACCAGGCTCCGACCGCCGCCGACGTCTCGCCCGACGGCAAGAAGTTCGCCCTGGTCATCCGCGGCGGCCTGTACGTGTCCGACACCAAGTGCAAGTTCCTGCAGAAGCTCGACACCCCGGCGGACGAACGCGTCAGCGAAGTCGTATGGGGCGAAGACAGCAAGACCATCTACTACATGAGGACGCAGAAGGGATGGACCAATCTCTACAGGATAGCCGCCGACGGCAGCGCTCCGGAGACGGCCGTATTCATCTCGCAGAACAACTCCAACAGCCTGGTTGCCAACCAGAAGCGCGACAAGCTCGCATTCATCGACGGCAGCCGGTCCGTCATGCTGCACGATGTCAAGGCCGGGACCACCGCCAAGGTGGCCGAGGCCGAGTTCTGGTCTTTCGAGGGCTACAGCCTGGCCTTCTCGTACGACGGTCAGTACCTCGCGTTCGACTCCATGCACATGTTCGAGCCCGACATCTTCGTATACAGCCTGAAAGACGGATCGCTCAGGAACCTCACCCACTCCGCATCCGTGGAGCAGAGCCCCGTGTTCTCCCCTGACGGAAAATACATGTACATGCTGGCCAATCCCACTTCCTCGTCATTCCCGAGGGGCGCCAGGAATGCCCTGTACAAGCTCCCACTGCGCAAATACGACACTCCTTTCAAGTCCGAGAAGGTAGAGGAGCTGTTCAAGGACAAGAAGGACGCTCCGAAGAAGGACTCGACAGTAGTCATCGATTTCGACAACATCCACGAGAGACTGGTGCGCGTGGAGAGGGACGGCAACCAGATGGGTCCGTACATCTACTCTACCAAGGGCAAGGACTACATCCTCTACCGCTCCATGGGCTCGGGGACGCCCGGTACCTTCGTGCTTGAGATATCCGATCCCGAGGCGAAGCCCAAGCAGGTCAAGGACCTGGCCGGAGGCTCGTTCTTCAGCTGCAAGGATGCGCTGTACTGCCTGGGCGGAGGAGCCATATACAAGGTGGATCCCGGCGCCGCATCAGCGACCAAGACCGAAGTGAAGAAGGATGTGGAGGCAGTGCTCGGGGACGAGTTCAGCCAGATGTTCTACGAGGCCTGGGGCGTACTGGAACAGAACTACTACGACGTGAACTTCCACGGCGCGGACTGGTTTGCGGTACGCGACTACTACGCCTCCATGCTGCCCTACGTCCGCACGCGCGCCAATCTCCGCACCCTGCTCGCAGACCTTCTCGGCGAACTGAACTCCTCGCACCTCGGCTTCAACTCCACCGGAGCTGAGGAGAAGCAGGAGACGCGCATCCGCACATACGGCACCGGCATCCTCTTCGACAATGCAAGTCCCTACAAGGTGGCCGGAATACTCGCCGACTCCCCTGCCGACAAATACGGGATCGACGTTCGCAAGGGCGATGAACTCGTCGCCGTGAACGGCGTCAAGGTGGACAAGGCGGTAAACCGCGAGAAGTACTTCTCCGGAGCCGTGGCCGCCGACGAACTCAAGCTCACGTTCAAGCGCGGCGGCAAGGAGTTCGACACGAAGGTCCACACCACCACCTTCTCTGCGCTCAAGACCCTGGCCTACAAGGAGTGGGAGGAGCAGAGGGCGGACATGGTCTCAGACAAGACCGGAGGCAAGGTGGGATACATCCACATGCGCGCCATGGGAGCGGAGGACCTCGACTCGTTCCTGCTGAAGATGCACACTGAAGTATACGACAAGGACGCGCTCATCCTCGACCTGCGCTACAACAACGGCGGCAACGTCCATAAGGAGGTCATCGACTTCCTGCGCGGGCAGGGCCACTTCGAGTGGGCATACCGCGACTTCCCGAGGACGACGCATCCCAACGTGGCGCCTGCCGGCAAGCCCATAGTCGTACTGGTCAACGAGCACAGCCTCTCCGACGCGGAAGTGACCTCCAACGGTATCAAGACGCTGGGCATCGCCAAGCTCGTCGGTACGGAGACCTACCGCTGGATCATCTTCACCTCGTCCGTCCGCCTGCTGGACGGCTCCACCTGCCGCATGCCGGCATGGGGCTGCTACAGCGTCATCGACGGCTCCGACCTGGAGAATACCGGAGTAAAGCCCGACATCTACGTCAAGAACACGTTCAAGGACAGGCTCGAGGGGAAGGACCCGCAGCTGGATGCGGCCATAGCTGAGATCCTGCGCGAGATGTAAACGTACCGGGGGCCCTTAACAAAAAAGGCCCCCGGACGTCTTTTGATAAACATCCCGCATATGAAAAGGCTTTCAATACTTTCGCTCGCGCTGGCAGCAGTGCTCTTCAGCGCCTGCACCACAGACTATTACGAGCCGGTTTTCGGCTATGACAACCTCCCTGCCATCATACCCGCCTCCGGCGGCACGTACCTGGTCCAGTACGACTACGGTTACTATGCCACCAAGGGTGACGTAAGGTATTTCGAGTGGCAGTACCGCATCATCGTCGACGGCGAAGTCGTAACGATCGCCGACGTGACGGATTTCCGCAACAATACTTTCACGGTGCCCATCGCCCCGAACCGGGACACTTATCCCAAGTCCATCGTCGTCGAGGCCAGCACGCACGTGAGGATGGCCGCGGAGGACTGGTGGGGCGACTGGACCCCGGTCGCCTCGGCAGTACAGCTGTCGCTGTAACCCCTCCGGTTCAGATAAGCTTGTAGGAGCGGAGTTCGCGGTTAAGGGCGCGGTGACCGGGGCAGACGGACTCGAGAAGGGCGTGGAACTCCGGGCCGTGGTTTAGGTAACGCAGGTGGCAGAGCTCATGCAGCATGACATAGTCACGCAGATGCTCCGGAAGGCGCATGAGGTTGAGATTGAGATTAATGTTTCCGAGCTCGGAGCAGCTGCCCCAGTTGGAGGAGTTGTGCTTGATGCGTACCTTGTTGTATGTGAAGCCGTAACGGGCGGCGAGCTCGGCGAGGCGTGGCGGCAGGGCCGCCTTGGCCTCGGCGCGCAGCCGCTCCCCCTCGGCCGCCTGCTCGGCGGTCGGGGCTTTTTTCTTGCGGCGACGACGGCGTAAAATGAAAATCATGAGGCAAATATAGCTCTTTTCGAGCAGATTCCTGATTTTCCGTGCACGTTTACGGAAAATATTCTTATATTTGCTCCGTAATTACAATAACACTAATCTGCAGATGACCCCGGAACTTCACGCCACACGTGCGGCTCGAGCCTTGCCGCAGCGCTTCATGTCAGCCCTCCCGCTGCTGGCAGCATGCTTATTATCAATCTTTTGCATAGCGTCATGCTCCAACGCCGAGAAGGCTGGGGAGTTCGACTATCTGTACAAGGACCTCCCCTTCGAGATGCCAGTGGTCTCGCGCCCCCAGATACCCGACAGGACAGTGGACCTCAAGGATTTCGGCGGGAACGGGAACGGCATTGACCTGAACACCGATGCATTCGCCAAAGCCATCGATTTCCTGGCCTCCAAGGGCGGCGGACGCCTCAATGTCCCGGCCGGCATCTGGCTCACAGGTCCCATCACGCTCAAAAGCTGCATCGAGCTGCACCTGGAGGCCAACGCCGTCATCCTCTTCGATCCCAACCGCGACCTCTACCCCATCATCAACACCGTCTTCGAGGGGCTTGACCCCCGCCGCTGCGAGTCGCCCGTCAACGCCGACGGCGCGCACGACATCGCCATCACGGGCGAGGGCGTGATCGACGGCAACGGCGACGCCTGGCGCGCCGTCAAGAAGGACAAGCTCACCATCGGACAGTGGAAGAACCTGCTCGCGCGCGGCGGAGTCGTGTACGGCGACGTCTGGTATCCCGACGAGGGCTTCGTCAAGGGCCAGTCCATCTCCGACATGAACGTCCCCCAGGGCGATCTCTCCGAGGCTGAATGGAACGAGATCAAGAGTTTCCTCAGGCCGGTCATGATCTCCCTTCGCAACTGCGAGAACGTGCTGATGGAGGGCTGCACGTACCAGAACTCCCCCTGCTGGAACATACATCCTCTCATGTGCAGGAACATGATCATCAAGGACATCACCGTGCGCAACCCCTGGTACTCCCAGAACGGCGACGGTATCGACATCGACTCCTGCGAGAACGTCATAATGGTCGACTCCAACCTCGACTGCGGTGACGACGGCATCTGCATCAAGTCCGGCAAGGACGCCGACGGCCGCAGGCGCGCGCGTCCCTGTCGCAACCTCATCGTTGACAACTGCACGGTCTACCACGGCCACGGCGGCTTCACCGTAGGCAGCGAGATGTCAGGCGGAGTGGAGAACATCAAGGTCTCCAACTGCCGTTTCCTCGGCACCGACGTGGGTCTCAGGTTCAAGAGCAAGCGCGGCCGCGGCGGCGTAGTCTCCAACATCTTCATCGACCACATCTACATGAAGGACATAGTGGCCGAGGCCCTTCTGTTCGACCTCTACTACGGCGGCAAGTCCGCCGTCGAGGTCATGGAAGCCGGTGGAGAGCCTGTCGAGGAGCAGCCCATGCCCGTTGACGAGACCACTCCCTGCTTCCGCGACATCCACATCAGCGACATCGTCTGCAACGGCGCCGCCCGCGCCATGTTCTTCAACGGCATCCCCGAGATGCCGGTCAAGGGCGTCGACATCGACCGCTGCACCATCTCCAGCACGGTCGGCATACAGCTCTGCTGGTCCGAGGACGTGACCATGAAGAACACCGTCATAGTCCCCAAGCGCGGAGAGCCCGTCACGGTCCTCTTCAGCAAGAACGTCAACATCCAGTAGCCGATGAAAGCGCTCAGATCCATCCTGGTCGCCATGGCGCTGGTCCTGGGCCTCCCTTCGGGCGCCCAGACCATCCACCTCATGGGCGACAGCACCTGTGCCGACAAGGACCTCACCGGAGGCAACCTCGAGCGCGGCTGGGGCATGCAGTTAGCCAATTTCCTCGATGACGGGATCAAGGTCGTCAACTACGCCAAGAACGGCCGCAGCACCAAGAGCTTCATCACGCTCGGGCACTGGGACAAGGTCAAGGCCGCGGTGAGGCCCGGCGACTATGTCTTCATCCAGTTCGCCCACAACGACGCCAAGCAGGACGACAGCGTCCGGTACGCTCCCGCCTACGGCCTCTATCAGGAGAACCTCCGCATGTACTGCCGTACCGTGCGCGAGATGGGTGCGACCCCGGTGCTGCTCACCCCGGTGATGCGCCGCTGGTTCAAGGAAGGCAAGCTCGACCTCGACTGCCACACCGACTATCCCGCCGCCATGAAGCAGGTCGCCTCCGAGATGGGGGTGGAGCTTCTGGACATCACCGCATCCAGCGCGGAGTGGCTGCTGGGCCTCGGTGACGAGGCTTCGCGGCCGTACTTCATGTGGATCCCCGCCGGGAAATACGCTTTCTGCCCCGAGGGCAAGGAAGACAATACGCACACCAAGGCCAACGGCGCACGCGTGGTGGCCGGCCTCGTGTGCGACGCCATCCGCAAGAGCTCGCTGGAGGGCATAAAGCCGCACCTTCTCGCCTCGCCGCCTGACATCGTAGTGGCGCAGGACGGCCGGGGCGACTTCATGACCGTCCAGGAAGCCATCGACGCGGTGCCCGACTACAGCCACGGAGATGTCACCACCATCCTGGTCAAGGAAGGGGTATACAAGGAGCGCATCGTCATCCCCGCCGGCAAGCAGGACCTCGTGATCCGCGGTGCGGGCATGGACAGGACCGTCCTCACGTACGACAACTACGCCCGCAAGATGTGGCCCGACGGCCGCTTCGAGATCGGAACGTCCGGAAGCGCATCGCTTTACGTACACGCCGACCGGGTCACCTTCGAGGACCTCACCATAGAGAACTCCGCGGGCGACGGCAGCATCGTCGGCCAGGCCGTGGCGCTGTTCACAGACGGCGACCGCCTCCTTTTCAACCGCTGCCGCATCGCTGCATTCCAGGATACCATCTACACTTTCGGCACTTACAACGGCAGGGGCAAAGCCAAGCGCAGCCTTTACCTCGACTGTATCATCGAGGGAACGACCGATTTCATCTTCGGGCCCGGGATCGCTTATTTCGAGCGCTGCACGATAGTATCGAGGAAAGACAGCTACATCACCGCCGCCTCCACCCACCAGGGCCAGCAGTACGGCTACGTCTTCCACGACTGCAAGCTCACGGCAGAGCCCGGGGTGACCAAGGTCTACCTCGGAAGGCCGTGGCGCCCTTACGCGCGCACCGTATTCATCGGGTGCGAGATGGGCGCCCACATCCGCCCCGAGGGCTGGCACGACTGGAACAAGCCCGAGGCGCACAAGACCGCCTTTTACGCCGAGTACGGCTGCAGCGGTCCCGGCGCCGCTTCCGCCGGCAGGGTGAAATGGGCCAGGAAGCTCAGCGCCAGGCAGGCTGCGGCATATACTTTCGAGAAGGTCATGGACCAGGGAGAGGACCAGGCCTGGAACCCGTTTGAAAAGCTATAGAGGATGAGAAGGACGCTTCTGTACATAGTCGGCCTGCTGGCCCTGGCCTCCTGCGCGCAACCCGCTCAGGAGCCGCTTTCGCTCAGGATGGTGCGCAGCGAGATGACCCGCTGCCCCGATGCCACGTATCTCGACTTCTGCGAAGGGAAGGTCAGCTGGAACTACACCCCTGGCCTCGAGATGAAGGCTTTCCTAGACGTATACGAGACCTACGGCGGGGACGACATCCTGCAGTACGTCGATGCTTGGTACGGGCAGTGCATCGAGGACGACGGACATATAAAGTATTATTACAAAGGGGATTATACGGTAGACAAGGTCTGCCCGGCACGGACCGTGTTCCAGCTGTACGACGCCACGGGCAAGCAGAAGTACCGCTTCGCGCT
>ODAI011654554.1_pt1 | contig 11895 bp, 12 predicted proteins | sample 1539321 | NCBI WGS metagenome assembly ODAI01 (sample SAMN02144231, study PRJEB22623) | gut metagenome | biome: sheep rumen | host: Ovis aries | place: New Zealand
CCCTCATAATTTTGACAGGAATTATGTTGTATATACGGGAACCCATGATAATGAGACCACAAGCGGATGGGCACATAACTGTGACAGAAAGACCCTGAAGTACATCATGAAATATCTTGATGTGGATAAGAAAAAGGATATCACCCCGGCTCTTATCAGAGAGTGCTATTCGTCAGTTGCCGATACCTGTATCATTCCTTTTCAGGATTTTCTGGAGCTTGGAAATGAAGCCAGAATGAATCTTCCTTCAACTCTTGGTGATAACTGGAAGTGGAGAACCGTATATTCCGACTGGACACAGAAGCTGTCAAAGAGAATGTACAAGCTTGTGAGAACCTATGGCAGATATGAGATGAAAGTCGGAAGATGATCTGATGTGAATGAATAAAAAAATCTGTGGCCTTATGGTCGCAGATTTTTGTTTTTGCGTGTCTTTCCGAATTACTTTATTTGTCGATTCCGGTCATGGCCATATGGGAATTGTGATATTTTGGCTCATATGTCACATCCCTTCCGAACCAGTCCGGGGGGAGGAAATTCTGGGCCGCATCAACGCTTCCGAATTCAACTTCAGCCATCATAAGAGGGGCGAAGGGTTCATCGAAGACATCAAGCTCTATCATAAGCGAGTATTCATCAGGAGGTTCGGGAGTTCCCGGGATCACTCCGGGATGCTCAAGGGGAATGAGATATCTTGTTTTTGATATAACATTTCCGTCAGCCTTTGCAAGCAGATGGCGGTATCCTTCGGCGGTAAGATTCAGGTTATATTCTTCTCTTTGCATAAGTCCCGAACCTTTGTATGTCAGGTAGAAGTTCTCGCCCTCTCTTCTGACTCTTACGACGGGATCCGTGCAAAGATATGCCTGTTCTATTTTGTGAAAGGGATATTTTTCTATGTCTTCGGGTAATTTATCTATTAAAAATTTTCTTTCTATTTCCATTTTTTATTCCTGATCTTCCGCATGAGCTTTGTAAACGATTCCTTCCGCTATACGGTCGGCTTTTTCCTGTCCTGCAAAAAGAGCTGCTATGGCGAGGGCAAAGGGAATCGATGCTCCCATTCCCTGCCCGGTGATTATGCCGGAATCGATCTCAACCTGTGAGTGGGTGCAGATGGCACCGCTGTTTTCGAGTTCTTCTTCAAAAGTGGGGTAGCAGGTAGCCCTTCTGCCCATGAGAAAGCCTCTGTGAGCGAAGATGCTGGGTGCGGCGCATATGGCTGCAATATATTTTCCTGCTCCGTAGTAATATCCGATGAGGTCAAGAAGCTCATCACATTTTTCAAGGTTTTCTGTGCCCAGCTTTCCTCCTGGAAGAACGAGCATGTTGTAGTCATCCTTTGCAATGTCCTGGATTATCTTGTCGGCGCTTACCTTAATGTTGTGGGAGCCTTTGACTTCGAGTCTTCCGTTTATGGAGACGGTATCAATTTCTATTCCGGCACGTCTGCAGATATCCACGACTGTAAGAGCCTCGATCTCTTCAAAACCGTCTGCAAGGAAAAGTGCGATCCTGTTCATGTTTTATCCTCCTGATCAAACCTTTATTCCGTTTACGGTAACATCACCGTTTAATTCTATGACTATGCAGTCCTTTCCTTCAACTTCCTGCTCGCTTACAAGGTCGGTCCTGTCCGGTTTTACTTTGATCACAACATCCGGTGTCTTTACGTCAAATGATCTTGAGTTAAAGACGTTGCTCATCATAAGAGGTCTGTCCTGATCAACGACTTTTTCGTATTTGTCGTCAAATGTGCTGAGTTTTTCATTGCTGGATCCGCTGGCTTCAAGCAGGTTTCTTATATCGCTTTTTTCCATGGTGAGGGGGACGTTGTTTTCCGCTGAGTCAGCAACCATCCTGGTCATTTCTTCATGAATATTCTTTATGCTTGTGAAGCTGCATTCTTCACCGAGGGTTTCCTCGACTATGGCTTCAAAGGTCTCTTTTTGTTCGCATGCCGTCATGGGTTCAATGGCGCCAAGCATCATGTCAATGAAGGATTCGTTGAGATTTTCCGCATCCTTGGAATAGTACATGACAGAGTGGATATCGGAAGATCTGTCGTTGAAGGCAGGGAATAGATATCCGAGTATGGGCATGTTTACGATCCAGTCTCTTTTTCTGTTATGAAATTCCCCGGTTTTGGGATCGAATGACAGACCGGCATCTGCAAGATCTACCGGACAGATAACTGTGAGTATGTAGTCATATACCTCGTCGGAAGCATCGTCATTAACGATCCCGTCCGATGTTTTTCCCGGAACATCATATGCATCGTGAACCACAAGGATAAGGTAATTGCCCACATATTCAAAAGAAGAGATTATCCTTCCGAAGTATTCGTCAAGAAGAGCTTCGTCCTCAAGCTTTGAATTTCTGAGCTTTAAGAGAAAGTCCTGTGCGCCTCCGCTTTTTTCCGATTCATTTGTAAAATCCAGTGTATGCGCTGTCTTTCCGATGCTTCCGGAAAGAGCTTTTTTGAAAAAATCCAGATATTTGTACATTTCTTCCTCGGGAAGGGAAAGAAACGACCTTGAAAAGACGGCTTTTTTGTTTTTTTCACCGTCGACATAGCATCCCGCCATTTTGGTGATGGAGCATTTTTTGGGGGTATAGAGTTTTTTAAGTTCGTTTAGTTCAGTCTTGATCATAAAAGCCTCCGTGCTGATTCGCAGTGAAAAACATTTTATCACAAATCTGTCTGTTATGAAAATGCAAATGACATTTATCGTGGTTGAAAACGGGAAATCAAATTGTTAAAATGAATGAGTTGAAAATATTTAATAAAGGAAAGAATCTATGGAAAGCTATAAGCAGGAATTTATTGATTTTATGATAAAGTGCCAGGTTCTTAAATTTGGTGATTTTACGCTTAAGAGCGGTCGTAAATCACCGTTTTTCATGAATGCGGGAGCTTATGTAACAGGATCGCAGCTCATGGCGCTGGGAGAGTATTATGCAAAGGCCATTCATGACAATTTCGGGGATGATTTTGATGTTCTGTTCGGGCCTGCATATAAGGGAATACCCCTTTCCGTTGCTACGGCCATCGCTTATTCAAAGCTTTACGGAATTGATGTCAGATACTGTTCGAACCGCAAGGAGGTCAAGGATCACGGAGATACGGGAATCCTTCTCGGGTCTAAGCTTTCTGACGGGGACAGAGTGGTGATGATCGAGGATGTTACCACTTCCGGTAAGTCGATAGAGGAGACATTCCCGGTACTTAAAGCTCAGGCAAATGTTACCATAAAGGGTCTGATAGTTTCCTTGAACCGTATGGAAAAGGGACTGCATTCCGATAAAAGCGCCCTTGATGAGATAAGGGAGACATACGGATTTGATACCGCGGCCATTGTCAATATGAAGGAAGTGACCGAGTATCTGTACGGAACCGAAAGACAGGGCAGGGTATGGATCAATGATGAGATAAAGAAAGCCCTGGATGAGTATTATATGCAGTACGGAGCTGTATAAAGGCAGGGGCTGCTGCAAAGCAGGGCTTTAGCTGACATAAACGTAAGTCGCATCTGTGCGGTTTAGGAGGTATATATGGAAGAAGAGAAGATTTATAAAGTAGTCAGAACAACCGGAGCATGGGATCTTGCCATTGGAATTGTTACCATAGTTTTCGGCCTTGCTGCCGGGATAGTTCTTGTTATCAGCGGGGCAAAGCTTCTTTTGTCAAGATCCAAGATAATGTTCTGATGCTATGCGCAGACATTTAAGGTTTACAAACAGACGTCATCCCTACCTTGGAATAATGTCCATGGTGCTGGGACTGATAGCGCTGTTTTCCCTTATTTACGGGATTTACTGCAGTTATCTGGTAAGCGGTGATGTGCCTGCGGGCTTCGGCGTCGGTTGTGCCCTTGCTACGCTCTATGCGCTTGTTGGATGGTTCATGGGTGTGTATGCCGTAAGGATACCCGATACCTACCATATTACGGGGATAACAGGGATAATAGTCAATTCGGTTTCGCTGTTCATCTCTGCATTTTTGCTGTGGATGCCGTCTTAGGGCTCTATTGCATACGGCCCTTTATTTTAGTAAAATGTTTCATGGTTTTTTTGAAAACAGGAAAGAAAAGGATAAGGAAAAATGAGTACTTCTGTAAAAAAGGCCCCTGTTTTGGTGGGCATTGTCATGGGAAGTGATTCCGATATGCCTGTTATGGCCAAAGCGGCCGAGATACTTGATAAACTCGGTATCGGCTACGAGATGAAGATCATTTCCGCTCACAGAGAGCCGGATGTTTTTTTTGAATATGCATCATCTGCAGAAAAAAGAGGATTCAAGGTTATAATCGCAGGTGCCGGAATGGCTGCGCATCTTCCCGGAATGTGTGCCGCAATATTCCCGATGCCCGTTATCGGTATCCCCATGCATACAACTTCCCTGGGAGGAAGGGATTCACTCTACTCGATAGTTCAGATGCCAAGCGGCATCCCTGTTGCCACGGTTGCCATAAACGGAGGCGCTAATGCAGGTCTTCTTGCGGCCAGGATCCTTGCGGTATCTGATAAGAAGCTTTTAGGAAAGCTTAAAAAGTATTCCGCCGATCTTAAGAAGCAGGTTCAGGATAAGGACGCAAAGCTTCAGGAGATCGGATATAAAAAATATCTCGACAAATAATCTATAAGGAGAAAAACATGGCACTCGATTATAAGGCAGCAGGCGTAGATATCGAAGCCGGCTACAGATCGGTCGAACTTATAAAAAAATACGTTGCCGGGACTGAAAGACCCGAGGTCTGCGGAGGACTCGGAGGTTTTTCGGGAGCATTTTCCGCAGCGGCATTCAAAGGAATGGAGGAGCCGATCCTTCTTTCCGGAACCGACGGAGTCGGAACAAAGCTTAAGGCTGCAATGGTGCTTGACAGGCACGATACCATAGGGATCGACTGCGTTGCGATGTGCGTAAATGATGTTGCATGTGCCGGGGGTGAGCCCCTCTTTTTCCTTGATTACATTGCATGCGGAAAAAACATTCCCGAGAAGATCGCAGAGATCGTAAAGGGAGTTGCCGAAGGATGCAAGATGGCCGGCTGTGCCCTTGTCGGGGGAGAGACCGCAGAGCATCCCCAGATGATGCCGGATGATGAATATGACATCGCAGGATTTTCTGTGGGAGTTGTTGATAAGAAAGATCTCATAACCGGAGATGATATCAAGGCAGGGGATGTGCTTGTGGGTATTGCGTCAAGCGGGATCCACTCAAACGGTTTTTCTCTTATCAGAAAAGTTTTCGACATGACTGAGGAGTCACTGAATACCCGGTATGATGAGCTGGGAGAGACTCTCGGAGATGCTCTTTTAAGACCTACCATCATATATGTGAAGGCTTTAAGGGCCGTTAAGGAAAGCGGCATTAAGATCAAGGGCTGCAGCCATATCACAGGCGGCGGATTTTATGAGAATATTCCCAGGATGCTTCCGGATGGCATTAATGCACATGTAGAAAAGGGCAGCTATCCTGTTCCTCCTATTTTCGATCTTATCGCCAAAAAGGGCGGCATCGAGGAAAAGATGATGTACAACACTTACAATATGGGACTCGGAATGCTTCTTGCTCTCGATCCCGCGGATGCCGAAAAAGCAGTCAGGGCAATTGAGAGTGCAGGCGAAAAGGCTTATATCGTAGGTAAGTGCGAAGCCGGAGAAAAGGGTGTGACCTTATGCTGAGAACTGTCGTATGTGTCAGCGGAGGCGGGACCAATCTTCAGGCCATAATCGATGCGGTTAAGAGCGGAGATATCACAAATACCGAACTTGTTGGTGTCATCAGCAACAATTACGGAGTAAAAAGTCTCGAAAGAGCGGAAAAAGCCGGCATCCCTGCTTTCGTTATCAGTCCTAAGGATTATGAGATAAGGGATGATTTTCACAGGGCTTTTCTTGATAAACTTTCGGAGCTTAAGCCGGATCTTATTGTTCTTGCAGGTTTTCTCGTAAGGATTCCGGAAGAAATGGTAGAAAGGTATCCGGGGAAGATAATCAACATCCACCCGTCACTGATACCGTCTTTTTGCGGAAAAGGCTTTTACGGTCTCAAGGTTCATGAGAAGGCACTTGAAAGAGGCGTTAAGATAACCGGAGCCACTGTGCATTTTGTAAATGAAGGTATGGACGAAGGCCCCATCATTTCACAGAAAGCGGTGGAGGTTAAGGAAGGGGATACCCCCGAGATCTTACAGAAAAGAGTTATGGAAGAGGCGGAATGGATTCTTTTGCCCGGGGCCATAGATGATATTGCAAACGGACGGGTGCATATGGAAGGCTCCCGAGCCGGAAGAAAGGTTTGAACATGAAGATACTGATCGTCGGAGGCGGCGGAAGAGAGCATGCCATAGCCCAGGCGGTGGCAAGGAGCAAAAGATGCAGTAAGCTTTACTGCGCTCCTGGAAATGCAGGTATTGCATCACTTGCCGAGTGTGTTCCAATCGGTGCTATGGAATTTGACAGGATAGTTGCTTTTTCAAAAGAAAATGCCATCGATCTTGTTATTGTAGGAATGGATGATCCTCTTGTAGGAGGACTTGTTGATGAACTTGAAAAAGCCGGCATCAGGGCTTTCGGGCCTAAGGCTGAAGCTGCGATCATAGAAGGAAGCAAGGCTTTTTCCAAGGATCTGATGAAAAAATACGGCATCCCCACGGCTGCTTACGAGAATTTTGATGATGCGGATAAGGCACTTGAATACTTAAGGACCAAAGCTTCATTTCCTGTTGTTCTCAAAGCTGACGGCCTTGCTTTGGGAAAGGGCGTGCTTATCTGCAATACCCTAGAGGAAGCCGAGGATGGTGTAAGGACCATAATGCAGGATAAGAAATTCGGTTCTGCAGGAAACAGAATGGTCGTTGAAGAGTTTATGACCGGACGCGAAGTCAGTGTACTTTCTTTTGTTGACGGCAAGACGGTTAAGATCATGTCTTCCGCACAGGATCATAAGAGAGCAGGAGACGGTGATACAGGACTTAACACCGGCGGTATGGGCAATTTTTCACCCAGTCCTTTCTATACCGATGAGATAAATGAATTCTGTATGAAGAATATTTTCCAGCCTACTGTTGATGCCATGGCAGCGGAAAACAGACCCTTCCACGGAGTTATTTTCTTCGGTCTGATGCTTACGCCTGCAGGTCCCAAAGTTCTTGAATACAATGCAAGATTCGGAGATCCCGAAGCTCAGGTTGTACTTCCCAGACTTGAAAATGATATAATCGATGTAATGGAGGCGTGCATTGACGGAAAGCTTGATGAGATCGATCTTAAATTTTCCGACAAAGCTGCTGTTTGCGTCGTCCTTGCAAGCGACGGATATCCCGTAAAATACGAAAAGGGATTCCCGATTGAAGGCCTTGAGAAATTTGAAGGAAAAGAGGATGTATTTTGTTTCCATGCCGGAAGCAAGTTTGATGAAAGCGGACGCATAGTCACAAACGGCGGAAGAGTCCTGGGCATAACGGCCCTTGGTGATGATCTTAAGGATGCCAGAAGGAAAGCTTATGAAGCTACCGAATGGGTATCTTTTGACAATAAGTATATGAGACATGATATTGGCAAAGCCATAGATGAAGCATGATGTGGAGGGAATTGAAAAAAATGAAGAATATTAATTTCAGAAAAAAGATCAGACTCGCTTTGTGCGGGGCAGGAGCAGTCATTGCGGCAGGTTTTATTGTTTTCAGCGGAATGTTTGCACTTAATGTAGAGGCAAGTACCGGTAAAGCAAAGTCAAATGCAAATGTAAGATCTTCTGCATCAACCGGTTCTGAAGCTATCGCAAGCCTTACACAGGGCGATACATTTGAGATCAAGGGACAGACAAACGGAAATGACGGATATATCTGGTATGAGATCGCCGTTAATGCGACCCAGACAGGATTCGTTAGATCCGACCTTGTAGAAGTTACCGACGGAACAGTACCCGCCAATAACAACAATAACAACAACACAAACAGCACTACCACAACAACGACCCCCGTTTCCGTTAACTCTGACGGCATTACCGTGGTTGAGACCGTAAGCGGAATGACCAATTCCGATGTTAACGTAAGAGCGGATGCTTCAACCAACAGTGAGATCGTTGCAAAGGTTCAGAACGGACTTACTCTTTCCGTTACCGGAACCAAGATGGGAACAGACGGCAATACCTGGTACTACCTGACCTTCACCAAGGACGGTGTCAGCACCACAGGTTATATCAGATCCGATTTCGTAAATCTTTCCGGCGAGCTTAAGGAGCCCCAGACAGAGACTGATCAGGAGCCTGTCCAGACCACAACAGAGACCACCGTTGCAACCGTTCAGAAGAGATGGGATACCCAGGAGCAGGCAGACGGATGGTTTCTTCTCGATTATGAGCAGGGCAAGCAGTACAATATCGACAACATCTTCCAGACCAATGATGACAATACCGCAAAGCTTGAGACCCAGAAGGACAAGATCAAGTCTCTCAGAACCGGTCTTATCATTGTGATAGTTCTTCTTGTAGCAGCCATTGCAGCGGCGGTATTCTTCTTCATGAAGTGGAAGGATCTTGATGACAGGGCAGCATTTGCAGAGGCTGAAAAAGAAAGAGCAAAGAGGATCGCAGGACAGGGTGACGGAAGAAGACCTGCAAAGCCCCAGGGAGCACGTCCCGCACGCGAGCCCGGAAGAAGAGAAGTTACAAGCGGTGAGCGCAGAAGACCTGAAGGTGCCTCAAGACAGGGTGCATCCGTAAGGCCTGAGGGCGCAGAGAGAAGACCCGCTGATGTTCAGAGAGGACAGAGCACTCACACAGTTAAGCCTTCTGAAGGAGCATCAAGAAGATCTGAAGAGCCTCCCGTAAGAGAAAGAGAAAGCGTTCAGGCAGATGCAGCACCCGCAAGAGAGTCTTCACCTGAACCTCAGGAGAGAAGAAGACCCAGACCACAGCCCGAACCCGCTCCCAAGGAGCACCGCAAGAAGCCCCCTGTTGATGATGACGATGATGAATTTGAATTCGGATTCCTCAACTGGGATGATGACGACAAATAAAAATGACATATAAAAAACATGAGGGATATCCTTTCAGGATATCCCTTATTTTAAATTGTCATTGACCGGGAGCCTGCGTTTGTTATATCATATATATAACAGTAGTTTAAATTCAGCTGACCTGAATATATGGCGCAGAGCGCCAAGGAAGGAAGCTTGGCGAAACTTCGTTTCGCTGACCTGAATAAATGGTGCCAAGGCACCAAGGAAGGAGGTTCGCATGTATATAGAAATTGATTTTAACAGCGATGAAGCGATATACTCACAGCTGTGCGATCAGATCATAATGGGGATAGCTGCTTCAAGATATCATGACGGCGATCCTCTTCCGTCTGTAAGACAGCTTGCTGATGATATAGGCATCAATATGCATACCGTTAACAAGGCGTATACCGTTCTCAGACAGCAGGGTTATGTGAAGGTGGACAGAAGGCGCGGTGCGGTGATAAGCGTTGAGCCGGATAAGGCAAATGCACTTGCGGAACTTAAGGAGAGTCTGAGGGTTGACATTGCAAGAGCATTCTGCAGGAATATAACAAAAGATGATGTTCATGAACTTGTGGATCAGATCTTTGATGAATACAGATCCGCGAAATAAATACAGGAGATGAAAGTGGAAGGCAATTATTCTGAAAAAGCAAAAAAATCGCTTGATATAGCGGCGAAATGTGCAAAAAAGCTTAAACAGAGCTATATAGGTTCCGAACATATCCTTCTGGGACTTGTGTTAAATGAAGATTCAATGGCAGGAAAGGTGCTGGCCGCAAACGGAGCGGATTCAGATAAGATCACTGACATGATCAGGGATATGATCAGCTTTAATACTGCTCTTGCCATAGAGTCCAGGGAAGAATATTCCCCCAGGGCAAGAGGGATACTTGAAGAGGCACATGCACTTGCAAAAAGATTCGGACAGGATCTTGTCGGAACTGAGCATATACTTTTAGCACTTATCAAGGAATCCGAGAATGTGGCAGTAAGACTTCTTGCAACCATCGGAGTCAATCCCTTAAAGGTCTATGCCGATACACTGTCAGCAATGGGTCAGGATCCAAGACTTGCAAGAGAGGATCTTGCACCTCCCGGCGCAGAGCACGGCGAAAAGGTCAGTATACTGGACCAGTATTCAAGGGACCTTACGGCACTTGCGGCAGAAGGCAAGCTTGATCCCGTGGTTGGAAGAAAGGATGAGATCAAAAGGATCATCCAGATCCTTTCAAGAAGGACCAAGAACAATCCCTGCCTTATAGGCGAACCCGGCGTCGGAAAAACTGCAGTTGTTGAGGGGCTTGCCCAGCTTATAGCATCCGGTGATGCTCCCGATACTGTTAAAAACAAGAGACTTCTTACTCTTGATCTTCCCGGAATGGTTGCAGGTTCAAAGTACCGCGGAGAATTTGAGGAGAGGATAAAAAGAGTTATCAGGGAAGTTGAGGACAGCGGTAACATCATTCTTTTCCTTGATGAGATACATACGCTTATAGGCGCAGGCGGAGCTGAGGGTTCCATCGATGCGTCAAATATTATGAAGCCCTCTCTTGCAAGAGGAGAGCTTCAGCTTATCGGTGCGACCACCATAGCGGAGTATCGTAAATATGTGGAGAAGGATGCCGCTTTAGAGAGGCGTTTCCAGCCTGTTACCGTGGATGAACCCACGGAAGAGGAGGCTGTCCGCATACTTGAAGGTATCCGGGGAAAATATGAGTCACATCACTGTATAGAGATAACGGACGGCGCCATAGAAGCCGCTGTAAGGCTTTCCGCAAGATATATAAATGACAGGAATCTTCCGGATAAAGCCATAGATCTTATAGACGAGGCCGCTGCAGCTGCGCATTTAAGGAGCCTTGAAGTTCCTGACAAGCATCAGTCCCTTCTTGACGAGATCAATAAGATGGACAGACAGATCGAACTGTCCATAAGAATGGAAGCCTTCCTTCAGGCACGTGAGATCAAGCTTAAGCAGGATGAACTGATCAAAAAATACGAGAAAGCTCTTAAGAAAAGTGAGAAAGATGCCTGTGAGAAAAAGGGCAGCATAGGTGAGGACGACATTGCAAAGGTTGTTGCCATGTGGACCAAGATCCCCGTTACCAAGCTGAATGAAAAAGAAAGTGACAGACTCTTAAAGCTTGAATCCATACTTCACAAGAGGGTCATCGGACAGGAAGAGGCCGTGACCGGAATATCCAAAGCCATGAGAAGAGGCAGGGTGGGTCTTAAGGACCCCAAGAGACCTGTGGGATCATTCCTTTTCCTCGGACCTACAGGTGTGGGTAAAACAGAGCTTTCAAAGGCTCTTGCCGAAGCCATGTTCGGATCGGAGGATTCTCTTATCAGGATCGATATGTCTGAATATATGGAGAGCTTCTCCACAACGAAGATGATAGGTTCACCTCCGGGATATGTGGGTTTTTCCGAGGGAGGACAGCTTACCGACAAGATAAGGAATAATCCTTATTCCGTTGTGCTTTTTGATGAGATAGAAAAAGCACATCCGGATGTTTTCAATATACTTCTCCAGGTCCTTGATGACGGAATACTTACCGACTCAAAGGGAAGGAAAGTTTCTTTTAAGAATACGATAATAATCATGACCTCAAATGCCGGAGCCCAGAGGATCGTAGATCCCAAGAATCTGGGATTCGGCGCCACCCGCGGGGACGAGAAGGCTGATTATGAACAGATGAAATCCGGTGTCATGGAAGAAGTAAAGAGGGTTTTCAAACCTGAGTTCATCAACAGGATCGATGACATCGTGGTATTCAGTCAGCTCAGCGACCAAAACCTTAAAGATATCGTAGATCTTCTTGCATCCCAGCTTGCATCAAGGTGTAAGGAACAGATGGATATCGAACTTAAACTTGC
>ODAI012119601.1_pt1 | contig 11895 bp, 8 predicted proteins | sample 1539321 | NCBI WGS metagenome assembly ODAI01 (sample SAMN02144231, study PRJEB22623) | gut metagenome | biome: sheep rumen | host: Ovis aries | place: New Zealand
CTCGCCCCGCAGGACACCGGACAAAAATCCGGCGACAAAATTATCTCCCGCGCCCGTGGAATCCACGACTTCCACGGGAAGTGCCGGCAGGTGCCGGAAGCCTTCGTCGTTACTGATATAACAGCCGTCCGCACCCGCTTTGATGATCACATTTTTGATCCCGTAGCCGCGGAACACCTCTGACATCTTCCGGAAATGCTCTGCTGCGTCTCCTTCCCCTTCCGGAATACCCGTATGATAGGCGGCCTCCTTTTCGTTGGGGAAAATGAAGTCTACCAGCGGCCATACGTCGGCCAGCTCCTGCAGTCTGATCTCACGGAATGTGGGCAGCTTGGTGTCCACGCTGATCAGGGCACCGGCTTCCTTTGCAGCCAGCATGAGTGCGCGTACCTCCTCTGCCTGGTCAAGGGGTGCCCGGAACAGGCTGGCAAAAGAAACAATCCGGGCGGCTTTTCTGCGCACGATCTCAGGATCGGGCAGATAGCCTTCCAGCATGGTGGCACGGCTGTTAATGGAGTGCCGGCCTCCGTCCTGGTGCACGACAAGCTGGGCAATCGGCGTCGTGAGGGACTCCATAACAGTGATCTCCGAAGTGTCCACTCCCCGGTTTGCCAGTTCCGAACGAAGCAGGTTTCCCGCCAGGTCTGTTCCGACACCGCAGGCGATCGCCGGCCTGTGTCCCAGATCCGCCAGCGCGATCGATTCATTCACAGCATCTCCGCCGATATGCAGTTCGATCCGCTCCGCCCGGAAAACATTTTCCCGGTGTCTGTCCGCTTCCTGTCCGCGCGTGATACAGTCGATCACCGCCTGCCCGATACAGAGGACATCGCAGCCGGCAGTCTCATCGATGATGTTTCCCTTGTTCACATTCTCAGTCATTTTTCTCTCCTGCTGTAGATTGAGGCATCCTGTACACACAATTAGTATTATGGGCCGGGCACGCGCGCAGAAAACCGCTCCTTCATGGCGGGATCCGTCCATTCAAGACCCGCCCGCCGGACCTGCGCGGTGAAGAACAGCCCCTGATTTGTTTTTTTCATTTTAATTCGTGATAGAGAAGGCGTCAACGGCCATGGCACATATGCGTCAATGATGTTACAATCATTACAATCCTCAAAGATTCTTAAGAGAGAAATGTTCTTGGCCGGAAAAACTCCATGACAGAAATGCTCTTGGCAGGATTTCTCTTTTGCAGAAAACTCTTCGGCAGAAAACACTCCGCAGAAAAGCTATTCGGCAGAAATGCTCTCCTGCATTTGAGGTAAATGTGAATAAACCGCTTCGATATTTGAGGTATGTATGAAAGAACGCATCTACAGAGTCCGGGCAGGGATTCCGCACACAATTGCACTCTTATCGGATCTTCACGGTAAAGACGGGAGGGAGATACTGGAAATACTCACACGACGCCGCCCGTACCTGACCGCAGTGAGCGGGGATCTGTTTTTGGATCATGCCCAGGAGGGAGACAGCCTGATCGATCTGCAGCCCAAAGTAGTCCCCCTGCTCCGGGGCTGCGCGGAACTGGCCCCGACCTATATTTCTCTCGGAAATCACGAATGGCTTGCCAGTCCCGCAGACATTCTCGCACTGCAGTCAACGGGGGCTGTACTCCTGGACAACGAGTGGGTCCGGGATGAAGGGACGGGTCTTCTGATCGGGGGACTCACCTCGGCCATGGTGATGGATTTCAGGAGATTCCGCAAAAAACACACACCGGAACATCCCTATCCCAAGGCAAAGCGCCACGTCGACGGTCTCGTTCTGCATCCCTCAGTGAAATGGCTTCGGACCTTTGAGGAGCAGGACGGCTATAAAGTACTGCTCTGCCACCACCCGGAATACTGGTGTCTGCAGACGCCCATGCTCAGGGACCATCCCATCGATCTGGTCCTGTCCGGTCATGCACACGGCGGACAGATCCGCCTGTTCGGGCACGGTCTCTACTCGCCCGGTCAGGGATTCCTGCCCCGCTATACCGGCGGTGTCTACACAGGCCCGCAGGGAAGGCTGATCGTCTCCAGGGGGCTTGCAAATACTGCTCCCCGCCCGATCCCCCGGCTCTTTAACCCGCGGGAAGTTGTCATCATAGATCTGCACTGAAATCAGCACAGGAATCCGGGAATTCCTGAGGAAATCCCTGTGCGGAAATGAAAAAAACCTCTTTTCATTTCTTTTCAGTTTCGTTAGACTAATAAGTGACTTCGTTAGACTTATAACAGACTGAAAGTTCCTGCTTGCCGGAAAAGCATCCCGCAGCTTCCGACAGCTTATGATCCGGACTGATTGAAAACGGCAAGTCGAAATATTGTAATATTGTAATAGAACAAACTGGAAATGAAAGGCATCCAACAGAAAGGGCAAGTGCATGAAGGCAGGGGAAAGAAGAGAAAAACTCAGAAAAATTCTCGCGCAGTCCGCTGTCCCGGTCTCTGGGTCAGCGCTTGCAAAAATGCTGTCCGTGAGCAGGCAGATCATCGTCACGGATATTGCGATCCTGCGTGCAGAGGGCTTTGAAATCATTTCCACCAGCCAGGGTTACATGACTCCTGAGCCCAGGCAGTGCAAACGCATTTTCAAGGTCCACCACACCCGTGAGGAATGCGAGACCGAGCTCAATCTGTTTGTAGACTGCGGGGCCGTCGTCAAAGACGTCTTTGTGAGCCACAGAGCCTACGGCCTTCTCCGCGGAGAACTCGACATCCGTTCCAGGCTGGATGTACAGGCATTTCTGGAGTCCATCCGCAGCGGCAAATCCACCCTGCTCTCCTCCACGACGGAAGGCTACCACTACCACACACTCCTGGCTCCGTCGGAGAGCGTGCTGGATACGATTGAAAACCGCCTCTGGGAAATGGGCTTTCTGGCAAAAACCCTGGACTATGAGCCGGAGGAACTAAAGGAAAACATACAGGAACGCCGGCTGCCCCCCGAAAACACAGAGTCCGGGGCAGACTGACTGCACACCATAGACTGCCTGTTCACGCCTCTACAGCCAAAAACAGGGAAAAGACCTTTTTTGAGGACCTTTTCCCTGTTTTTTCTGTTTTTTCTGTTTTTGCTTTTTTTGCTTTTTCCTGTCTGGTTTTTCCCCGGTTTTCTCCTGCTTTTCCTCTGCTTTCCCTTTGCTGTTTTTCCCTGTTTTATTTGTCTGTTCATTTTTACGGACCCGTCAGAGAATAGAGAATATCTGTGCGGGGAGTGTCAGCGGGCAGGCAGTCTCCAGACCTGCGCCTCGTAGGGCCGGAGGGGGCTGCAGATCTCCGTCATTTTCACAAAGTGCCTTTTCCCGCTCTCATTTGAACGTGAATCCCTCTTCTTTGAACAGGAATCTATTTTCTTTAAACAGGAATCCATTTTCTTTGAACAGGCACCCCTTTTCTTTGAACAGGAATCCTTCCGGTCCCCGGATCCGGTCCGGGGATAATTGGACAGCAGAAGCTCCGCTTCTGCCCCTGCTGCGGCTTTGCGGGAAAGACTGCGGGGGATCTTCCAGGAGAGGGGCTTTTTCGAGAAGGAGCAGACCACGAGAATAACTTCCCCTTTATACCGGCGCTCATACATAAAGAGTTTTGGATGTGCCGGATAGTATTCCCGGTAGGTGCCCCACAGCAGGGTCTCCTCCGACTTCCGCAGTGCCAGGCATCTGCGGTAGAAGTTCAGGACGCTGTAAGCCTTTTTCTCCTGGTCCTGCGCATTGATCCTGACATAGTTGGGATTGATCGCAAACCACGGCGTTCCGCTGGTAAAACCGGCGCCGGATCCGGGGCTCCACTGGACCGGCGTGCGCGCGGAATCCCGGGTGGAGATCTGTATCCGGCGCAGCCTTTTCTCGACCGGTTCTCTGAGATGAAATGTGTGGTAGGCGTTTTTGGAGGCAACATCCAGATACTGATCAATAGAATCCAGGGCAATATTCGTCATGCCCAGTTCCTGTCCCTGATAGAGGAAAGGTGTTCCCCTCTGGAAAATATAGGAGGCGGCCAGCATGGTCGCGGAAGCCCTCCAGAAATGAAGATTTCCGTAGCGGCTGACCACCCGGGGATGATCGTGGTTCTCCAGATACAGGGCATTCCATGCCATGCAGGAGGTTCCTTCCCTGCCTGCCCTCTTTCCCTGCAGGCCGTATTCCCACCTGGAAAAAGCGCGCTTGAGCTTGCGCAGGCGGAATCCGTGATAGACATACTCTGTCATAAAGCAGTCCGCCATCATCGTGTCGAACTGGATCAGCATGTCCAGAACACGGTCTTTTCCTGCAATGTAGGAAAGGGCTTTCTTTACGCCGGTAAAAGGAGCTTCGCCGATCTGGACCGCACCGTACTCCAGGGCGACTTCCCGGAATTCCTGCAGATATCTGTGCAGATTGGGACCGTCCTTATAAAAGGGGAGGCCGTTGATGACCGGCACAAAGGGCAGACCGTCCGGGAGCCTGGGATCCTTGGAGATAAAATTGATGACATCCTCCCGGAATCCGTCCACGCCCATGTCCAGCCAGAAGCGCATGATGCTTTTTACTTCCTCGCGCACCCTGGGGTTATCCATATTCAGATCCGGCTGCTTGCGGGCGAAAATATGCAGGTAGTACTGCCCCCGCTGCTCCTTGTACTCCCAGGCCAGTCCCTCAAACTGGCTGAACCAGTTGTTCGGAGGACGATACTGTTCCGCCTTATTCTCAATACGCTTTCTGTTCCTGTCTCTTTTTTCCTTCCTCTTTTCCCTCTTCCTCTGATCCACGGGAAATCCGGAGATATCTTCCAGTTCATCTCTTTTTTCAGTCAGGATCTCCGAAGCTTCTTCCAGGTTTTTTTCAATCTTCACGCCCAGAGGGTCGCGCCAGATGTAATAGTCGCTGTAGGGATTGTCTTTTCCCTTGCAGCTCTCAATAAACCAGGGGTGCTCGTCGGAGGTGTGGTTGATGACCAGGTCCAGCAGGACTTTCAATCCTAATTCATGGGCCCGGTCCAGCACCTTCTGAAACTGCTCCAGAGTTCCGTAATCCGGATGGATATTTTTGTAATCGGAAATGTCGTAACCGTAATCCGCATTGGGCGAGGGAAAGATCGGGCTGAACCAGATTCCGTCCACCCCAAGGGACTTTATATAGTCCAGCTTGTCATAAACTCCGTACAGATCCCCGATCCCGTCTCCGTTTCCGTCACAGAAAGACCGGACCCAGATCTGATAAAAAGACATTTTCCTGAAATCAAACTGTTTTTTCTTCATCACATTGTCCGTTTTTTGTCTGCAAGCTCCTGCGCGGTGCGCTTTATGTCTCTCTTGAATTCTTTCACGTCTTCGCGCAGTCCTTCTGCCGCCGTATGCATATCCTCACGCATCCACTGGACACCTGTGAGCGCCTTTTGCGTTCCGCTCTCCATTCCGTCACGCATCTTCTGAACGCCGTTCTCCATTCCGGTGCGCATCTCCGTCCAGACGCTGTTCCAGAACTGTTCGGAGCTGTCCACGCTCTCCTGGAAATTCTCCATCATTCCCACTGCGGATTCCCGGAAGTCTCCCATGAGCTCATTCCCGAATTTCCGGAGCCTGTCATGATTCTCCATGCCGTGGGTTACCAGGCTGACCAGACGGTCCGTCGCCTGTTTTCTGTGGTGCGGCATCATCCCGATCTTCTTCTCAGCCAGCACAAACTGATAGCGCTCGTAGGCCTTTGCGACACATTCCTGCCAGGAGAGATAGATCTCATCCATGGCATGCTGTCCGACTTCACGAAGATGATCGAGATCCCCGCTCACCTGCAGGAGGAGAGCCGCCATGGACTCCGCATTCTCATCGATCAAAAAGCCGTTCTGCCCGTCTGTGATGCCCTCTGCCGCACAGGAATCCCGGATCAGGACACTGGCAAGTCCGCAGGCGGCCGCCTCGCGGACGACCAGGCCGTTGGTGTCGAAGGTTGAAGGGAAGAGAAAGAGATCCGCCCGCGTATTCCAGGCCCGCAGCTCATCGCGGTCATAGATCGGGCCCGTGAAGATGCATTTGTCTGCGGCGCTTCCTCCCATCAGTCCCAGTTCTCTCGCCCGGTCCTCCAGCAGCTCTTTGTCCGGTCCCTTGCCCACAAAGACCATGCGGAAATCCATCCCCTTGTCCGCCAGGATCTTCATGGCATCCAGAATGATCGGAAGTCCCTTGTAGGTCATCATGCGGCCCACAAAGAGGAAGACGGGCACGTCTGCAGGCAGATCATAGTCTTTTGTCACCTTTGCAACAGTTTCCGCATCCACCCGGCCGCGGGCGAAGTCAACGCCGTTGCTCATGACGATATAGCGGCCCTGAAAGCCGAGCGCCTTCAGGCTCTCTCCCGCGCCGCGGCTGACTACCCAGATGTCGTCACAGGCCTCGATATTGCCCACCATGGCCTTGATCCCCTCGCGCGCGACCGCATCGATCTTCAATGCCCGGCGGATATCTATATCGTACTTGGTGTGGTAGGTAAAAATGATCGGCGCGCCGGTCTGTTCCCTTATAAGCCTTGCTACCACAGTGGCCGTCGAAGGGCAGTGAGAATGAATAATGTCAGGCTGAAACGCCGTCAGCTCCGAGATCGCTTTCGCCGCAATAGGGTTTCCGGCCCTGTAGCCGTTCCACACCGCGGTCGTATCAAAACTGGGATAGGCCACAACCGGATATGGGTAGACATTGTAGTCCGTGCCGGGATACTCCGGTGTGCCGACCATGATCTGCGCATTATAGTCCTGCATCATATAGTCTGCATAGTTCATCAGTACATTGACAACACCGTCAATCACCGGAGGAAACGCATCGTTTAACAAACAAACCTTCATAAAAATGATCCTTATTTTCTTTCCAAAACAGATGTAAAACTCCAGACAGTCTCGAACTTCCGGATGCATCCTGTGCCCTGCCGGGACGTTTTCTGTTACATTTTCCGAATCATACATGCGATCGCAAACATCATCCGTTCCCTCGAATCCTCCAGATTGGATCCGAGAAGCTTTTTGATGTTTGTCATGCGGTAGAGAATGGTATTTCTGTGTATAAAAAGCTCATCTGCCATCGCCTTGAGACTGCCGCTGTTTTTCAGATAGGATTCAAGCGTCTCCAGATACCCGCCTCCGTGCCGGCTGTCATATTCCAGGACGGGCTGCAGCAGGTGATCCGAGAAACTTTTCAGAAGCAGCGGGTCATCCACCATATAGAGCAGACGATACAAACCCATTTTATCAAAGAACTGTATGGGTGCGTCTTCTTTTTGGGCCATTACCGCTGCCGCCCTGGCGCGCCGGAATGAGAGGCGCAGATTGGAAATATCCGTCACCTGATCACTGACACCCACCCAGACCCGGCGCTCCGGCATTTTTCTTGCCGTCCGGTCCGCGAAGGCTTCCATTACATCCGCGCACTCGTCCGGCTCCATGTCGTTCATGACGATCACAAAATACCCGTCATAATAGAGAAAATGACCGTTGTGGGTCAGGTTGGTCAGATAAAGCTGCATTCTGTAGGCGATCCGCTTGCGCTCCACAGTGTCCATGGAATCCAGATTGCCTGTGGTGATCAGCGCGGTCTGAAAAGTCCCGTCCAGATCAAAGTGCGGAAGAAGCTCCTTCTCGTACAGATCCCTGAATCCCGGACTTTCAATCGCCTGAATCAGAGCTGCGGAAATCTGCTCGTCCGTCGAAGACTGCAAGAAGATCCGGATACTCATATCCTTGATCATATCCGCCAGATATACTTCCCACGGAACCGTGAGCAGAGGCAGATCATATCGGTCACACAATCTCCTCACTTCCTCCGGTATCTCCCTGATGTAATAACCCGTGTTGACGATCAGGCCTGCCGCATTGTGCCAGGACAGCTCCCGCACCAGATCCAGCATCTTCTCTTCTGTCTGAAAGCCCAGCCCGGTCGTGACCGCAAGCTCCTTGCCGCTGAAATTCTGGATGATAGTCAGATCCTCCAGCATCAGGAGCCAGCTGATGGAATTGGACCACCCCTTCTCTCCCGCGACCATTTTCATCTGATATTTATCCGCCGAGACGATCAGCATGTCCTCTATTGTAAATCCCATGTCAACACCTTCTGCCCTAGCCGGAACAATCTTTGTGCTCAGAGCACAAAAATATTCTCACACATTTTGTTTATCAGCCCATAGAAATCTATTATCTATATGATACCATGTTCTTAGAAAACAAAACAGGAAAAATACAAGGATGCGCAAAGCACACCCCGTCATCCACCGGGACACATCGACCGGCCTGTCCCGCATTAATGAAGGAGGAAAATACTATGTCAATCATGGGAGTTGTTTATTACGACAAATACACCGATCAGCACCGCATCCCCGGATGGGCCCGCGCAGAGCGCTACGAGTACTGCGAAGACTTTCTCACAGAGACAGGCTCACAGAAGAAGGGAAATCTTCTGCAGCGCATAACCGCAGTCCTGCTCTCCATCTTCTAAAGATCATTACTGCGGCCTGCTGCTCTATTGCCGGACTGAGGGCCGGACGAGGCAGACTGATCGCACACTTTTTTAAATACCATTCACTCCCCGCGCCGGACCGAGAGCCGGACAGGGGCTTTCAATATTGATACAAAAAACAGCAAATCATAAAATTCACCCGATGACATCCGCTCCGGACTGAGGGCCGGACAGACAGTGAGTCATTTCATATAATGAAAAAACAAGGAGCAGCCGCTTCCGATGATTCCGTGCAGAGACACGAAAGGTCAGGAAGAGGCTGCTTTTTTATTGTTACTTACTATATGCATCCTGATTACTATATGTATCCCGGTTACTGTATGCATCCTGTCAACAGCGAATACAGTTAAGCATCTCTTTTCTCATAATGGATCCGGGCTTTTTCGCCCGGCAAGGTCCTCTCTGCGGATCACTCCAGCCAGGAGAGATACCGACACTGCCATCATGATCATCTCCGTCACGGGCTGGGCCCAGATCATGCCGCTGAAGCCGAACAGACGGTTCAGCAGCAGAAGGAGCGGAATATAGAGGAAGAACTGCCGCACCAGCGTAATGACAAAAGCATACTGCGGCTTGCCCATTGCCTGAAAGGACATGCGGCTCATGGAAACCGCCCCGACGAAGGGCAGGATGCACATGATCGTTCTCAGCACACGGCTTCCCGTTGCGATCACCTCAGGGGAATCCGTGAAAATACCGATCAGCTGCGGGGCAAAAATGCCGTAGGCCGCCATGATGCAGAGCTCTGTTCCGCTGACCACCAGAATTCCGGCCCGCAGCACATCCTTCATCCGCCTGTAGTTGGCCGCGCCGTAGTTATACCCCATGATGGGCTGTGTTCCCGCCGCAAATCCCTGATAGATATAATTGCCCAGAGACAGGATCTTCTGCGCGATCCCCATGGCGGCAACGGTCAGTTCCCCATATGCCACCGCAAGGTTGTTGTTCACGATATAGGCCGCCGAGGTCAGCAATGTCTCCAGGGTCGCCGGCACTCCGACCCAGAAGATCTCACGCAGGATCTCCCCGGTGGGTTTTAAATATCGAAGAGACGGAGTCAGCAGTGACTTTCCCCCTGCATACATCCACAGCGAGACACACATGCCGGCCGCGTTCCCCAGAATGGTCGCGATCGCGGCTCCCCGGATCTGCATTCCCAAGGTAAAAATAAAAAGCGGATCCAGAATAATATTGACCAGGGTACCGACGATCATGCCTGCGACAGAATGCTTTACCGACCCCTCGCTCCTGAGAAGCTGTCCGAAGGTATAGTTTCCCATGGTAAAGATGCTGCCAAGCAGGATGACCTGCACATACTGCCTTGTATAATCAAACGTATTCGCCTGCGCGCCCAGCCCCCGCACGATGGCGGGAAGGAAGGCCATGCCGGCGGCTGTCACGAGCAGGCTGTTGAAGACTGTCAGCTCGAAGCCGACCGTCAGCGTATGCCTTGCCTTTGCTGTATCTTCCGCCCCCAGACTCCTGGCGATCAGGGAGGAAGCTCCTGTGCCGATCATATTGGAGATCGCAATGGAGATCATCATGACCGGATAGGCCAGATTGACCGCTGCCAGCTGATAGTCGTCCCGCATCAGCCCGATAAAATAGGTGTCCACCAGGTTGTAGAGCACCATGATGAACATGCCCGCGATCAGGGGAAGGCCCAGCTTTACGACGGCCAGCGCCGGCTTTTCACGGCTCAGGATATAGATCCGCCTGTCCTCTTTCTGCACCTCTCTTTTTCCCTTTTCTCTCTCCGGTGCTGCATTCTTCTCTTTATTGTCACTCATATACTCTGTCATTTTGTCAGTTTCGGCAGTTCAGGTTTCCGACCGGGTCGCAGCTTCGGGCCGCCCCCAATCCGCCTTGCCGGCCTGGTCGAGACTTCGGGCGGAACACGATCCGCCTTGCCGGCCTGGTCACCGCCGGATGCCCGTTATTGCAGTTTCCGGTCAGATGCGATGATTTCTGGTCAGATGCGATGATTTATACATCGTCAGACTCATGTATTATCACGCTCTGTTTTGAAAAATGCAAGTCCTGCCCCCGTCTTCCGGCAGCAGATGGTCGGGACCGCCCGCGGTTTCACCTCCGGCTGTCTGTTTTTCCCACTGTCTTATTTGTAATAAAAAATATTGCCAAGCGTTCAAAAATATTGTACTTTTAGCTTGCTATAGTTCAAGACTGAACTATCGTTATATTTATTTACAAAACAGGTAGCTTTCAGGAAAACGACTCATCAAAAAGGCAAGAATTATACGATTATGCTGCTTCAAACGAATATCAACACAGACGAAGAACAGAAGGAAATCCTTCCCATCGCAAAAGAATCCTTCCCTTATTTATGCAGTACCACCAGGCTGGACTGCAATCCGGAAAAGTCCATTCCCTGGCACTGGCACAATATGTTTGAGATCAACTATGTCGTCAGGGGCGAGCTTTCCCTGCAGACTCCCGATGCGACACATATTGTTACTGCCGGCGAGATCAATTTTATCAATAACGGCGTACTGCACTCCTGCACAGCCATCGGCACCACGCCCTGCGAGTACAATACCATCCAGTTTGACATGCACTTCCTGTCCGGAATGTACAACAGTATTTATGAGGAGAAATATTTTCTCCCCATCATGCGCAGCAGTGCCCTCCAGTTCTGGCACATAAAGCCGGACTCCATGCTGCATATCAAAATGGTCGAGGCAGTTCTCCGCACTGTGGAATTCAGCCGGGAAGAGCCTTTCGGCTACGAGTTTGACCTGCGCAGCCTGCTCAGCGATTTCTGGAAAATGCTCCTGCAGGATACCGAGGCAGTGCGGTCGCAGTCCTCTGAAATCGTCAGGAGCAATACAGCCGACACAGAGCGCCTCAAACTGATGACCCAGTTTATCAAGGACCACTGCGGGGAAAAACTCACTCTGGATGATATTGCCGCCGCAGCTGATATCAGCACCCGCGAGTGCACTCGCTGCTTTGCCCGCTGCATCAACACCTCGCCCATTGTCTATCTCACCCAGACCCGCCTCTCCATGGCCGCCGACCTTCTGGCCGGCAGCGCCAAGAGCATCATCGAGATCAGCGAAGAGTGCGGCTTCAGCTCCCCCAGCTACTTCGGCAAGGTCTTCCGCGAGGCCATGGGCTGCACTCCCAAGGAATACCGCGACAAGGATGTAGGCGGAACACAGCCCTGGTACTACTCCACCCAGTTCAGCAAAATCGTCCGACGGCATCACGCATAGATTCTGATCTCTTTGAAAATAAGATCCATCCGGTTAAAGAAGATATACACAACTTAAAGAAGACATACACAACTTAAAAAAAGAAATACACAACTTAAAGAAGTTATTCACAACTTAAAGAAGATATATATAACACACAAAAAAAGCTTTCGGCAGCATATCATACACTGCCGAAAGCTTTTTTCACCGTGTTTTA